>Ga0163153_10007315_pt1 | contig 11937 bp, 14 predicted proteins | sample OliLakLV19MP6IB1_FD_148629 | JGI IMG/M metagenome (GOLD analysis project Ga0163153, IMG submission 148629) | Freshwater microbial mat bacterial communities from Lake Vanda, McMurdo Dry Valleys, Antarctica - Oligotrophic Lake LV.19.MP6.IB-1 | ecosystem: Environmental > Aquatic > Freshwater >... | reverse complement strand
ACGGAGCAAGGCGGGCCGCCGACCGATGAGGGAGGGGAAAGGCCCAACGCGGTAGTCCTGGATCGCCAGAGGCTGAAGGCGGTAGCAGCCCAACCATAAAGGACAAATTCGCCCCACGGCCGGCAGCGCAGGCTGGGAGGGGCCGCGCCAGAATGTGGTTGGCGCAACCGAACGTCTACATAGGCGCGACGAGCTTTGAGTTGCTGAACCCTGAACATCCGGCCCAATTGAAGGAGTCGCAACGTGAACAAGATCCAAAACGTAGCGCTGCGCCTCGTTTGTTTCGCACTGCCGGCGATTGCGGCCGTCGGGGCCCCTCGTCTGCGTGCCGACGAGTCCGAAAACTCGGTCGTGGAAAAGATCAAGGACCTGGGAGGGGACGTCAGCTACGAGGCTTTCAGGCCCGGCACGCCGGTCGTCAGGGTCGAGTTCACCTTCGCGGATATCACCGACGACGACCTGAAGGTCGTGTCGCTCTCGTCATTGAAGAAGTTGAGCGAACTGAGGATCACCGGAAGCCTGACCCCCGTCGGTTAGATTGTACGGCTCTCGCCTCGTTCTATGTCAACTCGCTGAGCACCCGACGATCGTCGAGCAGATACATGGGTCGGCCGGAGTTGTCGCGAATGACCGTCGACGGGTCGATGCCCAAGTGACGATAGATAGACGCCAGCACGTTGCTCTGCGTGATCGGCATCCCCTTTGGGCGGCTGCCGTTGGAATCGCTCTCGCCGATGACCTGACCTTGGCCGAGCGCACCGCCGAGCAACGAGAATCCGGACGACGGCCAGTGGTCGCGACCGGCGTTCATATTGATCCGCGGCGTGCGGCCGAATTCACCGGCCATCAACACCGCGACGTCGTTGGCGAGACCGCGGGCATGCAGATCGGTCACCAGGGCGTGAATGCCTTGATCAATCCGCGGAAGTTGCTTCCGCATCGAAGCGAAGTTATTGCCGTGGGTATCCCACCCGCCCGTGCTCAAGGTCACGACCGACACCCCGGCTTCAACCAATCGTCGGGCTTTCAGGAACGATTCATTGTCTTTGCCGTACATGGCATGAGTCGCCGCGGACTCACGCGCGACGTCAAAGGCGTCGCGGGCCTTGGGCGAGGTAACCATATCCAGCGCACGTTCGGTAAAGGAATCGACGCCGACCAACGAGCCGTCCACGTCGATGTCGCGACGAATATTGTCGAGCGAATCGCGCAGCGCTTTGCGATCAGCCAACCGATTCAAGCTCACATCCGAAATCAGGCTGAGGCTTTTCATGCCTTCGCCCGTGGGGGAGAACGGCTTGTGCGCCTCTCCGACGTAATGCGGATTCTCGGCGTCCCGAGAGTTGCCGATCATGCTGACATACGGCGGCAGCGAACTTTTCCGGCCGCGCAGGTAGCTCACCACCGAGCCCAGCGGCGGACGCATGGCCTTGTTATGAAAACCGGTCAACGTGCCGTGAGCGCTATGCTCGTTCGAGCTGACGAGACCGCGAACGATGGATAGTTTGTCGGCGATCTGCGCCTGCATGGGCATCAGTTCGCAAATTTCCATCCCCGGCACGTTCGTTCGGATCGGATGGAACTCACCCCGATATTCCGAAGGCGCTTTGGGCTTGAGATCATAGGTGTCGAGGTGAGTCGGCCCGCCCGGCAGATAGATCATGATGACGCTCTTGGGCGATTCGATCACACCGGCGTGAGCCTGGAGCCGCATTAGGTCGGCCAACGACAATCCGGCGATCGAAAGGGCACCTACCCCGAGGAAGTCGCGTCGCGAAACGCCGTCGCAGAATTGGCGATTACGACCGAAGAACGTCAGCATGGGAAGACTCCTTAGCGGGAAGAAATCGCTTAAAAACGATCAACCAACTCCCGCGACGCTCGGAGAGCCGAGCACGGTCACGGAACGAGACGGTCGGACTTAGACGAACAAGAACCGAGGCGTCACTTCGAGAACGCATTGTCAACCTTTGATGCGATCGCGTCAATTATATTTAGTTGGCCGATCTCGTCGTTCAGGACGTGCTCGCGACCACTTCCGAGGTGGAGATAAGGGGCCGGGGGTGGCCGAGGCGACCGCCGGCACGTCCAGCACGACCGCCGACGCTGACCTAGAGGCGACCTGGGCCGAGTGGTCTAGGGGCGTCCAGAAGGTCGACGAGCGGGCTATGACCTTGCTGCGGGCCGCCGACCGATTTGGGACGGAGCAAGGCGGGCCGCCGACCGATGAGGGAGGGGAAAGGCCCAACGCGGTAGTCCTGGATCGCCAGAGGCCCAACGCGGTAGTCCTAGATCGCCAAAGGCCCAACGCGGTAGTCCTGGATCGCCAGAGGCCGAGGGCGGTAGTCTTCGATCGACTTTCTCCAAAGTCGCCCCAGCGACCATCGTCGCATGGGCCCGCGCTGAACATGGACCTCGTCCGTGTTTTGGTGTTCATAAGGCCTGGAGGGCCGGCACTCCAATAGCCAAGTGCGTGAGCGCCTGGGTCCCCTCGCTCCGCCGAGGGGACATTTGGAGTGTAGTCATCACGCTCCCGCGTGATGTCTCCCCCGCGCTTGAAGCGTGCCTTCTGCGACCCGGAGGGAGCAACAGAGGCCGCCGAGTGATTAGCGGGAAAAGGCCGAGGGCGGTTGCAGCACAACCCACGATCGCCGATTTGTCCAGTGGTCGGAAGCGGAGGCGGTCAACGCGCTTAGCCAGGGTTTCAACCCCTGGGACGCTCCCGCGTGATGTCTCCTCGGACCGGCTCCGAAAGCCCGCGTAGCGGGCGAAAGAAGGTAGCCCAGGGCGTGAGCCCTGGGTTAACGCACCAACAAGCACCTCTCCGAAGCCCCCGAAGGCGGGCGGCACTCCGAATTCTCGGGGGGCAATTGCGTAGCCGGCGAGCATGGCCGCTCACGACTTCAGCAGCCCGCTCGTTCTCTCATTAATTCGTAAGCGTCGGTCCGCCGCAATTCGTTGGCGAACTGCGACGTAATCTGCTTCGCCGGCGAATTCGAATGCGATGTCGCGCGTAGTGAAATCGCTCCCGCCGCACGAATCCCGGCAGATCCGAAACGCAACAGAATGACGCGCCCGGTCCCTTTTGACTGCTCCCCCGGTTTTCGGATCCCAAGCATGGCCGGTAGAATTGTTCATACTACATTTGCTACCGAAATGGCACTACGCGCCGTGGCGCCAAGAACTATCGGCTATACGAACGATTTAAAGAGGCGAATGGAATGGACGATGATTCTGCACCACATGTTCCGACATCCGGTATTCCCGCACTCACCGAAATTCTCGTCGCACTCACGAGAAACTTCCTGCAGCGCATTGCACGCAACGATCGACGTAAAAAACACGGACCACTATCTGAGGAAGATTGGGATGCCGACACCGACCACCCGTTACGTGGCGTATTGCGCTGGTTAGTACCACATACCGGGATGAGCGAGGCGGAGCTATTGGAGGCCTCTAAGGCGAATTTCGCCGGCTATTTTACAATCGTCGATCGCTGTAAGAAGTGCGATGTCGACGGCACAACAACGCGACTTTGGCGCAAGCTCCAGGACGAATTCGCTGACGTAATGGGTCGCATTTTTCCGAAATCAAGCGCCGCTGAGAAGCGAGAGAGATTGATGGCTAAGGCGGAAGAGCGAACGAAAAGGCTAAATTCTCTAGGGTTCCATCGTGGAAACCCCGAATTCGATAACTGGGAGACAGAAGTCTACCCGACGTCTGTCACAGTCGACGGAGTGCTTGAGTTTATCGACAAGTTGCTGGCTGAGTTGAGCGATGAAGTCTCGTCTGAATTTGCGCAACGGCTTGCAGCGGAACTCACGCACGGAAAGGACTCGCTTGCACCCGTCCAATTCGTCGATGATTCGTGGGCGATGATTACGCTACTGCACGCGAAAGGGCTGGTCACAGAACTGCCGAAGCGTCCACCACGGAAAAAGTTGAAGAGTTGGACGGGTGTACAATCGGAACTGAGGCGACTTCGCGGGGTACTTGCCGCAGCCGGACAAGTTCACCACGATGAGGGAGCCACGAAGCGAGTGTCGCGTCTTAATGAAGAGGCGGAATCTGGATCGAAGATCTTCATCTCCTATCGTAGGAAACTCGACCGCACTACAGCACATCGAATTTATGATCACCTCAAGGCTCGCTTTGGTCGTGACTCGTTATTTATGGATGTCGAGACGATACCGGTTGGAGCGGATTTCCGGCAGCGTCTCTCCGACGCCGTTGCTCAGTGCAGCGTGTTATTGGCGGTGATCGGCAACAGATGGGTAACGGTGCGTCATAAACGCACTCGACGTTTGGAGGATCCAGATGACTTTGTTCGAATCGAGATCGAAGCGGCGCTGGCGCGGACGATACCGGTGATTCCCGTCCTTCTTGATCAAGTGCCAATGCCCAAAAGCAAGGACTTGCCGAGCCCCTTGCAGGAACTTGCCAATCGACACGCCGCCAGGGTTGATACCGGAGTGGATTTTGATACGCACATGAATCGTTTGATTCGAGAGCTCGACCTGATTCTTGGCCGTTCTAAATTTTTTGGTGAGTCCGTCACTACGCAAATAGAACCCTCGAAGGAAACGCGTGAGATCGCTCGTCGTGGGCTGGCGGTCGGAGGAGAAGCGATGCTTGACGTCGTCAAGCGTCGCCTGCTTGAACTGGCGGAGGAGTGCCCAGTCTCCACAATGTTGCGAGACGAGGCCGATCGCTGGCGCGATGAAGTAGCGGCGGCTCTCAAGGTAATGCTCGGGGATGCGTGTGCCCTCGCCTTTAAGGCAGAATGTAACTTCTCGAACAATAGGCCGATCGAGAAGGTTAGGAGAGTCTTGGGCGCAGGAAAATCATGGCTGAAGGCCAAAGCACTCGTGTTGCACGAGAGTGAATTGGCGGCGCCGCCGGTGCTGAGAAACGGATCACTCGCAGAATCGCAACCGACTGAAGCCGGCACCTTCCCTCCGAGCGCAATGAGCGATTCACGTAACACTGCAGCGACATCACCAGCGAAGACCGGCGCCAGCGGTAGATGATGCGAAGGGGTCGGGAGTCGATTCGCCGATTTCAACGGGTTAACCGGCGGGCAGTCCGGGGCGGACCCATTCGGCTTCGCTCAGGCCGGCGCTCGACCTTCGCACCGCCGAGCGAATTGAGAGGGGGGCGTTACCGAGTGGGCCGCGCGGGTGAGTCCGTCGCATAACCGCAGGCCCTGCGACCCCTCGGCACCCTACGGCTCAGTTTTTGGATTCGGATTGGGGACGACCACGACCTCCAGCCGGGGCGCGACCTTCGCCAGATGACGCACAATCTCGGGAGAGTCGGGGCCGCCGGAAATCACCAAGTGGCTCAGGCGCCCGACCGATTCGGCCGTAATCGCCAGGAGGCTTTTCGCTGAGACGGCCGTGCGTCGGATGTCGAGACGATCGATGGTTCGCGTGGCCAGGATCGCGGCAAATGCCTCGTCGTCGATTCGCGTGTCGACCAAATGCAATTCCTCGATGCCGCCGGCCCGGCAGATCCGGCGGATGCCGCCCGTCGTAATCTGCGTTCCGGAGAGCCCGTAGGCTCTCAAGGGGCGCTCGCGGTCGGCCATCCACTCTAGGAACCGGTCGGTAATCTTGGTGTTCTCCAGGTAGAGCGAACTCAATTCGGGGAGATCTTTGATCCACGCCAGGTCTTCGTCGCCCGCCTTCAGGCCGTCCAAAGCGAGAACGTGCAGCCGTCGCAAGACCGCGAGTTGCTTCAGTTCGGCGGGGTCGATGTCGCACTCGGCAATGCTCAGCAGGCTGAGGTTCGTCGCCTGGGCGAGGGTCGCGAGCGACTTCGTCGTCATTTGCGTGCGGCGCGCCTTCAGCGCGTACAGGTACTTGCGCGGGAACCAGGCGGCGTGTTGGTCCGACCACGTCGAGTGGCTGATATCCAAATCGATCGGCACGGTGACTTCCGCCAGCGACTGCATTCGCGGGTCGACCTGGCGCAACGCTTCGCGGGCGCTTGCAATGCCGGGAAGGGAGACATTGAGCTGAATCGGACTATCGTCCGGAGAACTGGAATAAGCCTCCGAGGCTCGCCATCCCGACTCGGAAAGTCGCTTGGCCTGCACTTCGGGACGGTTGGCCCAGAGGTACCAACCGTATGCCGACAGCGCGAGAAACGCCGTCGCCGACAGGCAAACGGTTCGTCGTATGGTCATGTCTCCTCGCGTGGACATAGGTGCTCGAGTCACTCCTTCTCCCCCGCCACCAACTCCACGACGGCGTCCCCCTTGCACCGCTTGCCGGCGGCGTCGGTCCCGATGAAGAACCACTTCTGGCGAACACCCGTCAACTAGGCCATGAAGCGGCCGGCTCTACCTCCAACTTCTAACACTTACACCTATTCTGCCAATCTACCGGCTCTCCTTCGCATGGAAAAATTCCCCAAACCCCAAACCCTGCACCCCGAACACGAAATCCTTCGGACATTGTGTGGGACATTGTGAATTAATCACGTCCGCCGCCGGACTTCTGCTGCCTTTTCAGGCACTTCACCCCTACGATACCGAAGCCCGCGGGAATTCCGCCAACGGCAGCCAAGTCGCCGTAAGTTACTACTAATCGCTGGCGCCGCGCGGACTGTTCACTCTTCTCCCCTCGCCACCAGTTCCACAATGGCTTCCCCCTTCCACCGCTTGCCGCCGGCGTCGGTGCCGATGAAGAACCACTTCTGGCGAAAATCGGCCAACTCACGGCTCCCCGCCCAGTTTTGCAGGTCGACCGCCCGCTTGCCCGGCTCGATCTTCGCACTGGGGCAGGAATACGCGTCGGAAACGTCACCCGGCGATTCTCCCTCGTCATCTTTGCGTCTTTGCACCTTGGCGTCTTTGCGTTGAAAATCCGTCGCTCGCTTCCGGCCGCCTGCCTACGGTGCCTGCCGTGAGCCCGGTTGAAAGGGCTTGTCAAACCGAGCAAGCAGAGCGAGTCGAACGGGGCAATCAAAGGGGTCGGAAGTCGATTAGCAAATCAGCAGCTACCGCCGCGGCCCCCTCTCTGCTTCCGGTCTTCCTCTTCGCGTCCTTCGCGCCCTTCTGTTCAATTCCGGATTCCGGATTCCAGATCTTCCACAGAAGCTCGCAAAGAGCGCGAAGGGGGAGCTACGCGAGCGAGTCATCTGCGGACCTCACTCCCGAACCCCTGCGTCTCTGCGTCCTTGCGTTGAAAGTCCTTCCGTTCGAATGGATCAGTGTTCGATAAGTGTTCGATCCGGCGTGCAGTCGTCATCGACCGGCCTCGGCACGGAGCGACGTCGGTTTGCGGAACGCCACGCGCATGTGCGACCGCGACGGCAAATAGTAGCCGAAGAATCCGTAAAAGAGTAACCGGGGCGACGTGAGAATCGTCGCCGGCCGGGGCGGTTCGAAGACCACGTCGATGACGTTTCCCAGCCGCTGCACGTAAGACGCCACGAACCGCCAGTTGACGAACGGCACCCGAGAATCCATCCAATAGCGACCGCTCGTCAGTAGCAATTCCAGACCCACGTCACGCCCCAGGCCCTCGAGCGCTCGCAACGACAGGATGTGGCGATGATAGGGTTGATGAAGATCAATTTCACCCCGCTCGTTCAATTCAATCTCGGCGGCGTTCGGAGTGCATATCGACAGCAAGCCGCCCGGTTCCAGACGCGCCAGTTGCTCGCTGAGGAAGGCTCGGGGGTCGACCACGTGCTCAATCACGCCGTACGAGAGAATCGCATCGAAACACTCCGCACGCCATGCTTCGTCGGCAAATCGCGGAACGAAAGCATCGTAGCCGCGAACCGACTCGAACCCTCGTTCACGCAGATAGTCGACGAACAGCCCGTTGCCGCAGCCGACCTCGAGAATCCGGGCCTGCCGCGACAGGCCGCAGGCGGTCAACCATTTCACCCGTTCGCGATAGCTGATTCGAATATACGTATCGAGTCGTTGGTTCTTAACGAAGTAGTTCGCGTAGTACCGCTCCAAATCCACCGCTTCTCGGCAGTGGAGCGATCGACATGAGGGGCAACGCCAGACGGTAAACCATTCTTCACGGAACTCCCGAACGTTGGACCGTACCGATCGTACGTCCGTGGAATCCGAGAAACGGCCCGGCGTCGGGCACAAATTGCAGACCAGGCATTCTTCGGTTTTCATCTTCTGGAGCCTGCAATCGGGCGGTCATTGACGTGCACCCTGGCGTTTTGCGGACGGGCGAAAAGGGGCCGTCAAAGCGTGGCGCGTTCGATTGTCCTACAACCAAGAGTCGTTTGCCCGCCGGCCGGGCACGCCCTCTTGCATGCAGCGCGTCGCTTGGGTCGCGTCGAACTTTTCGGGCTCGAGATGCCCTTTGTATTCCGTCGCCTCCGCATGCCGCACATGCTTCGGGTCGGCTAGCGCCTCCAGCAGTTCTTGATACTCCCTGACCCCGCCGCTATCTTCCGGCGGACAGGCCCGCGCTCCTTTCAGGCAAATCGGATACTTCACGCCCGCTTGCGGCGGCGATATCCCCTCCAGCACGATCTTGTGCCGCCAGGCGTCGCCGAAATCGTATTCGTATTCAGAGCGGAACTTCCCGCCGAAGTCCGCGATCAGTCGGCTCAATTTCACGTCGGTCGAGTCTTCGAACGGCGCGCTGAAGTCGCCTTCCAGCAAATCCGGATCGCCGTAGATCAACCCGTCGATGTCGAACAGGTGGAGGTGCGAATTCGTCCACCCCATCGCCGACTGAATGTGTTCGTGCAGGTCGTCGAGCGTGCAGTCCTTCACCTGGATCCGCCGCCAAATCGGCGGCTTGCTCTCCATGAGCGTGATCTTGAATTGATAGACCTTCGCTGCGGACCTGGCTTTGGGCATCGCTCTCACCTTCGTTCCGTCGAATAGAAGTTTCGCTTGCGCGCATGTGCGCTCGGCGAGCCGCCTATTAACCGCATTATCGGCTCGGCCGTCAACGTCGCCCGAGCGATACCCAACGGTCTTTTCGATGCTTCTCTTAAGGGCTTAGCCTCGACCAAGCCGAAGCCCGCGATCATTCCGCCCACGGCGGCCAGTCTGCTTTAAGCCGCTGCCGCCCGAGGCCGGTCCGGCCGGTCTTCGTCCGCAGGGTTTCCGCGACCACTACGCCGATCACGCTATTTGTCACGGCGAGGTCGTTTGGTCTTCTTTTTCGGCCGGCCGCGTACCTTTTTTAGGGTAGCGGTGCGGGAGCTGTCGCCGCCGCGTATCGTCTTCTGTTCGCCGCTGAACAGCCGTTCGATGCACTTCGGGAGATCGTCGGTCCAATCATCGTCGATCACGAGCGAAACGGGCTGGTAGATTTGGATCAGTGATGGGTCGCCGGCGCGCGGAATGAGCCATCGACACGGCGTGAAGCGGAACGCCGACCACGTTCGAACAACGGGCTCCATGGAGACGGCGAGAATATCGAACTCACCAAAGCGATAGGGACGCGTACTTCCTTGGGAACTGCTCTCACCCGCTCGGGTCTTCTGCACCTCGACGACGAATTGATTCGGATCGACAAGTCCCGTCGCTTTGTCGCCGGTCCAAGGAATACCCTTGAGCTTCCGCTGCAATTTCACCTGGATCGTGACAGATCGCCCCGATTGCTCTACCTTGAAGTCGAAAGCGTTGTTACCCCCAGGAGTTACGTCGTTCCAGCCGGTAAGCTTGTCGATGACTTCAACTTTCAACGCCGCCTCGGCGAGCACTCCCCGAAACATACGTTGTGTCAGGTCGCTCGATCGATTGATCGCCTCAAGTACGACTTCCGCCGTCACGTTCCAGTCCGCTTCGAGCCCGTGAATTGGATTCTCCTTGCGAAGAATCGCCAAAATCTGGCGGCGGCCTTCTGCGGAACAAGCCGGCAACAGTCGCTTGATTTCCTCAACCGGGTCCATGGAAAACCGCAAGTCCTTGCAAAAGCTCGGCTTAAAGTAGACAATCGCCAGGTGGACTGATGTCCAGTGGGCGGGCTCCGGACGGGTTCCTGAGTCAAAATACGGGATTACCAATGCAAAAGAAACTGGCTTTCGGAAGCAACAAGAATTCGGCCCAGACGCTTGTATCCAAAAAGGCGTTTTACGCTACGGATTCGGGGCAGGCGTATCTCGGCGATTCTTTGGAACTACTCCAGTCGGTGCCCTCGGGCTCCGTGAATCTGGTTTTGACTTCACCTCCTTATGCGCTGCACTTCAAGAAGGAATATGGCAACGCACATAAGTCGGACTACATCGCTTGGATGCTGCCGTTTGCACGCGAAATTCTTCGTGTATTGAAAGAGGATGGCAGCTTCGTCTTGAACATTGGGGGCAGCTACAACCAGGGAACTCCCACACGATCGGTGTACCACTACAAGCTGCTCATCGCACTGGTCGAGCAGATCGGCTTCCATCTCGCCCAAGAATGCTTTTGGTACAATCCGGCGAAAATGCCGATGCCCGCGGAATGGGTGACGGTCCGGCGAATTCGCGTTCGAGACTCCGTCGAATATGTCTGGTGGCTTAGCAAAACAGAGTGGCCGAAGGCTTCGAACCGCAAGGTCTTGCGGCCGTACAGCGCGGACATGCTTCGACTAAATCGAAAGGGAGTCGAAAAGACGACGCGTCCGGGCGGCTATAAGATCAACGAAGGATTTGCAGGCTTGGACGCCGGCGGATCTATTCCGCCCAACATAATCGACGACGACACGCCGACCGATTTGCTCAAGTTCGGCAACAATGCCGCGAATGATTTGTATACGCTGAAATGCAAGGCGGCTGGAATTAAGATACATCCCGCGCGATTTCCTGCGGCGCTTCCTGAATTCTTCATCAAGCTGTTGACCGATGAAGACGACGTTGTTGTGGATCCGTTCGCAGGATCAAACACGACCGGTATGGTCGCCGAATCGCTGGGGCGTCGCTGGATCGCAATGGACGCCGTTGCCGAATACCTTGATGCCAGCAAGTTTCGATTCAACGGCGACATTCGAGAGTCGAGCCAAGCAGCGACGTCGGAGAACTTCGCCAAGCCGCGAAAGCAACCTGCCAAGAAGCGTTCGCGTGTTTGAGCCGATGCTTGGCGATTGCGCGGAAGGAGCGTAACTCTCTGCTTCCGGTCGATCCCTCGGTTCTTGCGCCGGCGAATCTTCCAGTCTTCTTGTCACGGCCTTCGCGTCAATTCGAAGTATTGGATTCCGGATCTCGCAAAGATCGCCAAGGGGGGCCGCGGGGCGCGATCTCTTTTTTAGGTTCCGGTCCGTTATCTGAGTTCATCGAGAACGATCGCACTACCGCGCCAGGCTTCTCCCGTCGCCCGGCCGAACGATTATTCCTTCTCCCCCGCCACCAACTCCACAACCGCTTCCCCCTTGCACCGCTTGCCCGCGGCGTCGGTCCCGATAAAGAACCACTTCCGGCGAAACCCCGCCAACTCCCGGCTCCCCGCCCAGTTTTGCGGGTCGACCGCCGGCTTGCCCGGCTCGATCTTCGCACTGGGGCAGGACTACCAGTCGGAAAATCATCCGGCGATTCTCCCTCGTCATCTTTGCGTCTCTGCACCTTGGCGTCTTTGCGTTGAAAATCCGTAACTCGCTTCCGGCCGCTGCCTGCCGTGCCGACCCTGAGCTTGGTCGAAGGGCGCGCCGGAACGCTAATCGGCAAACAAATCACTGACCAATCCCAGGGCCCCAAGCGCGGTGCGAGGCCCGGGTCTTTTCTCAATTTCGTTCGCAATTTGTTCGTCGATGAGTGTTCCCAACTCCCCCCTCCTCTGCTCGTCCGGCCGTTTCCGCAATCTTCTTTGCGTCTTTGCACCTTCGCGACTTTGCGTTGAAAAATCCGCCGCCCGCCGTCGTCCGCTCATCCGGATTTGCATCTCAATTTGCCCGCCGATAAGCGTTCCAAACACTCCGCCGCCCCCAAACCTGTGCTACGGAGGTGCTGCCGCACCCTGGCCAAAAC
>Ga0163153_10007312_pt1 | contig 11941 bp, 9 predicted proteins | sample OliLakLV19MP6IB1_FD_148629 | JGI IMG/M metagenome (GOLD analysis project Ga0163153, IMG submission 148629) | Freshwater microbial mat bacterial communities from Lake Vanda, McMurdo Dry Valleys, Antarctica - Oligotrophic Lake LV.19.MP6.IB-1 | ecosystem: Environmental > Aquatic > Freshwater > Lake... | reverse complement strand
CCTCCAGCTGCCCGGTCCGGTGCATGAGGCTCGTCTGCAACAGCCGGTTCTGCTGGCGCAAGCGGCGGAATTCGAGCGCGCGCGCGAGCACCGGGCGTATCGCCTCGAGGCGGAACGGCTTGAGCACGTAGTCGATGGCACCGGTGCGCATCGCCTCCACGGCGGTCGCCACCGATCCATGCCCGGTCATCAACACGGCGACGAGGTCGGGATCGGCGCCCACCGCGCGCCTGATCAGTTCGATGCCATCCATTCCCGGCATTTGCAGGTCGCTCAGAAGCAGGTCGTAGGTTTCGCCGCCCAGCAGCTCGAGGGCTTCCTCGGCGCTTGCGCACCCGCGGGTGGCGTAACCCTCGCGGGACAGCACGTCGACCAGCGCCTGGAGCTGCGGCGCCTCGTCGTCGACGATCAGCAATCGGGTCACCGCACCCGCTGGGTCAGTATCCACTGGGCCTCACTTGGCTTCCGCCACGAATCGTCCGAGCGCCTGGCGTACCTGGGCCAGGCGGGGAGGCTTGCCCAGGACCTGGTCCACGGCGCCCGCCACCTGGGCGGCGTCGGAGACCTCCTCGCCCCAGCCCGTGAGCAATATTATCCATGTGTCGGGCCGCACGGCCTTGATGGCCTGCGCCGCCTGGATCCCGTCCACTTCGGGCATCCCCAGGTCGGTGATCACCAGCGCAAAGGGGTGGCCCCCGCGCAGCGCGGCCTCGAAGGCCTCGATGCCGGCGCGCCCACCCGGGGCGATGGCGACGTCGTGGCCGTCGAATTCCAGCATCCGCTGCACCGAGCTCAGCACCGCGGCATCGTCGTCGATCAGCAGGATGCGCAGTTGCGAATGCAACGCGCCCGCCGGGGCGGAGCGCGCGCCCGAAGGATCGGGCGCGGCCTTCGCCGGGAACACCAGCCGGATACGGGTGCCGTGCCCCAGCTCGCTTTCGATCTCCACGTCGCCGCGGTGGCGTTGCATCGCGCCGTACACCATCGGCAGGCCGAGGCCGGTGCCGCGTTCGCCCTTGGTGGTGAAAAAGGGCTCGAGGCAGCGCCTGGCGGTCACCTCGCTCATGCCGATGCCGGAGTCGATCACGTCGACGTGGGCTTGCAGGATTCCGTCAGCGCCGAAGGCGGTGGAGGTGCGCAACACGATAGTCCCGCCCTCGGGCATCGCATCGCGTGCGTTGTTCAGCAGGTTCAGCAGCGCCTCGCGGAGCTCCGCCTGCAGGAACTCGACCGGCGGCATCTTCTCATCCAGCTGCAGATCGAACCCGAGGTTGGACCCGAGGAATTTCTGGGCTGCCAGCTCCGCAACCTCGCGCACCAGTGCGTTGATCTCCCCCAGCTGGCGCTCCGAGGTATCGTCGATCGGGCGGTGGAACTCGCGCAGCCGCTCCACGGTGCGGGTCACGTCATCAACCGCGCGCTGGATGCTCTGCAGGTATTCACGCGCGCGCGCGCTCAGCTGCGGCTCGCCTTCAAGCAGCGATTCGGTGTAGAGCGCCACGGGTGACAGGGCGTTGTTGATGTCGTGGGCGATGCCGCCGGCCATCTGGCCAAGCGCGCGCAGGCCCTCCTGGCGCAGGATCGAGCGCTGGGTGCGCATCAGCTCGTCGTAGGCCTGGCGCAGGGTGGCGTGCAGCTGCGCCTGCTGCGCGGCCAGCGCCGCGTGCTGGCCCAGCTGGCCGAGGAAATCCACCTCCTCGGCCGCGAACGCCCCCGGCGATGAACGGGCCACCACCAGCAGGCCGAACAATCGCCCCTCCACCTGCAGCGGCGCCATCACCGCGCTGCGCATCCCGGCACGTCGCAGGCCGATGGCGAGCTCGTCATCGGCGCCTTCCAGTTCGCGCTGGTACAAAGGGGCATCCGGCGCGTAGCGGCCGTCGTCGCCGCCCGGCAGCGCCGATGCCAGGCCGAGCCTGCTTTCCAGGGCCAGCTCCGTGCTGCCCATCGCGATGCAACGCACCACCAGCCGCGGGGGCGAGCCTTCGAGCACCGCGGCGGCGCAAAGCGGCGCGGGCAATTGCGACTGGACGCTGTCGCTGACCACCTGCAGGACGCTCTGCAGCTCGAGGCGATCGCCGATCGCACGCGTGATGCGGTGCAGCAGCTCGGTGCGGGCGAGCTGCGCGCGCAGGCGTTGCTCCCCCAGCTTGCGGTCGGTGATTTCCGTGGCATACACATTCACATAACCCAGCGACTGCACCGGGGCCACGGTCAGGGAATAGGACGCGCCCACAAGGTCGGCTTCGAGGGTGGCGGGCTCGACGGCGCGGGCGGCGTGCGCGGCAAACGCTTCCCACGCGGCAGGGGCCTCGCCCCCGGCCCGGGAGATCGCTTGTCGCAACCGGACCGCCGCCGGGTTTGCATACATCACGGTGCCCGCCGCATCGAGGCGCAGGATCGGGTTCGGATCCTCCTCGGCAACCCGGGCTAGCGAGGCGAGCTGCAACTCCACCTTCCTGCGGCCGCGCAGCTCGCGGGCCAGCACCCAGCCCAGTATCCCCAGCACCAGGGTGCCGGCGAACCATGCGGCGAGCGTCAACGCTGCGGAACGGCGCCAGTTCTTCAGCACATGGTCCACCGAGGCACCCAGCACGATGATGACGCCGGGATATTTCGCCACCACATGGAGGCTGAAGATGCGCTCCAACCCGTCGATGTCGCTGTAGGCGCGGTGGATGAACCCCGCGGGCTGGCCCAGCATCGCGCCCACCACCGGCGACTTGGCGAACGACTGGCCCAGCAGCTCGTCCCGGGCGGGGCTTCGCATCAGCAGGACGCCGTCGCCGGAAAGCAGGCTGATGGACCCGTTGGCTCCGACGTCGACGTCGCCCCACAGGCCCACGAAATAACGCGGCTCGAGCGCGGCCACGAAAACCGCGTCAAGGTTGCCCGCCGCGTCGCGCACCTCGCGGCTCAGCGGCACGATCCAGTCCCCGGTGGTGCGGCGGCTGCGGATTCCACGGCCGACGAAGAGGCCCGGCACCCGGCCGTCGCGATGCGCGGTGAAAAAATCGCGGTCGGAGAGGTCGAGGCCGAAATTCCCGGAATCGCTGTCGAAGATGATGCGCCCGCGCCCGTCGAGCACCCACATCGCGCGCAACTGGGGCAGCGCCGCCAGGCGCCCGCGCAGCCGCTCCCGCGCCCACGCCGGGTCACGCTGGAGCAGAGGCCCCGGCGCACGCAGCACTTCGGCGGCCGACTGCAACCCCAGGTCGGCGGCTAGCAGTCTGCTGGCGATGATCTCTTCGGTAAGCCTGCCCTGCGCCCGCATGGCGCGCTCGCCGGAACGCAACTGGTCCTCGCGCAGGGCGGCCAGGGAAACCAGCACCAGCGCGAGCGACAGCAGGGCCACGACCGCAAGCATCCAACCCACCACGCGCCCGGTTCGCAGCTCCGGGAGGCGCACGCCTTCCACATCGTGCTGCATTGCCATGCGTCTGATCCACCATGCAGAAGGCTGGCCCCATTCTGCACCATGCTATGATTTTTTCCCTCTCGATCCCCGCCGTCCCCCGGAGAAACCATGAAGATCGCACGCATCGCCGCCGCCGCAACCGCGGCCTGCCTCATCACCGGCGCCGCGCCGGCTTTTGCCGCCTGCGCCAACTGCGGCACCGTCACCGACGTGAAGACCCTCACCAAAAAAGGTGAAGGCAGCGGGGTAGGCCTGGTGGCGGGGGGCGTCATCGGCGGCGTGCTTGGCCACCAGGTCGGAAGCGGCCGCGGCAACACCGCCGCGACCGTTGTCGGCGCGGGCGCGGGCGCCTATGCCGGCAACGAGATCGAAAAGAACAAGAAAACGACCACTTCATACCAGGTCGTGGTGAAGATGGAAGGCGGGAATACGCGCCATTTCAGCTACGCCAATCCCACCAGCTATCGCGTGGGCGACGCGGTGAAGGTCGTCGACAAGAAACTCGTCCGGCGATAAGCCGCCCGCAATCGCGGCGATCGGCGTCCGCGGCCGGGTGCGTCCCCTCCTCTTCGCAGACCCCCAGACCGCGTTTGCGCTGACGGCTTCGGCCGTGGCGTTTGCGCTGGGGTGCGCCCTGCTCCTGGCCATCGCGGTGCTGGGCGCGTTGCGCCGGTGGCGCGCGCAACGCGGCGCCGCGATCGAGAGGCACTGGCGCATGGCGCTTCAGGCCGCCGCCGGCGAAGGCGCGGCGATCAAGCTGCCCGCCATCGGCACGCGCCAGCTGCCACTTTTCCTCGAGGCGTGGAATCACCTGCGCGAGTCGGCCGACGGACCCGCCGCGGCGCGCCTGGAAGGACTCCTCACCCGCAACGGCATCGACCGGCGCGCACGCGCGATGCTTCGCAGCACTTTCCTGCGCCAGCGCCTGGCCGCCATCACCGCGCTGGGTTACCTGCGCGAACGCGGATCGTGGGAGCGGCTCGAGGCGCTCTCCCGGTTGGCCGACCCGGTGGTCTCTTTCGCCGCGGCGCGCGCGCTGCTGCGCATCGACGCCGGCCACGCGCTCGAGGTGCTGCTGGGCGCCATCCCGGCGCGCTCCGATTGGCCGCTGGCGCGCCTGGCGACGATCTTCCACGAGCTCGGCCCCGGCACCGTCACCTCCGCCCTGGTAACGATGCTGCTGCGCCGGCCACGCCCGGGACTCGAGCGCGTGATCAAGCTGTCGCGCTTCGGCCAGCCGGAAAAGATTTCGGGCATCGTGCGCGGCTGGCTCGGATCGAGCACCGACCCTGACGTGTTGATGGCGGCGCTGGCCTACATCGAGGACCCACGCGACCTGCCCTGGGCCCACGGCGCCGCGACCCATGCGCAATGGCGCGTGCGAATGGCCGCCGCGCGCGCGCTGGGGCGCGTGGGTGGCCGCGACGAGCTTCCGGCGCTGCTGGAACTGCTGCGCGACTCGATCTGGTGGGTGCGCTACCACGCGGCGCAGGGTCTCATCCGGCTGAAGGGGCTCGAGCCTTTCGAGCTCGAGACGCTGCGCGAAAACGCGCGCGATGCCTTCGCCGCGGACATGCTGGGCCAGGCGCTCGCGGAAAGGCGCTGGTCGTGAGCCTGCCGGTGGCCGCGCTGATGTGGCTCTTCATCACCTATTTCGTGGTGATCAACGGCGCGTGCCTCGCGCTCAACCTGCTGGCCTGGCCGGCGCTGCGCCGGCGCCTTTCACTGCTGCCGCTGGAGAACCTGCCGCCGGTCCATCCGGACCTGGCCCCGCCGATCTCGCTGCTGATCTGCGCGCGCGACTGCGAGGCCACCATCGTGGAGCGCGTGCGCGCGGCCCTGCGCCTCTACTACAACGAATTCGAGGTGGTGGTGGTCAACGACGGCTCACGCGACGCCACACTCGAGGTGCTGCGTGATGCCTTCGGGCTCGAATCCTTTCCCGAGGTGTACTGGCGCCGGATACCCGCGCGCCCGGTGCGCACCATCTACCACTCGCGCGTCCACCCCAACCTGCGCGTGGTCGACAAGGAGCGCGGCGGGACCGCCGATGCGCTCAACGTCGGCATCAACGCCTCGCGTTATCCGCTTTTCATGGCGCTGGATGCGCGCTGGTCCCTGCGCCGCGACGGCCTGCGGCTGCTGGTGGAACCTTTCGTCGACGATCCGAAGACGGTGGCAACCGGCTGCACCACGAGGATCTCCGAGGGCGGCGACTTCGAGGCCGCGCCGGCGCTGCCCGAGCGCCTGCTCGACCGCATGCAGGTGGTCGAGCACCTGCGCGAGCCGCTGTTCGGCCGCCTCGGCTGGGCGCGCCTGAACGCTTCACTCACCGTATCCGGGGCGGCGATCCTGTTTCGCAAGGACGCGGTGGTGGACACCGCCGGTTATCGTTCCGACGTGATCGCGGAAGAGATGGAGCTGGTGACGCGCCTGCACCTGGCGCCCCGCCCAGGCGGCGAGCGTTACCGCATCCATGTGATCCCCGAGCCGATCTGCCGCCAGTCGCCCGCGGCGAACCTCGGCGCCCTGCGCCAGGCGCGCATGCGATGGCAGGTCTCGCTGGCGCAGAGCCTGGCGCGAAATCGCGGGCACGCCGGAAAGCGCAATGCCACCGGCCGATTCGCGCGCGTTTTCCTGCTCTGCTTCGAGGTGTACGGGCCGGCGGTGGAGATCGCGGCCTACGTGATGATGACGGCGATGTTCCTGCTGGGGCTGCTGCCCGGCCTGGCCTACGTGTCTTTCCTGGCGCTCGCCTTCTCGCTCGGCTTCATGGTCTCGATGAGCGCGCTGCTGCTCGAGGAGATGTCGTTCCGGCTCTATCCGCGCTGGGGGCAGGCGGCGCGGCTGGCGATTGCGGCGATTGCCGAGAACCTCGGTTATCGCCAGCTGGTGGCGTTCTGGCGGCTCGACGCGTTATTGCGCTGGTGGCAGGCGCGTTGATGAAGCATGCCCCACGAGCACGCCAGGCCCCTCCGCTCACGGCCTGTCCGTGTTCACCAGCTTGTGGCGCACGGCGTAGATGACCAGGCCCGCGAGGTCGTGTATGCCGAGGCGGTCCATCAGCGACGCGCGATGGGTCTCGACGGTCTTCACGCTGAGCTTGAGAGTGAAGGCGATCTGCTTGGTCGACTCGCCCTCCGCGATCATCTGCAGGATCTCTCGCTGGCGCGGCGTGAGCGCATCGAGCGGCGCCTCGGCCGCCGGCTGGCCCGCGCCCGCGAGGCGGGAGACGAGATGGCGCGAGATGCGCGGGCTGAGGTAGATCTCGCCGCGCATCACCGACTCGATCGCCATCTTGAGCTCGAGCGGCGCCGAGTCCTTGACCAGGTAGCCCGAGACGCCCGAGGACATCGCGCTGCGCACGAACTCGCCCGAGGTGTGCATCGAGAGGATCAGCACCCGGGTAGCGGCATGCTCGGCCATGATCTGCGCCGCGGCGTCGATGCCGTTCAGCTCGCTCATGGAGATGTCCATCATCACGAGGTCGGGATGGTGCTGCCTGGCGAGAGCCACCGCGTCGCGCCCGTTGCTCGCCTCGGCCACAACCGTGGCGCCCTCGATGCCCTCCACCAGCAGGCGGATGCCCGCGCGCACCAGCGCGTGGTCGTCGGCCAGCATGATGCGGATGGCGCTCATGCCGTGCGCGCCACGGACTCGATCGGGAAGGTCGCGCGAATCATCGTGCCCTGCCCGGACTCGGTTTCCACTTCGAGATTCCCCCCCGCGAGGGTGGCGCGCTCGTCCATGCTGATGAGCCCCAGGCTGGAGGATGGCGACCCCAGCCGCGCCGCGTCGATCCCCCGGCCGTCGTCGCGCACCGTGAGCCTGAGCAGGTGCGAGCCGGCCTCGAGCGTGACCAGGATGCTGTTCGCCTGGGCATGGCGCGTGGCGTTGCTGAGCGCCTCCTGTGTGATGCGATAGATGCCGCTTTCCATCCCGTGGGGAAAGCGGCGCGCCAGCATGCCGTTGAAATGGCACTTGATGTCGATGCCGGTGGCGTCACGCTGCCGCTCCACCAGCGCGCGCAGCGCCTCCTCGAGGCCGAGCTCGCCCAGCTGCGGCGGGCGCATGTCGTAGGCGAGCTGGCGCACCCGGTCGAGCGTCGTGTCCGCCATGGCAATGCACGAGGAAAGGATCCCGGAAGCCTCGCCCTGGACCAGCGGGACCAGGCGATGAAGCCCGAATTTCAGTGCGGTGATCGCCTGTCCCACGTCGTCGTGCAGGTCCCGCGATATGTGGCGCCGCTCCTCTTCCTGGATGCTGAGCACCCGCGCCGAGAGCACACGCAGGCGCTCCACCGTGTCCAGCGCGCTTGCGTCCTCGACAGGTTCGCGGGATGCGGGGCCATGCCTCTTCTCCATCACCGCCAGGATGTCCTCCCTCGCCGCCATCGCCGCATCCACCTTCAGGCCCGTGGCAGTCTCGATCTGTCGCAGGGCCTCCCACCAGGTGGGGTTCTCCATGGCGAGGCCGATGCGCGTGTCGGTGCGATAGAGCGCGACCGCCATGAACCTGCGCGCGAGGTCCGCGGAAAGGCCATCGATGGCATCGGCCTCGCACGGAAACCGGGCCAAATTCACCGAGGGCACGCCGAGCTGCTCCACCAGGACGCGCCGCACCTCGCCCTCGGTCACCACGCCCTGCCGAACCAGGATCTCGCCCAGCATCTCGCGGCGGTCGAGGGCCTGGATGGCGAGCGCGGCATCGCGCTCCTGCGCGGTGATGAGGTTCTCCTGCACCAGCGCGTCTCCCAGCCGCAGGTGGGTCATGGTCTTCTGGCGCAGGAGGGCGGCATCGAGCTGCGCGCGGTTGGTGATGCCGAGCTCCCGCGGCGCCTGGCCGAGGCGGGAACGCCGCGCACGACGGGGCGGTACCGGGCGAGCTTCTATGGCGGACATTGCGGTGCATTCCTGGCGGGCATCGTCGCGGGTACGGGCGGGCCGGGTGCCGCCCTGTGCGACGTCCAGCATTTTGGCACGGCGCGGCGCCGCATGGCGCGCCAGCGCGCGTCAGCTGGCGGCGACGCATGGTGGCGGAGGCTTCGGGCCGCTTAACCTTCCGCAATCGCCGCCTTTACTTGCCAACGGCGCTTCCCTGGAGGTCGTGATCGTTCGCCGCGGTAATCCTTACCGCGAGAAAATCCCCAGGCTTGACGCCTTTCGCTGCCTTCACACGCACGATGCCGTCGATCTCCGGCGCGTCGGCTTCCGAGCGGCCGATCGCGGTCGTGCCTTGCATCTCGTCGATCAACACCCGCACGGTGCGCCCGACCTTCGCTCGTAGCTTGGCGTGCGAGATCTGCGCCTGCACTTCCATGAAGCGGCGCTGTCGCTCTTCCTTCACCTCTTCGGGCACCGGATCGGGCAGATCGTTGGCCTTCGCGCCTTCCACCGCCGAATAGGCGAAGCAGCCGACTCGATCGAGCTGCGCTTCGCGCAGGAACTGCAGCAGCTCCTCGAATTCCGCCTCGGTCTCTCCGGGGAAGCCCGCGATGAAAGTGGAGCGCACGGTGATCTCCGGGCACGCCGCGCGCCAGCCACGGATGCGCTCCAGGTTTTTCTCGCTCGAGGCCGGGCGCTTCATGAGCTTGAGGATGCGCGGGCTCGCGTGCTGGAACGGCACGTCGAGGTAGGGAAGGATCTTTCCCTGCGCCATCAACGGGATCACCTCGTCGACGTGCGGATACGGATAGACGTAGTGCAGGCGCACCCACACACCCAGCTCGCCCAGCGCCTCGCAGAGTTCCGTCATGCGTGTCTTCAACGGGCGCCCGCCCCAGAAACCGGTGCGGTACTTCACGTCGACGCCGTAGGCGCTGGTGTCCTGCGAGATCACCAGCAGCTCCTTGCAGCCCGCGTCCACCAGGTTCTGCGCTTCCTTCATCACGTCGCCGACCGGGCGGCTCACCAGGTCGCCGCGCATCGACGGGATGATGCAGAAGGTGCAGCGGTGGTTGCAGCCTTCCGAAATCTTGAGATAGGCGTAGTGCTTCGGCGTGAGGCGGATGCCCTGCGGCGGGACCAGATCCATGAACGGATCGTGGGGCCTGGGCAGGTGCGCGTGCACCGCCGTCATCACTTCATCCTTTGCGTGCGGGCCGGTGACGGCGAGCACCTTGGGATGGGCCTTGCGGACGATGTCGCCCTTCGCGCCGAGGCAGCCGGTGACGATCACCTTGCCGTTTTCGTGCAGCGCCTCGCCGATGGCATCGAGGGATTCCTGCACCGCGGCGTCGATGAAGCCGCAGGTGTTGACCACCACGAGGTCGGAGCCTTCATAACTCGGCGAGATGTCGTAGCCTTCCGCGCGCAGCTGCGTGAGGATCGCCTCGGAATCGACCAGCGCCTTGGGGCAGCCCAGCGAGACGAAGCCGACCTTTGGCGCCGGCGCCGGCCTGGCAATGACCTTCACTTCCTGGTGCGTGGCTTGCGCACCGCCCGCGGCCGCGCCACTTTCACTTCCGGCACCGGCTGGTCTTCCTGCGGCGGCGCCATGCCGGCCGAATACGGGAACCCCGAAAAAAGCTTGAGCGCCTGGTTGCGCAGGTCTTCCTGCATGTCGATCACGGCCTTGGCGCCTTTCTCCAGGTACGCGCCCATCACGTTGGGGATCGCCTGGCCGGGGACAAACGGCACCTTCGGCAACTCGCCATAGACCGTCTGCGCCTGCTCCTGGAAGCGTTTCTGCGCCTCGTGGAACGCGAAGATCGAGCGCTCCAGGTAGGAGCCCATCAGGCCCTGCATCGCGTGGCCGTAGTAGCGAATGATGTTGGCGAGCATGTCCTGCGAAAACATCGGCATGCCGCCCGATTCCTCCTCGAGGATGATCTGCAGCAGGATCGAACGCGTGAGGTCGTCGCCGCTCTTGGCGTCGAGCACCTGGAAATCCTTGTAGCCCAGCACCAGGTCCTTTACCTCGGCGAGCGTGATGTAGGTGGACGTTTCGGTGTCGTAGAGGCGCCGGTTCGGATATTTCTTGATGATGCGGGGCGATGGCATGGCTTGGGCGTCCCTGGCTGGATTGCTGCGCTACATCATTCGGGGTTCGTGCAGGGCAATCGCGGCGCTTAGGCCGGAAAGCTCAAGTACTTCATTTTATTACACTTTGGGCATTTGCGGCAGTGCCACGAAATGGCGCTGGTGCGACGCACCAAAATCCGCTTGACAGGTGCCCTGCCGCTTCCTAGAATGAAATTGTTGCGCTGCACAAAGAAGACCCAGACCCGCGGCGCATGCAGGGCCCCGAATTCAAGTCTCCTCCTCCTTATCGCTTTACCGGATAAGGTTCCAACCCCAGGCTCTGCCTGGGGTTTTTTTTTGGTGCTTTACGCTTCGCTTGGATTGCACCTTCAACACAGAGGCACCGAGGAAAAGCAGGGCCACAGAGAAAGGCAAAGGAAAGTGATAGTGGAGCGGGTTTGCAGAAAAACACGCCCTTCACGGCCGCCAGCCACTTCGGTTTTGCTTTGCCTTTCTCTGTGGCCCTGCTTTTCCTCGGTGCCTCTGTGGTGAAGATCTGGTGTTCTAAACAAAAATAGGAAGAAAAATGAAAAAGAGAACAGCTCTCGTCACCGGCGGTGTTGGAGGCATAGGCACCGCGATCTGCCTCAAGCTCGCGAGCCAGGGAAACTTCGTCGTCGCCAACTACGCCATCGAAGGCTCGCAAGCCAAGTGGCAGGCCGCGATGGAGAAGGCCGGCTTCAGTGAGCAAAGCGCGCTCGCCTTCGGCGACGTCTCGGACTTCGACGCCATGGGCGCGATGATCAGGGAGATCGAGTCGAGGCATGGCCCGGTGGAAATCCTGGTGAACTGCGCCGGCATCACGCGTGATTCCACCTTTCGCAAGATGACCCTCGAGCAATGGCGCGCGGTGATGTCGACCAACCTCGACAGCGCCTTCAACGTGACCCGCCACGTGGTCGACGGCATGCTCGAGCGCGGCTGGGGCCGGATCGTCAACATCTCGTCCGTGAACGCGGTGCGCGGCCAGTTCGGCCAGACCAACTACGCCGCCGCCAAGGCGGGCCTGCTGGGCTTCACCAAGTCACTCGCCCAGGAAGTGATCCGCAAGGGCGTGACGGTGAACGCGGTTTCGCCGGGCTATGTGCAGACCGACATGGTGATGGCCATCCGCGAGGATGTGCGCCAGAAGATTGTTGAGCAGATCCCGGCCGGCCGCCTCGCGATGCCGGAAGAAATTGCCGATTGCGTGGCGTTCCTGGCTTCCGAGGGCGCCGGCTACATCACCGGGACCAACCTTTCGGTCAATGGTGGCATGCACATGTACGCCTAGGTTACGCACCAACTCCCACTCATCGCATGCCTTGCGGGCATCTCAGCCCACCACATTGGTTTGCGCAAAGCACGGCGCAAGCCGCTTCCTGTTCGGCGGTCTGCAATGTTTGATACCGTACATACGGAAAGCAACTTCTGCACGAGAATGGCTCGTCGCTATGTTTCGCGAGAGTGTTTTTCAGAATGAATAACGAGCGGCCTGTCCCGCTGCTTCGCCGGTTATCCG
>Ga0163153_10007311_pt1 | contig 11942 bp, 5 predicted proteins | sample OliLakLV19MP6IB1_FD_148629 | JGI IMG/M metagenome (GOLD analysis project Ga0163153, IMG submission 148629) | Freshwater microbial mat bacterial communities from Lake Vanda, McMurdo Dry Valleys, Antarctica - Oligotrophic Lake LV.19.MP6.IB-1 | ecosystem: Environmental > Aquatic > Freshwater > Lake... | reverse complement strand
CGCCGTCGTCAGCTCGTTCGGACCCGAAGACATGGACGACGACCGGCTCAAGGCCGACGGCGCCAAGATGCTCAAGCGGTTCATCGCCTACGCAAAGTCCGACGGTGCTGACCTCGGCGCACACGCGATGCCGAAGCCCGCACTCAATCCGTTCGAGGTCGACGTCAAGAATCGGCTGACGGCAGCGGGCATCCCGCTCGTCGCGCAATACGGCGTTGCGGGTTACTGGATCGACTTCGCCGCGAAGCATCCGACGCGACCTGGCGAGATGGTCCTTGCGATCGAGGCCGACGGCGTGACGTACCACTCGTCGGAGACCGCTCGGCAACGAGACCGGCTACGTCAGACGCATCTCGAACGTCTCGGGTGGCGGTTCCATCGCATCTGGTCGATGGACTGGTTCCAGGATCCTGACGGGCAGGTGGCAAAAGCCAAGGCCGCGTACGACGCGTCGGTCGCAGCCGCGGACAACGAGCGGTCGAATCCGCCTCCGGCGCGGGACGCGCCGACTCAGCCGTCCGTGGTTGAAGCGCCTGCACCGCCCGCGCGAACTCGGCAGAGGCCGCCCGTGCCGCGCGGCCTCCCAATCGTCGAGTACTCGCCCGAGCAACTCGACGCCGTGTGCGAGTGGATCATGAGCGACACACTGCTGCGCCCTGACGACGACCTGCTCGAAGCGCTGATGGCGGAACTTGGTTTCCGTCGCCGGGGTGGCCGTATCGTCGCGGCGCTGAATGATTCCATCCGGCGAACCCGCAGGTGACGACCGGTCGCAGCGCGGACCACCAATCTTGGGGAACGTGAGCGACGAGACGATCAAGAACCACGCGGCGTTCATCTGGTCGGTGGCCGACTTGCTGCGGGGCGACTACAAGCAGTCGGAGTACGGCAAGGTCATCTTGCCGCTCACGGTGCTGCGCCGGCTCGACTGCGTGCTCGAGCCGTCGAAGAAGAAGGTGCTTGCCACCTACGCAAAGCGCAAGGGCAAGATCGAGAACCTCGGGCCGATCCTCGAGAACGCGGCCGACGAGAAGTTCTACAACACGTCGCCGCTCGACCTGGCGAAGTGTCTCGACGACCCCAACAATCTCGCCGACAACCTGCTCGTCTACATCGCCGCGTTCTCCGAAGGCGCGCGCGACGTGCTCGACAAGTTCGACTTCGCCACGCAGGTCGCGCGCCTCGATCGGTCGAACCTGCTGTACAAGGTCGTCGGGAAGTTCTGTGACGTCGACCTGCATCCCGACGCGGTCTCCAACATCGAGATGGGTTACCTCTACGAGGAGCTGATCCGTCGCTTCTCGGAACTGTCCAACGAGACGGCCGGGGAGCATTTCACGCCCCGCGAAGTAATCAAGCTCATGGTCAACCTGCTGTTCATCGAAGACGACGACCTGCTCGCGAAGCCCGGCATCGTGAAAACGATGTACGACCCGGCGTGCGGGACCGGCGGCATGTTGTCGGTCGCCGAGGACTACCTGCGCCAGTTCCATTCCGAGGCGAAACTCGAAGTGTTCGGCCAGGAGCTGAACGCCGAGACGTACGCGGTGTGCCGCTCCGACATGATGTTGAAGGACCAGGACGCGTCGCGCATCGTCTACGGCAACTCGTTCACCGAAGACGGCCACCAGGACCAGCGGTTCGACTACATGCTCGCCAACCCTCCGTTCGGGGTCGAGTGGAAGAAGGTCGCCGACGAGGTCAAAGCCGAGCACGAACGCAAGGGCTTCGACGGCCGCTTCGGTGCCGGCCTGCCCCGCATCAACGACGGGTCGTTCCTGTTCCTGCAACACATGATCTCGAAGATGAAACGACCCGAAGACGGCGGGTCGCGGCTCGCGATCGTGTTCAACGGCTCGCCGCTGTTCACGGGCGCGGCCGGCTCCGGCGAGTCGGAGATCCGCCGGTGGATCCTCGAGCACGACTGGCTCGAAGCCGTCGTCGCGCTGCCCGACCAGCTCTTCTACAACACCGGCATCTCGACATACTTCTGGATCGTCACGAACCGCAAGCGCCCCGAGCGGCGGGGCACGGTGCAGCTTGTCGACGCCCGCGAGTACTGGACGAAGATGCGCAAGAGTCTCGGCGAGAAACGCAAGCAGATCGCCGACGACCAGATCGCCGAGATCGTGCGTTTGTACGGCGAGCACACCGAAGGCGAGCGGGTCAAGATCTTCCCGAACGAGGCGTTCGGGTTCATGCGCATCACCGTCGAACGTCCGCTGCGGGTGCGGTGGGAGATCACCGACGACACGCTCGCCGCCGTGGCGGCGGATGCGAAGGTGGCGAAGCTCGGCGAGGAGCAGGCGCAAGCGCTCATCGGTGGGCTCGGCGCCTGGAACGACGAGACCTTCGACGGCCTCACGCTCCTGGCCAAGCGCGTGTCGGGTCTCATGAAGGACCTCGGCCTCAAGGGCAAACCGCTGGAGAAGGCGGTGCTCGACGCGCTGACAGTGCGCGACCCCGACGCCGACCCGGTGACCGATGCCAAGGGCAACCCCGAACCCGACCCCGAGCTGCGCGACAACGAAAACGTGCCGCTCCCTGCGGTGCCGGTGACGTTCGAGCCCGACGTGACCGAACGGTTGCAGAAGGTCGAGTACCGCAGCGCGGTCAACGACTACGTCGCCGCCGAAGTGCTGCCCTACGTGCCCGATGCGTGGGTCGACTTCGACAAAACCAAGGTCGGCTACGAGATCCCCCTCACCCGCCACTTCTACAAGTACGTCCCCCCGCGTCCACTGGAGGAGATCGACGCCGAAATCAAACAGTTGGAAGCCGAGATCCAGGACCTGCTGCGCGAGGTGACGGAGTGAGTCTCGTCCCGCTGAAACGGCTGGCGACGGTCAAGGTGAGCAACGTTGACAAGAAGACCCTTGAGGGCGACGTGCCGGTGCGCCTTTGCAACTACACAGACGTCTATTACCGCGACCGCATCTGCTCTGATCAGGACTTCATGCTCTCAACGGCGACCCGTGAGCAGGTTGGGACATTCCGCCTCGCGCCTGGTGATGTGATCATTACGAAGGATTCGGAGACGGCGGATGACATCGGCGTGCCGTCGTACGTCGAATCGAGCGCGCACGATCTCGTTTGCGGTTATCACCTAGCGATGCTTCGGCCCGTTGAGCGCCGCATCGATGGCCGGTTTCTTTTCTGGTCGATGGCCTCGACGGCGGTGCGAGAGCAGTTCGCGGTCTCAGCGACGGGCGTTACACGCTTTGGTCTTCGCTCTGAAAGTATCGACGGCTGCAGAATCTGGTGCCCGAGCGAAGGGCGGCAGCGGGCGATTGCTGACTTCCTCGACGCCGAGACCGCCCGCATTGACGCCCTCATCGTCAAGAAGCGCCGCCTCGTGGTTGCGCTCGGCGAGCGACTCGAAGCGGAGGTCGCCGAAGTTCTCTCTGGAACTGCTGAGGTGGAGTTGCGACGCACCGCCGAACTATTGCCGGGATTCACCTTCTCAAGCGACGACTTCGCACCGTCTGGCGACGGACCGCGCTTGTTGCGAGGAGTCAATGTCGGAATCGGCGCCATTCGCTGGTACGACGTGGTCCACTTGCAAGGTTCTGACCAGGACCTCGGCCGCTATGTGGTTGAGGCGGGCGACATCGTTCTCGGAATGGATCGCCCGTTCATCTCAGGCGGGACGCGCGTCGCTGAGGTGAAGGAAAATGACGCCGGTTCGCTGCTCGTTCAGCGAGTGTGCCGGATCAGAATGGATTCTCCGGGTCTTCGAACGATTGTCCGACATTCGCTTGCATCCCGGCGATTCTCGGCCTACGTCGAATCTGATCTGACGGGCGTCTCCGTTCCTCACCTGAGCGAGAGCCAGATTGGTAGCTTCCGCGTACCGCGCCCGGTGGGCAGCGAGTTAGATCAGTGCGCGCACGCGCTTTGGCATGCCGAAGAGCAACACGCTCGGCTGACGAAGGCATTGGAGCAGCAGATCGAGCTTCTCGCCGAACATCGCCAGTCCCTGATCACTGCGGCGGTCACGGGCGAGATCGAAGTTCCGGGTGCTGCCGCGTGAGCCCGGACGAGTTCGCGTTCGAGACGGAGATCTGCGCCTCGCTCGTCGCACACGGCGGGTACCAGCTGTGCAAGATCGGAACGCAGTCGCCCGACTTCGACGCAGCGCGCGGGCTCGATACCGCCGAGCTGTACGCGTTTATCGGCGCGACGCAGGGCGACGCGTGGGAGCACGTCGTCAAGCAATACGGCAACGACCGTGACGCGGCGCAGAAGGGCTTTGCCGATCGGCTCGCGAAGCAGCTCGACGAGCGGGGAACGGTCGACGTGTTGCGGCACGGTGTTGTCGACCGGGGGCCGACCATCCAACTCGCGTACTTCAAGCCTGCGCACGGGCTGACGCCGGCGCTTGTCGAGCGGTACGACAAGAACCGACTCACCGTCACGCGCCAGCTTCGCTACGAGTCGGGTTCGCACAAGACCGTCGACGTCTGCCTATTTGTCAACGGCATCCCGGTTGCGACTGGGGAGTTGAAAAACCCGATCACCGGGCAACACGTCGAGCACGCGAAGGTGCAGTACCGCACCGATCGCGACCCGCGCAACGCCACCCTCGCGCGGCGGGCGGTCGTGCACTTTGCCGTCGACCCCGACGAGGTGGCGATGACGACGCGCCTCGAAGGGCCGTCGACCCGGTTCCTGCCGTTCAACCGCGGCACCGAGATGGGCGCGGGCAACCCGCCCAACCCGAACGGGCACCGCACCTCGTATCTGTGGGAGGAGGTGTGGTCGCGTGACGCGTGGCTTGACCTGCTCGCACGATTCGTACATGTCGAGAAGCCGGCGAAGGGTTCGAAGGCGCAGCCGGTCGTCATCTTCCCTCGCTACCACCAGTGGGATGCGGTGCGGGTGCTCGAAGCCGCGGCCCGTACGGAAGGGCCGGGCCACAACTACCTGGTGCAGCACTCGGCCGGGTCGGGCAAGTCGAACACGATCGCGTGGTTGGCGCACCGGCTGTCGTCGCTGCATGACGCAAGTGACAAGAAGGTGTTCGACAAGGTCGTGGTGATCACCGACCGCAAGGTGCTCGACCAGCAGCTCCAGGACACCATCTACCAGTTCGAGCACGCGCACGGTGTGGTCGAGAAGATCGACGTCGACTCCGCGCAGCTCGCCGACGCGCTCGCCGGTCAACAGGCCCGCATCATCATCACGACCCTCCAGAAGTTCCCGGTCGTGTTGCAGAAGGGCGTCGACCTGCCGGGCCGCAACTACGCGGTGATCGTCGACGAAGCGCACTCGTCGCAGACCGGTGACAAGGCACCGAAGGCGCTCAAGCTCGTGCTCAGCAGCGGGTCGAGTGAGGACGAGCTGTCGTTCGCCGAGGCCGAAGACGCCGACTTCGCGATAGAGCCGACCAACCCGGCCGAGGACGCGCTCGTCAAGGCCGCGGCGGCGCGGGGTCGACAGCCGAACCTGTCGTTCTTCGCGTTCACGGCGACGCCGAAGGGCCGCACGCTCGAACTGTTCGGCCGCCGCAACGCGGACGATCACCACGAACCGTTCCACCTCTACTCGATGCGCCAGGCGATCGCCGAGGGCTTCATCCTCGACACGCTCGCCCACTACGTCACCTACGAGATGTACTTCCATCTCGAAAAGGCGATCCGCGACGACCCGGAGTACGACACCGCGAAAGCGAAGGCCGCCATCGCCCGGTTCGTGATGCTGCACGAGCACAACCTCGCTCAGAAGGCGGAAGTGATCGTCGAGCATTTCCAGCAGAAGATCCGCCACCGCATCGGCGGGCGGGCCAAGGCGATGGTCGTGACCGCGTCACGTCTTCACGCGGTGCGCTACCAGCAGGCACTCAAGAAGTATGTCGGCGAGCAGGGCTACGACCTCGGTGTGCTCGTCGCGTTCTCGGGCACGGTGGTCGACGGGCCGGTCGAGTGGACCGAGTCGAAGATGAACGGTGTGCCCGAGTCGCAGACGACGAAGGCGTTCGCAAGCGACGAGTACCACGTGCTGGTCGTGGCCGAGAAGTACCAGACCGGTTTCGACCAGCCGTTGTTGTGCGCGATGTATGTCGACAAGGTGTTGACCGGCTTGAACGCGGTGCAGACGTTGTCGCGCCTCAACCGCATCCATCCGGCGAAGCGGCAGGAAGACGTGTTCGTCCTCGATTTCCGCAACGACGCCGACGACATCCGCACCGCGTTCGAGCCGTGGTACGGCAAGACCGTCGCCCCGCCGAGCGACCCGAACCTGCTCTACGACCTGCGCCACGCGCTCGACGAGTTCGGCGTGCTGTGGCCCGCCGAAGTCGAAGCCGTTGCCGCGTTGCTGGTCGGCGAAGGCAACCCGGGCGACCACGGCCGCATCCACGCTGCGCTCGCGCCGTCGATCGAACGGTTCCACGCGCTGACCGACGAGGAGCGCGACACGTTCCGCGACGTCCTCAACCGCTTCACTCGCTTGTACTCGTTCCTCGCGCAGATCGCGACGTTCACCGATGCCAAGATGGAGCGCGACTACCTGTTCTGCAAAGCGCTCGGTGCGTTCATCCAGCCGGCGGGCAGCGGCGCCTTCGACCTCGGATCCGAAGTCGAGCTCACGCACTTGCGGCTGGAGAAGATCTCCGAGGGGCCTGTGACCCTCGACACGGGCAACGGTGTGGTCACCACGGTGTTCTCGGGGACGGGACGCCAGTACGACCCGGACCAGGAGCCGCTGTCGCTGATCATCCAGCAGATCAACGAGCGGTTCGGCACCAACTTCGACCCCGCCGACCGCGTGTTCTACGACACCGTGGCCGACAAGCTCGCCGGCCGCGCCGACATGCAGCGGGCGGCGGCGGCCAACACGCCCGAGAACTTCAAGCTGCTGTTGGAGAAGGAGTTCCTCAACGGGGTGATTGCCCAGCTCGACACGTCGGAGGAGCTTGCAAGCAAGTACATCGACGACGGCGACCTACAACAGCTCGTGCTCGCCGCCTACCTGCCGCTCATCCAGAACAAGGCGAGAGTTGCGTGGCAGGAGCACTGCTCGATCGGCGACCTGCTCGCCGGAGGAGAGTCGGCGGCGCTGGAGTACAAGTCTTCGCTGCGCACGCACGCCGAGAGCGGCGACGTATTCAAGCCGATCGAGACTGCAAGCCTGAAAACCATCGGCGCGTTCATGAACTCACGCGAGGGCGGCACGCTGCTGATCGGCGTGGCGGACGACGGCGCGGTGACGGGTCTCGCGTCCGACTACACGTCTCTGCACAAGGCCGGCAAGGACGACCGCGACCGGTTCCGGCTGCATCTCGGCAACATCGTGAGCCAGGCGATGGGCGACGCCGCGGCGGCGAACATGAGCGCACAGATGCACACCGTCGACGGCAACGACGTGTGCCGCGTGCACGTTCGCCCGAGCGGGTTCCCGGTCGAGGCCACGGTCGTCGTCGACCGCAAGGGCCGGCTGGAAGCGGAAGAAGGCTTCTACGTGCGCATCGACAACGGCACCAAGAAACTCGACGCCGTCCAGAAAGAGAAGTACATCAAGGCGCGCTGGGGGAAGTCGTAGTGCGGGGGAGAGACAAATGGAGACACAGGTCCGAACGAGGGTGATGGTGCTCATGCAGCGGCTCCGTCAGGTGCTGAAGCCGACCGAATCCACACCGGAAAGAACCGGCGGGCTACCGGTGCGAAGGTTCGCGCGATGACCACCGCGACGGCATCGACGGGCGATGGAGATATGACGATCGAAGCGGCGCTCGCCACATGGGATCGAGACGCGGTCAAGGCAAAGGTCGAAGAGGCTCACGAGCTTCGGTCTCTCTTCGTGGATCGGTTCCCGATCTCCGCTTGGCCCGAGCTTGCCCTCGACTCCTACGCCCTCGGGCAAGAGGTCGAGGGGGGTTCGGTCTCGTGGTGGCTCGAGTTCAAGACTCAGGTTGTCGGGAGCATGAGCGGAGGGAGCGCCGTCAAGCATCTCATCTGGCGCGCCCCCGACGGGCAATGGCGCTACCCACAGCAATACGAGTCCGTCGAAGCGGCTTGGCTTGCGGTCCGGTCAGGCTTTGTCGAGGTGTTCCGCCTCGCGTCCGAAGGCCGCTGGGACGACATCGACGAAGTGCCCGCGGTGAGGGGCGCGAAGGCTCTGCGGGCCAAAGCCTTGTACATGTACTTCCCGGACGATCTGTTACCCGTATCGTCGGCGGCGCACCTCACGCATTTCCTCGCGGCACTCGGTGATGGTGCCGCGCAATGGTCCCCAACCCGGGCGAATCGTCGCCTGCTCGGGCTGCTCCGCGGGCGGCCCGGTCTTTCGGCGTTGGACACACACGAACTGGGCTCCTTCCTGTATCACTGGGCGGACCCCCGTACCTCGGTTCGTGTGGTCAAGATTGCACCCGGCGAACAGGCGAGGTACTGGACGGAGTGCTTGGCTGGCGGTTACATCTGCGTCGGCTGGGACGAGGTCGGCGATCTCTCGGAGTTCCCGAGTAAGGAGGCGTTTCGCGAAGCCTTCCGCGCGCATAACCCGTACAACGGGAACGAAGCACAGGTGTCGCGCAAGGCGAACGAGCTGTGGACGCTGAGAGAGCTGGAACCGGGCGACAAGGTGATCGCGAACCGCGGGACGGCCGAGGTTCTGGGAATCGGCACGGTGACCGAGGCTGGATACGCATGGCGTCCCGATCGCGAGGAGTACCGCAACACCGTCGCCGTCGAGTGGGACACGACGAAGGCCCGCACGATCGAACCGGTGAAGGCCTGGGCAACAACGACCGTTTCAAAGGTATCGGCGAAGTTGTTCAAGGCGATCATCGGATCGCCACCCCCGCCGGTCGAAGTCGACCGCGTGTACGCCGAGATCGAACAGGCACTCGGCCGCCGGGGCCAGGTCGTCCTCTACGGGCCGCCGGGAACGGGAAAGACCTACACGGCTCGGCGCGCCGCGGTGTTCCTCCTCGATGGTGGTACTGATGACGCATCTGCACTGGCGGTTCTGAGCGACGCCGAGCTGTTCGCCGAACGTGAACGATCGCTGGGAAGCTCGAGCGCACATCCGCGGGCGGCCTGGCTCATGGTCGCGAATCCGGCTCACTGGGCGTGGAGCCAGCTCGCGGTCGAGGGAGCGGTTGGCTATGCACTCGGGCGGCTCAAGAGGAACTTCTCGAGGGTCCGAGCCGGTGACCTCGTTGTCGGCTACGAGGCGAGCCCGACGCAGCGAGTGGTCGCACTTGCGCGGGCGACTGGCGAGTACGACCCGGACGGCCCGCCCGACGCGGCCTTGACCCTCGAGCTCGTGTCAATGGTCAGCGATGGCGTGACATGGGCTGAGCTGCAGACTGATCCCATTCTTGCGGCGAGCGAACCGGCTCGTCATCGTTGTCAAGGAACGCTGTTTGCGCTCACGCCGGCCGAGGCCGACCGCTTCCTTGCGCTTCTCGCCGAGCGAGATCCCTCGGTTGCCGAAGTATCCCCGGCTAGGGTCCGCCGGCTCACGCGCGTCACGTTCCATCCTTCGTACACGTACGAAGACTTCGTCGAGGGATATCGCCCGCACGCGACAGCCTCGGGAGCACTCGAGCTCACGCTCACGGATGGCGTCTTCAAGGAAGTCTGCGCGTCGGCGGCGGCCGATCCCACGCAGCGTTACATCGTGCTGATAGACGAAATCAACCGGGGCAACATACCGAAGATCTTTGGCGAGCTCATCACGCTTGTCGAGAAGGACAAGCGCGGCCTTGGTGTGCGGCTACCGCAGAGTGGTGACGAGTTCGCAGTGCCGCCGAATCTCGAGATCATCGCGACGATGAACACGGCAGATCGCAGCATCCATCTGCTCGACACTGCGCTGCGAAGGCGATTCGCGTTCGTCGAGCTCCTGCCCGACGCGCAGGTGCTCGCGGGTGCGACGGTCGGCCCGCTCGCGCTCGACGTGTTTCTCGAGAACTTGAATGACGAAGTTCGCAAGCGAGTCGGGCGCGAGAAACAAGTCGGGCACGCGTACTTCTTCGACGGCGACGACATTGTCGAGACGCCGGAGGCGTTTGCGGCGGTGTTCCGCCACGAGCTGCTGCCGCTGCTCCAGGAGTACCTGTACGAGGACTATAAGGAGCTGGCGGCCCTCTTGGGTCCGGAACTGATCGACGAGCAAGCGGAGCGTCCGAGTTCGAAGATTGACGATCCCGAGATGCTCTGCGCGGCGCTCGCCGACAGGTTCGGCGCCGACGCGACAACATGACCGTCGCGCTGGACCGGCGGCAAGTCATCGAACTGAACGAATACCAGCGCCTGCGGGCGCCTGCGCTCCAGCCGGCGGCGGCGGACCTCGACCTCGCCGAGAGGCTCCTTGGTGACGAAACCGGTGCCCGCCTCGCCGTTCGCTGGCTCGTGAATGGCGAGATCGACGTATCGTCCGGATCGTGGGTTGGTGTCGTCCGCTTTACCGAATGCGACATCCACGTCGTACCAAAGCTCGTAGGTGGCGCTCTTCGGGTTCTGCGCATGCTCGAATACGCCGCAGGCGTTCACATGCTGCGCCGACTTCCGCGCGACCGGCCGCTTCCCGCGAATGGCAACGATCTGTTCGACCTCATCTGCCTGTTGCTTGCACAGGAAACGGAGGTGCTCGTTCGTGACGGGCTCCTTCGCGACTATCGTGCCGTCGACGACTCGCTTCCCGTGCTCCGCGGGCGCTTGCGCGTGCGTGATCAGTATCTGCGTCGGTTCGGCATCCTCGATCGCGTCGAATGCCACTACGACGAATACGACGGCAATACGCCTGACAATCAGCTCCTGGCGGCCGCGCTCCTTGTGAGCCGGCGGGTGGCCCGCGACGCCGGTATTCGCTCGGCGCTCTCGCGTCTCGGTGGAGTCTTGGAGGAGATTTGTGAGCCGCCTACGGTCGACGCCGATTGGTTCGACAAGGCCATTCGGTACGGCCGCCGGAATGCTCGTTACCGACCTGCACATGAGCTGGCGAAGCTCGTCTTGCGAGGGCTCGCGTTCGATGACCTCTATGACACGTCGTCGGGGCGAACCGCGGCGTTTCTCGTCGACATGAACGATGTGTTCGAGCGTTTCGCTACACGTTTGGTGCAGGAGGCGCTTGTAGGTACCAAGCTCCGGGTGATTGCGCAGCCACGGCTCCGTGCCGTGATCCGAAACGACGCGACGAATCGTTCCTATGCCACGATCAGGCCAGATCTCGTCATCGAGGAACTTGCAACCGGGCGTACTGTTCCGGTCGACGTGAAGTACAAGAAGTACGACGAGCGAAAGATCGCGTCCGGCGATGTGTACCAGACCTTCCTTTACGCCTATGCGCTGGCTGAGGATCCGCGGCTTCGGCGGGCGGGAATCCTTTATCCGTCCACCGGAGGAGCGGGTGGTGCGAGGTTGTCGATCGCACCCCTGAGCGGTGCAACAGCCGCGCGAATCGTCGCCGCGGGGATCGATGTTCCGGAGAGTCTTGATGCACTCGACGGTGCCGGGCGGCCGGAGCTGCTGGACGAAGTGCGCAGAATCGTCGGCCGGCTTACTGCCCTCTCGTAGCTGTCGGCGTGTTGCCAAGCCAGCCGCGTCGCGACGATTGTGGTGCGCATTGACGCGCCTCACATGCGGAAGGACAGCGCGTGAGACTGGCGCTGTCACGGCGACGTTCATTCTTCGCGTTGGCCATCGGCGGTCCTCATTTCAGATGGCGGGTTCCACATACAAGGACAAGACGAGTCGGTGTCCATGCGAGTCGGGATGCCGGGGCTGCAGCGCGTCGTGGCGATCACGCCGGCGCGTTCGTAGTCTCCCGCGCTGCTTGGCGCAGCCGTCCACGCCCGGCGGCCTGCACGGGTATCGAACACGAGTGCGAGAATGCCGTCGCGCGGGGATCGCCGACAACGATCTCGGCGCGACCGGTTTCGACGTCAGATCGCACCGCGACGACATCGATGATGAGCAGCGCTTCGGGCAGCA
>Ga0163153_10007309_pt1 | contig 11945 bp, 12 predicted proteins | sample OliLakLV19MP6IB1_FD_148629 | JGI IMG/M metagenome (GOLD analysis project Ga0163153, IMG submission 148629) | Freshwater microbial mat bacterial communities from Lake Vanda, McMurdo Dry Valleys, Antarctica - Oligotrophic Lake LV.19.MP6.IB-1 | ecosystem: Environmental > Aquatic > Freshwater >... | reverse complement strand
CAAAGCGCTGGGCAAGGTGATCGAAGCTGAGAAATTCAAGAGTGTTGCGCTTCCACGCTTGGCTACTGGCGTGGGCGGGCTCGACTGGAAGGACGTGAAGCCGCTGATAGAAAAACATCTCGGCCACTTGTCCATCCCTGTGTATGTGTACGGCACCTATCATCCAGGAGTTCAGGCAAAGGAGGAGGGGTGAGCAGGGGCGGGTGAGGAGGTGGGGCAGGCTGACGAACGGTACGCGGTTCGATCGCGCCATAATGCGTTGACCTCTGTCGGCCCCTCACCCACTGGTTTGCCGTCTTCCGACTGCTCCTCTAACACTGCGATGAAACATCGCTATGCCGTCGCAGTCGGCATCGCCTCAGCCTCCTAATTGGCAACGCCCGCTATGGCGCGAGCCTCACTGCATATCCGTTCCATCCGCCTCGTGCTAGGAAAAAAGAGGACAACGCGCAAGCTCGGAGGGACTATTTATCGTGGTCGTTACTTCCCTCCACTTGCGCGACTCTTATTGAATCGATTCACGATGATTTTGCGGCTTTCCTCTGCGAACAACAGCGCAAGAGCCCCCAGCACGAGTGGTCCGAAGATCCATGCGGGCAGGGGGCTGGTTCCAAAAATCGCATTGCCCCAGGGGGTATAGATGATGAACGCCAGGACGACGAGTTCTGTCGCGACTCCCCAGAGGAGCAAGGGATTGCTGAACCAGCCAAGTCGAAAGAGCGACACCCGGTCTGAACGGCAGGCAAACACATTCGCCACCTGGGCGACGACGATGGCGGCGAAGGTGGCGCCGGTCGCCTGTTTGTAAAGCGGATCGGACCATTCGAGCGGCATGCCCCAGGTCCATCCCTGTGTGAGGAGCAATAAGAAGAATGCGCCCATAGCGATCCCGGCTTCGATCAGGCCCAAAAATACATAGGCACGGAGGAGAAGCGGAAGATTCATCAACCGTTCCGTGCGCGGTCGCGGCGGGATAGACATCATGCCGGCGTCGGGCTTTTCGGCACCCAGGGCCAAGGCCGGAACCATGTCGGTCCCGAGATCCACGGCGAGGATTTGCGGGACTGTGAGCGCCAGTGGAATCCCGAACAAGCCGAACGCCAGATAGGGGACGACTTCAGGCACGTTGCTCGCCAGCACGTACGTGGAAAATTTTCGGATGTTGGCGTACACGGCCCGGCCTTCTTCAATGGCGTTGACGATGGTCGCAAAGTTGTCGTCGAGCAAGATCATGTCTGCCGTTTCTTTCGCCACGTCGGTTCCGGTGATGCCCATGGCAATGCCGATATCGGCTTTCTTGAGCGCCGGCGCGTCGTTCACCCCGTCGCCCGTGACGGCTACCACTTCACCCATGTCTTTCAGCACCGACACCACACGCATCTTGTGCCGGGGGGCCATGCGCGCGAAGACCGGCTCGGCCTTATCAGGGAGCGTGGGTGTAAGAAGCTGACGCAACGCCTCGTCGCTCATTGTTTCAACCTGGTGTCCCTCTATTACAGGACAGAATCCGACCGGCTCGGTGCGGGACTCTTTCGGTGCCAGCCCGATCTGGCGGGCGATGGCCAGGGCCGTGAGCGGGTGGTCTCCGGTAATCATGATGATGCGGACGCCGGCTTGACGACAGCGCGCGATGGCCTCCGGCACTTCGTGGCGGGGGGGATCTATCATCGCCACAAGGCCGAGGAAGGTGAGGTCCTGTTCCACCTGCTCGATGCCCAGCTTCTCGACACCCTGCTCAATGTCACGCATGGCCACAGCCAGGACCCGATAGGCCTGCTGCGCAAAGGTCTGGCTTTGCGCCATGATGCGCTGGCGGTCCTCCTGGCTTATCGGTGATAGAGCACCTTGGTGTCGTATCTGATTGCAGAGAGGCATGAGCGATTCCGGCGCTCCCTTGAAGAAGGCCACGAGTCGGCCCTCACGCCAATGAAGCGTGGACATGCGTTTCCGATCCGCGTCGAACGGCAGCTCGCCCATCCGGGGCAACGGTTCATGGTGGAGGAGTCCGTGATCCTGCGCGAACTCGACCAAGGCCACTTCGGTTGGATCACCCGTGACGGCGGGTCGGCCGCCGGTCTGCCGCACACGTTTGGCATTGTGGCAATGGATGATTGCATCGAAGAGCGGCGCATACTCCTCGGCCTCGATCGCGCTGGTCACGCGTCCGGCGATCACCAGACAGCTTTCCTGCACCTCGATTTCGAGATGGTCCATATAGAAACGGGCCACGCGCATCCGGTTCTCGGTCAGCGTCCCCGTCTTGTCCGTGCAGATGACGGTGGTGCAACCCAAGGTTTCAACGGATGTCAGTTGTTTGATGAGCGCGTGACGTTTAGCCATGCGCTGGCTGCCCAACGCCAAGGCCAGCGTCACAGTGGGGAGCAGTCCTTCCGGCACATTAGCTACAATGATGCCGATCCCGAAAATCGCGCTGACCCAGAATCCTAAGCCCATGGAGACGCCGATCACAAAAAAGACCCCGCCCATGGCGACCGACAGCATGGCGACCACATGGGTGACCTTCATGATCTCTTTCTGCAGCGGACTGAGGCCTGTCTCCACGCTTGTGGAGAGGCGGGCGATCTTCCCGAATTCCGTCTGCATGCCGGTGGCAAACACCACCGCCCGGCCTCTACCGGAGAGCACGGGGGTACCGGCGAAGACGAGATTGGGAATGTCTTGGAGATGTCCATCGATGACCGGCTCCGCTGTCCGCCGCTTCGGTTGGGATTCGCCTGTGAGAGAGGAGAGGTCGACCAGCATGTCGGCTGCTTCAATGAGCCGGGCGTCGGCAGGAATTTGCTCTCCCTCCTCGATCACGAGCACGTCCCCCGGCACGATCTCACTCCGTGTCACGTCATGCGGTTGGTCGTTTCGCAGCACCCATGCCCGGGCAGGGAGGAGGCGATGGAGGGCATGCACTGCGCGCTCCGCTTTATACTCCTGAAAGAAGGCAAAGACGGCGTTGATGACGATCACACCGAGGATCGCCCAGCCGAGCGTGGCCATACCCTCGCCGGGCTTCATGAATTCAGCCGTAAACGCCAGGGCGACGGCGATCCAGAGCAATATGGCCAGGAAGTGAGTGAACTGACGGAGAAACCCTCGAATCAATGAATAGCGATTCGGCTCCTCCAGAACATTGGGGCCATACCGACTGAGCCGCTGCTGTGCCTCTTCGGGCGACAGGCCGCCCTTCCTGGTTTCCAGGTGTTTGAAGACTTCAGCAACCGTCAGTTGGTGGAGGTGTAGCTCGTTGAGGTCAGGCACGCGTGCCTCGCACGATCAGAACGGAACAAGGGGCATGTCTCAGGAGACTCTCCGAGACGCTGCCGAGATGGAGCCGCTCACTCTTGGTCAAGTCGCGAGACCCGATCACTAGGAGATCGGCATGCGTAGCCTCCACCTGCTTGACGATGGTGTCGATGACGTGGTCCATCTGCACGTCCGTGTCGACGGCGAAGCCTTCTTTCAGGAATTCATCCCGCAATGCCGTAACCAGTTTCGTGGCTCGTTCGAGGACCGGCCGTTCCAACTCTGCGACTTGAGCTTTGGACAAGTATCGAACAGCCAAGTCGGTCACCGGTCTTTCGGCCGAGGAGAGGATAGTGGTCGTGGCGGATTCCGGAAGGATGCGGGAGCGAAGAAATCGAGCGGCGGCTCGGGAGTGTTTCGAGTCATCGACCGCGAGGGCCACACGCGTCAGCTGCGGGAGCGGCTGTTTGACGACGAGGATGGAGCAGCGGGTGATCGACGCGACTTGCCGGGAGATGCTTCCCAATAAGAATCCTTGAATGTCGCTCAACCCGCGGGATCCGATGAGGATGAGATCGGCCCTCACCCGCCGTGCCTGTCGCACGATCGTCTGGGCGAGGGGGCCATGGGCTAAGGTGCGGTGAAATATGGTGCGAGGGCCAGTCGCGGCCTGTCCGAGGGCGACTCGAGCCGATCGCTCCGCCTCGCGGAGGAGGATGCCACCGGCCTTCTCCATAGCAGCAAGAGCTCGCTTCTCTGCCACGGGGTTCCCTCCTTTCCCCGCTCGAAGGGACGACGGATCGATCACATGGAGAAGCGTGACTACTTCCGGCTCACGACCAGCGAGCGATTCGAGTGCTTGCACTCCCCACTGTGAGCACTCAGACCCATCCACAGCACAAAGAATTCGCATGACAGACCCCCTTCCTCAATGACAAGACGCCAAACACACACACCATTTCAGGTATCAGTTCTGCATTGCATGTGCCTGTGACGCAAAGGGGACAAGAAGGAGAATCAACCCTATCCCAAGGGGTTGCGGAGAGAAACGGTACTCCAACACCGATAGATGTGCGGCGTTTTGCAGCAGAGAGGGACATGCTACTGTGGTGATTCGCGTCAGTCGTGCGGGCTTCCGGCAATACGTGAATCGTTAGACGTGAGAGGTGGTGGAGCAAGCGCATTTGGCAGTCTTACGTTCCACCTTTCACGTCTTACCTGTACGGCTCTTGGAAACGTTGCTCCTAAACGTGTTCAGCATCCTGCGAGACCAATGGTGAGGAGGGGAGACATGCCGACAAAGAAAAAGACGAAGAAAGCCAGGACCGGTACGAAGAAAGAGTTTGGCCTGATGATGGTCAGACAGGTCATGCAGAAACAGGTGGAGGCTGCTCATCTCAAGACCAGAGGCGATGTCATCGCGTCGCTCGTAATCGAGGGATTCGGAGCCGTGCCGGTGGTGGACGCCGAGGATAGGCTCCTAGGCATCGTCAGCGAACACGATTTACTTGGAGCATTGGATGATGGGAAGAAGCTTGCTACTGTCACCGCCAACGATATCATGACGTGTAACCCCTATTCGATCCACCCGGAAGCGATGCTCCCAACACTGATCCATGTGCTGAGAGCCAGCGATTTAATTCGTGTGCCGGTGGTAGATGCCGATGACAAGCTCGTGGGCATCATTGCGAGGAGGGATGTGTTACGTGCCTATCTGGCGGCCGGACGCGCATGAATAGTGAAACGTAAAACGTGAGGCGTGAAACGTTGGATTGCCGAAGGCTCTTCCCCTGAAACCTTTCACCTTTTACGTTTCACCTTTCACGGACGCTATGGACAGCCTGTTTGAGCGTCTTGCGGGAATACTTGTTTGTTGTGTCGCAGCTTTCTTGATAAAGGGTAAAGAGGAGGGGCTATGAGAAAAACGGAGTTCCTTACGACCGCTTGTGATCCAAAGACCTTGACAGTGGGGCAATTGATGCAGGACGCGGTCTTTACTTGCGGTTCCAGAACCGATGCTCTCACCATCAGCCGGCAGATGACCGAGCGTAACTTCGGCAGCCTACCGGTGGTGGAAGAGGACCGGACCTTGGTTGGTCTGATCAGCGAGTACGATCTGCTCCAGGCCATGATTGATGGGCGGGATCTACGGAAGGTCCTGGCCGTCGAACTGATGAGCACTCATCCGGTGACGGCGACCGAGGAGATGAAGCTAGAGGAGGTCGCAAATCTGTTCCAAGATCGCTATATCACGCGAGTACCAGTAGTTCGGAACGGCAAGCTCGTCGGTATCCTGGCGCGGCGCGATCTGTTGTTTGGGTATACCAAAGCAACGCAGCATTGGTCTTAGCAGGCAGTTGAAAAAGCCCACCAGCTTCGTTCTCGCCTCGTTCAGACCCTCAACGAACCGCAAGGGTACGCCTCGGGCCTTCACTCGCTGCGGCCTTGCTGGACGGTCTTTTTGAACAGCCTGCATAGCATTATTTCGTGTGCAGCAGTGGATCACACTCATGTACGTCGACCAAGTCCATGGCTATGCGCTGGTCACTCCGGAGAACATTGATTACCGTGGCCGTGATGATGGTCGTAGTCTTTCACGTTTCCGCGCAAGCTAATTCCCCCAAGAAGCATCGCGGTCTCTGTGAGATTCATTATCCCAGTGATGTTATGCTGGATTGGGACTGCCGCGTCATTCCGCTCCCTCTTGGTCCACGGGTTCACATCATCGGTCAGGCGCCAGCCCACATTACTCACAAGCCACAATGAAGTGGATCGTCTACATCCTGGAGTGTGCGGACACCAGCCTCTACACCGGCATCACCAATGATCTGGAACGGCGGCTGGAAGAACACAGGACGGGCCGAGGCGCCAAGTACACAAAACACCGATGCCCGTTAAGGGTGCGCTATACCGAATACCGACGCACCAAAGGCGCGGCCCTCGCACGCGAGGCCGCGATCAAAGCCCTCGCCCGTTCAGAAAAACTGGCACTCATCGCTGCTCAATCTATACCCGACCACTCGGCCTCAGTCACCCACCTCAGTGCGGCTACGAACGAATCCGGCTGAGCCTCTCTTCATAGCTGATCGTGCGCCCTCCATCGAAACAGCCAATCCTCGTTCAACCATCTGGGCGAATGCCGACCCCCGGAACATCGCTCTCTCATCACGCTCGCCTTGGGCACTTCCTCATCCAAGACGCCCAAGGTGACATGAAATCTCTTCATGGCCCTCCTAGCACGGCTGTGCCAGGCGAGGCACTCAAAAAAAATTGAGTATATCCCTCTTTCTTCTTCCGCATCGAGCGTGCACGTTGTGCAAGAAAGAATGACTACCTGGTGGCTCCCTATCCCCGCAATCTGGCTCTGTAAGCCAACCGACGGGCCGTTGACCGCCCCAGCCCAGCGGCGTAACATAGATGAGAGACGTTTCAGCGAGGGTAGCTGCTGTTTCTTCCGCACGCTCCTGTCCGTCATCCCGCGCGCCGGAACTCGCACAGTCCCCCTCGCTCCTACGCCGGATTCTTTATCGAAGAGCATCACCGCTCGGACTCGTGTCTTCTGGAACGAGGGTCCCCATGGTGATTGTCAGCCGCAGAATCCTCCTTCTATTCTGGGCCACGATCCTTGTGCCGTCTGTTTGCTCCGTGCTTGCACCAAACCCCATTCAGGCCGATGTGACTCCGGATTAACAGGAGGTCGTAACCGACATCGCATTGAACGTCCGACCAGAGGAGGATCTGATCATGGCATCTCGTACACCCATCACTGATCGCATTCTCGACGAATTACAAAGCATGCCCGGGTGCGATCTGGATACCTTGACGAAGAATCTCCCAGACCTATCCTGGAGCCAGATTTTCCTTGAAGTCGATCGGCTAAGCCGAGAGGGCGTGGTCCTGGTGACGTTCGGCCTCGAGCGTCGCTACATGATCCGGCTGCCGGGATATATGCCGGAATCCGCGCCCCACCGCATCCAGCCCTGATCAGTGAAGCAGTCGTAGGGGATCGTGAGCGGAACCCTGAAAGGTAAACCGTAGGGCTGCCGAGTGCTTGTCTTCCAAAACGTTTCACATTGAACGATTCACGTCTCGCGGATCGGTCGTGGGCCGGTGTAAGGTTTCAGAAAATGAATAGGTTGTATCTGCTATCCTTACAGAGGGCGAGATTGTTCGATACAAGGAGGGCTGTAATTGGCTGAGTGGGTGACGTACAAAAATCATAAGATTAAGGCATGTTCGCAACATCTCGGTGAGGACCGATGGTCGCCAAAGGCACTCGCGTGGCTATCCACGGGCGGACGAGAGCCCATGAAAACTCTACAGGGTGAATCGCACGAGATCCGCAACACAGAAAAAATGGCGAATGAGATCGCTCTAGGGAAAGCCAAGAAATGGGTCGATCAGCACCAATAAGTTGAAACTGACCAACCACCCGCGGCTACAGTACTGGCCCGTCAGGTCTTCTCCGCCGAGAGCGGCGTCGCAATAGATTCGAGAGACCGACCCTCTGCCTTCACCCCCAAAAACAGTTCGACAAGCGCACCCACCAGCATCATGCCGGCTCCCAGTACGTAGCCATAGAACACGCTCGTGGCAGATGATTCAATCAGTTTGCCGTACAGCCACGGAGCGAAGATCCCCGCCCCTTGCGCCACAACAAAGAAGAACGCGATGGCCATCGCACGAATTTCGAGGGGAAAGATCTCGCTGACGGTCAGATAGGCCGCGCTGGCGCCCGCCGAAGCAAAGAAGAATACGCATGTCCAAGCCAGTGTTTGAGTGGCGGAGGTCAACGCGCCTTGCCAAAACAGATACCCTGTCACTGCCAGTAGGCAACCGGCGGCGGCATAGGTGAAGGTAATCATCGGCTTACGGCCAACGGTATCGAAGAAGCGGCCGAGCAACAGCGGGCCGAGAAAGTTCCCGAGCGCAAACGGCAGGATAAAGAAGCCAATACTGCTGATTGGCACATTGTAGAACTTCGTGAGCACGAAGGGATAGGTAAACGAAATCGCGTTGTACATAAACGATTGCGTGGTCATGAGCGCAATGCCGAGTATCGTGCGCCTCGGATAGACGGTCCAGAGCTGGCGGGCCACGGTGCCCAATGTCACAGGTGGCTGGGCATGCACCACGATCGAGCCTTCGGCAATCGGCAACGAGGTCAATCCATGATCACGCGTGACCTGGTCCTCGATACTGGAGACGACCGCGTCCGCTTCCTCCACCCTCCGATGGGTCATGAGCCATCGGGGACTTTCCGGGATGATTCGCCGGAGCAGCACGACACTCACACCCAGGACCGCTCCGAAGCCGAAGCACAGCCGCCATCCCAGATACTCCGGGATAATATCAGGGTTCAACAGCACAATGATGAGGAGTGCGCCGACTGCCGCTCCCAACCACCAGCTGCCGTTGATCGCCAGGTTGGTACGACCGCGCCAGCGCGCAGGGATGAGTTCGTCGATAGCGGAATTGATCGCCGCGTATTCGCCACCGATGCCTGCGCCTGTCAAGAAGCGGAAGAGCATGAAGCTCCACAGATTCCAGGACAATGCCGTCAAGACCGTGGCGACCAGATAGAGCAGGAGCGTGAACATGAACCACTTCTTCCGCCCCTGCCGATCGGTGAGGTAGGAAAACACGATGGCCCCGAACACAGAACCGGCCAAGTATGCCGACGCAGTCAACCCGACTTCGGATTCCGTGAGGTGCAACGTGGTCGCATGTGTGAGAACAGGACCGAGTGCGGCGACGATAGACACCTCCAGTCCATCCAACAGCCATGTGACGCCGAGAGCCGTCACCACCAGCCAATGCCATCGCGACCAAGGCAAGCGGTCCATCCGCTGCGGAATGTTGGTGGTGATAGGAGCACTCGGCGCGCCGGGCATGTCCAATCCTATAACTGATCGGACCTGACATCACAAGCGAGCTGGTGATGTGCTCTCGACGACAAGTACGATTTCACATGCTGGAGGTTATTCGAATCGCTGACATGCTCTTGGTTGGCTCCGTGCGATGTGGAACACAGCGACGCCTGTCTCGTTCGTCACTACAATCGGTCCAACCCTCTCCTCTTTCGCGATTATCTTCACGAGGGACTAGCCCAACTGCCCTCCCGAAATAGCCTGTCGCCACTCGAGATGGACGCAGGGAGCCGCGAGGAAAGAACGCATACTCGAAACAGTATGTTGACCAATCAACCTGCAGGCCTGGACTCTGGGCCATCCGCCTTCAGGTCCGTCGCCACCACGCTTGCGAGCGGCCTTTGCATGATCGTGGCGCAAAGAAAGAGTTCCATGAAGAATTTCGGCCTTCTATCTCGGCGCTTGAAGCAGAGGCTTCATGAATAATGCCTGCGAGTGAGCACTATTGATCAGACTGGACATCTCGATTGAGACATGATCTGCAAAACGTGCGATCCATGATTAATCAACGCAGCTTGCCCAATTATTTGCTGCATCATGAACGTGAGAGTAAGAAGGAGGCACACGATGGCGGAAAAATCATGCGCGAACCCGCGCTGTACCTGTCCTGCAGAACCGGGAAAAGAATTTTGTTCGTCTAATTGCCGGGAGGCCAAAACAGGCTCTCCTTGTTCCTGTGCCCATCAAGGGTGCGGAACTAAGCGTCAGTGAGGTCAAGCCTCCACAGTGCACGCTACATCATCACAGATGGAGGTGAGTATGTCGTGGTTAAAACATCGATACAGTAGGGTTCCCCGCTCACTCTCTGCCAAATGGTGGTCCGTGAAGGCTCCTCGACTTGTGGCCATTGCAATCCTGACCCTTCTTCCGGCATTTGCCGTTGCCGCCGATGTACTCCCCCCTGGCCAATTTCCCGAGAGCGGTGGCAAGCCGGCTCCTAGCATCATTCCCGAGAGACCGTCAGAATCTAGTGCTCCGACAATCCCCCCGTCCCGTATAGATCCAGGTATCCAACACTCGCCGGAGAGGCGTGGAGACCCCCGTGGCTCCGTGAAACCACCCAACCTCGATCCGAGCATGTCAACGAATCCTGATAAGTCGCTTCCCGAGCGAAAGGGCATCGATCCCCCCAGTGGAGGAACACCGCAAGGGAAACCAGACGTTCGTTAATGAAATGAATAGAGTTGGCCCACAAGAAGGGCACTGAGCCACTGTGACGTTGGGGAATTGCGTCAATGCGAGTCATCATGGTTCGCATTGACGCATACAGACCGGCAGTCACCACCGTGTATGTTCTAAAAGTCGGTCCCGATGAATCTGAAGACATGCCTCGTTCTAAGGAAGAGAATTCATTCACAGCGGATGGTCACAGGCAAGGCACGCTGACCATGGATTCCCCTTGCCCGTCAGTGCCCGGGCCGATTCCCACACCCGACCCGCCTTTACCGCCCGATCCGTCGCCGTTTCCAGGCCCACCATTGCCTGAACCTGTTCCCACGCCTCAACCGCCCCAGCCACCCGATCCATCGCCATTTCCCGGCCCACCGATCACAATATGCCAGTTCACCCACCTGCAGGCCTATTACCCTGCATTATTCATGACGGTTCTTTGCAAATATCCCCAAAGTACATTCTCGTGAAGCGTAACTCGTTGGGGAACGGAGCTGATAGTTATTGGTCTCCCCCTGCGCACAGCTTTCTCACCCGTCCACCCATTGGCAGACATTTTTCACCCGCCCAACCCTCCGATTGCCTCGCAATCGATTTCCCAGGACGTGCCATTAGTCCAGGTGAGGACTTTCTATTTCCTCCTCTGCGCGATCACACCTTCTCCCCCAAGGGAGTCGCCAAACTGTCCTTCACTGCGCGCATCGAGCGAGCACATTCCCTTCGTGCGCGCTCCGCGAGCAGGAGGACGACCAGGTCACCCTCTTTGCTGCTCCAGCTCTCCTATTTCTCTCTTCAGAGGGCGGCCTGTCTGGTTTTCCACTGCGCGCGTCCAACGAGGGCCTTCTCAGGCCGCGCGTTGCGCGAGCACAGGAGACCAACAGGCTGCCCTCTCGCACTCCTTCAAAACTCAGTCACCTACTCCCCACAGGGTGGCCTGGTCGATCCTCAAATGCGCGCGTCGAACGAGCACCTTCCGAGCGTGCGCGTTCCGCGAGCAGGAGGACGACCAGGCTACCCTGTCTCTCTTCTATTCGAACAACCTCTTCACTCCTGCCTTAATCTGATCCAGCCCCTCGCGCAAGTCGGTCTCAAGCACATCGGCTTTGGCCTGCACGACCACGCGCTTGGCCTTGACCTGATCCTTAAACAACACCAGCTTGGCAAGCAGCTCCTCCTTCTTTGACTCCAATACAACTCCCTGTTTGGCTTTCTCGCTCTCAAACCGGTCCTTGAGCACCTCATACTCGGCCTCAAGCGTACTCGTCCGGTCTACGAGATCCTCCCAGACCCTACCTGACTCGAACGTGGCCCCTTTCAGTTTCTCCTCTGCAATGGATTCGAACTCGCTCAAGGCTTTGAGAGTCTTCGCCCTCTGCTCCTCGAACGTGTCGCGGGCCTCTGCCTTGCCGAGAGCCAATTGTACTTGTAGATGTTCGAGCTTGGCCTGCACCTCAGTCTTCGCCTGCCCTGCCATCTCCTTCGACTTCTGCACGTCGGCCTGGACTTGCTTGAGCAGCTCCCTCAACTGTTCCTTGCGCTGCTCCAACCGCTGCATCGCCTGATCTTTCGTCTGGATCAGGTGCGCCTCTA
>Ga0163153_10007303_pt1 | contig 11950 bp, 9 predicted proteins | sample OliLakLV19MP6IB1_FD_148629 | JGI IMG/M metagenome (GOLD analysis project Ga0163153, IMG submission 148629) | Freshwater microbial mat bacterial communities from Lake Vanda, McMurdo Dry Valleys, Antarctica - Oligotrophic Lake LV.19.MP6.IB-1 | ecosystem: Environmental > Aquatic > Freshwater > Lake... | reverse complement strand
GTAGAGGAGATCGCTGTCAGTCAAGGGGCAGCGGCGGCGGCATTGGAATGGGCCAAATTGAACGCCGTTGGCCTGGCCGAAGAACGGATGCGCGCGGCTTTTATCGACGAATTGTTGGCCGCTGAGATTGCCGACGAACAAGCGTGGATTCAACGTGGCGCCTCGTTGGGGTATGACTTGACCAAGCCCCATGTCGCCTGGGTGGTGGAAGCCAAACAGACACCCGAATGGCCGGCTCCGCTCCTCCGTTTTCTGCGCGAACAAGGGATGAATGTGCCGATTAGCCGCCGTGATGAAGGCATGTTGCTCTTCTGGCCCACCGATAATCCCAAAAGTGGTCGCGATCTAAAGATCGTGGCTAATAGCTTTGCTGAACGGTTGCAGAGTCAACATGCCAAGGCGCAGCTTGTGATCGGTATTGGTCGCCCCGCGGTGCGGCCAGGTGAATGGCTGCAAAGTCAGCAGCAGGCGCGCGAAAGCTGGCGGTTGGGCAAAGAGTGGAAAGGCGCACCGGTCACCTATTTTGGTGATTTGGGGCTTTATCAACTGTTGACAACGCTGGGTGCTAGCTCGGAAGCAGGGCGTTTTTACCGGCGCACCCTGGGCCGGCTCTTACAATATGACGATGCCAAAAATGCCGAATTGGTACAGACATTGGAAGCCTTCTTTGAATGTCACGGCAACGTCAGCCAGACTGCCACCCGTCTGCATATTCATCGCAATACACTCACCTATCGCCTAGAACAAATTTCGAGCATCACCCAACTTGATTTAGACGACCCGGATGCCCGTTTTTCGTTGCAGTTCGCCCTAAAGTTGCGACCGGTGATTAAATGACTCACTTTACGCACATGCAGACGATAGACGACGGCTAAGAGCAGTTATCTGTCGTCCATCGTCTGTCGTCTATCGTCTGCGTAGCTTGGGTAAATAACGCTAATGAAAAGCAAGCAAAGCTGGCACCTTCTCAAAACACCGGCTATAATTGGCCTCATCCTCATCCTGGCTGGACTGTATTGGTATGGGGCTGTGGAACAACTTGTGCGTGTGAACACCGATAGGGAGGCCACCGACCAGAGCGCGTATATGGATTATGCGCGCAGTATGTACGAGTCAAACTATACTGTCGTCGGCGGGCGCAACCGCATGCCGATTTATCCTTTTTTGCAGTCCCTATTCTATCGTCCCGGCATGACGGATGAAGTCTTCTTTGTCTATGGCAAATATGTCAACCTCGTTTTGTCACTTGTGCTACTGGCTGGACTTGCCTTCCTCTTCTGGCGCTTCTTTCGTTGGCTGCACGTGCTGACCCTACTGCTGATTGTGGCCTTCACCGTTTTTATCTTCAAGGCAGGGTATTTCCAGGTCGAGTTGCTCTTTTATTGTATGAACTTTTGCCTCTTTTTGTTGATGTGGCGATTGTTGCAGCAAATGTCCTGGCCGCTTGCAATCGTGACGGGCATTGTGGCGGGGCTGGCCCATTTGACAAAGGCATCGATTCTCCCGGGGTTGGGAATCCTTTTGGTCTTGGCAGGCATCAAGTGGGGGTGCAAGGGTGTATGGGTGGCGCTCCAAAGCCGCCATACTTCAGGCAACACCATTGCTACCAAAGCTTTGCTTTCGCACGTTTTTCCGCTTCTACTGGTCGGCGTCGCTTTTCTGATAACCGTTTTCCCTTATATCAACACCAGCAAGCAAGTCTTTGGCCACTACTTCTACAATGTTAATTCTACCTTTTATATTTGGTACAATTCCTGGGAAGAGGCCAAGCAAGGAACGCGGGCGCATGGGGATAGGGTTGGTTGGCCCACTATGCCGCCCGAGGAAATCCCCAGCATGGCCAAGTATTGGCGTGAACATACGGTACAACAGTTGATCAGCCGCGTGGTGGACGGAGGCCAGTCGGTGCTGTTCAACGTCGTTCATTCCTATGGCTACTTCAAGTATAGTGTGATCTACCTGTCGCTGTTGCTGGTCACCATGCTCCGGTTTTGGCGACGGGTATACCAAGCCGTACTAGCAAACCCTATCCTTTACCTGTTCCTGGCACTGTACTTTGGCGTCTACCTCCTGCTTTGCTTTTGGTACGCCCCTATCGCCAGTGGCAATCGAATTATCCTGGCCCAGTTCATCCCTTTCCTCTTTACAATCTCCTATGGGCTGCATCGGCTATTGCTTTCGTCGCAGCTTACCCTAAGTGGGCATTCGGTGTTACGCTGGAGCTTTACAACTTGGCAATCTTGCTTGTTGTGATACCGGACATCTACGTTGTTTTGACCGAGCGTGTGGGTGCCATGTATGGTGGCTTGTAGGCTAAAGCGCTGCTCAACGAGTACTTTACCCGTGCGACCCGACCTGTCCATCACGGTGGTGCTCGACTGTTGACACAGCAACCTAGCGGCCGACAGTTTGTCGGCTGATATGACCCTTGTCACGATTGGTGGTATGGAGAAAACCGCTTGTCTGACCGGCGAAACCCTGATTACGGAGGCCGATGGTCGACAAGTACGCTATGGTCAGTTGTCGTGGGTTTGGTAAAATCGCTCATAGTTTATCCTCTGGATGTTTGGTGATTGGGAGGTTGAGGGATAAAAAGATTAGGTGATTAGGTGATTGAGCTTGTCGAAATCACCTAATCACCTAATTACGCCTACCCCATAACGATCGCTGAATCTCTCAATCGCTCTATCTCTTACTCACTAATTATTGCCGTCACTTCAATCTCTACTAATAACTCCGGGCTGATCAGCGCCTTGACCTCGACCATCGTCGCCACCGGCTTGATGGTGCGGAAAAATTCACCATGGGCGCGGCCCACCTCTTCCCAGCGGGTGATATCGGTGACAAAGATGCGGGTGCGGATGACATCTTGTAGGGTCGCGCCGGCTTGGGTCAGGGCTTTTTCAATCTTCTGCAAGATAAAGTGGGTTTGCACGCCTGGCTCATTCAGCCCGACCACCGCGCCATGCTCATCGACTGCCGTTGTTCCGGCCACCTCGACCACATTGCCGATGCGCACGGCGCGTGAATAGCCCACAATCTCTTCCCACTGTGCCCCCGATGAAATATTCAATCGTTTGCTCATGCTTGCTTTCCCTCTAGGTCGTTGTTTGCTTGCATAGAATGACCAACGGCGGCAATCGTCGTATCAGCGTGAGCTGCCAATGCCGTCGCCACCCGTTGCTGATCCTCCACTGGGCGATTCTGGCTCAGTTTGAACTTGCCTTCCAGCCGGGTAATGGTAATTTCAAACGCGACAATGCCATTGAGCATACCGCTACGAAACGTATCGGGTAAGCTCTCCCACCGCTGTTGATAAGCCGGATCGTTGGCGGCAATCAACTCTCCTAACGCGGTCAACAAGCCTGCTTCATCCTGGATCAGTCGTGCCGAGCCATAGGCGTGAACCGCCATATAGTTCCAGGTGGGCACGCTCTCCCACTTGGCATAGTGGGTGGGTGAAATATAGGCGTGAGGGCCTTGAAAGATGACCAGCACTTCCCGTTGGGTGGCTAATTCTTGCCAGTGTGGATTGGCCTTCGCCATATGGCCACGCAACAGCTTCCCCTCCTCTTGCGCCACAATAATCAATGGAAGATGAGTGGCAAACAGTTGACCATTCACCAGGCTTACCAGCGTCGCAAAGCTATGCGCCTGCATAAAAGCCAGCACCTGTTCCTGGTCATCAACGCGATTGGCGTTGGGAATGTACATAAGCTCTCCTCCTGTTTTGTACACCTGTGACAAGAAGACAGGAAGACAAGAGGACAGGATGATCACGGGTTATCCATCTTGTCTTCCTGTCTTCTTGTCTTCTTGTCATCCTGCCGCCAGCGTGCGTGTAATCTGGTCGATATGCGCTTCGCCATGATCGGCATAGCCGCGTAATTGGTCATCCAAGGTGACAACGCCGTTTGCAGGGTGAAAACCGGTGCGGCTCCACGCGTCGTCCGGCAGTGTTTCCCAAAAGATTACCCACCGTGTATGAAGTTGTTGGAGTAAGGTCAGCGAGGTAGAGAGATCAGCCGATTGGGCGTCAGGCAAGTTGGCCCAAGCATCCTGGTCATAGGGCTTAAGGGGGGGATGCTCTTCGGTCAGGATGAGCTTGCAGCGGATGTAGCTATTCATGTGTGAATCGGCCAGATGATGCACATTCTGGGCAACGGTCCATTCACCGGCCAGAAAATGGGTGGTGAGTTGGGTCGCGTTCAGTCCGCTAACTAATGCTTCGATCTGGGCCGGCAGGCGACGAATTTTGTCGATCAAGGGTTTGCGTTCTTGCGATGTCATGGGAAATATTCCTTTTTAGGCTGGGACGGCAACCACTTTGGGCGCATAGCGAATGCGCAGGGAAAGCATGGCCGCGATGAGCGCAATTGTACCGGCCACCAGAAAGGCCAACATATAGTCGCCAAACATGTCACGCGTGACGCCGCCCAGCCAGGCGGCCAGGGCTGCGCCCACTTGGTGGGAACAGAAGACCCACCCATAGACCGTACCTACATTGCGCCTGCCAAAGGTATCAGCTACCAGCGCCGTAGTTGGCGGCACAGTAGCGATATAGTCCAGGCCAAACATGATGGCAAAGACTGATAGCCCAAAAGTGCCGGTGACATAGGGCAAGAGAAAGAGCGACAGACCGCGCAAGCCATAGTAGATACAGAGCAGCTTGCGCGGGTCATACTTGTCGGTGAGCCAACCGGAAGTGATGGTACCGACAAAGTTCATCGCACCCATCAGCGCCAGCATACCGGCGGCGGTCGCTTGGGGAATGCCATGATCGGCGGCATGAGGGATCAGGTGCGTACCGATCAAGCCATTCGAGGTTGCGCCACAGACAAAGAAGGTGGCCGCCAGCAACCAGAACTCCGGCGCTCTCACAGCCCGCTGCATCACATTAGGGTCAACGGTGGCGCGCGCGATTGGTTGCCCAGCGGCGGCGCCATAGGGCGCCAATCCTATATCAGCCGGATCGTCACGCAGGAAGATCAGGACAGGAATCGTCACCGCCAAGGCAATCAACCCCAGCGCAACGCTGCTCCAGCGCCAACCGGCACTCAAGACCACCGCCATCAGCAGCGGTACAAAGACCAGTTGACCGGCAGAGAGCGAGGCACCGAAGATGCCGATCACCAAGCCACGCCGTTCGGCAAACCAACGGTTGGCGACCGCCGGTCCCAACACGCCGCCGATCATACCGGTGCCCAGCCCGCTGATGACGCCCCACAGCAGGTTGAGTTGCCATAATTGCATAATCCCATAGCTGCTGACCATCGCCGCCACAACCAGCAATAGGCCAGCCAGGGTAACGCGTTTGGGACCAAAGCGATCCATAAGCCAGCCACTCAATGGCCCGGCAATGCCCAGGGTAATCAAGCCAATCGAAACCGCAAACGAAATGGCAGAACGGCTCCAGCCCATGTCCTGTTCCAGGGGCAAAATAAAGACGCCCGGCGCGGAACGGATGCCGGCCGAGAAAAACAAGGTCATCGCCGTTACAGCTACGATAACCCACCCATAAAAGAGCTTTGGGGATTTGAATGCTTGCATGGTTGCCTCAGGATTCTGTTTACATGAATAATGGCCTATAATACGGCAAAATGGTCGAAACACAAGAGCCATTTTTAGCCTGTTGATAGGGCCAATGGTAGGACGGTAGATCAGTAAATCAGTAGAGCAATAGGTCAGGGGAGCAAGTCACATTTTATGGTTCGGGTAATGTGATGCAAGGTTCCCCTGTCCCATCGGGACACTTGACTTTAGCCCGATGGGACAAAGAGTGCGGCATCCGCTTGTACAAACCATTTTTTCGGGAATGCACCCGTAAGTCAGTAGATCAGTCAGGTGATTTTACGATTTACCGATTTACCTATCTACCGATTTACTAATAGGACTTACGGACGAAGCCGGTTGCACCCAGAGACCTGACAGGTTTCCGAAACCTGTCAGGTCTGGTGGTCGGCGTAAGTCCTAACTAAAAAATTCACACAGGAACACTCAGATGAGCAAACAAACAACGGCTTTTGATCTCGCGGCGATCTTGCCTGAACTGACCAGCGAACAGTCACTCTACCAGCAACTCTATGAAGGGTTGCGGCAGGCGATCTTGAGCGGTCGGCTCGGCGCGGGTGTGCGTTTGCCCTCGACACGTGATCTAACCGCAACGCTCTCGGTGTCGCGCAATACGGTCATGGCGGCCTTTGAACAATTAGTGGCGGAAGGTTATCTGGAAAGCCGCGTGGGCGACGGTACTTATGTCAGCCCGTCGCTCCCCGATGAATTGGCATCGGTGGGCCGTTCTACACGACCCAATCCTGCGCGCCAGAGCAAAGTGCTTCCGCTGCGCTTTTCCCAGCGCTATGGATTGATCAGTACAGCGCCGATGGGTGGCGCAACCGATGCGCACGCGCCGCGCGCCTTTCGCACAGGGATTCCAGCCCTAGATGTTTTCCCTATAAAGGTCTGGTCGCGCTTGGTGGCGTATCATTGGCGGCAACCGACATCAGGCTTGCTCACCTATGGTGATGCGCGTGGCTATGCGCCCCTGCGTCAAGCGATTGCTGACTACCTGGGCGCTGCACGGGGTGTACGCTGTACGGCAGAACAGGTGTTGATCACTGCCGGTTCTCAACATGCCCTCGATCTGGTGGCGCAAGTATTGCTTGACCCCGGCGATCCGGTTTGGATCGAAGATCCGGGCTATCGGGGCGCACGCGCGGCGTTGTTAGGCGTGGGTGCGCAGCTTATTCCGGTTCCCGTTGATGAAGAAGGTCTTTGTGTAGAAGTAGGCGTCGCGGCCCATCCGGCTGCGCGTCTGGCTTATGTCACTCCATCTCACCAATATCCCACCGGCGTCACGATGAGCGTCACCCGTCGTCTGGCGTTGATCCAATGGGCGCGCCAACAGCATAGCTGGATTTTGGAAGATGATTATGACAGTGAATATCGCTATCGCGGCCGTCCCTTGGCCGCGCTCCAGGGGCTTGACCAGGCTGATCGCGTGCTCTACAGCGGCACCTTTAGCAAAGTTCTCTTTCCTGGGTTAAGACTGGGGTATCTTGTCACGCCGCCGGCATTGACGGGAGCCTTTGCCCAAGCCCTACAATTAGCCCATCGCTATCTTTCGGTCTTTGATCAAGCCGTGCTGGCGGATTTTATACTGGACGGCCACTTTGCTCGTCATATCCGCCGTATGCGCACCCTCTACGCCGAACGGCAGCAAACCTTAGTTGCGGCGTTACAACAGCACCTGGGCAAATTCATCACAGTCGGCGCGGCTGAGGCAGGACTGCATCTCGTGGCCTGGTGCAACCCGCCGATCAATGATCAAGCGATTGCCACGGCTGCCTTACGCCAAGACATTGAAGTGACGCCTGTCTCCGCCTACTCGATGCTTTCCCCCGCGCGCAATGGACTGGTATTGGGGTATGGGATGTTGAACCAGGAGGAGATCCGCGCCGGGGTACGCGGATTGGAACAGGTATTCCGAGCGCTTGGGTAGTACACTACAACGGATTTGTCTTATCATACGTGTAAACGCGTAGAGGAAGAGATCGCTTATGAAAACCAACTATACTCGCAATGAGCTACTTTGGAATATTCGGTATGGTTCACTCTGCGCGAAAAGCGTGCTTTACAAATCGCACCTACGATTACCAAAATTGTTAACCAGTGTTGAACCATGCCGAATCTCCTCGGCAAAATCCGTGGCTGCCCAAATCCGCTGTAGTGTTTTAGAATAACCCTTCAATCGACAGATAACGTTCGCCGGTGTCGTAGCAGAAGGTGAGAACGCGGCTGCCGGCGGGGATTTCGGCCAATTTTTTGTCTACGGCCGCCAGCGACGCGCCCGAGGAGACGCCGACAAAGATACCTTCTTCTTTGGCCGCGCGTTGCGCCATCGTAAAAGCAGCGTCCTTGCTCACCTGGATCACGCCGTCAATGGCATCGGTGTGCAAGTTGCGCGGAATAAAGCCGGCACCAATGCCTTGAATGGGGTGGGGGCCTGGGTTGCCGCCACTAATGACGGGTGATGCTTCTGGTTCGACGGCGAAGACCTTCAGATTGGGCCACTGCTCTTTTAACACTTCGGCGCAACCGGTGATATGACCGCCGGTACCGACACCCGTGATGAGATAATCGATGCCTTCGGGGAAGTCGCGCAGAATCTCCTGGGCGGTGGTGCGCTTGTGTACTTCTATATTGGCTTCGTTTTCAAATTGCTGGGGAATCCAGGCATTGGGGATCTCTTTGGCCATCTCTTCGGCGCGGGCAATGGCGCCTTTCATCCCTTTTTCACGCGGGGTCAGCTCAAAAGTAGCGCCATAGGCGGCCATAATTTTGCGGCGCTCAATGGACATGGATTCGGGCATAACCAGGATCATCTTATACCCTTTGACCGCGGCCACTATCGCCAGACCAATACCGGTGTTGCCGGAAGTTGGCTCAATGATCACGCTGTCCGGCTTGAGAATGCCACGCTGCTCGGCGTCTTCGATCATCGACAGACCAATACGATCTTTGATGCTGCCACCCGGATTGGCGCGTTCCAGTTTCATCCAGACTTCCTGGTTATCACCAAAGAGTCGATTCAGGCGCACATGAGGAGTGTTGCCAATGGTTTCAAGAATGTTGTTTGCTCGCATGAAGTTTCTCCAATTTGTATAGTGACAAAGATTAATTGATCGGGCTCAACCGGATCTCATGTGGTTGACAGCGTCGAATCAATTCGACGCCTGCTATGCCAAACCTGCTTAAGCAGGTTTTTCGTGGCAGCCGCCGGTTTCAACCGGTGGTATCCTTGTCAACCACATGGATTCCAAATGAGCCAATAATCGGTTGGATGATAGTTTGTTGCTAAGATTGGGTGATTAGGTGATTGGTGATTGAGCTTGTCGAAATTACCAATCACCTAATCACCCAATCTCTTTTCAAATGACAAAATCCAAAACATGTTGATCATGCTTGTTGCGCACGTTCACTTTGCTTTCATGGTAGACGCGCGAGTAGGGTGGCACGCTGCGGGTGATCCAGACGTTGCCGCCCAGGATCGAGTGATGGCCCACCACCGTCTCGCCGCCCAGAATGGTGGCATTGGCGTAGATGATGACATCATTTTCAATGGTTGGATGACGTTTGGTATTGGCCAATGATTTCTCGACCTGTAAGGCACCCAGCGTCACACCCTGGTAGAGCTTGACATTATCGCCGATAATAGCCGTTGCGCCAACAACCAAACCAGTGCCGTGGTCAATAAAGAAGGAACGCCCGATCTGTGCCGCTGGATGAATATCAATGCCCGTTTTGCCGTGGGCATATTCTGTCAACATGCGCGGCAACAAGGAAACCCCTAGTTGCCCAAGACGGTGCGCCAGCCGATGAATGGCGATGGCATAGAAGCCAGGGTAGGTGGTGATCACCTCTTCGAGGCTAGTGGCCGCTGGGTCAAAGGCGAGGGTCGCCCGTGCATCTTCCAGGAGCGTCTCGTGTAGATCGGGCAGCACTGTAAAAAATTCATCAGATGTCGCTTCGGCGTCAACATCCAGCGGGTCAAGCAGCCGCGCTAACTGATCGCGCAGGTTGATATATTGGACGGACGCTTTGCGCGGCTGTTGGCAATTGATCGGGAAAAGAAAATCAAACATGCCCTCGGCAAAGTGGTTGACCTCCAACTTGGGCGGCAAAACGCTACGAAAGTTGTGGTTCTGCGTGTCAAGCTTCTCTAGAAAGCGGGTGAAAGATGGGTTCAGACTGTTGATCATAGAAAAATACCAATGGATAGTTTATGTAAGTAACGATTATCTACCAATCTACCTGAAGAGCACCGTATTTGTCAACCCATTATAACCGATGCTTTGCAAGGATAAAAATATTGCTATGAAAAGTATAGCGCGATTGCCAAATCAGGCGAAGTCATTTATGCTATCGTGGATAAAGGGGAGGTATGTTTCAAGTTCGGAGTCACAGGAAAGGTCATGAATGCTTACGATTGGCGAATTGGCAAACCGCACGGGAGTACGCACTTCTGCTCTGCGCTATTATGAAGAGCAGAAGTTGATCCAGCCGGCAGCGCGCACAGCGGCGGGCTATCGACTCTATGCGGAAAGTGCGGAGCAAACGGTGCGTTTTATCCAGCGCGCCCAACGATTGGGTTTTTCGCTGACCGAGATTGGGTTATTGCTCAAAGGTATGGCAGAAGGCAACCTGACCGATGAAGCCATTTTGCAGACAGCAGAGGTGCGTTATTTGTTATTGGAACAAGCCATCACCGCGCAGCTTGTTCTGCGCCATGAACTGGGTCTCTTCTTGCAAGATATGCATCGCAAAGTGGCCCAACCAGAAAGTGCCCATACCAGCGACCTCTTCACCCAACTAGTGCATCAGATTTGTAGTGACCCACAAACGCAAACCGCGCGCCTCTTTGACTGGTTGTTGCGCAAGACCGGCTGTGAACTAGCCTCGCACGAAGCGCGTGATCTGCTCAATCAACTGCGCGGTCAGCATATTCATATCTGGCAGGAAGCCGACGCCTATCACATCCTGGTGGTCAGCACCGACCCACAGATTGGTCATCTTCTGGAAACGTTGACGCAGTTGGAGTCTAGTTGCCAGATTCATACCCATCGGCAACAAGCACCCGAACTCATGCATAACCACGAAGGCTATCTGCTGATCGCCCGCGGCGAGAATGCCTTTATTCTGGCGCGGCTCTTCCTGGCTTTTGGCGAGACGCAGATGTAGTTTCAGGACTCAGGACGTTATCACATAGTCGTTCTGTGGGAATTCCACCAGTCCGCAGTAGGTATCCAGCAGTGGAAGAAAATCGGAGATATTGCTCTTTAATACATAGCCAGACACCCCAGCCGCATAGGCGGCTGATTTGTCAGTCGGTAGGTTTGACGTGGTCAGTACAAAAACAATGTATCGTTGTGATTACTTAGAGTAACGAGGTGCGATCGACTACGCTAGTACAAAAGTACAGAAAAAGGGTACAGTTCGGGTATAGTTTGCCTAATTTGTCTTCATCACCTTATCGCTGTAGCGGCGCTGCCATTCGCGCAGAATGCGGCTGCGATTGGCCGCACCCCAAGAGGGATCTTGGTTTAATAATTGTGCCTCGGCATTGACCGGAAAGCCAGGCGGGATCGAAGCCCCCGTCTGCATGGCCGTGAGTGGCGACTCGCGAGCATAGAGCGGCATAACACTCTTGCTCACGGCCCAATCCAAAAAGGTGCGCGCCGCGGGCAGAACCGGGTCTTTACGCACCAGGGCGCCGACCACGATCTCCCAGCCCGATCCTTCACTCGGATAGATCATCTGTACATTCACCAATTGCCCATTGGCTTTGCCAATGCCAATCGGGTAGCGGCCACTGTCCACTAATTGGCATGTCTGTGCGCCATCCACGGTGTAGACCGCAATATTTTTGTGCAATTCATCCAGATAGCGCCAAGCATCGCGTTCGTCGTAGAGTTCAAAGAGTGTGAAGAGTGCCATCAAGCCGATGCTGGAGGTGTTGGGGTTTGGCATCACTAGGTTGCGGCGATAGACTGGGTCGAGCAGATCTTCCCAGGTGCGCGGTGTGGGTACACCGCGCCGCGTACTGGCATCGGGGTTGACACAGAAAGCCGATAAAGAGCGATAAAACCCAACCCAATAGGGCGGAATGCGGGTATCGACAAAGCGCCGGTCCATACGCTCGCTGCCGATTGGGGCATACGGTGTCAGCAGATCATTCCACTCGAAGAGCAACAAATTGCGCAAGCCCACGCCCCAGATGACATCAGCTTGCGGGACATCCTGCTCTGCGAGGATCTGCTCGGTCAGTTGGTCGATCGGTTGTCGCACCAGATTTACGGTAATTTCTGGAAAGACCAAATTGAAATCGCGCAGATAGATCGCCGCTTCTTCAGGATCCAGGGCCGTGTACACCGTGACGGTGTCCGTTTCG
>Ga0163153_10007300_pt1 | contig 11954 bp, 8 predicted proteins | sample OliLakLV19MP6IB1_FD_148629 | JGI IMG/M metagenome (GOLD analysis project Ga0163153, IMG submission 148629) | Freshwater microbial mat bacterial communities from Lake Vanda, McMurdo Dry Valleys, Antarctica - Oligotrophic Lake LV.19.MP6.IB-1 | ecosystem: Environmental > Aquatic > Freshwater > Lake... | reverse complement strand
GTGAGAGGTGAGAGGTGAGAAGTGAGAAGTGAGAAACGTCCCGTTTGGCGGCTCTCACCTCTCACCTCTCACTTCTCACTATCTAACAAGCGTCACGTCCCCCTTCAAAAACAACTTCCGGCCCGGCACGAATTCTATTTCCGCCATAAAGACATAAACGCCGGCGCTCAAGTCCTGCCCGCGGTTGCTGCCGTCCCAGCCATCTGACAAGTCATTGGTAACGATATTATTACCTTCAAAAACAAGACTTCCCCAGCGGTCGTACACCCGAAGCCAGTTGACCGGCAGGGATTCTTTGCTGAATATGGTAAACCGGTGGTTACCCGTTCCCGATGCCGGCGCAAATACATTGGGCACATACACATTCGGTTCCAATACGACCTGCACGCGGTCAGAAGCGCTGCATCCTTCGGAATCCGTCACCGTCACTACATACCAGGTCGTTTCCTGCGGGTACACCGTCAATCGGGGGCACTCGCCGCAGGTCGTCGTATCGCCGGGCTTCCAGGTATGCAGCACCACTTCCCTTCCGGGCTGCGCTTCCAGCACCACCCGATCGCCGGGTTTTACCGGTTCATCTATTTGTGCAATGGTCAGGGTTACGCCGAGGCTGTCAGGCTGGCCCACGCTGAGTTCCAGCGGTCGGTTGTAACATCCCGTCGAGTCGCGTACCACAAGTTTGTAATCGCCTGCCCGGATGCCATTGGCAGTGGACAAACTGGAAAAGTTTTTGCCGTTATCGATGGAAAACTGGTAAGGCTCCAGACCGCCGGAAGGTGTTCCGAAGATGATTTGCCCGTTGGAGAAATTGAAACAGGAAGGCTCTTCAAAGGAATAAGGGAATTCCGGCGAATTAAACGCCGCCACTACTTCATCTTCCACAAAATCCGTTCGGCGGCACACACCGAGGTAACCGCGGGCGGTGTAAAGTCCCGGCGAATAAGCCACAAACATCGAATCCGGGCCGTATTGCAGCAGTGAGTCGGCAAAATACCATTGCACACCGTCGAAACGACCGCTGGCCAGCAAGGTGTCGGGGCAAACACCATCGCCGATGATCTGCAGGCTGATAGTCGGTTTTTTGGTTTTACTGAAACCACTGTAAAACCCGCCGTAACCCGCCGCGCCGTTTCTGCCGAACAGGGCAACCTGCACGGCGCCTTCCGCTACGATGCTGGCCGTTTCCGGCGGATTGTTGGCTGCAAACAAGGTCAGCCGCCGGTATGTCACAAAATCGGGATTGCCCTGCACCGCGTCCGGGTTGCCCAGCGGCACCACAGCGCCGTCGATGCGCAGGGTCACCAGCGAATCTTTCATGGCCACGATCATCAGTCCGCCGTCGTACTGCACCGAGCCTATTTGATTGGGCTGGAAAATATTGTCCACGGCATTGGGAATACCGCAGGAAACGGGCGGCACAAAAATCAGCCCCGCCGTTCGTTTCTGGTCGTCGCCGACAGGCGTCCCGCCCACCATCTGGTACACAAAAGCGGGTTCGGAGGTCTGGATATACAGATTCCCTGCTGCGGTGTATTGGGCGGTGGACACCTGCAAAAACTGTCCGGCATTCAGCACCCCCGCCGGATTGTTGCTGCCATTCAGAAATACCCTCGTACCATTCAGATGCGCCACCACAATCGGAATTTCCAGCACCTCGGAGCCATTGCCCCGGCATAATATATACTCCTGGCCGACCAATTCAAAGGGCACGATCTGGTCGACACCTACATCATTGGCATTGTCGTTCACAGGAGCGCCGGTCCAGGAACCCACATTCACCGCCACTGGTTTATTACTTTCCAACAGCGATCCAATCAATCCGTTGGGTGGCTGCTGGATAAAACTGCCGGAAACATATTGGGAAATAACCGTCGATTCTCCTGCCTGTAACACAATTTGCACCCCGCCCGGCGACTGCGTATCAACGCCTCCGATACGGAAACGCAGGGCTGCATCGTATCCGGAAAGATTGATTACGGTGCTGTCTTCCACGGCCATCACGCCGATAAAATTGGATCTGCTGGGACTCGAACTGATTCCCTGTATCACATGGCCGATGCGAAAAGTAGTCCCCAATGCCGAGCGACCCTTGCAGGTAAGGTCGCAAGCCTGGTATTGTGAACTACTGTGCGCCCTGAAATTGACGTAAAATTTCTGCGGCCCCACCAACACTAATCCTTTGTTCTGCAAGGGTATATGCAGTTGATTGGCAGGCGTCAGGATGTACGTGTCGCTCGTAGACCCCAGGCTGTACCGCTGCGGCTGTGTATTGGAAACCATGAGCGTGGTCACCGTCGCGCCTTGCCCATCGCGGATCGTCACCGGAAACGCCGCTGGTTCCGGCGTGGAAATGTATAAATATTGCGGCCCCCATTCCGACCGGGCGTGCATGGGCGGAATCCAGTGAATGGAGTCGAGCTGCGCCTGAACGGAGCAGGCAGCCAGCAAGGCGAGCGCCAGCAAGGGTAGTCGTTTGAAAAGAGGAAAGATCATGGTGAGTGGTGAGTCGTGGGTGGTGAGTGAGTTGTGAATCGTGGGTACACCTAGGTAAACGCATCAAAATCGTTTCTAAAAAGACTGTAAATCATCCTTTTCTTCTCAATCCGGTTACAAAAAGCGAACGAAATTCCCATTAATAACCTGTCATTCCGACGATAGGAGGAATCTGGCTTGGCGTGAAAGGAGTCATCTCCCCTTGTTCCTGGCCAGATTCCTCCTATCGTCGGAATGACACGTTGGGTAAGGACAATAATAGCATCTTTCATAGCAATTTTGATGTGTTTGCCTTGGTGGGTACACCCCCTTAACGGAATGCCGCTCACGATTCACGACTTACCACTCACAACTCACCACCCACGATTCACGATTTTTAACACTTTTCGCGTCCTTTTGTCCATAATACATATTTTCGCGGCATATTTGGCGTTTTGTTCGTCATGTTAAAATTTCCTCAAAAAAACAGCCCAATAAACGGCATTTTTTGGCCCCTCGTTTGTTATATTGAACGTTACCGGTGTTGTGCATGGAGATTATCACAAATCATTGAAAATCAGCCGACCTTTATCCCGTCTGACATCAAAACCATACGAATCATAGTATAAAATCGTTCTGAGCGGCGCCGCATTTTTAACGGAGCCGGTCGCTAAACCAACCTGTCAATTATGAACCTTCGGAAAGGCATCACTTCTATCTTTCTGCTGCTGTTTGCATTCGCGCTGAATGCCCAGCAAACCTCCGTCTTCACCGAAGCCACGCTCGCCTATAAGCGCGGGGTGGACTTCTTCGACCAACAAATCTACGGACTGGCGCAAAAAGAATTTCGCACGGCGATGGATTTGCTTCGCCCGGTCAATGAACCGGAGTGGAAAGCAGTCAAAACAGACGCCGAACTCTACAACGCCAAATGCGCCGTGCGACTCGGACTGCCGGAAGCCGAAAAACTTACGCTCGACTTCCTGCGCGAAAATGCCCCTTCCCCTGTGGCCAGCCAGGCCGCACTCGAAATCGGCAACTACTATTTCGACAACAAAGAATACGACAAGGCCCTCACGTACTACGATATGGCGCCTGCGGGTTCGGGCGCTACCCGCGACGAGATTCAGTTCAAAAAAGGGTACGCCTTTTTTGTGACCAAACAATTCAGCCGCGCAAAAGGTGCTTTTGCCTCTTTGAAGGAAAATACCCGCAGCGAATGGTATTACCCCGCCAATTACTACTCCGCCTGCTGCTCCTTTTTTGAAAAAAAGTACGACGAAGCACTCAAAAGTTTTCAGCGCTGCGAACAGTCGGACAAATACAAACAAAGCGTACCCTATTACATCGCCCAGATTTACGCCCACCAGAAAAAATACGACCAGGTGATCGCATTCGGCGCGGCCAAAGCCAAAGACACCAACATCAAAAACCGCCCGGAACTCAATCAACTCGTCGGACAGGCTTACTATGAACGCGGCGACTATAAAAATGCGCTGCCTTACCTCGAATTTGCCGCCACGAACGGCGCTGCGCTGCGCCCGGCCGATTACTACCAGATCGGTTACGCGCAGTATCAATCCGGCTTTTACAAACCGGCCATTGAAAACTTCGAGCATCTTACCAAACAAGACTCCCTGTTGGGCCAAAATGGTTTGTACCACCTCGGAGATGCTTATTTGCGCACCAAAAACAAATTCGCGGCGCGCAATGCTTTCGGACAGGCAGCCAGCATGAATTTCGACAAATCGGTCAAAGAGGATGCCTTGATCAACTACGCCAAACTGAGTTACGAACTCAAATTTGACCGCGACGCCCTCGAAGCACTGCAAAAAATCCCGACTACTTCGAAATACTACGAGGACTCACAAGCGCTGATGAGCGAGGTGTTTCTCAATACCCGCGACTACGACCGAGCTATTTCCACGCTGGAATCCGTCAAAAATCGCACCCCGCGCCTGAATGAGACCTACCAGAAAGTGTGTTATTACCGCGGGCTGCAATTGTACCAGAACAAACAAGCAGACGAAGCCCGCCGCTATTTCAACAAGTCGCTCGAAAACCCGATCGACAAGCGCATCATGGCGCTCTGCTCCTACTGGATGGGCGTCATATCGAATGAAAGTGAAGAATACGCCATCAGCAAACAACACATTTCGTCTTTTGTAAATGCTGCCCGCGGATACACCGATCTGCCGGAAGAAAGCAATATAACGATGGCCAACTATGTGCAGGGTTATAACAACCTGAAACTCAAGGATTATAAACAGGCCATCGCCAACTTTAAAATCGTTGTGGACGGCATCAAACGCAGTGAGGCGCAAATCAAAAGCGACCAGATCCGTACAGCAGTATTAGGCGATGCTGTGCTGCGCGCCGGCGACGCCCATTTTAAAAACAACCAGTACAGCGATGCATTGGCCTATTACAACGATGCCATCAACAAAAAATACTCGGGTTTTGAATACGCCTTGTACCAAAAAGCCATCATTCGCGGCTTGCAGGGCAGCCCCGTCGACAAAGTGCTGGCCCTGGAAAATCTCGTAAGCAGTTACCCCAACAGCCGATATACTGACCAGGCCCTGTTCCAGATAGGTGAAACGTACCAGGAAATGGGCAAGTACGATCAGGCTGTTCCGCCATTGCGCCGTTTGGTAGCCGATTTCCGCGGCAAATCGCCGTTGATCAACCAGGCCTTATTACGTTTAGGCCTTATTTCCTACAACCAGGGCAATACCAACGCAGCCATCAGTTATTACAAACAGGTGTTTTCCAACAACCCGGAAACCACCGAAGCAAAAGATGCACTGGCTGCTTTGAATGAAATTTATGTAAAAGACCTGAACCGCCCCGACGAATATTTCGCTTTTGTGGAAACGGTTCCCGGATACGGCAGCGTCAGCACTTCTTCCAAAGACAGCGTGACCTTCCAGTCTGCTGAAATTCAGTTTCAGCAAGGGCGCTACCAGCAGGCTATTGAGGGTTTCACCAACTATTTAGCCAAATACCCCAGCGGCCAAAATGCCATACCGGCCTATTACTACCGCGGCGAATCCTATGCTTCCAGTACGATCAAACAATACAGTAAGGCATTGCAGGACTACGCCGCAGTAGTGGCCAAAGGCACCAGCCGCCTGTACCCGAAAGCAGCCGAAAAAGCGGCGTTGCTGGCCTTGAATGTAGAGAAAAACTATCCGCAGTCTTTTGAATTCTCCCGCAAATGGGAAGAATCGGCACTCACAGACGCGTCCCGTTTTGATGCACAACTGAATGCCCTGAAATCGGCTTATTTTACCAATAACTCCGTGGCAGTCAGCGAATACGCCAATAAAGTGACCCGCAGCAACCTCGCTTCCAATGAACAGATTGCCACCGCCAATTTTTACCTCGGTAAAATGGCCTACGACAAAAATGATTTTGCCCGCGCCTACCCTGCCTTACAATCGGTGACCCAAAATTCGACTACGGAAATCATGGCCGAAGCCTGGCATTTGCTGGCTCAAATCCTGTACAAACAGAAGAAATACGACGATGCGGAGCAAACCATCGGCGACGCCAATAAAGCCAGCGCAGGCTATGATGACTGGATCGCCCGCAACTTAATCCTGCTATCGGACGTGTACCTCGACCAGGGTGATAAAAACAGTGCCTCGGCGGCACTGGAAGCTGTGCTGGAAAATTACACCGGCGACGACCCGACTATTTTAGCCACTGCCCGGCAGAAATATAACCGTATCGGTACCGCTCCCGTGATGAATAATACCAATGAAAAAGGCGGGCGAAATCTGCTGGAAATGGACGAGGGGAATAAATAGAAGTGAGAGGTGAGAGAAGTGAGAGGTGAGAGAGGTGAGAGAGTGAGAGAGGTGAGCGAGTGAGAGGGGTAGCATCTTCACTCATTTGGAATCCCTTCATTATCCGGCAAATCATCAAGGTCATCCCTGCATCCTTTAAATCAAGGTCCAAAATCCATAAATCAGGGTCAAGCATCTATAAACCAAGGTCATCCCTGCATCCTTTAAATCAGGGTCCAAAATCACAGTCAAAAACGAAATCCATGTTATTCCAATATAAATCTCTGTTTCTCGCCTTATTCCTGGGAATGCTCTCCCAGACGGCATTTGCCCAAAAAGAACTGGAGGGCGACAACGTAACCGTTATCAAAGACTTCGATGCGCGCCTGCTGGAATCCAATAAACTGAGCGTGCCCCCTACCCTGCCGCCGCTGGATACCAATACACAACTTCAGAACTATGTGGTGCCGCCGCGCCCGCTGACGCTGAATTACGAAGCGCCCAAACTGCGCCCCATCGGGATGAAAGCCGGCAAAAAAGAGGAGCATTTCAACGGTTTCGCCAAAGCAGGCGCCGGGGTTCCGAAAAGTTTCTGGGGCGAGATCGGTTACTTTTTTGCTTCGGAAGACAAGTTCGACGGCAAAGCCTGGTTCCGCCACCACAGTATGGATGCCAGTAAAAACCTTGATAATCAACGTTTTGCCAACAACGATTTCCTTGTAAACGGCAATTATTATATCAACGAACAAATCGCCGCAGAAGCCAAAGTGGGCGTCAGCGTCGACCGGATTCATTTTTACGGGTACGACCACGACTCGCTCGATTTCTCCAAAGAACGCACCCGCCAGGATTATAAATTGGTCACAGTCGGAGGCCGTTTGTACAACAAGGAACGCAACGAAACGGATCTGAATTTCTCCGTGGCACCTAATTTTTATGTGCTGAACGACTATTACTCCAACAAGGAAACCGGCTTCGACCTGAACCTGAGTGCCACCAAATGGTTTGCGGAAAAACACCCGCTGCGCCTCGTGATCCGCACGGATATGACCAAATTTACGGACACCGTCACACAACGCCTCAACAACATTTACCTGCAACCTTCCTTCACCTTCCACTCGGAGGTGGTAAAAATAAAGGTCGGCGGTAATTTTGCCAGCAACCGCGACGTATTCAGCGTGTTCCCCGATGCGGAAATCACCCTGCGTGTATTCGGCGACGGCATCCAGATTTTCGGCGGCGCTACCGGCGATTTGCGGAAAAATACCTACCGCACGATGTCGGAATACAGCCCCTTCCTGCAAATCCGCGATACCCGGCTGCGCAACACCCGCTTTGACAACTACTACGCCGGTGTAAAGGGCAACTTAGGCTGGTTAGACTACACCGGACAGCTGAACTACTCCAAAGCCTCCGACCTGGCGCTGTACCAGGCGCGGTACACCAGCGAAGGCATCACGCGTTTTCAGGCCCTGTACGACACGGTGAAAATCAGCAACATACAGGGTACCGTCAAATTCAGTCCGATCAAAAACCTGACCGTGACTGGAACCTTGAGCCAGAACTTCATCATGGATCCTTATAACCAGTCCAAAGCTTGGGGCCTGCCCAAATTAGAAGGCAACTTCGGCGCTGTGTACACCGCGCTGGAAGGCAAAGCTATCCTGAAAAGTAATCTTTACATGGCCGACGGCATCTGGTTCCTCGATCCGGAAGGCACCGCCAGACGCAGCGCCGCCCTGATCGACCTGAATATCGGCGGCTCCTACTTTTTCTCGAAAAATATCGGCGCGTTCTTAGACATCAACAACCTGCTGAACAACAAACGCGAACGCTGGCGCGACTACCCGATGATCGGGTTGAACTTTATGGCGGGGATAACGGCAAGGTTTTAGGGAACGCAAGTGTTTTTGTGTTTTTGTGTTTTGGTGTTTTGGACTGTAGCGCTTGGCGAGCGAAGTACTATACACGAAAAACGGAATACTTCTAAGCCTTTGGGGCAGGGATTGGGAATTTGGTTTGAAATGGTTATTTTTGTGCTCAAAAAATAAAGATGACTGTCATATTTCAAATTGAAACGATTAGTGAACTGGAAGAGATCAGCCAATGGTTGGCCAAGCGAAACATCGTAGTGCAGAAAGTTTCCAATCAAAAAATTGGAGTAGATGCGTTTTTGAAACGAATGCGTCGCTATAAGGTAGTATTACCTTCCGATTACCGTTTCAACCGCGACGAGGCCAATGAACGGTAAAGTTTTTATGGATACCAACTTGCTGGTCTATTCCATTAGTACGGACTTAGACAAGGCAGGTAAAATCGAACGGCTTCTACAACAGCCGTTCGATTTTTTTATTTCTACCCAGGTGATCAATGAGTTTGTTCACACCTGCTATCGGAAAAACCTACTCCCTGCCGCCGAGATTCGTCAAGTTGTTGAGGATTTTCTCCTGTTTTTCGAGCTACTCACCCTCGATGAACCAACGATTCTTAGCGCTTTTGATCTTAAAGTTCGATACGGCTTCTCCTGGTACGATGCACTAATTGTTGCTGCTGCAATGGAAAACGGATGCACCCTTCTGTTTTCGGAAGATATGCAGCATGATTTAGTAGTGGAGGGGAGTTTGAGAATACAGAACCCCTTTATCGATTAGATACAGTCCTGTGGAAATATCTGAACAAGATTTCCCGGGATTTTAAAAGATTTAAAGGGTTTTTGTGTGGCCCTGCAATCCTGTAGTTCGGTATCAGAACACTTTTGAAAGAACTTGAAAGATTAAAAGCAACGAACCCCTACTTTTGTCCAAAACGTAACAACCTACCTATGCCGCTATCTGAAAACGACATCAAAGACCTCATTATCAAGTTAGATTATGTACAAAATTTTCATCTCCCACACTACCCTTGATCAACCCATTGCGGAACGCATTGCGACGGTCATCAACAACGCGTTCAAAGGAAATGTAAGACCTTATGTAGCGCACCTCAACCTTCTTGGTGGTGATGACTGGAAAGCAGAACTGATCAAAAACCTACATGAAAACGATGCCGTTATCAGTCTGCTTAGCCCGGAGGCTATCCTGAAACCATGGATTTATGTGGAATGGAGCCATTTCTGGGTCAACAACAAGAAGTTCTATGTACTGACAACTGGAGGCCTTCCTAAAGGACAGATTTTTGATCCTATGCTCGCCCGTCAGGTTACGGATCTGTCGGATAAAGCCAGTGTACTTGGTTTGGTCGAAGCCATTTCAAGAGATAGTGCAACGCCACAAATACCGCACAGCTTCGCAGATGAATTAATGGAAGCAATCCGGCAAGGAACAGAAGTAAAAAAAGAGCAGGTATACGGCGAATACCGGCGCAGTCTCGCTAACCTTCCGGTAGCGGATGCGGAAAAACTGCGTATTGCCCGCTACTTTTTCGCCCGGCAGGAGTGGGATATTTATGAGCGAATTGTGATGGCCATGCGCGACGATGCTCTGAAACTCGACGAAATCAGTGAAATTATTCGTTCGGGCGGAAAAACACATGAACGCGAGCTACAGATTGTTGACAACATTACGGCAACCATCAACTCCGCTGAAAAACTAGCTAATGTTGCCATTGAGTTAGTCAAAGACGGCGCTGTAGATTCGCCCATCATCCGAAAACTAATTGATGCACTTTCTCAGCGTAATCAGGCAGAAATGCGTCGACTCGGCGTTTATATGATACAGCAGCAACAAGTGGAGTCTCAATCGCTTCAAATGATTATGGCTAAAATGACCAACATGGCGGAACTTCGCAAAATTGCCGAAGCAATAATTGAAGCAGGAATGACAGACAACAGCAACTTTATCGGTCTGATCGGATTGTTCAACAACGACCGTGAGCTACTCAAGGTAGCCGACCGCTTGATCGGTCAGCGCCTGCACACCCCGGAATCCGCTGATGCGATTCGCGATCAGTTGATCAAACGAGGTGGAACTTACTTGAAACAGTTTGAAATGTTGTTGAAATCTGCTGAATAGATATGTCTGTAACTCCTGGTACATCTTTCGGTCTTTGCACTAAAAAAAACGCTTATTCCGATCTGAATGGGGAAAAAAAAGCCCTCTACGATGCTGCTTTGCAGTATTTTGAGACTGTTATGCTCATTGATCCCCAGAACATATTGTATTTTTTTGAGCGGGGAGCAAAACATCCCCGTGTACTATACCAGGGGAAGGATATCACTGGATTGGATGCCCTCCTTATCCGCAGCACAGGAGGGCGAGAAGCCTCCAGTGCTATGCTGGCACATGCTCTGGCGTTCTGCGGTTGTAATGTCATAGATCCGCTGGAACGATTTTCAGTGGGATATGCTTCCAAATTACTTACTACCATCAAACGTTTTGAGCGAGGTGTGGGCTCGAGTACCTACATCGCATTTGGGGTACAAAATGCGGAACAGTTATTACGGCAACTCCCTATTTCGGAGGAAAACCCCATATTATTTAAGCCCGCAGCAGGCAAAAAAGGAGAAGGCGTTGCCTCTTTTACCAATCTGGAACACGCACTGATTTTCATCCGTCAGCCAGATCAGGATTTTGCGAAACCTGAAATGCCCTTTTTATTTCAGACTTTAGAGCATTTTGTATCTGAATATCGTGCTATGGTGATGAATGGTCATGTACTGGGAATTGTACAAAAAATTCGTGCAGAGGGTGCCGTGGCTGCCAATGCTGCCCAGGGTGGTATGTTTATCAAAGTGGAAGCGCCTTTAGTCGAGTCATTTGTTGGTCAACACGTCAGCCACCAGGGTTTGCTCGGCGTAGATGTTGCCATCGACGATGAAGGTGCTTTTCATATTATCGAAATGAACCGCGCACCGATGTGGGAAGCATTTGAGGAGGTGACGGGTGTGCAGGTTGGGAAGGAAGTGATGAGATATATTCATACTATTACGAAATCCTGACCTGTAAACTTCGATTCAAATACTACCATGTTTATTCATATGATTTTGAATCACTCCAGCTAACTTTGATGTATATAGTTTTTGTTGAACTAATTGCTCTCCAACTTTTAATAGTTCTCGATTATTTCGAAAAAAGCCAATGAGGTCAACAATGCTATTGTTCTCGGTTTGATTACCGTCTATCATTGCTTCGGCGATTTTGCGAAGTTCCGCCATATTGACTATTTTAGATACTATCAATCTAAAAGCAGATGATTCTGTTTGTTTCTGTTGTATTATGTAAACAGCAAGTCTTCGTATTTCGGCTTGATTGCGAAGAGAAATCAACTCAATGAGTTTGATAAGAATAGGTGATTTTAAATCTCCATCCTTGACTATTTCGAAAGCAATGTTATTCAATTTCTCAGCTGAGGTAATCGTTGCTGCAAGATTACCTACGATTTGTACCCTCCACGCATCACTACTCCCTTTGTAACGGATAATTTCGCGAATTTCATTAAGTTTAAGTACTTCATCCCGCATAGTCATAATAATACGCTCATAAGCTCATAAGGCTCCCATTCTTCTCTGCTAAAAAAATAACGAGCGATGTACCGTTTTTCTAATTCGGATGAGGGTAAGTTATCTGTAGAGTATCGATATTTTTGGATTTTGGCTTCCGTGCCTGCTTGTATTGCTTCCAATAGAATATCAATATATTCGTAAGGTGTTGGAATGGTAGATTGACTGTCCCGTGTGAAATATTTTATACA
>Ga0163153_10007298_pt1 | contig 11956 bp, 10 predicted proteins | sample OliLakLV19MP6IB1_FD_148629 | JGI IMG/M metagenome (GOLD analysis project Ga0163153, IMG submission 148629) | Freshwater microbial mat bacterial communities from Lake Vanda, McMurdo Dry Valleys, Antarctica - Oligotrophic Lake LV.19.MP6.IB-1 | ecosystem: Environmental > Aquatic > Freshwater >... | reverse complement strand
CCCAACGTCGTCAACCTCTACCGCGAAATCTTCCACAAAAACGAGTTCGAGCTCGTCGGCCACGAACCAACCGAAGCCGCCACCGAACCGCAACCGTCGGAAAGCCGGCCAAACGCCGCCTAAACCCAATGCCCACCAAACTCTTCCACCGCTTACTGCGAATCAAAACACAAAGCGGTCCGGAAGTGTCTCCAAAAATCGAGATCCCAACGCCCTCCGAATGGGCGAAGGAAGCCCTCAATTTCCAACCCGACGCCATCCAAACATCCGTCCTCGATCACGACGCCCACCGGCTCATTCTCTGCTGCTCCCGCCAATGGGGCAAAACCACCATCATCGCCATCAAAGCCCTCCACACCGCCATATTCCAGCCCGGCTCGGAAATCGTCGTCATCTCCAGATCGCTCAAACAAGCCGGCTTCCTCCGCAAACGCGTGGTGGGCTACGATCAGCCCCTCCACTTACCCAACGGCAACAAGATCTTCGGCGTCGCCAATCCCGAAAAGAGCAGTTGCGGCTACACCGGCAACATCGTCATCGGCTCCGCCAGCCCCACCCTCGCCCGCACCAACGGCAAGCTCTGGCTCCTTTCCACTCCGTACGGCCAAACCGGCCTGACCGCCACCGCCCGCTGGAGCCCCACCGGCTCCCTGTTCTGACGGCGATGACCGCCTCGCAATCGCCACGTCGGCCCGCAAACGCGTAACCGCCGCACGTTACCGCCCCGCGACCGCGACCCGTCCCGCAATCGCCGATACCAACCGCCCCGCGACACCGAACCGTAACCGTCAGAAGGATCCCCCTACTGCCCCCGAGCCAACCGCTCGGCCAGCATCGGCGGCAACCCCGAATCGCGCACCCGTTGCTGCGCGCCGTTCAAATCGTAAGGCACCCGTCGCAACAGCACCCGGTTCTCCGTGCTGTCATACAACGCGCATGACGCGCGCCAGTCGCGGTCCCGCGGTTGGCCGACCGAGCCTGGGTTGATCAGGTAATGATCGCCAGGTTCGATCTGAATCAGGGATCCCTCTTCCTCAACGCCGACTGTCGGCATCATCGTGCCCTGGTCGCCGTGGAAGCGGATCGCGCACTGCAAGTGCGTATGCCCAAAAAACACCAGCGGCGTTTGCATCACCTGACGGGCCCGGATGATCTCCTGCGCGTCCAGCAGGTATTCGTCCTCGTGATAAGGCGACCCGTGAACCAGTTGAAACTTGTCTTCAATCCAAACCGGACCCTGCGGCAGCATTCGCAGCCATTCCAGATTTTCCGGGGTCAGTTGACCCATCGTCCATTTCACCGCCGCCTGCGCCAGTGGATTGTAGTCGTCGGTGTCGTCCAGCCCGCAGCATGCCTTGTCGTGGTTGCCGCGGATCACCACTTCGCAGTTCTCACGAGCCCAGTCGCAAATCTCGTTCGGGCTGGCGCAGTAGTCGACGAAGTCCCCGCAGCAGAGTATCTGGTCGTACAGTCCCTCATTCGCCGCTAACACCGCGTGGAGACCTTCTAAATTCGCATGGATATCACTGACAATCAAGTAGCGCACAGGCGGACCAATGCAACCTCAGGCGCCGCGCCAATCCGGACCGGCACACCCACTGTACCGATGCCGCGCGTAACGTAGAGATGCGATTTCTCTTTCTCGTAATGCCCGTACACGTACGGGGTAAAGAATCTGGCTAAATTCAAGTGCTGATTCAGATACTCTACCGTGACTTGGCCTCCGTGTGTGTGACCGGCCAAAGTCAGATCCCAACCCTGCGCCGCCGCCGTGTCGAAAACGTCCGGATTGTGCGACAGCAAAACCTGGAACGTATCGCGCTCCCGTAGTGCTTCCGCGCCCGCCAAATACGGGCTATGCATCTTTTGGTAGTCCACGCCCGCCAACCGCAGCCGCGCCTGGCCGAATCGCAAAGTCTGCGCCTCGCCGCGCAGAAATCGCAACCCGAATCGCGCCGCCTGTTCGGTGGTGTACGCCTCGCAGTTGGCGTAGATTTCGTGGTTGCCCAGGCAACCAAACAGTCCGGCTTCCGCGCGCAGCCGCTTCAGTTCCCGCAGACACGCATCGAGCGGATCGCCGTCTCGCGTAATCAGATCCCCGGTCACCACCGCTAAATGCGGCCGGAAGCCGTTCGCGATATCGACCGCCGCCGCAAGTTCCTCGGCCGAAAGGAAGCCGCTCATGTGAATATCGCTCAATTGCGCGATACGAAGCCCGTCCAGATCCTTTGGCAATCCCGGAACTTTCAGATCAACCGAAACCGGCGTCAGCCGCCGCCGCTCTACGAACGTCCCGTAGCCCAAGGCCACAGCCGGTGCCGCGACAACCGCCGCCCGCGCCGCCTGCAGCACGCCCCGGCGTACCAGATCGGTCGGCGGTTCCGCCCGGCCGATCCGCCGCGACAATGCCAGCGCCCCCGTCGTCCCGCACAGCAGTATGGCCCAGAGTATCGCCGCCCCTCGCGTCCAAATAAAGATCGGCCCCGGCGGCAACAACTGCCAGAAGAAATGAATGTTAAGCAGGATTCCGCACACCGCCGCCACCGCGCTCGCCCGCAGCCAATGGCGTCCACCTGGAAACCAACCGAGCAATACCCAATGGCACACCAGCGTCAGGCCGATGCCGAAAATCTCCGGAAGGTATCGCGAAAAAGAGGGCATTAAGGCCTACCTCTAGTGTATCGGCAGAATGGGCGGGTTTCTGCATCCCAATCGCCCGCCGTTTGCGCCATCCTGTATGAAGTGAAACTCGCGCTTCTCCTCCTCAGCCTCACCGCCGCCGCCGAACCCATCCTTATCCGCGGCGGCACGCTTATCGACGGCGCCGTCCGCCAAGCCGACCTCCTACTGAACAACGGCCGCATTGAGGCCATCGGCCCCAACCTCAAAGCCCCGCCCGGCGCCACAATCGTCAATGCCCATGGCAAGTCCATTCTGCCGGGCCTCTTCGATCTCCACACGCACGTCTCCTACGCCACCGTCGGCGGGTCCACCCCGGACTGGGGCAAGAACCTCAAAGCCTATCTCCGCGCCGGCGTCACCTCACTCGCCGACTTCGGCACCTACCCCGAAACATTCGAGCCAATCCGCCGCCTTCTCGCCGAAGGCGCCTGGAAAGGCCCGCGCGTGTACTTCGCCGCCCGCTTTAGCACTCCCGGCGGTCATGGCGTCGAGGGCGGCCGCGGCGACTTCTTCACGAGCGAAGTTCTCACCCCCCGCCAGGCCCACGCCGCCATGGCCCGCGTTCTGCCCTACAAGCCGGATGTCATCAAAGTCTTCACCGACGGCTGGCGCTACTCCACTGCCCCTGACATGACCAGCATGGAACTGGACACGCTCAAAGCTATCGTTGAGGACGCCCACAAAGCCGGCCTCCCCGTTCTCACCCACACGGTTACATTGGCCAAGGCCAAAATCGCCGCCCGCGCCGGTGTCGACGCCATCATGCACGGCATCCAGGACCTGCCCGTTGACGACGAACTCATCCAGATCATGAAGGCCAAAAACGTCGCCTATGGCCCTACCGCCGCCGTCTACGAACCGCGCGCCGGTTACATCAATGAGCCGCTGCTCGAACAACTTCTCGAACCCGCCGCCCTCGAATCGCTCCGGAACCGCCCCATGCTCGCCGCGCCCAGCACTCAACGCATCCGGAAGTACGAACTCCTCCGGCAGAACGTCGCCGCGCTTCACAAGGCTGGCATCGTCATCGTCACCGGCACCGACGCAGGCATCACCGGCACCCACCACGGCTGGGCCTCCCTCCGTGAAATCAAGCTCCTGTCCGGCGCCGGTCTGGGTCCCATGGAAGCCCTTAAAGCCGCCACCGCCAACGCCGCTAAAGTTCTGCGATCCACCAACCGCGGCACTCTCGCCGAAGGCAAAATCGCCGACCTCCTCATCGTCAATGGCCGTCCCGACCGGGACATCGGCGATATCGACAAAGTCGCCATGGTCTACCAGGACGGAAAGGCCATCGACCTGATCGGCCTCTCCACCGCCATTCGCGCCAACGGACCCACGGCCACGCCCGCCATACCCGCGCCCGCCCTGCTCGACGACTTCGAAGCCGCCAACGGCCGCAGCCGTCTCGACACCCGCTGGGTCAACAGCACCGACACCGGTCATGACCGCACCGAAATGCTCTACCAGCGCATTGAGCGCGCCCCCAACGATCACGCCCTCGCCATCGGCGCCCATTTGTCCGACTCGGCCAGGCCCTACGCCCGCATCAATCTCCCGCTCACGAAGGGCGCCGTCGAACCCATGGACGCTCGCGCCTTCACCGGCGTCGAGTTCGAAGCCCGGGGCCGAGGCGCGTACAGCCTTCGCGCCCAGACCACCAGAACCCCCTTCGAAGCCGGTCCTAAATGGTCAACCATCCGCATCCCCTTCGATCCCCAACTCGACCTCGCCCGCCTCACCCTGCTCACCTTCGAAATCGCCCGCCCCGGCGGCCAGCGCGCTTGGCTCGAACTCGACAACGTCCGCTTCTACAAGGCGGAATCCGCCGCTCTCTTCGAAGAAGAAATCCCCGCCTCCCGCAAGCATCGCGAAGAGACGTACGCCCAATTCCAGCGCTTCGCCGAGCGTCTGGAAAAGACCCAGGACACCGAAGCACTGCGCCGCCAGTTCATGTCCAAGCTCGGCTACCCGCCGCCCGGCTTCACCGGCGCTTACCAGGAGCGCATGGAGAAAATCGGCGAGGATGCCATCGCCACCTACTACCGCGCCTGGGTGCCGGTCGCGCCCGATATGGACGTCTACGGCCTGTACCTCGTCCCCAAAAACGTCAAGCTCCCCGCGCCGCTCGTCATCGCCAAACACGGCGGCGGCGGTTATCCCGAACTCGCCATTTTCAAAGGCGGCGGCAACTACAAAGACATGATCCGCGGCGCCGCCAAAGAGGGCTACGTCGTCTGGGCGCCCATCACGCTTATGTACCCTTACCGTGACCGCGACACCGGCACTCCCATCCCGGCCGAAGTCCGCCGCGACATGGACGCCAGGTTCCGTAAGCTCGGCACGAGCCTCATGGGAATCGAGACGATGCGCATCTCGCGTTCGCTCGACGTCATGATCCGCCGCCCGGAAATCGACCCCCAGCGCGTCGGCATGATCGGCCTCTCCTTCGGCGGATTCTTCACGCTCTACACCATGGCGCTCGATCCGCGAATCAAGGTTGGCGTCGCCTCCTGCTCTATTCGCGACCGCGAAGCCACCCGAGCCGATCCGGCCGAAGGCCGTCCAAGCGACATGCCCGGCGCCGACCTCGCCGCGCTCATCGCCCCTCGCGCCCTTCAACTGCAGAACGGCCGCAACGACAGAGGCTTCCCCATCGACATGGTGCGCCGCGCCGCCGCCGAGGCGAAGACGCACTACGCCACGGATGGCGCGTTCGAATACCAGGAGTTCGATGGCGGCCACGAATGGCGCGGAGACATCGCATGGGCCTTCCTGCGCAAGCATCTCTAAAGCGCGAACAGCGCTCCTGGTTCGTCTATGACTGGGCCAACTCCGCCTACTCCTCCGCCGTCGTCACTCTCTTCCTCGGGCCGTATCTAACGGCCATAGCCAAAGCCGCCGCCGGCCCTGACGGCTACATCCACCCCTTTGGCCTCAATATCGATCCCCGCTCGCTCTGGGGCTATCTCGTCTCGCTCTCGGTGCTGTCCCAAGTCTTCGTCCTCCCGCTCGTCGGAGCCATCGCCGACTACGGCCGCCGCAAGCGAGAGATCCTCGGCGCGCTGGCCTATACCGGCGCCGTCGCCACCATGTGCCTGTTCTTCGTCGAAGGGTCTAACTACCTGCTCGGCGCGGCGCTGTTCCTCGTCGCCAACCTCGCCTTCGGCGCGTCCATGGTCGTCTACAACGCTTTCCTGCCGGAGATCTGCGCCCCGGAAGACCGCGACCGCATCTCCTCCAGGGGCTGGGGCGTCGGCTATCTCGGCGGCGGCGTATTGCTCGCCCTAAACCTCGCCTTTCTATCGAACGCCGACGCGCTCGGGATTAGTAAGGGTATGGCCGTCCGCATCAGCATGGGCAGCGCCGGCGTGTGGTGGGCCTTGTTCACTTTGATCCCAATGGCGGGCCTGAAAAATCGCGGCGTGCAACGCGTTCTTCCGCCCGGCCAGTCGATGCTCAGGGTTGGCTTCCGCCAATTCGGCAATACGATAAAAAACCTTCGCCGCTACCCCCGCACGCTGCTCTTCCTCGCGGCCTACCTCACCTACAACGACGCCATCCAAACGGTCATCGCCATGGCCGGCCAGTTCGGCAGCGATGAGCTTAAAATGCCGATGGAGCAACTCACGCTCGCCATACTGATGGTCCAGTTCGTGGCCTTCGCCGGCGCCCTGCTCTTCAACTGGATCGCCACGAAGATCACGGCCAAACGCGCCGTCCTCGCCGCGCTTGTCATCTGGACCGGCGTGCTGGCCTATATCTATCTGGCAGTCTCGACACCCGCCGAATTCTTCATTATGGCCGCGCTTGTGGCCGTGGTGATGGGCGGCAGCCAGGCGCTCAGCCGTTCGCTCTTCTCGCTCATGATCCCCGAAGGTAAGGAAGCCGAGTACTTCAGCCTCTATGAGATCAGCGACAAGGGAACTAGCTGGCTCGGACCGCTGGTCTTCGGTCTCGCCCTGCAGATGACGGGCAGCTACCGGCTGGCCGCGCTCTCCCTGGTCGTCTTCTTCGTTATCGGGTTCTTCTTGCTCAGCCGCGTCGATGTAGAAAAGGCCGCCGCCGAAGCGCAGACGCCGGCCGCGTAAGTGTAACTTCCACTACTGCTGAAAATGCAGAAACGCGCCCCAAAAATACGGTTTTTGCAACGCCGTCCCCGACCGCAGAAGCGCCAGCTTCGCCTCCCGCAATGCCTCCCCCGGCGTTCTTCCCAACTGTAGTTGCCGGTACATCTGCGCCATCAACTGCGGCGTGCTGGCATCATCCACTTCCCACAGTGAAGCCACCACATTCTCCGCTCCCGCGCCCAAAAACGCCCAAGCAAAGCCTACCAAACCCTCCCCCCTGAACGCCTTCGCACCCGCCGCCGTACACGCCGACAGCGTCACCAAATGCGCCCGCATCGGCATCGCCGCCACGTCCCGCGCGTACAGCTTGTACCCTCCAGCGTCCGGCGAAAGCAAAATCGCGGATTCCAATGGCCGTAGCCGGTTCGCCTGCGCATGCGCGGCGAAATGAACATACGCGGGACTCTTCGCCATCCCCGCCCGCACCGCGCGCGGGGTCGCCGCTTCTCTCTTCAACGGAACCGTCCCAAACTGTGTACCAATTCGATCCAACTCCTCGCCCGCATGGCGCAGCCGGGCGAATCCCGCCTCCGCTTCCACCGCATCGCCCGCGAGCAATATCTGTTTGGAATGCGCGCGCCCCTCGCCCGTCGGCCCGGTCAATCCCGGAACCACTGAAATCTCCACATCCTCCAGCCAGTAATGGTCCGGCCCCGGCGCAATCAGCGTTTCAAAGTTCAATGCGTGCAAACCCCCATCCGGCGATATGAACACGCGCCGCCCGCTCAACTGGCCCGCCGCGGGTTTCACCAGCAGTTCATAGAGGCGCCGCGCCTCCTGGCCACCCTCCGTCAACGGGTTCCGCGCCCGCAACAGAAACTGATTGTGCCGCTCGACCAAGTCCTGAATTTCCTTCGCCCCGGGTAACCGGTGGTAAACCGGTCCCTTCGCCGAACCTACAACCCACAAATGGGATTCCGGCTCGTCCAGCCAGTAAAACAGGACCGTCGCCCCCTTCCGCGCCTGCCGCCGGACGGTCTTATCCTGCAGTGTCCGCGCCCGGCTCCGCTCCGCTACCAGCAACGCGTCGCCGGTCCGGTTCTGTTGCAGCAGAAACTGCAGCGTCTCCCGGTACACCTCCATCCGGCCAGAGAGGAACGAGATCCGGTCTTCGGCCGCCGTCAGACCCGCCTGCGCCTCCTCCACTACCCGCATCGCCCGTTGGAACTCCGCCTCCCCCAGCCCCGCGCGGCCCTGTCCCGCCAGCAGGCGCGCCAACTCCACGTGCGCCGTCCATCGCAGTTGTCCCGAGATTCCACCATCGGCCAGGAGCTGCCGCAGCAGCGGTTCCGCGCCCGCCGCATCTCCCTGCGCCAGCCGGATGCGGGCTTCTGTCAGATTCGCGGATCGCTCCAGATCCGGCCGCCGCAATTTTTCTATCAGCGCCCTCGCACTCCGGTTCCAACTGGCCGCTTCGAACCATTTCCCGCGCCGGTAATGCAGCAGTGCCAGGCCCTGCATCACGCCCACTTCGTCGCTGGCGTCCGCACCCGTTTTCGCCCGCACCGCCGCCAGCGCCTTTTCATAGTGGCGCTCCGCGCCCGCCAGATCGTCCATCGCCATCAGCGTTCGCGCCCGGTTGTTTTCGTTGACGCTCCGTTCCCGGTCGTTCTTCGGCTCCAGCCGTGCCAACGTCACCAGTGCCTGCTCATAATCGCCGAGCTCAAACTGGAGCCACCCCAGGCTGTCAATCCCGCGCCGCGCCACGTTTTGCCCCGCCGGGCCTAGCCGTTCCGCCACGCGCAGCCCCTCTCTCATGTAGGTTGCCGCTTCGTCAAAGCGTTCCCGAATGGCGCAGACGTTCGCCAGCGACGACAGCCCCTTTGCCTCCAGCAAAGCATCCCGCGAAGCCCTTGCCGCTTCCACCGCGCCGCGAAGAGCCGTTTCCGACCGGGCGAACTGCCCCATCGCCCGCAGGCACGCCCCCCGGCGTAGCTCGATGTTCCCCGCTTCGGCGCTGTTGACGGGCGCCTCCGCCAGCACTGCGTCCATAATCGTCAAACCCGCCTGCCGCTCTTCCGCCGTTCTCGCCGCCCGGCATTGGCCAAACCCCAACGACCGCCGCCGTCTCCGGTCCAGTACCGGCTCGGTCCCGGCCGGGAATGGCGTCGCCAGCATCGCCATTCCCGGCCCGCTGTCCGGCCGCAATGCCAGCGTCTCCGCTCGCAGTAATTGGAACTGGTCTAACAACGGGCGGCTGGAGCGCAACTCGCGCAGCACCGCCTCGCTGGGAATGAGCGCCAGTGCGTCGTCATACCGCTCGTCCTCAAACGCGGCCTGGGCCTTCGCAAAAATATCTTCAGCCGTCCGCGGTGGCTTTGAACAGCTCAGGCCTAGCGCCAGAACCGCCAGCAGCCGGATTGGCCCGCCGGTCATCAGTCCGGCGGTTCCCATTGGCCGTTGCCGGAACCGTCACCCAAATTTAAGCTGCCTCCCGTATCGCACCCCAACTCCACGCGCAACATCGTCAGCCGCCGGGCGAACTTCGTTATTCGATACTCGCCCAAATACAACGTCGCGAAGTCTTTGACCCGCAGTCCGCCGTTCACCACGGGCAGTCCGCAGGAATAACCCTCCAGCGAATATAATGTCGCCTTCACGCTTCCGGCCGCCGATACGCACCCGGCCAGCGTTTTCTCCGTACATGGCGCGCCCAGGGTACACGGGTCTATAATCAGGCCCTTCAACGCGTCTTCCAAGTACGCCCGCTCCAGGGAGCTATAGAGCGGATAACGGTCGAACACGTCCGCGCGGGCCGCCAGCGGAATATCTTTGCCATGCACTTTCAGCCCTTCAATCACCGATCCCGACGGCGTGATCGACGGCTCGGCGGCGCCCTCGGGCATGTGGCTAACCAGATGCAGCACCAGGCGGCCAACCGTTAAAACGTTCATGATGTTGACGTCTTCCAGCGTCACCGTCACTTCGGTTTGCTTCGGATCGCCTTGCACGGTGGTAGTCCCCCGGCGCACGGTCAATAGACCGTCGAGGCCGTAGTTCTCCACCGTCGCGCTTCCGTATCCCCCCGATGGCGACAACGAGGCCATAGCCTGCGTCGGCACCGTCAACGGTGTAGGACTCGTCAGGATTCCGCCAAATGCCGAACCGGCCGCGGAGTAGGAAAAGTAGCTTTTTCGTTCAGACATAGATGATAGTTTATGGAATCGCCAGCTCAAACGGCAACGCGGCGACATCGGTTTGTGTAGCCGCGTCTTTTACCCGCAGCGTGTAAACCCCGGCCCGCAGCCCGGCTAAAGGAACCATCACCTGTATGTCATTGGTGTCCCGCGGCGCGTCTCCGTCAAACTGCCGGACCGCCCGGCCTTCGGCGTTCTCCAGCACAAATCGAAATTGCGACACCGTCGTGTCCGTGTAGTTGAACAACAGCGCGACCCGCTCCTGGCGCGGCCCCGGGACAATTTTCCGCGGCGCTCCACCGGCGGCACGGGTCTCAGTGACGAAATAACTGCCCGTCACTTCCGGCCCCGCGCCCGCCGGAACGCTTTGCCAAACCAGCGCCGCGGCGAGGCAAGCGCAAGCTCCGGCCAGCGCCGGTTTGGGGGCTAACGCCAGCCACCGGTCCCACCAGTGTTCCTGCGGCCGCGCGGGCTGCGCCGGGCGACCGGGCGAGGCGCCATTCGCGGCCCGGCTGTTCTCTTCTTTCGGCATCGTCTCTGTATCCAATCGGAACAGAGGCCGTCGTGCGTTATCGACGAACTTCACGGCGGTCACCACTTCTTCGGCGCAAACCGCGCACGAGAAATAGTGTTCTTCGAATGCGTTCCGTTCCGGCTCCGCTATCTCACCCAGGAGGTAGCGTTCGACCAGTTTCGCGTTCATGGCTTCATGATGGGTCATTGTCGGTTTACTTGGTTACTTCCAAATATTTGTCCCTGAACGTCAATCTTGCCCGATGAAGAAGCACCCGAAGGTATTCCCGGTCCACTCCGTGTTCACGGCAGACCTGCTCCCGCTTCTTGTCGTCAAAATAGATGGCTCGTAATAATAGTTGCTCCCGATGCGGAAGCGTTTCAAGAACATTTCGAACGGCGGTCGAAGATTCCAGGCTCAGCATCTCCGTTTCGACGTTTGCCGTGTCGTCTTTCGTGTCGAAAGACTCGTCCAGCGGCGCCGGATCCCGGTCCCCGGCACGACGGTACTCCAGTACGACGTTGTCGCAAATGGAGTTCACCAGCGGCCCTAGCCGCTCCGGCTGCCGGATCCCGTCCGGCCTTCGTATCAGGCGGAACGCCCGCAAAAATACTTCTTGCCGGATTTCCTCCACCAGATACCAGGAACGGACGCGCGCCCGCAGCTTAATTCCCAGTAACTCCCCAAAATAGCCGACGAAGTGACGTTCCGTGTCGGAGTCCCCAGCGGATAGGCGTTGTACATACGCCAGATCGAAATTGACGAACTGCATAAGGCCTCTTGCCTCGCTTTATACCCGCGCCTGGGCGCGGGATCAACATTCAGTATGCAACAGGAACCAGCCGGCCCAGGAAGGCGGAGTATGCCTAATCCATCGCTCCCGGGCCGAGCCTCCGGTTACTGAATACTTATGTAGTGCGGGGCGGCGGAAGATCGTATCAAAGATTATTGGATTTATTTTAGCTCCCAAGCAATAGTCTAGCGGAGGAACTCCTCGAGCGACTTTGCGGTAAGGAGTTTGACACTCCGGTCTTCCAGAAATTCGATGCCTGCCGAGGAAATCTTCTCTGAGGCCCAGGCGGGGAGCGGCCCGAAACGAGCGGTAAGCAGGCGGGTGAGCATCTGGCGTTCGCCTTCCTGCCGGCCCCTCGCCTCGGCCTTCTCCAGTGCCGACTGATAAAAGTAAGAGTCCTGGATAATTTCTTCGGTGGTCATTGTCGCCAGCCTCTCTGCAAACAATTCTTTTTTGCGAAATCGCAGCCCGCCCAGAACGGACATCAATTCCAGCAACTTCCGGTCACCGGTACCGATCACCCGCCGCGCGGACTGCTCGATTTCTTTGGGGTTCGCATTCATCAATGAAATCCATGGGTAGGGCACCAACCGGTCCAATTGGAGAGTGCTCGCCGCGGACAATTGCCAAAGCCGAACCGGGCGCAGCGGGACGCCTTTCTCGGTCAGCCGAAGCATGAATCTGCGACAGGGCAATTTGT
>Ga0163153_10007297_pt1 | contig 11956 bp, 9 predicted proteins | sample OliLakLV19MP6IB1_FD_148629 | JGI IMG/M metagenome (GOLD analysis project Ga0163153, IMG submission 148629) | Freshwater microbial mat bacterial communities from Lake Vanda, McMurdo Dry Valleys, Antarctica - Oligotrophic Lake LV.19.MP6.IB-1 | ecosystem: Environmental > Aquatic > Freshwater > Lake... | reverse complement strand
TCACCGATATCTGCCGCTGGTACAACATCCACCACGACGCCGAACCCACCGGCCGTAACCGGGGCCTCGCCCACGTCGGGATCTGCGTCGACCTCGACATCCTCGCCACCCCCGGCCACACCGACACCCAATGGCGGGCCCTCGTCGCCCGCGACCGCCACTGCCAAACAAACGGCTGCGCTGCCCGGCCGGGCTGGTGCGAAGCCCATCACATCAAACACTGGGCCGACGGCGGCACCAGCGACCTCGCCAACTACACACTCAAATGTTGGCGCCACCACCGCCACGAACACGAAGGCCAGTTCACCCCGCCGCGGCGGGAATGACATCTGCCCCCCACAGATTCGGCTTCCATTTTCCGTCGATACATAGCGGAGGCTTCAACGCGCCGATCGTCGGGCTCTCCACCGCGACGATTACAACCTCGCCCGCACCCTGCAATGACCGCAACGATGTCCAGGCGGCAACCGACCTGCATCACAACCGAAACGATGTCCAGGCGGGTAAGACGTAGGGTGGCCGAGATGCCTCGCCGTGCCGTCGCACTCCTCGCCGTGTTTGCGGTGCTCGTTGCGTGCGGCGGCGACGACGACGATGACGCGGCCGACGGGCCCGCCCCGATCGAGGGTGCGCCCGAACTCATATGGGAGGAATGCGGCCGCGTCCAGTGCGCGGCGCTGACCGTCCCGCTCGACTACGACGATCGCGACGGTGAGACCATCGATTTGGAACTCGCGCGCCGCCCCGCCGACGGCGACGCCATCGCGACGCTCGTCACGAACCCGGGTGGTCCGGGCGCCGCCGGCGTTCCCCTCGTCGATGCGGCCGAGGCGTACTTCTCGCCGGACGTGCTCGAACGGTTCGACATCGTGTCCTGGGACCCGCGCGGCGTCGGAACGAGCGCCGCAGTCGACTGCGTCGACGACCTCGACTTCGTCTACGCAGTCGACACCTCGCCCGATGACGAGGTCGAAGCCGACGCGGCCCTGGCCGCGGCCAAGACGTTCGTCGAGGGGTGCACCGAACGAACCGGCGACCTGCTCCCGTACGTGTCGACGGCATCGACGGTGCAGGACCTCGACACGATCCGGGCCGCGCTCGGCGAAGAACAGTTGACATACGTCGGGTTCTCGTACGGCGCCTACATCGGTGCGCTCTACGCGGATCGTTACCCGGAGAATGTCCGCGCGATGGTGCTCGACGGTGCGGTCGACCCGGCGTTGTCGTTCGAGCAGCTCTCACTCGACCAGGCCAAGGGTTTCGACAGCGCGCTCGAAGCGTTTCTCGACGACTGCGCGAGCCGCGACTGCGACTTCGGCGGCGACGACCCGCGCGTGTCGTACAGGTTGCTAATGGAGGCGATCGACGCGGAGCCGTTGTACGCCGAAGTCGTGGGGGAGGACCGTGAACTCGGGCCGGGCGAGGCCGACCTCGGTGTCGCGTCGTTGCTGTACTCGGGCGAAGCGGGGTGGCCCTCGTTGGAACGGGCGCTGGTGGAAGCCGCCCAGGGCGACGGCACCCGCCTGCTCGCGAGCGCCGACCGGTACACGGGCCGCGAGCCCGACGGCGAGTACTCGAACCAGACCGAGGCCTTCTACGCGATCGGTTGCATCGATGGGCCTGCGCCCCAGGGCGCCGCGTTCGCCGCGGTGGCCGAATCGGTCGCGCAGGAAGCACCGTTCTTCGGTCCCGCGACCGTGTGGCTCTCGTCGCCGTGCGCGGTGTGGCCCGTAGCCGCGGTCGGAACTCCGGCACCGGTGCGGGGGTCGGGGGCGCCGCCGATTGTCGTGTTGGGTACGAGCAACGATCCGGCCACGCCACTGCGCTGGGCGGAAGCGGTTGCCGAACAGCTCGAGTCGGGTGTCCTCGTCGTGTTCGAGGGCGAAGGCCACACCGCGTACGTGCGCGGCAACGAGTGCATCGACGACGCGGTCGACACCTACCTGATCGAGCTCACCGCGCCCGAAGACGGCACGCGCTGCTGACATGTCGCGGCGGGCTATCCGAGCACGCCTGCGGTATCGCGTGGTGAGACGAAGGAACCCACGCGCGGCCAGCTCATTTCCTTCGCGATCGTGTTGAGTCGGTCGGCGAACTCGGCGGCCGAGTCGGGGCGCGCGGCGGGATCCTTGGCGAGCGCGTCGGCGATCACGGCGAACAGGGGTGCAGGGATGGCGTCGTTGGCGCGCGCCGGGTCGCTGAGGATCCGCAGCGCGACGGACGCGGTCGATTCGGACTCGGCGCGGGCGAACGGTGCCCGCCCGGCGATGAGTTCGTACATCGTCGACGCGAGACCGTAGACGTCGGCGGCGACCGAACTATCGGCGCCTTCGAGGAGTTCGGGCGCCACGTGCAGGCTCGAGAAGTTCAGGACGCTGCCGTCTTCGTTCTGCATGCGGGTCTTGAACCGCGCCAGCCCGAAGTCACCCAAGGCCGGTTGCCCGTTGGTGCGCACGAGCACGTTGCGTGGGGTGACGTCGTTGTGCGTCATCCCGATGTGATGTGCGCTCTCGAGCGCCCCGGCGATCTTCACCCCGATACCGGTGGCGAGCACCGGGTTCATGGGACCGTTCGTCGCGGCCCGATCGGCCAGCGAATACCGGCACAGTTCGAGGCACACGGCGAGCCGGTTGTCGTCGGTGCGCATCGATGTGTACACGGCGACGACGTTGGGGTGACCGGTCATCTGGCCGAGGCTGCGCGTGTCTCGCATGAACTCGTCGACGCTTGCCGCGCTGAGGTCGCGGGAACGTGACACCTTCAGCGCGACGTCCTTGCCCGAAGGTATGTGCCGGGCCCTGTACACGATGCTCGTGCGGCCTTGGCCGATCGCGACCAGGGCGGTGAAGTGCTGAACATCGATGCCGACATCGGGCCGCGACGACTTCCGGCGCGATTTCGAACTCGGCATGCACCGATCTTCGCACGCGTGAACGGATGCGACGGGTATCTCCGGCTACGACGCGAGCGTGAAGGGGCGGCGAACGCGGACGAGGCCTCTCAACCGTTCGAGTCGGCCTCGGGTCTTACGCAGCGTCGTCCGGAACCCGTGGACCCGCGACCACGCTTCGGCGGCATCGGCATCGGTCGTCGCGACTCCGGGAGCGAAGACGACGATCTCGGCCGACTGCCCGATCGCGGCGGTGTAGCTCGCGGCACGGGGGCCGAAGCGAACACGCGCCGCATCGGCGGTTTCCGACGCGGTGAGCGGTGCGAGCGCCGGAACCGCCGCCTCTGATAGCAACTCGAGGGTCTCGTGCCATGCGCCGAGGACCCGTTCCGACGGTTTCCCGGAACGTCGGCGGCGGCGCCGACGTGCGCGCCGGATCCGATACGACACCGGGAACACCAACGCGAGGACGATGACGACCCCCGCGGAGATTCCCAGCGCGAGCGCCACGGGGGCCTTGTCGGCGATCTTCGGTGCCACCCGCTCCTCGGCCGCGACACGGACGCGGTCGGGGTTCTCGGCGACTTCGTTGCTCGGGAGGGTCGTCGTCGTGTCGACGGCCGCGGCGCCGACGGTGGTCGGTGTGGTCGCGTTGTCGGCATCGGGAGTGGGGTCGGCGACAATCCATCCGTCGGCCGTCGCGATCTCGGTCCAGGTCCACGCCTGCGCGCGCGTGACCTCGTGGTGACCCGCGCCGATGGGTGCTGCCGACGAACTGTCGACAACGCGGAAACCCGTGACGACGCGGGCCGGAACGCCGACTTGTCGGGCGACCAGTGCGAACAGGGTCGCGTACTGCTCGGGTGTCCCTGACTGCTTGGCCACGATCGTGGACAGAACGTCGGCGAGCGCGGTGCCGGCACCGACTTGTGCACTCGTCGCCTCGCCCGGTGCGGCTGCCGACGCAGTGGCGTCGCCCGCCGGGCCGTCGGTGCGACTATACGTGTGGAGTTTGGCTGTCAGCGCGACAAGGAAGCCGACCGGGTCCGCGCTCGCCGCGGGTGTGAGCTCACCGCCGAGCGTGTCGATGGCGGCCCGCAACTGGTTCGCGCCGGCAACCGGCGGCAGGCCGTCTCGCGCGTTGTCGGAGAAGCCCGCCGGTGTCGGCGTCACCGAGAACGTGTGCGTCGCCAGCGTTTCGGCCGGCAGAGTGGACGTCACCGAGTAGCGGGTCCCCGCCGCCAGCGGTGTGTCGGGCATCACCATGCCCGTCGCCTCGTCGAACCGGACGCCCACGTCGCTGACGCGCCGCACCGTCGGCAAATACGGCATCCAGGGAAGTCCGCCGAGATCGTGGATCTCGTATTCCTGGGTCACCGACTCCTCGCCGGGGCGGGCAACGTCTCCGGGGATGCGGCCCCCGGTCGGGGAGAACGTGCGGAAGAACCGCCACGTGTCACCGTCGAACGAGTCCAGTTCGGCGATCGCGAAGTATCCGGGCGTTGGGCCATCGGTTTCGACGCTGAACATGACGTCGGTCGCGTCTTCGTGCTCGGCGCGCATGTCGGCGATGACTCCGACCGGCGCGAGCGTCGTCGCCTCGTCGAGGGTCGGGTTCCGAACGGGCCCGCGTGCCTCGTCGTCGAACATCGGCAGCGCGGGCGCGCACGCCGCGGCGCCGACGACGAGCACGAGTCCGACGATACCGATCGCAAAGCGACTCCGCTGGATGTGTTGGCCGTCGTCTGACGCGCCTTCGCTGTCGACGGCCCACCGGCGAGCGAGGGCGAAGGCGCCGCCGAGGCCGACCAGCGCGAGGGCAGCACCCGCTGCGGTCCCCGGTGCGTCGACCGTCATCGCGAACGCGCCGGCGAACGATGCAACCCACACGACGACGGGGAAGCCGATGCCGCGTCCGCGAGCGATGGACTCGCCGGTGAGTGCGCCGGTGACCCAGCACGCGGCGACGGGCAGCACGACGAGCCACGCGGGCTGCGAGAAGGGAAGGGTGGAGGAGAGCAGGCGGGCCGGGCCGCGGGTCAGGCCGCGCGCCACGAGGTCGAGTCCGGTGGGTGAGTGCACCACGGCCAGCAGCGCGTACCCGAAGAAGACGGCGAGGCTGACGACGGGGGACCACGCGGCGACGCGGGGCACGACGTAGGTCATGACGAGCGGAAGTGCGAACGCGATCGTGGTCGCCGCGACGAGGTGCGGGAGGAGCAGCGACTGCTCGAACGCGCGGAGCCAGGGTGTCGTCGCGACGATCGCCGCCGCGAGTGCGATCAGCAACGCGATCCAGTCGGCGAGGGTGCGCCGCCTCATCGACCGGCCTCGAGATTCCACGCGTTCGCGAACGCGTCGGCCGAGGTCGCGTTGATAACGCGCACTCCCGGGAATTCGGCGTGGGGGACGGGCGTGTCGGTGAGCGATACGACGACGATGCGTTCGAAACGTCGGCGCAGGGCCGCGGCGTTGGCGAGGTCGGCTCGGTCGACGGCACCGGTGACCACGACCAGCGCAGTGCCGCCCCGATCGGTACGCAGGCGCAGCAGTTCGGCCCCGAGCGTTCCCGTCTCCACGGGCTCGACACCGGTGAGGAAGTCGACGATTGCCCGCTGGTCGTGGTCGCGGGGCCCGCCGATCTGCCGGCCCGCGGTCGCACCCGAGTTGGGTGGAGGAGCCGTGACGCGGAGCTGCACCGGCGACTTGCCCCGGGCCGCGCAACTGACAACCGACGCGGCCACGTCGACCGCGTTCTCGAAGGTTTCCTCCGAGTACGACTCGGGCCGCAGGTCCAAGAGGACGACCGTGTACGGCTGCGACGTGTCGACGTTGTGGCGCACCATGAGCTTTCCGGTGCGTGCGGTCGACTTCCAATGGATCATGCGGATCTCGTCGCCCGCGACGTACTCGCGCAGACGGTGAAACGTGATGCTGCCCTGCGGCGATGTGTCCGACGTCGGGCCTTCCAGGTGACGCGTCGGTCCTGACGGCAAGGAACGCAGCGGGAGGATGCGCGGGTACACCCAGATCTGGTCGGTGCCGCCGTGCCGCTGCGTGAAGCGCACCAACTCGAACGGGTCCGAGCGGGAGACTTCGAGCGGGCCGATGTCGAAGACGCCGCGTTGCGATGTCGGGAGCCGGTATGTTCGCATCCCCGTCTGCCCGCGCTCGAGTTTCGGAAGCACGGTGCGGACCCGCAGGTCGCCGAACGGCTGCATCGCGATTGTCCGCGCCGCGCTCGACCGGCCCGTGTTCGTCAGCTCCAAGAACGCGATCGCGGGGAGCCCCTTCGCGACGCGCGGCGGTTGGATTTCGCGCCGGATGCGCACGTGCGGTCGGCGGGCCGCGTACGCCAGCGCCAAACCGTCCGCGACGAGAAGACCTACGCCGAGGAGCGTGAGCGCAGGCCAGGTCAGCGCGACTCCCACCGCGCTGGCGAGCACACCGAGGACTGCCGCCCCGATACCGAGCCGTGTCAACGGCTGACCGCGCGGGGAACGGGGACCGACTGGAGCGCTCGTGCGATGACGTCGCCCGTCGTGCGACCCTGGAGTTCGGCCTCTGGGTGCAAGAGCATGCGGTGACCGAAGACGAGCGGCGCCATTTCCTTGACGTCGTCGGGCGAAACGAACGGCCGGCCGTGGGTCGCGGCGGCGGCGCGTGCGGCGCGCACGAGTGCGAGGCTCCCGCGCGGCGAGATGCCGAGTCGCACTTCGGACGCGGCCCGCGTGTGCGCCGCGAGGGCCACGATGTACTGCTCGAGCGCGGGCGCGACCTCGATGGTCTTCACCTGACCGAGCATCTTCTCGAGCTGGAACCCGTCGAGCACCGGCGCGAGGCCCCCGACGGTCGCACCGTCGCGTTGCGTGCGGAGCACGAGGACCTCGGCCTCCGGGTCGAGCGGCCCGATAGAGATGCGCATCAGGAACCGGTCGAGCTGCGCCTCCGGCAGGGCGTAGGTGCCCTCCATGTCGATCGGGTTCTGCGTCGCGATGACCATGAACGGCGTCGGAACGCGGTACTCCATCACGTCGGTCGTGACGGTGTGCTCCTCCATGACCTCGAGCAACGCCGACTGGGTCTTGGGCGACGCCCGGTTGATCTCGTCGGCGAGCACGATGTTGGCGAAGATCGGACCCTGGCGGAACTCGAACTCCGACTCTCGCTGGTTGTACACCCACACGCCCGTCACGTCCGACGGCAGGAGATCGGGTGTGAACTGGATGCGCTTCCACTCGAGGTCGATCGACGCGGCCAATGCGCGCGCCAGCGACGTCTTCCCCGTCCCGGGCACGTCTTCGATGAGCAGGTGTCCACCCGCGAGCAGGCACACCAGGACGTGACGGATCACGTCGTCCTTCCCTTGGATGACGCGCGCGATGTTCGCGGTGAGGCGGGCGCAGTCCTGCGCGAGCTCGGCGTTCTGTGCGTACTCAGTCACGTGTGATCCTCGGTGGTTCGTATGGTGTCGTACGGGTTGCGGAAGCGACGTTTCCGGCCCGCGGCCATCGCAACGAGCGCGACGGCGAAGGTGCCGACGAGCGAACCCGTACTCAGCGAACTCGAACTCGGCGTCGTGGTGGTTGTGGTCGGTGCCGCGGTCGTGGTCGTGGTCGTGGTCTCCTCGGGGATACCCCCGACGATGATGATTTCGGGTGTCTCGAACTCCGTCGTGATCTGGGTGCCGAGATACTGACGGGTCACCGTGACCCCGACGACGAACTTGAACGTGCCGCGCCGTTCGGCCTTGACTTCTTCGATGCACGAGAAGATGTCGATGGTGCTCGACACGTAGGGCGCGGCCGCGACCGGGACCGGCGGGCCGCACGAGATTTTGCGTGGCTTCTTGGTGACGAGCGACACCGTGAGTGCGCCGCCCGTCGGTGACGGATTGCCCTCGAAGGTCAGCGGGCCGTCGGGTGCCGTCACGGACGCGCTGAACGTACCGACGGAGGTCGAACCGTTCGGGGTGCCGAGGTTCACGCTCGTGTTCACGGCCGGGCTGGGCCCGTCGTGTACCGGTTCCGGCCCCGGTTCGCGGAACTTGGCGTTGAGCTGGCATGGCCCGCCGAGTTCGACCAGGTCGACGCCTTCGACGCTGAACCCACCCTGCGCAGAAACGGGGCGGTCCGCGAACGGCGGCGCCGAGCGACTGCCGCAGACGAAGGTGCCCGACGCGACGACCGTGCTCGCGGGCGCGTTGACGAAGGCGCCGTTGACGGTCGCGGTGATGGTCGCGGCATTCGGGTTGCCCGCGTTGGGTTGCGACTGCGCGGTGAGGGTGAGTGGTGCCCAGGGAATGTTCTGCTCGAAGTCCCTCGACGTGAGCGTCCACGACTTGCCGTGCGACGTGATGACCAGGGTTGCCGTGTGCGGTTTACCCGGCGTCGCGGTCACCAGGACCTCGTCGCGGTCGCCACCCGGGAGGCCACGGGTCGCGACCGCAGTGCCGTCGACCGCATACACGAGCTGGACATCGGCGGACCCGAACGCCGCGATCGGGGTGGCGCCGGTGATGCTCAGTGCGAGCCGCGCGCCGATCTTGCCGTCGGGTTGCGCGCCGGTCGGCTCGGCGGTGAAGTTCAAGCGCTCCAGCGCGGGGTGCCTCCACCCTTCGACGCAGCGGTCGGCGGGCCTGGCATCGCCGTTGATGCCGTCCTCGGCGCGTCCGTACACCTGGAAGCGAACGCTGCGTCCGACGAGATCGCCGTACGGAATTTCGAGTGACGTCGCACCGCCCGGCGCGTCGAGCGCAGGTAGCGCGACGGTGTTGCCCGCGCCGCAAAGTTCGATGCCCTGCACGACCCAGGCTGCGACGGGCACGTCGCAATCGTCCCGACACGAAGTCCACGACACGCGCCACACGCCTTTGACCGGGTCGGCAACCGCGGTGACGGAACCCGGACGGTCCGGACCGGCCGGCAATGTGGTCACTTGCGTCGGGCGCGACTCGGTTTCTTCGGCGGCGACGCGGGCAGTGACGGTGAACTCGTACGTCGAGTTCGGGCGCAACCCGTCGAAGGTGATCTGGTGTTGGCCGTCGACCTGGCGCTCGCTGTTTGCCACGCCGCGCGCGCCGTTCAGCGGCCGGACCTTGACGAGATACGACGACGGCACGCAGTCGCGGGTGTCGACGGTCTCGTAACTCCATGCGAGGGTGACGGCCCGAGGCAGTGGCGTCGCACCGACGATCAACGGCTCGTGCGGCTTCTGGTCGGTGCTCGCGCACTCCAGCTCCGCGTCGACGGTCGGAGGAGGCGGCGGCGCGGCGGCGGGCGGCGTCGCCTCGGCCGCGGCCGCCGCGGTGGTGGGTGTCGAGCCGTCCTCGGGAGGTGGGGCGACCAGCGCGCTCGGGGATTGGGTCGGGTCGAGTTTGGTTTTGCGGTCGTCGGTCTTGTCGACGAGCGCGGGTGGACGGGTGCCGTCGCTGAACACGACGTGGGCGAAGGTCGCTTCGGGGTTGTTGAAGACGACGCGGGGCCCGCGGGCGATCACGAGCGCGTTGACGAAGGAGGGTTGTTCGATCCCCTCCCGGAACGCGTACGCGACGGGTTCGCCGTCGGCATCGAGCAGTGGCGCCACCGTGCCGGAGACGGGGTCGATCGAGAGGAGGAGCGGCGCGAGGCCACCGCGCGGGTCGGACCCTTCGAGGGTGTAGAGGCGCCCCTCGCTGAACGCGGGTGGGACCGGTGCCGATGCGAAGTCGCCGTCGATGCGCGTCGGACCAACGCGCGTGCGGGTGTCAGTGTCGACGCCGACGGTCCACCACCCCTCGGGGTTCTCGTACAGGAACCACACGACCGCCCCGGATCCGGTGCTCGGGACGATGCGCGTCGCGTTCGCAACACCGCTGTCGAGCTCGACCGACGGCGTGGCTCCCGTCGCATCGACCAGGAGCAGGTTGTCGCCCGTTGCCGCGACGACGCGCGTCGGTTGACCGTCCTCGGCGGGCGCGCCGCCCGCGGCGAGTACGGCCGAAGGGTCAAGTTCTTCGTGCTCGTCCTGCACAAGCGCGGTCTCGGTATCGGCGTCGGGCGCGAGTTCGAGGAGCACGTTGTCGTCGCGCACCATCCACAGCGCGCCGTCCGCCGTCGCGAACGTGTGGGGCCGTTCACTGAACGCGCCGGGAATCGTCGCACTGCCCTTGGTCTTGTTGCTCTCGAGCGTCGACCGGTCGACGAGCGCGACGTACGTGCCGTCGGGGTGGCGGGCGACGACGAACGCCGCGCTCCCGGCGGCCAAGGCGCGAGCAGCGTCGAGGTCAGGCGCGAGGAGGAGACCCGCGTCCTTCTTCACGAGATAGTTCTCGACGCCGAGGAAGTTCAACGATCCGCGCCCGCTCACGAGCACCGTGCCGTTCGTGACGGGTGTGATGTGCGGGTTGGGATCTTCCCGATCGACATACGCGCCGAGCTCCGCGAACCGCGTTGTCAGCGCACCACTCGCGAGGTCGACGACCACCGGTTCGCCCCGCGTGTTTTCGAGGACGAGCGAACCGCCGAACAGTTCCGGACGGCTCGCCGAACTCGGTGCCGACACGGCCGCGAGCGCCGCGATCGTGACCACGAGGACCCCCACCGACCCGACACCGACGAGTTTTTGGCGGCGGGAGAGCGTCGGTCGGTCCGGCTTCGACGCGCGGCCGAACGCGGGTCGACCGGACCGGTCAGAACCTCGCAATCCCCGCATACCCGCTCTCCCCACCCGGAGCTGACAAATGATACCTGTCGGACACGGGGAGTGGTCAAGGGTTCGGTGTTTGTCCGCCCGAGGCGCGCTTCACGTCACGTTGCGTGCACATGTGCCCTTGTGCGTGCGGCTCGCGCCGCAACCACACAGCCCTCAACCGGTGACTGGCGCCCCGGGAGCGACGCGTGCCAGGTCGGCTCGGAGGTCGGATGCCTTGCGCTCCGGAGCCCGCTCCGGTCGGTGCGCTTCGCGTCGAAGCGCACCTGCCGAACCGAGAGTGAGGTGCAGCGCGCCGATGGCGTGCACTCGGCGGGTCGCCGGTGCGAACGTGAACTGGGACGTCCGTTCCGAGACGGCAACTCTCGTCGCCGGCAGCGTCAGTGCGTCGGGCGGAATGGGTGCCGCGTCGTCGCTCGCCGCCATCCGGCGGGGGTCTCGATCACGTAACACGATCGGGAGTACGCCGACGACTACCTCACCGCTGTAGATCCTGGGTAAGGGCTCACGTCGAGAACCGCGCCGACCACGACGAAGACCGCAATGGCCGCGAGAACCTTGAGGATTGTCGCGCCGACCGACGGTGGTTTCACGGCCCGGTCAGGCGCAGTGCGCGTGTGCGCGACACGACCATCACGATCGCGCCGACGACCGCGACCGCGGTCACGAGGCCGAGGATCTTCGAGAGAGCAGTCGCCGGCTGGAGGATGAACGCGAGGTTCAACAACACGAGCAGCGCTCCGACTCCGACTCCGACCCACATCGCCCATCGCGCGCCCCGGTCGTACAACAACGCGGCGACCACGATCGCGACGCCGAGTACAAGACTGACGATGCCGAGGAACATGTAGTCGGGAGCAGCCTCGCGCAGCAGGGCCTCAGGGGAGCTGCTGTTCTGATCGTCGACGTACGCGTCGACCAACGAGTCCTCGAACACGACGTTGAAAACAAGCCGGATTGCGGCCAACGCCGCGATTCCGAACAACGCGTTCCGCACCTTGCGATCGCCCGACTCCACAACGCCTCCCGCAACCCCGACGAACGTCACCGCGAATCTGACCGGAGGTTCCCACGGTTTCCCGGACTGATATGCCCCACCCGGGTGCTTCAGTTGTTGATGGCTCGGGTGATGGTGTGGGTGAGGGCGGCGCCGGTGCCGACGACGGCGACCATGGTGAGGGTGCCCCAGGGGTCTTCGGCCATCGCGCTCCAGGCTTTTTCGAAGTTGCCTTGTTCTTGGCCTTCGACGATGGACCGGTATTCGGCTTCGCTGATGGGGCGTTGGCCGGTGGGGTCGTAGTGGTTGACGGGGTCGTTGTAGGCGTAGGTGTAGGGGCCGGCGTGGGTGAGGGCGCCGGCGACGGGGGGGAGTGGGTC
>Ga0163153_10007292_pt1 | contig 11964 bp, 15 predicted proteins | sample OliLakLV19MP6IB1_FD_148629 | JGI IMG/M metagenome (GOLD analysis project Ga0163153, IMG submission 148629) | Freshwater microbial mat bacterial communities from Lake Vanda, McMurdo Dry Valleys, Antarctica - Oligotrophic Lake LV.19.MP6.IB-1 | ecosystem: Environmental > Aquatic > Freshwater >... | reverse complement strand
CATCTCGCCAAAGGATTTTCGGGTTATGGCGTGAACTGGGTATATATTAGATAAAACAAAGACATAGAGCCGAAAAGAAAACCGAAAACGGGTTTCGGTTATTACGGTTATTACACGAAGTGATTGCATCAGCCCGCCTCCCGCAACCGGTAGACGACCTGCGGTTTGGTGGCGGTGGTGCTGACCTCCAACGCGATGTTCTCGCTCTCCGTGAGCGTTGCAAGAATGTCCTCGCGATCGCGCCGCGACAAAAAGCGAGTGCGATCATAGAGCTGCGTTTTGCGGATGCCGTGCCGCCCTGCCTGGCGAATGATCTCCAGAACGCGTTTGTAATCGCGCTCGATTTCGTTATCGGCGATATGACGCTCGGCTTGATCGACCATGGTGTCCAGACAATGCGCCACCACGCCGCGCGCCCATTGTGCGTCCTCAAGCCGGACCTTCGGTGCTGCGGGATTTGCGCTCACGGCCTTGATCAAAGCAAGTTTGGCAGTGTTCTCCCACACGCGCGCAAGCAGCGCATCGCGCCCTGAACCGATGGCTTCGCGCTGACGGCGTGTGATCTCGAAGTCGAGAGTGTCGAACAGCTTGTGCGTTTCGTCTGTAAGCGGGACTATGAAGGGATTAGACTTCACACAGGGCGCATTGGTGCACGCAAGATTCCCGGCGCTTTGTTCGGGAACGCCCCCGCAAATCGCCTGCAACGCTAAAATCAATTCCGCCGGAACATCCCAGACCGGGCGCGGATCGGGATTTCGATCGGGAATATCGTTCGCGATGCGGAACACCAGAAAGCGGGCAAGGCTGCCATCGTACAGCGAACCGTGGCGCAGTGCGGCCCACATCGGCTCGGGCACGGTGTAAAATCGCGCGCAACATTGACCCCACCCGCAACGGCCTCCAATGTATTGATCCCATTGGAAAATATTGAAATTTGCGGGGTCATCCTTCGCGTCCAATCGTGACCCCACCCAAAAGTTCGATTCACTCGCGTAATCAATGAGATGCTTGAGACGCGACCGGGGTCAATGTTGGACGCGATTTTACACCCTTGTAACTCAAGCATGAGCACCAAAACAACGAGCAGACGAATTCCGGTGCGGAGCTTTCTCCTGTAAGGAGTAGTTTCGGCAATTATGCCGGCACGCAGAAGCGCTTCGGTGCGCGGATGAAGGCCGACTTCACCCACGACAGGGCGAACGACAGGTTGCGCTACCTGGGAGTACGGCCGAAACGCGGTGTCCCCGTGCTGGAGGTGGTAGAGGCTGCATAGACACAGGTGCCTTGCTGAGTTGACACCTGTTCCGGCAACAGTTGCCTTTGGCTACAATGACCGTCATAAAAAAGGAGGGGTGAAACTTCTTTTCAATACTTTCGGAGTTCAGAACCGTCGCCTCATTTTCGTCAGAATCCGGAGATGAAGTGAATGCTGAAAAGTGAGCGAAGAATCCTACGCGTTCGGTATCTGAAAATGCGAGCTTAGGAGCGGCTTTAGGGGAAGGTTTCGAGACGTGCCGAGATCAGACGAGAGCGAGTCGCAGGAAGACTTCCAACCGAAAGAGCAACCTTTCACCGAGCCACCGACGCCGATCCGTTCTGGCGTTGGTGGAATTGGCTTTTTATTCGGCACAATCGTTACTTTGATTGGCCTCTTCGCATCCGTCCTCGAGATTCTGAGCTTCTTCGCATCAGGACAAGGAAGCGCAATACTAAATCAACTTGGTCCCGATGCTGCAGCCAGCGTAGCAGCCGGCGCCCGCGACTTCGTCCGTCAATTCGAGACGACTGCACAAGCGTTGCTGATCCATCTACTGCCTCATCTGTGGTTCCAAGTAGTGGCGGCTATTCTTGTGTTGCTGGGTCATGCCGCTGTTGGTGCCGGTACGCTCTATCTCATCCGCAATCGCTTTACAGTTCCGGGTGTGGTTGTCGTGGTGGCAGTACTTCTGTTTTTAACGATTTCTTCTGCAACCGTGATCGACGTTCCGCTCAGCAGTATCGGTACAAAGTCGGGCTGGAACTATTTTGTTTCTATAACGGAGCAGGGTGCCAGCGCGAACTTCCTTCACAACGGCCCAAGAGAAGTTAAAGCGATATACGCGATGCTTGGCGTGGCCGCATTTTTACTAGCGCTGGTTCTAATGGCTTGGTGGTGGTATCGCGAAAAATCGGGCCTCCCAATATTCACCGCAATAGTCGTATGTTCCGTTTCTGCAGGCATTTCATATGCTCGGATCGCGCCCCCTGCGCCAACCAATGAGCCGTTGCCCGAACACACAGCGGTGCAGAGCTGCTCAGCGTACATTACTTCCCAGATTGATGCACAAGCGACACAATTGTCAGCGCTGATACTTCAAACGCGCAGGATGGATCGCAATGTTCTCGTCAAAGGCTGGATTAGTTCGACTCCCTGGCCGGGCATCGTGGCCGACTGCTTTGAGTTTCCAAGGAAAGGCGCGAGCATCACCACGTTTCGCTTTCTTCTACTCTACGGCGACGCAAAACAGATACGCGAGAAAGGGCGGTTTCTGTGCGAGATCGCGTTCGTCGATGCGGAGGCGAGTGGAGCCGCGCTGGTATTTCGTCGCTTGATGCCGCTCGGGTCGTACTCCGGAAGGGCTTGCTCAGATGTCGTAGGAAAGGCAGACCTTTCCAAGGAAGTGGTACCACTGTTCGACAACGCAATGCTCGAAGCGTATTTCACAGGCCTCAACGGCGAGCGGATCGTGAAGTAGATGTAAATTCGCATGCAATATTGACCCCCTAAGGGGTCCTTTCGCGTCCAATTCCGACCCCCTGATGTGTTGTGCAAGCATCCTTCCTTTTGGCCTTGATCGGCCTGGAAGGGCCGGCGGGGATGATAGGCGTGGACAAGATCGGCGATATACGGCGCGCCTACTTTGAGCAGCAGCGCCCGATCAAAGAGATCGTACGAACTCTGTCGGTATCGCGGGCAACGGTGCGCAAGGTCATCCGCGGCAAACAGACAGAGTTCAGATACGAGCGCGGCGTTCAGCCCACGCCCAAGCTTGGCGATTGGGTCGAGGTTCTAACGGAGATCCTGAAGAAGGAAGGGGTCCGGGGTCGTTTCACGACGGGCTCGAGGAATCGAAGGAGACCTGGCTCTTTCCCGACGCCATCGTGCGCCACGAGTTCCGCGCGCGGGCGCAAGATCTCAATATCATCACCATCGATGGCGACTCGATGGAACCCGTGCTCTCATCTGGCGATCGCATATTGATCGACACCAGCCAGCGCGTATGCGTGCCGCCGGGGATCTTCGTCATCTGGGACGGCATGGGGATCGTGGCCAAGCGCGTCGAGCACGTGCCTCAATCCGAGCCCACCAAGATCGTCATCAAGTCGATCAATCCCGAGTATCAGACTTACGAGCGCGACGCCGAGGAGGTGAATATTATCGGACGCGTCATCTGGGCGGCGAAGAGGCTGTAGGCGGCGGGAGGCAGGCGCCCAAGCCGCGGCGCGCCAGGCCCTAATTACCTGACCGAGAGAACACCCGCGAATGACCGCATTTATATACAGCGCTGACAAAATGTACCACTTGCCGATTCCGATCAGTTCGCCCATTTGTTCCGACGCGATGCGCTCGTCGGCGGGCCAATCCGCACGCTGGACGAGATGCGCGAAGCTGCGCGACGGCTCCACGCGCTCGGCCCACACTGGGTTGTCATCAAGGGTGGGCATGGCGGCGCCGATACCGTCACTGATCTCCTATACGATGGTCAGACCTTCGTTAGGCTCGACAGCGCGCGTATCGACACACCGCACACGCACGGCACCGGTTGCACCTTCTCCGCCGCGATGACCGCCTGCCTCGCGCGAGGAAAGACTGTGCCCGAAGCCTTCGCTGCGGCGAAGCAATACACCCACGCCGCTATCGTCGCCGCCCCCGGACTTGGCCACGGCCACGGTCCCCTCAATCACCTCGTCTCACCGTGGGATGAACCCAATTGGGTAAAAAACGCAGAGGATGCTGAGAGATTGTATCATGACTGAATCATTCACTGAGACAATGCGGCGGGAGTGCTCCGCAATCTGGGACGCGCAACTGACGCACCTATTCGTCGTGGCGCTCGCCGACGGGACACTGCCGCAGGAGACGTTCCAGTTCTATATCTTGCAGGACGCCCGCTTCCTCACCGACCTCGCGAAGACGTTCGCCTTCGCCGCGACAAAAACAGACGACCGCGGCCGCATCCTGAAGTTCGGCGAATTCCTCATCGACACGGTGCGGGTGGAGCGCGCCCTCCACGAGATGTACGCTGAGCGTTTCGGTCTGACGATGGCACAGATGGCTGCCACGCCCATGGCACCGACGAGCTATGCCTATACCCGCCACATGCTCCAGGTCGCCGCGACGGGGTCACTCGCGGAGGTCGTTACCGTGATGCTCCCCTGCGCGTGGATCTATGCGGTCATCGGGGAGCATTTTACCGCATTGGGGGAGCCGCCCACTGGCCACCCGTATTGCGACTGGCTAGCGATGTACGCGAACCCGGACTTCGCGGCCGTGGGCGCGTGGTTGCGCGCAGTTGTTGATGACGAGGCCGCGCGAATGGACGATCGCGGCCGCCTGCGGCTCCGCGACATCTTCCGCACCAGCAGCGAGTACGAGTGGCTCTTCTGGCAGATGGCATGGACACGCGAAGCATGGCCTGTCTGAACCAAACGCCGGAGGAAACCTCGACTCAACGCGGAGCACTACCCGTCTGATGCCTGCGGGTCTAGCCTTGCTGGCGCGGCGGATATCGCGGGGGTGGGTCTGATCGCATTCCCGACGCCGCGATCTGTACGGCTGAGACTAACGCTTCCCGGTCGAAGCGGCCGCTGGCGTGGAGGATAAGGTGATCGGAAGTGTCCCGCACCGCACCGCGGTTGTACTCACGCTGCGCTATGATCAGCAAAGAAACTGTCCGGCGGGTCGGCATCAAGCGGCGTCAATCGAGGATCGAAGCGGAACCGCGTCGCACAGTAGAGACAGAGGATCGAATCCGCCTCGCCCATATTGATGTAAACGTGCGGGTGGTCGTGCGGCGGGGACGCGCCGATGCACTTGAATTCCCTGACCCCGATGCGGATTTCCAGGACGCCGCGGTCGTTCCTGAATTTTGGACAGTCGCCGCCGGACATCGATCAAGCTTGGTGCGAGGGCAAGCAGACGCTGTTGTGGCGCCCCGCCATCGCTTCTAGGTCTTGCCCATTTCTCTCCAAATCTCTCTACTTTCCCGGCGTTATTTGAACAGCTCGGCAATGTCCGTCATTGGCCGAAACAGCTTCATCGGCTGATCCGGGAACGGCAAAAAGCTCTCGCGCTCATAGAACCGGCGCGCATTCTCGTCCTTGGCATCGACGATGACCGCGAAGGACGCGATTTCGCTGCGCACCGAGCGGAAGAGTGCATCGGCCAGCAAGAAGCGGCCATGGCCTTTGCCTTGATAACGCCGATCAACCGCAAGCCGCCCGAGAAGCGTCGCCGGAACGAGCGGATAACGCGGAAGCTTACGAGTAGTCTGGACTGGTAGCTCGCCAACATTCACTGCCGTTGCCGACAGGGTGTAATAGCCGGCGACGGCGCCGTCCGGCAGAATCAGGACGAACGGCGCCGCCATGTTCTTGCGGGCATCCTGCCCCGCCTGCACCCTGAAATACCGATCAAGCGGCTCCACGCCGCTCTCAAACGATATCCGGTCATGCTGCGGGCCGAGAACTTCGACCCGCAGTGAATCGTTGGAAGCACCACCCACCCGTCAGGCACCCGCGGCCTGGCGATAACGGCGCACAGTATCGCGCAAGCGATCGTTCACCGGCTGCGGATTGATCAGCGCTTCCACGAAAGCCTGGCTGTCACGCACAGACAGATCGAAGCGCTGATGCTCTTCAATCGCCCGACGGGCAGCTTCCTGAAGGCTGGACAGCACAAAGTCAGTCACTGACCGGCCCTGGAGTGCTGCCGCATGTTCTATGAGACTCTTCTGGTCAGCCGTGACGCGCGCCTCCAGGCGCTCGGCACGGACACGAGGTGTATTCTTAGCTGGTTCAGCCATGATCGATCTCCTGACGGAGAATGTACGGCCAATGGCCGGTAATTTCAAGCTTTATCTTCGTTAACTGATGAACAAGCCTGGATGTTGCCGGAAAAGCGATAGGTCTCAACCTCGTGGCGTCGGGCCGGGCTGCTGGCTTCGCTGAAGCCCCGTATGCGGGTCTTCCCCCTTACGGGCGCGTATCCCTGACGCAAGATCGCAGAGCCGACTATCCCTCTCTCCGGCTTTGCGGGTTATAAACAGCGCTGACAAAGTGTACCACTGAACCGGCAGCTCCTGGCCAGTGAAGGCGGAGCAAAAGTGTACCGGTCCTGCTAGGCCGATTTGATGTCTATGACGGGCATTGAAGGGCCGGAAGGATGTTGACAGTGAAACTCTATGCCAGGATTCGACGTGCAGTGCTGATCGATGTTTTAAGCCAAATGAGAATTCCCGTAGACGCCAATGCCGAATGGAAAGCGAAGCTTTCCGTCAAGAAGTCCACGGCGATTAGCTAACTGACTGTCAGCCAATCGGCCCTGATTTCAAAGGGATTTCTGAGGAGGTTGGCACTGGGTCCTAGTTTCGTTCCTAATTCCGACCTGCACTTCGCCGGCAACAGGTTCCCAACAAATACGTGTTTAGTACTGCCGCGCGGCCCAGTTAGAATGCGCATGGTCTCCGCTGGCGCTACTTCACTTTGCACCCATTCTTACCAGCGTAAAGCAGGTATGACGAAGTGTGCGGTCTAGTGCGCTCCATCTGGAAAGCCACTAACGCTCGCCTCTGATACACAACTCGCCTGCCGATCTTTACGTATTCGGGTCCACCACCGGACATTCGCAACTTGGCAAGCGTTTGCTTTGACAATCCCAAAAACTGGGCGGCCTCTAACGGCTGAAGAGCTTCTGCGGAAATTCTCTCGGGAACCTTCGGATGTTCGTTTGATTGAACGACACTCGCTTCTGAAAGATCAATCTTGGAGATCCATTCAGAGACTTCCTGCCAGAGTTTAGCCTCTTCACTGAGGATATTGCTTCGTCGGAGCGCGAAGCGCCCGAGTTCGCTGACAAACTTAGACCGCATGTCCTTTACTCCGATGGTCACCACAAGTTTTTTGCGATATTGATCGACTCTGTCGAGCGGCCGGGAATTCAGGATCGCAAACAGCAATTCGAAATCAAGCGACCCATCTCAATGGTGCCACGCATATGGCCTCATCAAGTGGAGGCGCGCTCGACTCCAACATCGAGAACGAATCAGGTATAAATGAAATGGGGCCGGGTCGCGCAAACGACTCGGCCCCTGAGTGAAACCGCCGTGGTGACGGCGGGTGTGATATCACGCCGTGAGATTCTACGAGTCGTGCAGTCACGTCAACCGTCACCTGGCTAACCGCAAGGTGAAAGACATGACTAAATCTACGAGAAATAGCGGAACCCGTTGGACCCCTACAGAAGTGAAACAGCTGCGCACTGAAGCCGCAGGCAACACGCCGACGCGGGTGATGGGCATCAAGCATGGCCGCACTCCAGAGGCTATTCAGTCGAAGGCCGAGGAGATCGGCCTCAGCCTGAAGCCGACGAACCAGAGCCCCTACAACCGCCGCAAGGACTAAGCGCGGCGCTTACGTGAGGCAGGGGGTTTGCGTTTCGCAGGCCCCCTCTTCTTCGCTTTCAACGCATGAGGCTTCGGAGGCGTTTCAGCATCCGCCGCAAAATTTCGTCGCGCTTCTCGTCATCAGATTTGGGAACTGCACCACCATGAAAAAAATTGCGGTCAACAAGGCGGAGACGCGCATCGCCAAAGCCAAGCAATGCCTGCAACAGATTGAGGCCAGCAAGTCCTTTACGGAGTTCAGCTCAGCCTGGACTGATTTCCTCGTTGCCCTAAACGGCGCTCATACCATTTTGGAGCAAGGCGCAAAAGAAAGTCCGCAGAGCCGCCAATGGTATGGAGGCAAAAAAGTCGAGCGCCGGAAAGACCCGCTCCTCGGCTATCTGCACCAAGCAAGGAACGCCGACGAACACGGCCTTGAGCCAATCGCAGAACTAAAATCTGGATCCATCGAAATTGGTCCGAGCGCTTCTGGAGCCCCGGTGCACCTCAGGAGTCTGCATGTCAGCCCCGATGGCAGAGTCTCCGGAGAATTCAGATCTGTTGACGGATTGCCGCCGCGCATAGTGATTGAATTGCCAAGGGTCCGACTAATCACCGTGGTCGATACACGCTATATGACGAAATGCGATCCGCCGGCTGAGCATCTGGGATCGAAGTTGACCGACATATCGCCGCTGGCGGTGGCCAAGCTCGGGATGACGTATCACGAAGACCTAGTCACCCAGGCAGCAAGGCTTGTTCCTTGAGGCGTATATCTTCGTTGCTCACAGCGTAACGCAGCTGCAATACACGCACAATTGAAGCCTTGGATACCCCTCCCCCTCATCGTGTCCGTGGGGTATATGGATAAGCCCTCCACTTGCGCTTTTCTGACCACAACTGCATGACAACTGGTGTGGGGGGCGCGAAAATCACGCAGACCCAGCCGCGCAGGCGGCCGTCGTGTTTAGCGGTCGGGTCCAACTAGGACGCTTCTTTGGTTGCTCGCGACCCTTAGAGCCGCTGATGCCCGTGTCAGCGTAGGTCGCCACCACCTTCCAGCCATGACGCTTGGCGACTGCGTCCAATTCCTGTCGCGGGTTGTCGGTCGACTGGCCGTCTGTGCTGACATGCGCAGTCGGGTTTTCACTCCGCTGCTTTCTTCACCGCACCGCTTCGCTGACCGATCGATTTTGGTTCTCTAGAACGCCGATCGCCCACATCTTCAAACCGTCAGTACGGCGATCGAACATGAACGCATTGAAGCCCGAGTTGATGAGCGCTGAGGAACGGCTCACCGAGATCTGCCGGATCCTGGGCGTAGGGCTCATGCGTCTTCATGCGCGCAAGTCGAGCGCTTTATCCGCCGGCCGTGGAGAAAGTTCGGTCGACTTCGGGCCGCAACAGAGCGGTCATGCCGGCCAACAAAACCGGAGAATGGCATGACAGAGCCAAGCGTTCTGGCCCGTGTGTCGGCCCTAAAGGCCGCCTCCACGGCCGATCTGAAGAAACGATGGCGCGAACTCTTCGACACCGAGCCGCCACCCTATAATCGCCGCTTCCTCGAAAGCAGGCTCGCCTACCGCATCCAGGAGTTGGCCTTCGGCGGCTTGAAACCGCAGACACTCGCGCGCCTCGAAGCGTTGGGCAAGCGACTCGACGGCGGCAACATCGCGACGCGCCGTATTCGCACCGACGATAAGCCAATCACCGGCACGCGGCTGATCCGCGAATGGCAGGGTGTCGAACACACCGTCACGGTGCTGAAAGACGGCTACGAATGGCAGGGACGGCCTTACCGATCGATCTCGGCCATCGCGCGCGCCATCACCGGCACCCGCTGGAACGGCTGGGTGTTCTTCGGCCTCAAGAACACCAGGGCGCGCGCATGACCAAACCCGTCGTGCGCAAGCTGCGCTGCGCGGTCTACACGCGCAAATCCAGCGAGGAAGGGCTCGAGATGGAGTTCAACAGCCTCGACGCGCAGCGCGAGTCCTGCCAGGCCTATATCGCAAGCCAAAGATCGGAAGGCTGGGTGGAACTGGCCGAGCGTTACGACGACGGCGGGTTCTCGGGCGGCACGTTGGAGCGCCCTGCCCTCAAACGCCTGCTCGCCGATATCGAGAACGGCCGCGTCGATGTGATCGTGGTCTACAAGATCGACCGCCTCAGCCGCTCACTCATGGACTTTGCCAAGCTCGTCGAGGTGTTCGACCGTCAGCGCGTCACCTTCGTCAGCGTCACCCAGTCGTTCAACACGACGACGTCGATGGGGCGGTTGACGCTCAACATCCTGCTCTCGTTCGCCCAATTCGAGCGCGAGGTCATCGGCGAGCGCATCCGCGACAAGTTCGCCGCGAGCCGCAAGAAGGGCATGTGGATGGGAGGTTGCGTGCCGCTGGGCTACCGCGTGGACAAGCGCAAGCTCCTCGTCCAAGAGACCGAGGCCGCGACCGTACGCATGATCTTCGAGCGTTTCGTGCGAATAGGATCCGCGACCACGCTGTCACGCGCCCTGACCGCCGAAGGGGTAACAACCCGCACCGGTAAGCCGTTCGACAAGGGCGTGCTCTACAAGCTCTTCCGCAACCGGGTCTATGTCGGCGAGGCCGTGCACAAGGGCACCGCCTATCCCGGCGAGCACGACGCCATCATCACGCGCGCTCTGTGGGACCGGGTCCACGCGATCCTGCGCGTGAGTCCACGCACCCGTGCGAACCGCACCCGAGCCGGAACGCCGGCGCTGCTCAGGGGGCTTATTTTCACGTCGACCGGACGCGCCATGACGCCCACGCACACGCGCCGCCATGGCAAGCTCTATCGCTATTACGTGAGCCAGGAGGTCTTGAAGTGTTCGCCTAATGCCGCGTCGGTCGGACGCGTCCCGGCCGGGGAGGTCGAGGCGGTCGTGGTCGATCAGCTGCGCCAGATGTTGCGCACGCCGGAGATCATCGTCGGCACCTGGCGCGCCGCACGGCTCGAAATCGAGGGGCTCACTGAATCCGATGTGCGCGTTGCGCTCGACCGGCTCGACCCGCTCTGGGACGAACTCTTCCCCGCCGAGCAGGCGCGTATCGTCCAGCTTCTTGTCGCGCGCGTCGAGGTTAGTCGCGACGGTGTCGACATCAGGCTTCGCGTCGATGGCATTGCCGATCTTGTTCGCGATCTCGCGGAGCGCGCGCCTCACACGCGCAAAGCAGCATGACCAATTCCGCCCCCGAATCCAAGCACGAACGCACGCTCACCGTCCGCGTGCCGTGGGTCTTGCGCAAGAGGGGCGGGCGAAAACTCGTCGTGACGCCCGATGGAACGGCATTGGCTGCGCCGCAACCGCGCGTCGACAGCACCGTGGTCAAGGCGATCGCCCGCGCGCATCGGTGGAAGCGGTTGTTGGAGACCGGGCCCTATACGTCGCTGCGTGAACTTGCGGCGGCCGAGAAGATCAATGAATCGTATCTCGCGCGCGTGTTGCGCCTGACGCTGCTGGCGCCCGATATCATCGAAGCGATCCTCGATGGGCGTCAGCCGGTGGCAGATCTGCAGCTCGATACGCTGATGAAACCGTTTCCTGTCGTTTGGGAGGAGCAGCGCCGCCGCCTTCGGTAGACGAGTTGCCTCGGCCTCTAACTTCGTCAAGTTAAGCGCCGGCTGGCGGGTTGGCCCATTCTTGCCAGTCGTCGGCGGCCCCGGGGGTTGTTCTGGCGAGGCTGCCATCAAGCCAGCGGATTGGGTTGGAAATTCGTCCGGATAACGCGCGTACTTCCCGCTGGCAATTGCGAACTTCCCTAAGCGTCCGCCTTTGGCATGGCCGACTAAGCTCCCGCAAAGCGCGCATCAACCGCTGAAGGAGGCTCGACCCCGTCGGTTTCACAAAAGATGCGTTGGCGACGCTCCGAAGGAGAACTAGACTGGCAAATCAAGAACCAAAGCAGGGCCGATGCAGCGCAAACTGACCGTCATCTTCTCCGCCGACGTCGTGGGCTATAGCGGCTTGATGGAGCGCGATGAGGCCGGAACGCTCGAGCGGCTCAAGGAAAACCGCAAGGCGTTGTTCGATCCGTGCGTGGTGGCGCATGACGGGCGCATTTTCAAGCTCATGGGCGACGGCGTCCTGATCGAGTTTCCGAGCGCCGCCTCCGCCGTCACCTGCGCCCTCGAGATTCAGCGCGCGATGGAGGCGGGCGAAGCGCATATGGCCGAGGACAAACGCTTGCGCTACCGCATTGGCGTAAACCTTGGCGACGTGATCATCGAGGGCGACGACATTTATGGCGAAGGCGTCAACGTCGCCAAGGTTTACGCCAATGCGGTAGCGCAAGCG
>Ga0163153_10007289_pt1 | contig 11969 bp, 9 predicted proteins | sample OliLakLV19MP6IB1_FD_148629 | JGI IMG/M metagenome (GOLD analysis project Ga0163153, IMG submission 148629) | Freshwater microbial mat bacterial communities from Lake Vanda, McMurdo Dry Valleys, Antarctica - Oligotrophic Lake LV.19.MP6.IB-1 | ecosystem: Environmental > Aquatic > Freshwater > Lake... | reverse complement strand
CGAGGCGCAAGCCTTGCCCGCCCTTTCGTTTTTCGTTTCGGTCGGTTCGCATCATCTCACAGGCGCGTAGTGCGATGAGCCGGCCCGCTGACGATGGACTTCCAAAGACTCGCGCCAGCCAGCCGTTGCCACCCCGCGGCGGGCGGTGCTATACTCCGCGCGTAATCAAGCCCATTCACCGTAGCCCATTTTGTCACAGCGAGGCCTCACATGAGTCAGCCCACCCTCACCCCCCACCAACTCAAGTTCATGGAAGTCTTCGGCTACCTGGTCTTTCCCGGCCTGCTCAACGACCGGATTGACCGCATCATCGCCGAGTTTGAATCGGTCTTTGCCAACCGCGGCGGCGGCCACAACGGCGTGGCGCACGACGGCCAGGCGCGCTCGTGCATTTTGCCCTTCATTGACCAGACCGAATACCTGGCCTCGCTGATTGACGACCCGCGCGTAGACGGCATCTTCACCAGCCTGCTCGGCCCGGACTACAACTACCTGGGCAGCGACGGCAATTTCTACGTCGGCGACTCCAACTGGCACTCGGACACCGATTGGAGCGGCCGGTCGCGCGGTAAGCCGCCGCGCACCTTTTACAAGCTGGCGCTCTACCTCGACCACGTGTCGGCCGACACCGGCGCGCTGCGCGTCATCCCCGGCAGCCACCGCTACGGCGACCAATTTGCCGAAGACCTGGAAGCCACCGTGCGCCAGTCGGCTGACACACTCGGCCTGCCCGGCAGCCAGGTGCCGGCCATCGCGCTCGAAAGCCACCCCGGCGATGTGGTGGTCTTCAACCAGACCACCAAGCACAGCTCGTGGGGCGGCAGCAACCGGCGGCGCATGTTCACCATCAACGTCACCGCGCGCTACACCGAGGCCGAGCTGCCGCTGCTGCAAAACGAAGTCGCCGGCTTCGCGCGCTTCTGGCCAGACTCGGTCTACGGCGCGGCCATGCTGCGCAGCGCCGGCCCCGCGCGCCGCGTGCATATGGAGCAGGGCCTCGCCCAAGACCCCCACCTGGCCGCCGAAGTCGTCAAGGCCAAGGCCACCATGAGCGAGCCCTCGCGCGGGTAGCCGTTAGCCCGATTGCTGTAGAAATAAAAAGCGGGGCCGGTCAACCAAAGTTGACCGGCCCCGCTTGCTTCTATCACCCCTACGCCTACCCCACCGTCACTTTCCCGTGGCCCGCGCTGCCACGCATAGCATCCGCTTCACGCGCAGCGGGTACAACGTCCGTTGCTACGGGCGCGGCAGCCGGTCGAGCGCCTCGATCTTCTCCACCTTGGGGGCCGAGCGCCCGCCGCTGTACTCCGACGCCAGCCAGTGATCGAGCACCTGCCGGCCCAGCGCCGGGCCGATGATCTGCGCCCCCATCGTAATCACCTGGGCGTTGTTGCTCTTGCGGGCGCGCTCGGCCGAGTACGGGTCGTGGGCGCACACCGCCCGCACCCCGGCCACCTTGTTCGCCACAATCGCCATGCCCGCCCCGGTGCCGCAGATCAGGATGCCGCGCTCGAACTCGGCGTGGGCAATGCGCTGCGCCACGTCCACCGCCACATCGGGATAGTCCACCGGGGCGTCGGCGCTCTGGCAGCCCACATCCACCGGCTCGTGGCCCAGCTCAATCAAATAGCGCTTCAGGTCTTCCTTCAACGGAAACCCGAAGTGATCGCTGCCCATGATGATGCGCATGTGCCGAACTCCTCTAGCCTTAGCTCTTAGCCGGGGGCCAAGCGCGACCGGTAGACCGTAAAGTTAAAGGCCTCGGCCACGTGGAACTCATCCGCCAGCACCAGCGGCTGGCCGTTCACGTCGTAATCCACCTGCTCGATATACAGCAGCGCGCTCCCCTGCACAATTTCCAGCCGGGCGGCCAGCGTGGGGTCGGCCATCACCGGGCGCAGCCAGGCCCCGGCGTGGTGAAAGTCCAGGCCCAGTTTCTCTTTCAGAAAGCCGTAGAGCGATTGGTGTTTCAGCAGGTAGTCTTCCAGTTCCGGCAGCGAGATGCCGGCCGGATTCGCCTCAAACAGCGCCGGCGCGAAACAGTCGCGCGAAAACACCACCCGCTGCTCGTCCGCCAGCCGCACGCGCTCCACAATAATCACCGGGTCGCCGTGCGCCACGTTCAGGCGCATCGCCAGGCGCTCGTCGGCCGTGTCGGTGATAATCCGCAAATCGGTCGTGCCCGGCCTGGCCCCGGTGGCGCGGATGACTTCGGTCACGCCCCAGTTCAGGTTCAGGTTATTGGCGGCCAGCGGCTGCTCGGCCACAAACGTGCCGATGCCGCGCCGCCGCACCACCACGCCCTCGCGCACCAGCGTGTGCAGCGCCGTGCGCAGCGTGCTGCGGCTGACGTTCATCGCCCGCGACAGCTCCGGCTCGGTCGGCAGTTGGGCGCTGGGGGCCAACTCCCCCCGGATGACCATGTCGCGCAGTTGTTCGGCCACCTTTTCCGGCAGGCTGACGCTGTTTTGAATCGGGCCGATATTGGGTCGAATTGGCATAGACGTTATGGGAATCTCCACCCCTGAGGCATCGGTGATGCCAGCCCTATCTTATGTGCAAACTGCCATTCAGCAAGCTTGACATGGAGATTCTGTCTGGTGTAACATGCTTAGGATGTATGTTGTCCGACAACAGTAATATATCCTAGCATTCCCCGCGTGTAAAGGGGCAGACGGTCCGGCCGGCACACTCACCCGCCTGCTAGGCCACTCCAAAGGAGCCATAATATGTTGAAGCTGGCGATTGAGGGCGGCGTCCCGGTGCGCTCCAAGCCTCCTATTGTCGAAACCGATGTCTTCGAAGAGGAGGAGTTGCAGGCGCTGCTCAAAGTCGCCAAGCAAAAGAAGCTGCGCCGGGCCGAGGCCACGCTCGACTACGAAAAGGCGCTGGCCGACTGGTTTGGCGTCAAGCACGCCCTGGCCGTCTCCAGCGGCACCACCTCGCTGCACATCGCCCTGGCCGCCTTCGGCATCGGCCCCGGCGACGAGGTCATCGTCACCCCCTACACCTTCATCGCCTCCAACACCTGCGTACTCGAACAAAACGCCGTCCCGATCTTCGCCGACGTAGACCCGGTGCACCTGACGCTCGACCCGGCCGATGTCGAGCGCAAGATCACCAAGCGCACCAAGGCCATCATCCCGGTCGCCATCACCGGCACCCCGGTGGATATGGACCCGATCATGGCGCTGGCGAAGAAGCACAACCTGTGGGTGCTCGAAGACGCGGCCCAGTCGCTGGGCGCCACTTACAAGGGCCGCAAGATCGGCACCATCGGCCACGTCGGCTCGTTCAGCACCATCACCGGCAAAATCACCAACACCGGCGAGGGCGGCTTCCTGATCACCGACGACGACGACCTGTATGACAAGATGTGGGGCTACAGCGACTTCGCCCGCAAGCGCTCGCTGGGCAAGGCCTCCAAGTATCATTGGGGCCTGCCCTGCACCAACTACCGCATCACCAACATGCAGGCCGCCATCGGGCTAGAGCAGATGAAGAAGGCCGACCGGCTGATCGCCGCCCGCACCGCCAACGCGCGCTACCTGACCGAGCGCCTGAAGGGCCTGCCCGGCATCACCACGCCCGTCGAGCCGGAGTGGGGCGACCGGGTTTATTTTTACTATGTCATCCGCCTCAACCGGAAGATTCTGGGCGCGGATATGTTGAGCTTTGCCGCCGCGTTGGCGGCCGAGGGCGTGTACGACCTGGGCTACATCTCGACCACGCGCTGGATCGTGCCGCAGCACCTGGAGCCGGTGTTCGTCAACAAGGTGGGCTACGGCGGCAAAAGCTGCCCGTTCGACTGCAAGTATTACGACGGCCACGTGGAGTACGGCCCCGGCCAATGCCCGGTGGCCGAAGAGGCCTGCGACGAAGTCTTCTGGCTGGCGAGCGTACACCCGCTGCTGGAACGCTCCGACCTGGACGACGTCGCCGATGCCGTCATCAAGGTCGCCACCGCCTTCGCCGAAAAGACCGCCGCCGGCATTCAGTTCGACTATGGCACGCCCGAGCTGCGCGCCCGCCTGTAACGCGGCATGGCCGGCGCGTACCTGCTGGGCATTGACCAGGGCACGACGACCACCACCGCGGTGGTGCTTAACGACGCCGGGCAGGTTGTGGCCCGCCGTTCGGCCGGGGTGCCGTCGCGCTTCCCCCACCCCGGCTGGGTAGAGCAAGACCCGTGGGACATCCTGGCCGCCGTGCGGGCCGTGGCCGGGCCGCTGATCGCCGAGTACCCCATCACCGCCGTCGGCTTCGACAACCAGGGCGAGACCTTCATCTTGTGGGACGCCGCCACCGGCCGGCCGCTGACGCCCGCCATCGTCTGGCAAGACCAGCGGGCCGCCGCGCTGTGTACGGCCCTGAGCGCGACGGTAGACGCCGATTGGCTGCACGCCAAGACCGGCCTGCTGCTCGACAGCTACTTCTCGGCCCCTAAGCTGCGCGTGCTGTTCGACGCCGACCCGGCTCTGGCCGCCGCCGCCCGCGCCGGCCGCGTGCGCTTTGGCACCACCGAAAGTTGGGTGCTGTGGCACCTCAGCGGCGGCGCGCTGCACGTCACCGACGCCAGCACCGCCTCGCGTACGCTGCTGTTCGACATTCAGCGCCTGGCCTGGGACGACGACCTGCTGGCGCTGTTCGACGTGCCGCGCGCCATGCTGCCAGAGGTGCGCCCGGCGGCCGGGTTGATCGGCCAACTCGACTTTGGCGAGGGCGCGCCTCTGCCGCTGCACGCCCTGTTGGTGGATCAGCAAGCGGCGCTGTTCGGGCAGGCCTGCTTTCAGCCGGGCGAGGTCAAGTGTACCTTCGGCACCGGCAGCTTCCTGCTCATGAACGTGGGCACTGAACCGCGTCTATCGGATCACCACTTGCTCACGACCGTCGGCTGGCAGTTTCCGGGGCACACGGCCTACGCGCTCGACGGCGGCATCTTCGTCATGGGCGCGGCCGTGCAGTGGCTGACCGATGAACTGCACCTGCTGCCGGACGTAAGCGCCAGCGCGGCGCTGGCGGCGGCCTCGACCGACCACGAGGTGTTATGCGTGCCGGCGCTGGCCGGGCTAGCCGCCCCCTACTGGCAGCCGCAGGTGCGCGGGGCCATGTTCGGCCTCAGCCGCGCCACCACCCCAGCCGACATTGCCCGCGCCACGCTCGAAGGGCTGGCCTGCCGCGTCGTTGATGTCGTGGCCGCCATGCAGGCCGACCTGCGCCAGGCGGGGGCCATGCGCTTCCCGCCGTATCTCAAGGTGGATGGCGGCCCATCGGCCAACCCGTACCTGATGCAGTGGGTGGCGAACCTGACCGACCTGGAAGTGCGCGTGGCCGCCACGCGCGAGTCCACCGCCATCGGCATCGCCAACCTGGCGGCGCACTCGGCCCTGGGCCTCAGCCTGGACGACCTGGCCGCGCGCTGGCGAGCCGAGGCCGTCTACACGCCCCAGATCACGGCCGCCGACCGCGCCGCGCGGCTGGAGCGCTGGCAGCAGGCCGTCGCCAGCGTATTACACTTTCACGGAGCGTCGGCCCTAACGTGACTGCCTCACCCCCTGCCCCCATTTATGATGTCGCCGTCATCGGCGCGGGCGCGGTCGGCTGCGCCATCGCGCGCGAGCTATCCCGCTACGCCCTGACCACCGTGCTGGTGGAGGCCGGCTCTGACGTTGGCGCGGGCACCTCCAAAGCTAACACCGCCATCTGGCACACCGGCTACGACGCCAAGCCCGGCTCGCTCGAGTCACGCCTGCTCAAGCGCAGCTACGCGCTGCTGGCCGAGTTCATGCCCCAGGCCGGCATCCCCACCGAGCCGACCGGCGGCCTGCTGATCGCCTGGAACCCCGAGCAGCAGGCCGCGCTGCCCAAGCTGCTGGCGCAGGGCCACGCCAACGGCGACCACGACCTCTACCTGATCAAGCCGGAAGAAATCTACCGCCGCGAGCCGCACCTGGGGCCGGGCGCGCTGGGCGGGCTATTCGTGCCGCAGGAAGGCATCCTGTGTACTTACACGCTGCCGCTGGCCTATGCCACCCAGGCCGTGCTCAACGGCGCGGCGCTGCGCCTCAACTTTCCCATCCAGCAGATCACCGCCGCGCCGGACGGCCACTACACCCTTACCAGTCCAGCCGGCACGCTGGCCTGCCGCTATATCGTCAACGCCGCCGGGCTGCACGCCGACAGCATTGACCGGCTGCTGGGCCACGCCGATTTCACGGTCGTGCCGCGCCGCGGCCAACTGATCGTGTTCGACAAGTTCGCGCGCCGGCTAGTCAACCACATCCTGCTGCCGGTGCCCACCGCCACCACCAAGGGCGTGCTCATCAGCCCGACGGTCTACGGCAACGTGCTGCTCGGCCCGACGGCCGAAGACCTGCCCGACAAGACCGCCACCGATACCACCGCCGCCGGCCTGGGTGCGCTGTGGCAAAAGGGCCAGGCCATCCTGCCCACGCTGGTGCATGAGGAGGTGACGGCCACCTACGCCGGGCTGCGCTCGGCCACCGAGCACAGCGACTACCAAATCCGCCTGCACGCCGAGCAGCGCTATGTGTGCGCCGGGGGCATCCGCTCCACCGGCATCTCCGGCTCGCTGGGCATCGCAGAGTATGTGGTCGGCCTGCTGGCCGAGGCCGGGCTGGCGCTCAACCGCAAGCCCGATTTTCTCCCGGTGTACATGCCCAACATCGGCGAGGCCGGCGTGCGCCCCTACCAGTCGGCCGAGCTGATCGCCGCCGACCCGGCCTATGGGCAGATCGTGTGCCACTGCGAGCGCGTCACGCTGGGCGAGCTGCGCGCGGCGCTTACGTCCCCGCTCCCCGCCCAAACGCTGGACGGCCTGCGCCGCCGCACCCGCGCGCTGCAGGGCCGCTGCCAGGGCTTCAACTGTCACGCCGCCGTGCTCGGCCTGCTGGCGCAGCACACCGGCGCAAGCCCCTACGCCTTAGCCGGCCTGGAAGACGACCATGCCAACCGCAACGCAAACCGCAACGCCAACCACCACTGAGATCCTCATCGTCGGCGGCGGGCCGGCCGGGCTGGCGGCGGCGATTGCCCTCAAGCGCCTGGGCCACGCATCGGTCTTAGTCGTTGACCGCGAGCCGGAGGCCGGGGGCGTGCCGCGCCTGTGCGATCACACCGGCTTCGGCCTCCGTGACTTGCAGCGCGTCTACTCCGGCCCGCAGTATGCCCGCCACTACCGCCAACAGGCCGAGCGCGCCGGGGTCGAGATTCGCACCAACACCACCATCACCCAATGGGCCGGGCCGACGCGGCTGACCTACACCAGCCCCGGTGGACTGGGCGAGATCGAGGCCCAGGCGGTGGTGCTGGCCACCGGCTGCCGCGAACGGCCGCGCGCCGCCCGGCTGGTGCCCGGCCACCGGCCGCCGGGCGTGTTCACCACCGGCTCGCTGCAGCGCTTTGTGTACGAGCAGCACCTGCCGGTCGGCCGCCGCGCCGTCATCATCGGGGCCGAGATCGTCAGCCTGTCGGCGGTGATGACGCTGGCCCACGCCGGGGTGGCGCTGGCGCGCATGGTCACCGAGCACGACCACCACCAGGTCTACCTGCCCTACCTGCCGATGAAGTGGTATCTCATGGACATATTGCGCCGCGTGCCGATCAGCACCCGCACGCGCCTGAGCCGCATCCTGGGGCACCAGCGCGTGGAGGCCGTGGAGCTGACGCACGCGGACACCCTGACAGAGCTAGGGCAGGCCGGCGCGACCGAGATCGTGGACTGCGACTCGGTGATCTTCACCGGCGACTGGATTCCCGAGCACGAGTTGGCGCGGCTGGGCCAGCTAACGCTCGACGCCGGCACGCGCGGGCCGCAGGCCGACTCGGCCTACCGCACCTCGGCGCGTGGGGTGTTTGCGGCCGGCAACCTGCTGCGCGGCAGCGAGACGGCCGAGGTCAGCGCGCTGGAGGGCGGCCAGGTGGCGCGCCATGTGGTTGAGTACCTGCGCGCCGGGCAGTGGCCTTTACGCCGCGTGCCGCTGCAAGTCGCCCCGCCCATTGACTGGGTCTACCCGAACACCGTCAGCGGCCCGGCCGACCGGCTGCCCTTCGGCCACTTCACGTTCCGGCCGCTGGCCTTCGCCCGCCACGTGCGCCTGGCGGTCTACCAGGGCGACACCTGCCTGCACCAGCAGACCTACGGCCAATTGCGCCCGAACGTGTCGCAGGCGCTGGATGCGCGCTGGCTGCCGCGCGTGGACCTGGCCGGCCCGCCGCTGCGGGTGGGGCTGGCGGCGTAGGCGCGGCAAGCGCCAGGAGTCCAACATCCACGGGCCGGCTCATCGCACCAAGCGCATGTGAGAGCGGCCGAACCGACCGAAAACAAAAAAAGAGACACCGGGTAGGCTTGCCTACTCGGTGTCTCTTTTTTTGTCAGCACTTTCACACGGCTGCGACAGACCAAACGACAGCGCCCACGCCCGAGACAAGCCGGTTGTGTTGTAAACGGCAATAAGACCTCCCGTTGCCCAAGCACTATAGACTTCATCGGGAATAGCGATTTTGCTATGAAAACCGGCCAAAATAGAGCGGTGCAACCCAATTACCGATAAAGTCTTATGTCTGTCGCAGCCGTGGGCGAGTGCCAGCGAAAAACGAAGGGGCGGGCGAGGCGTAAGCCTTGCCCGCCCCTTCGTTTTTCGTTTCGGTCGGTTCGCACAATCTCAAGCGCGCTTGCTGCGCTGAGACGCACCTCTGACGGTGGCAATCCTACCGCCGTAACAATCAGTCCCCCGCCCAACATCACCACCCCCGCCCGAGACAAGATTAGACGCTTAAGTAATCCAACATTGCGTTGTGCGATGACCCGTCCCCCTGACCACCCTTTTTCTCTTTCTTTTCGCGTAGCGTCTACGCCCTCAAGTACTCCGCCAGCCCACCCAAATTCTCAAACACTGCCGTCGGCGCGTGCGGCGCACCAGCCACTTCGCCGGCCTGCGTCTCGCCGCTCAGCACCAGCACCGCCGCCATGCCGGCCGTTGCGCCCAGAGCGATGTCGGTGTACAGCCGGTCGCCGACCATGCACAGCGACGACAGCGGCAGGCCGAGCCGCGCCGCCGCCTGCTCGGCGATCAGGCGGTTGGGCTTGCCCACCACCAGGTCGGGCCGCCGCCCGGTGCTGACGGCCACGAACTCGATCATCGCGCCGATGTCGGGCATAAAGCCGGTCTCGGTCGGGCAGTTGAAGTCCGGGTGGGTCGCCACATACGGCACCCCCGCCCGCACGAAGTCGCACAACTGCCAGAGCTTGGCATAGGTCAGCGTGGTGTCGAAGCCCAGCACCACGTAGTCGGGCGCGGCATTGGAGAGCACGAACCCGCGCGTCTGAAACTCGGCCTCCAGCGCCGGCGTGCCGACCACGTACACCCGCGCCCCGCGCTGGCGCTCGGCCAGGTAGCTGGCCGTGGCATCGCCCGAGGTCAGGATCTGGCTGGCGGGCACCGGCAAGCCCAGCCGCGCCAGCTTGGCGACGTACTGGGCCGCGTCTTTCGACGAGTTGTTGGTCAAAAACAGGCACGGTAGGCCGCGCTCGCGCAGCAACGCCATAAACGCCAGCGCCCCGTCAACCAAATGCTCCCCCATATACACCGTGCCGTCCAGGTCGAGCAAGAACCCCCGGACGGCGTGGAGCGGCCGCTCGGCCACGCCTACGCTTTCAGCCCATCGGCCAGTTCTTGCAGGGCCTGCTTGGCCGGCCAGCGGTCGCGGAAGATGCGGCTGATCGAGCGCGTGATGGCTTCCGGCTTCTGATGCTGGAAGATGTTGCGCCCGATCGAGCAGCCCACCGCCCCGGCGTCGCGCGCCAGCGCCATGCGCGTCAGCAACTCGGTGTCGCTGATGAGCGAGCCGCCCGCCAGCACCACCGGCCGGTCGCAGGCCCGGATGATCTCGGCAAACGAGGCCGCGTCGCCCGACCAGTTGACCTTGACGATATCCGCGCCCATCTCGGCGCACAGCCGCGCGTTGCGCTTGAGGTAGTCGGCCCCGTAGGAGGTGCTCATCTCGGTCAGGCTCTGGTAGGCGTTGGGGTACTCGGCCTCGGCGATGAACGGCATCCCCAGTTCCTCGCACGCCTCGCCAATATCGGACAAGGCCTGGATCGCTTCCGACTCGTTCTCGCCGCTCAGGGCCACATACATCACCACCGCGTCCGCGCCGATGCGCAGCGCCTCCTCGACCGAGCCGATGGGCGTGATGAGCGCGCCGCCCGGCCGCCCGGCCGCCGAAGCGGTCAGCATCAGCGCCAGTGAGGTGTCGCGCTGGAAGAACTGCGCGCTGTGCTTGGCGACGCCGCGCCCGAGCATCAGCACGTTGGCCCCGCCCGCCAGGGTCTCGCGCACGCGGGCCGGCGTGTCGTACAGGCCGTCCAGAAAGACCGGCGAGGTCATGCCGTGGTCAATGGCGCAGATCAGGCAGGTATTGGTTTCTTTTTGGATCAGGCGGTTGAGCCGGATCGTCTTGCCGGTAATGGCTGACATAGGTTGCGCCTCCAGAGCGCGGTGGTGAGCGATGTGGGCGGCTACTGGCCCAGGCGGCGGGTGACATCCCAAACAGCGTTCCAGCCGGCTTCGGGGTCCCCCGGCCCAAAGACCAGCAGGTCGCCTAAGGTCAGGCGGCGGCGGATGAGCGGCGCGTTGAGGTAGGCAAAGCGCACTTCGGCCACGCTCGTCGGCGGCGTCAGGTCGCTAAAGCGCAGCGGCGCGTTCACGGCGCGCAGAATCTGCGCGGCGCGCTCCGGCGGCTTGGCCAGCGCCCGCAGGTGGGCGTGGATGACGGGCCAATCGCGCAGGGCGGCGGTGAAGTCGGCCCGGTGGGCGTGCCAGTTGTCCAGCTTGAGGGCATAGTCGGCCCAGCACTCGGCCGCCACCGTGCCGGTCGGGTCGAGCGTCCCAAAGGCCGCCTCGACCCGCGCCCGCATGACGGCGGCGGTCGGGTACCACTCGTCCAGGTCTTCGAGCGCCGCGCCGGGCTGAAAGGTCTGGAAGAAGCGCTCGTAGCTTGCCGTGGTCAACAGGGTAGCCAGCGCCACCTGTGAGCCGTGCTGGGCCAGCGGCCGGTGGGCCTGCTCCGCTTCCAGGTCGAGCACATGCGAGATGACGTGCTCGAAGCCCGAGAGCGGCGCGGTGGCGTGCGACAGCGACATCGCCAGCCCGCCCAGCGCGATCAGCTTGGCCAGCAGCGCCATGCCCTCCAGCGTGCGGGCCTGAATGGCGGCGGCGTGCGCCAAGAAGATTTCGTCCAGCGGCCCCATCAGCGTTTGGGCGAACTCGGTGTAGGTCGGGTCTAGCCCCAGGCGGCCGGCCAGCCACCAATCGGCGTAGCTGCCGAAGGCCGCCAGCAGGTCGCCCACGCCGGCCACCGTCATCTCCAGCGGCGCATCGCGCAGGGTTTCCAGGTCGCACACCAGCCCGTCCGGGTAGCGCGACGGCAGCGTGCGCTTGACGCCCTCCATAAAGACCGGCGCCATGTTGGAAGTGTAGGCGCTGACGCTGTTGGCGGTCTGGTAGACCACAAACGGCAGCGGCGCGCCGCCCTGCGCTTGCTGAAAGCCAAAGGCCGCGTGCTTGGCGACATCGGTGACAGTGCCGGAGCCGACGGCCAGCACCGCCGTGGAGGGGCCCAGCCGGGCCTGCACGCTGCGGATTTGGCCGAAGTCGGTGTGTACCTGGCCGGTGGCGTCCGGCAGCAGCTCGACCAGCTCCGGCTGCCAGCCGGCGGCGCGCAACTGGCCGAGCACCTGTTCTTTAAGGTCCGCGCCGGCCCGCCGCATGGGGGTGCGATCCATCACCACCGCCAGCGGCTGCGGCGGCCTGGCCCCGGCCTGCGCCAGGTAGCCGGGCAGCCCCGCCAGCGCGTTGGACTCGAATACCATGAAGCGGATGGGCAGCGCCTCGCCGGCCGGGTAGCCGGGGATGGCGCTGATCGCCTGCTTGAAGTGGTCGCCCGCG
>Ga0163153_10007285_pt1 | contig 11977 bp, 8 predicted proteins | sample OliLakLV19MP6IB1_FD_148629 | JGI IMG/M metagenome (GOLD analysis project Ga0163153, IMG submission 148629) | Freshwater microbial mat bacterial communities from Lake Vanda, McMurdo Dry Valleys, Antarctica - Oligotrophic Lake LV.19.MP6.IB-1 | ecosystem: Environmental > Aquatic > Freshwater > Lake... | reverse complement strand
AAGCTACAACCTTGCCCCTGCTCATTTTTCATGGAACCCGCGATCGGGTGGTGCCCTATGCTTCTGCGGAAAATCTGAAACGGGTACTCAAACCCGGAGATGAGTTCGTAACCGTCGAAGGCGGGTCGCATAACAACCTGAATACCTTTGAGTTGTATCAGGAGAAACTGGGAGAGTGGTTGTACCGGCTGCTTTAGCTGCCGGATGCAAAACGGGCAATGAATTAAACAACACTGCCATGTATTGTTTTGAGCATCCGGCAGCTAAAGCAGCCGGTACAGCGACTCCTCACCTCAGCAGCACTTCCGCCAGCATGACCGCTATAAAACCCGCTGCGTAACCCCGATACAAATCTACCGGGATATGCGCCTTCAAGGCCAGCCGAGCCGTCCCGATCAGTCCGGCAAACAACACGGTAAGCGCCAGTAAAACCGTCAGGCTTATTTGCAGGGAACCGTCAAACATAGGTATCCCCATGCCCGAGCCGCGCCACTCGACGGTAGCCAGCAACACCATCGCCACCAATCCACCCATACCTGTAGCGTGGGCGCTGATTTTGGTAAAAATATTGACAAAAAAAGCGAAAAACAATCCGACCGTAGCACCCAGCACACATACTGCGAACAGGGAGGGCACCTGTGCGCCGGAGAACAGGTTTTTAAAAAGCCAGAGGTAAAAAATGCCGGTGATGATATAAGGCCCGATGCGCTCCTGTTTGCTCTCCATCTCCAGACTTCGGATAAAACCCAAGGGTTTCATCAAGGCAACTCCGAATCCGGGCAGCAAAAAGGTGGTGGTAAACACCGAAATCAACAACAGCATCGCGCGATGATCGGTGATACTGCGCGCACTGAACGCAAAAGGATTGACGGCCAGCAGCAGCAACAGAATATAGGTCAGCACGAGCAGCGGATGCCCCAGATACGACAAAATGCGAGCGAGGGTAAGGTTCATCTACCGGACTTTATATGCTTTATTGATGCGGTCGAGATCGCGTTTGCCTTCCCGTTCCTTGATGGTCTCGCGTTTATCGAACAGTTTTTTACCGCGCGCCAATTCTATGGTGAGTTTTGCAAATCCCCGGTCGCTGATAAATAATTTGTAAGGCACAATGGTGGTGCCTTTTTCACGCGTACCGCGTTCTAATTTGCGCAATTCGGGTTTGCGCAGCAGGAGTTTCCGGTTTCGCCGGGTCAGGTGGTTGCTGTCCGTACCATATTCGTATTCAGCGATATACAGGTTGCGCACCCAAAGTTCGCCGTTTTCAAACAGACAATATGCATCGCCGAGGTTGGCATTGCCCGCCCGGATACTTTTTATTTCCGAACCGGTCAGCATCATACCTGCATCGTATTCCTGCACGAAGTAGTATTCGAAGGAAGCCTTTCGGTTGGTTATTTCAATCTTCTGTTTTTTCTTCTCCTTTGCCATAATATCAGGGCGCCGCTATTTTCAGGGTCAAAATACCCCTGCATTCAAATCAGGTTCATCCCTTCATCAAATAAATCAAAGTCCAAAGTTACAATGATCGTGCGACATCTAACCATCGGGAGAGCATAGAAGTTCCAGTCTGGTGCGACGGACAGGGCAACCGCATCAAAATCCGAGGTTCCATGCATCAAACTGGCTATTAATTATTTTGATTTAAGCGTTAAGATTACATGCGTCTGACCGGGTGCGCCGGAACTAACGCATACCTATCACAGCCATCATTCTTCCGGTAACGCCATGTTCTTTCCGGTGTGAAAAATAATCCGCGTTGTGCAGCACGGTGGAAAACGCCGATATTTCCATTTGCGCAGCAGGCACCCCAAAATCGAGGAGTTGCGCGGCATTGGCTTTTTTCAGGTCGACAAAAAACTGCTGTCTTTCAGCATCCCAGCGTTTATACGCAGGATCAAATGCCTCTGCCACTTCATTGCCAACTTCAAACGAACATTCGTCGATACAAGTACCGATATAGGCATAACAATCTGCGCCGGAAGTGCCGAAGTGCCTTTTCATATCCAGCAGGGTTTTGCCGACAATAGCGCCGCAGGTTCCGCGCCATCCGGCATGTACCGCAGCTACTGCTTTGTGTTTTGCATCATACACAAGAATCGGCGTACAATCGGCTACCGAAACTGCCAGTACTACTCTGCGTTCGGCGCTCAGCAGCGCATCAAAACCCTCGGCGCCGCTGGGCCGGGTGACCAAACGTATCTCTGTGCCGTGTACCTGTTTTGACCAGGCTAATTGCCCGGGTTCAAACCCCAGTGCCGTACAGAAACGCCGCCTGTTCTCTGCCACGCAATCAGGATCGTCGCCCGTGCTTTTGCCTAAGTTCAGCGACTGGTACGGCGGTTCGCTCACACCCCCATGCCGGGTGCTTTCCGCAGCGATCAGGTGTGGAAAAGACTGAAAAATAGCAGGTTGCCGAAAAAGAATACCCATACGAATGTTATTTACATCTGCAAAAGAAGGCTTTTTATCGAATTTTGAAAATGCTGGCTCTATTTAAAGGCCGATGGTGGCGCAGGGTGGTTACCTTTGAACTTTATACATAAATTCCTCGCTCATGCCTTTTTCCGAAATACTTAGCATGGCTTTCCAGAGCATCCGCACCAATATGCTCCGGGCTGTCCTGACCTTGCTTATCATCGCATTTGGCATTATGGCCCTGGTAGGAATTCTGACAGCCATAGATGCCATCGCTTTTTCCCTGAACGACAACTTTTCAGGCCTCGGCGCCAATTCTTTCAGCATCGAACGCAAATGGGGAGAAGTGAAAAGCAACCAGCGTGGCCGGAGGCAAAAAGTGGCCGAAGCGGTCAACTACCGCCAGGCAATGGAGTTCAAAGAGCGTTTTAACTTCTCTGCAAAAGTAGCCGTAGGTTGTTATGGCACCGGGCAGGCAGTGGTGAAATACGGCGACCAGGAAACCAACCCCAATGTGGTTTTTAACGGCGCAGATGAAAATTTCCTGGATATTAAAGGAGTTGACATTGTTTTAGGGCGTAATTTTTCCAAAGCAGAAGTAGAATCGGGCGCGCCCAATGTGATCATCGGCGCTGATATTGTCAAAAAACTGTTCAAGGGCAAAAATGAAAAAGCCATCGATCAGATCATTTCAGTCAACAACCGGCGCTACCGGGTCATCGGAATCATGGCCTCCAAAGGCTCCACGATGAACGAATCCAACGACCGGCGCGTATATGCGCCCCTCGTGACCGCTAAAGCGCTGTACGGCAGCGGCGTGGATCGCGACTATTTCCTGATGGTAGCCGTGAACAATCCGACCGACATGGAAGCGGCACAATCGGAAGCCACCGGACTTTTCCGACAGATCCGCGGACTTCGTCCCGGCCAGGAGGATGATTTCAAGGTATTTGCCAGCGATGGATTAGTCGCCATTTTGAAAGAAAATACCACCAATCTGCGGCTCGCAACCATCGCCATCGGTTTGATGACGCTGCTGGGCGCCGCCATCGGCCTGATGAATATTATGCTGGTCAGCGTCACCGAACGCACCCGGGAAATCGGGATTTACAAAGCCCTGGGCGCTACACGCCGCAGTATCCTGCTCCAGTTTCTGACCGAAGCCATCGTTATCTGCCAGATCGGCGGATTAGTGGGCATTTTCCTCGGCATCCTTATTGGCAACATCGTTACCCCCTTGCTGGGCGGCAGTTTCCTGATCCCCTGGGGCTGGATGTTCCTCGGTTTCGCCCTGTGTATGGTAGTAGGCGTCGTTTCCGGGTTTTATCCCGCTATGAAAGCCGCCAGGCTAGACCCCATCGAGTCGCTGCGTTATGAGTAGCGAAAACGGACAAGTTTTCATCGAAAGAAGGATAATTCACAACGTGAGTCAGCTCAAATTGAAAAGTGCGGGGTCGTAAGGCCCTACGGTATGCACACAAAATTGATTGAAAGTCAAAGTCATATTTCCCGCACAAGTTTTCACCACGAACTCCTTAATGTAAATGAACTGTTAGACTTGTCTGCATACCGTACGGCCTTACCCCCCCGCACGCTTAACCTCCTGAAGGCGTGCTCCCGCTTTTTGATGCAGCCGTATGTTTTAACAAAATTTGAACTGATTTCCGCTTCGGAATCACGACCTTTACATTCCTAAAGCCACGTGTTTTTGATCATCCCGACACAAAAACGGATTGCATTAATTTACTCAAACTTATCACATTACTTATGAAATCATTACTCCCGCTGGTTGTTCTGCTGGCGCTTGCCTCCGCAGCATTTGCACAAAATGCAAAAAAAAATCCACCCTCTAAAGGTGGTTCATACGAACCCTGGCAGACACAAATAAAACGACCAAATGGTGTTTCGGTACCGGCTGCCAAACCTGCCTTCGGGCAATTGGGCGGCATACAGCGGCAAGCGCTGCCACCTTTGCAGCCCGTATCGGGCAACCCTTCCGGGGCAAAAATAACCCGGGGCGAAAATGGTTTGCCGATCGCTTTCCGCGGCAAAACAGCAGCTTCCGGCAGTAGTTCCGATACGCAGGACATGGGTGAGCGGGCGCTGCAATATGTTGCCAGTCTGCAACCGGCTGCTATCAGCGAGCCGTTGACCGAATTTATCGTTACCAATATCAAAACCGATGCACAGGGCAACACACACGTACGCCTGCAACAGGTTTTCCTCGGCGTGCCGGTGTATGGCGCTGAAATCATTGCCCATACCCAAAATGGCGCTTTTGAAATGCTCAACGGGCGCTATTATCCGACGCCCGAACTAAGCGTTGTAACGCCTTCCTTAGATGCCGCGCGCGCCATCGAGCGGGTAAAAACCTCCATTGGCATCGATCAGGTTAAAAACACCTGGACTTCGGAGGAACTGAAGTTTATCGGCGGACATCCGTTCACAAGCGAGTTGGTTGTTTACCACTCCGACCGCAAACTGAATGCGGAGCGCCTGGCCTGGCACATTGTAGCGCACCCGAACCTGATTGCCCGGAAAGTGTATTTCGTAGATGCCCTGACGGGTGAAATCCTCCACCATTTTAACCACACCTGCAACTTAGTCGGCCACCGGCACGACCACGAGCAGACAACGGACAGCGAAAACGCAGCGCCCAACGCTTTTTCACCAACGGAGGAAGACAACCCCGTCACTGCCACGGGGCTCGACCTGCTGAATGTCAGCCGCAGTTTCGGCGTATGGCAGGTGGGTGGCCAGTTTGTGCTCGAAGATGCAGGCAAACCCATGTTCAACAGCGGGGCATCCAACATGCCCAACGATCCCGTAGGTGTTATCGTAACGCTGAACGCCATGAACACTTCTCCTGAAAATCAATCGGGTTTCGACTACGATTTTGTGGTGTCTAATTCCACTTCTTTCAACAACCCCACCGCGGTGAGCGGCCATTGGAACAGCATCAAAAGTTACGATTATTTCAAAAATACCTTTAACCGGAATTCCATCGACGGCGTGGGCGGCAATATCATCGCCTTTGTCAATGTGGCGGAAGACAACGGTTCTTCCATGCAAAATGCATTCTGGAACGGCGCCGCGATGTGGTACGGCAACGGCGGCGATATTTTTAAACCATTGGCCCGCGGCTTAGATGTTGGCGGCCATGAAATGACCCACGGCGTAATTGAAAAAACAGCCAACTTAGAATATCAGGACGAAAGCGGCGCATTGAATGAATCCTTTGCCGATGTTTTCGGGGCTATGATCGACCGCGACGACTGGAAAATGGGCGAAGATGTGATGCAAAACGGGGTGAATCCCAATAATGCGTTGCGCGACCTGCAAGATCCGCACAACGGCGTATCGTCCAACAGCCCCTGGTGGCAGCCCAAACACACCAACGAACAGTACACCCAAAGTGACGACAATGGCGGCGTACACATCAACAGCGGTATTCCCAATCATGCTTTTTATCTTTTTGCGGTCAGTTCCGGGGTTGGCAAAGACAAAGCCGAACAGGTGTTCTACAAAGCCCTCGATGACTACTTGGTGAAATCCAGCCAGTTCGTCGACCTGCGGCTTGCGGTAGAACAGGCGGCTACCGACCTGTATGGAGCAGCCGTTGCGAATGCAGCTTCCGCTGCCTTTGCTGCAGTAGGCATCGGCGACAACGGCGGCCAGCCCAGTGGTAATTACCTCGGACAGTTGGCTCCAAATCCGGGAGACGACCTGATTCTCTGCGTTTCCAATGACGGTCAAAACCTCGATATTGCAGTTACAAACGGCACTGTCCTGGGTTCCATATACACGGGTGGCCTGAGAAACCGCCCGAGTGTGTCAGACGATGGCTCACAAATTGCTTTTGTCAATGAAGAAGGGCATATTATCCTGGTCGATATGGTGTACACACAAACCCAGATTATTCCGACGGTTAATCCGCCTTATTCCCTCCAACCGATCTGGCGCAATGTGGCCATTTCTAAAGATGGCACCTACCTGGCGGCTATAACTGAAGTAGGTAATGATTCGATTTTTATTGCAGACCTGGGCAGCCCTTTCGGCGATACCTACGTGTACGAACTGTACAATCCCACTTATACCCAGAATACCATTACGGGAGAAGTTCAGTATGCCGATGTACTGGAATTCGATTATTCCGGCGAAAATCTAATGTATGATGCCTTTAATGAATTGAGCAACGGCACAACCGACCTGAGTTACTGGGACATCGGTTTCCTGCAATTCCGCAAAGACGGCGCTTTTGTCGGGGAAAATGAAGTGCCGTTTATTACCAAGTTATTCAGCGGGATTCCGGAAAATACCAGCATCGCCGATCCGACCTTTGCCAAAAATTCTCCATTTATCATCGCCTTCGATTTCTTCGAAAACGATGGTTCCGGTTATAATATTTACGGTTCCAACAGCGAAACCGGCGATTATGACCTGATTGTAAGCGACAACGGCGACCTCGGATGGCCCAGCTACAACCGCTTAGACAATGGCTTGCTGTATCACAGCCCAGATTTCTTCGACGACAATGACTTGTATCTCCAGGGATTGGCCGGCAGTAAAATTGCCCCTCAAGGCAACGCCAGTCTGCTTGTCACCAGCCGCCAATTGGGCGTGTGGTACGCCACCGGCGATCGGAACCTGCAAGTGAGCGCCGGCGAACCCGATGCATCGCCGCTGGCAATCTCGGTCGCGCCCAACCCGACAACGGATCGGCTGCGTGTACAACTCGACAGCCCGGCATCGGCTTCTGCACAGGTATTAGTCAGCAATATGATGGGTGAACTGGTGCAGAGACAAACCGTACAATTGAGCACCGGGGCCAACCAGTTCGATCTCAGCCTTCAGGCTTTGCCTGCGGGCACGTATTTGCTGCGCATCGCTACGGATAAATCCGGCGCTGTGCTGAAGGTGGTGAAACAGTAAAGTGTAGTGTGGTTCATTTCACCTCAACATTCATACCAATGATCCCTATGAAGCGTTGCCTGTTTTTTCTACTTTTCGTACCGTTTTACCTGCTATCGCAAAACCCGCTTTCGTATGTAAACCCTTTTATCGGTACCGGCGGCCACGGACATACCTACCCTGGCGCCACTGCGCCGTTCGGCATGGTGCAACTCAGCCCGGATACCCGGATTGACATGATGGACTGGGACGGATGTTCGGGGTATCATTATTCCGATTCAATGATTTACGGGTTTTCGCATACCCACCTGAGCGGCACCGGCGTGTCCGATTATGGTGATATTCTTTTTATGCCCGCCACCGGCGGCGCGCGGCTGGAACCGGAAGAATACGCCTCCTCATTTAAAAAAAGTACGGAAAAAGCCGAAGCCGGCTATTACTCCGTTGTCCTCGAACGCGATCGTATTCTGTGCGAAATGACGGCCACCGAACGCGTCGGCGTGCACAAATACTCCTTTCCCCTCAACCAGGAAAAAGGTGCGCTGCTCATCGACCTGCGCCATCGCGACGAAGTGCTGGAATCGCAACTTACCATCGTGAACGACCGCGAAATCGCCGGATACCGCATCTCTAAATCCTGGGCGCAGGAGCAGCATGTTTATTTCGTGGCCCGCTTCAACAAACCTTTTTTCAGCAGTATCGCGCTGGATATGGCTAAAAACCCGCGGGAAGCCGCGCCAACCGTCAACAGCAAAGCCATTGTGGGATTACTGGGTTTTTACAATGAACAGACTCCCTTGGTTGTCACAGTAGGTATTTCCGGTACCAGCATCGAAGGTGCCCGGCGCAACCTGGAAGCCGAATGCCCGGATTTTGATTTTGAAAAAGTAAAAGCCGCCACGCAGGAAAAATGGCGTAGACAACTCGCCAAAATAGAAGTGGAGGGCGGCGACGTAAACCAAAAAACGATTTTTTATACGGCCCTGTACCACACTATGATCGCTCCCAATCTTTGGAGCGATGTGGATGGCAGTTACCGGGGGCGTGATAACAGGATACACGACAATCCCGGCCACGAGGTGTACACTGTTTTTTCGCTCTGGGATACGCACCGGGCGCTCCATCCGCTGCACACCATCCTGGAGCCGAAACGAACCGGCGATTTTATCCAGACTTTCCTTCGACAATACGAACAAAGCGGTGTGCTGCCGGTATGGGAACTTGCGGCCAACGAAACCAACTGCATGATCGGCTACCACTCCATTCCGGTTATTGCCGATGCTTACGCCAAAGGTATCCGGGATTTCGACCTGTCGCTCGCCTTAGAAGCCATGGAAAAAACCATGCAGCAAAACCGGCCCGACCTGGAAGCATACCGCCGTTCGGGTTACATTCAGTCCTTCCAGTCACCCGAATCGGTATCCAAAACGCTGGAATACGCGTACGACGACTGGTGCATAGCACAGTTGGCAAAGGCTGCGGGGAAAACCAGTCTTTATCAAACCAGTATCCGCCGGGCACAGCAGTATCAAAATCTGTTCGATCCTTCCACCCGCTTCTTCCGGGCTAAAAAGAATGCGGGCTGGTACGCACCTTTCGACCCCTACGAAGTCAATTTTAACTATACGGAGGCCAACGCCTGGCAGTACCGTTTTTCTGCACAACAGGATATTAGCGGACTGATCCGACTGATGGGTGGCCCAGAAAAATTTGAAAATCAATTAGATAGCCTGTTTGCCACTACTTCCAAAACGACTGGCCGCAACCAGGCAGATATCACCGGACTCATCGGCCAGTACGTACATGGCAACGAACCCAGCCACCACATTGCCTATCTGTATAATTACGTGGGCAAGCCTTGGAAAACGCAGCAACGCATCCGGCAAATCATGGATGAACAATACGCCAATCGTCCGGACGGACTCAGCGGCAACGAGGATTGCGGCCAGATGTCGGCCTGGTACGTGCTGTCGGCGATGGGTTTTTACCCGGTGCTGCCCGGGAGCGATGGGTATATCATCGGCACACCACTTTTTGAAAAAGTAACCTTGTACTTAGATAATGGCCGTTCCTTTATTGCACAGGCGCAGGGCGTTTCCGCGCAAAAACGATTTGTCAAAAGCGCCGTACTGAACGGGAATGACTACCCTAAATCCTGGTTTACGCATTTCGATTTGACAAATGGCGGCCAGATTACCTTTGACATGAGCGAGCAGCCCTCCGAATGGGGTGCCGCTTTGGGTGACCGGCCCGTTTCTCACATTGCAGAGGAAAGGATAACGCCTGTGCCCTTCGTGGCGCAGGGCGAGCGCACTTTCCGGGGCCGGCAAGTCATTGCCCTGAGCAGTATCGATCCGGAAGCAACGATTTATTACGCCATTGGAGACAAAACGCCGCCTTTGGCAGATAATCCCTACAAGAAGCCCTTTGAATTAAAAGCGTCGGGAAGCATTGTATTTCAGTCCGTTAAAAACGGTGATGCCAGTCCTGTTCAACAAGCCGTTTTTCATAAAATACCGGATAAACGGCGTGTGTTTCGCTATAACACCCGCTACAACCCGCAGTACACCGGTGGCGGCGATGAATGCCTGATCGACGGCATCCGGGGCGGCAACGATTTTCGTACCGGCGACTGGCAGGGATTCGAGGGTGTGCCGCTGGATGTGGTGATCGACCTGGGTAAAAATCAGAAAATCAACCGTTTAACGGCGCATTTTCTGCAAGACGAAAACGCCTGGATATTTTTCCCAACCAAAGTGCAGTTTGAAATATCCGATGATGGCGAGCATTTCAGCCCCGCCGGAGAAGCCGTATGTAACATTCCACAAACAGAAAAAGGTGTATTGCAAAACGATTTCCAGGTGTCGCTTCCCGGCACAAAAGCCAGGTTTGTGCGGGTGGTCGGCGTCTCGCCCGGCCAATGCCCGGCCTGGCACAAAGGCGCGGGTTATCCCTGCTGGATTTTTGCGGACGAGATTGTGGTGGAATAAAAAACAATGTATACAATGAAAAATCACCTGATACTTTTTTTGATTTTACTGATTGTTGACACATCCCGCGCTCAACACAATGTACTGCTCATCATCGCAGACGACCTCGGCACGGATTATCTCGGTTTTTATGAAGACCACCAGGATACCGCTGCTATGCCGAATATCCGAAAACTCCTGGGCAAAGGCGTGCGTTTCGCCAATGGCATGTCCAATCCCGTTTGTTCCGCCACGCGAGCCGGCATGCTGACCGGGCGGTATAGTTTTCGCACCGGCGTAGGTGCAGTTGTGGGCGGCACAGGCGGTTCGGGGGCTTTGAATATCAACGAGTTGACGATTCCCCGGCTATTGGATATATACCAACCAAACGGTATCGCCACGGCCAATATCGGAAAATGGCATTTGCAGCAGGCCATGCCTGTGAGCAACCTGAACAACCCCAATATCATGGGTTACGACCTTTTTTTGGGTAATTTCATCGGCCAGATAAACAGCTATTACAACTGGACGAAAGTGACCAACGGCGTTTCGGCGAATGTCACCACCTACGCCACTACGGAAACCATCAACGATGCGATTACCTGGACGGCCGCGCAACCCGACAAACCTTTCTTTTTGTGGCTGGCCATGAATGCTCCGCACACGCCTTTTCACTTGCCACCTGCCGGACTGCATTCCTACACCAACCTGAGTGGTACGCAGTCGGACATCAACATGAATCCCAAGCCTTATTTCAAAGCCTCCCTCGAAGCACTGGACCATGAATTGGGGCGCCTGTTCGATTCACTGGAAGTCCACGGCCAGTTAGACAGCACCGACATTATTTTTATCGGCGACAACGGCAACGCCATGCAAACGGCGCAAATCGCCGATGCCGACAAAGCCAAAGGCACGATTTACCAATACGGCGTACATGTACCATTCGTCATTGCCGGACCTTCTGTGGTCGATCCCGGCCGCGTGAGTGATGCGCTGGTGAATACCGCCGATTTGTTTGCCACCATCCTGGAATTGTTCGGTTATGCGGACTGGCACACTCAAATTCCAGTTGATAAACCCGTGGACAGCCGGAGCATTTTACCGATTCTGCTTGATGAAAGCGCGGAAGTCCGCCCCTGGGCTTTTACCGAAATTTTCAAACTCACACCCGATGCTGACGACGGCAAAACCATGCGCAACGCCGCCTACAAACTACTGCACTTCGACGACGGCCACCAGGAATTTTATCATTTGGCCGCTGATCCGGGCGAATCGAACAACCTGCTGAACGGCGCTCTAAATGCCATTGAACTAACCAATTACGTGTATTTATGCACGGAAATGACGGCTTTGCTGGGCAGCGGGTCTTTCTGCAATGCCGCAGTCGACACGGAGTATGTTACGGGGGGAAGAGGTGATTTGTCGGCGTATCCGAATCCTTTTCAGACGCATTTGTATGCAAAAACAGCCTCCTCGGAAGATGTATTTGAACTGATGAATGTGCTGGGGCAGGTCGTTTTTTCTGGAAAAGATATTGAAAAACAGGATTTTTCGGGTTTGGAGAAAGGGGTGTATTTTTTGAGGATGCTGGGTGGAAGGACGCAGGTGCTGAAAAAAGAATAATGTTTGTCCTCCTCCGGCCTGCGGCCACCTCCTCCAAAGGAGGACAGGCTCCGCGC
>Ga0163153_10007282_pt1 | contig 11979 bp, 10 predicted proteins | sample OliLakLV19MP6IB1_FD_148629 | JGI IMG/M metagenome (GOLD analysis project Ga0163153, IMG submission 148629) | Freshwater microbial mat bacterial communities from Lake Vanda, McMurdo Dry Valleys, Antarctica - Oligotrophic Lake LV.19.MP6.IB-1 | ecosystem: Environmental > Aquatic > Freshwater >... | reverse complement strand
ACCCCGAGCTGTCGCAACAGCTCTTTTCCCGTGTGGGGTACGTTGAGGATTTCAACAAGACGGCAACGCCGCTGGAAGCCATTTTCAACATCCTGCTTACTCGACCGTCACGCTCTTGGCCAAGTTCCGTGGCTGATCCACATCCGCGCCGCGCAGCACCGCAATATGATACGCCAAGAGTTGCAATGGAATCGTAAACAAAATCGGCGAGAGCAGTGGATGGGTATCGGGAATCGTGAACACCGCATCGGCGATCTTCCCCAACTCCCGCTCACCTTCCGCCACGAACGCGATGACTGGTGCATGCCGGGCTTTCACCTCCATCAGATTGCTCACGGTCTTTTCGTACAACCGGTCCTTCGGCGCCAATACGACCACCGGCATGTCCTTATCGATGAGCGCGATCGGGCCATGCTTCATCTCTCCCGCGGCGTAGCCTTCCGCATGAATGTACGAAACCTCTTTCAGCTTGAGCGCTCCTTCGAGCGCGATCGGAAAGTTGATGCCTCGACCGAGGAACAAGAAGTTCCGCTTCTTGTGATACCGTTTGGCAATCGCGACAATCTCTGCCTCGCGACCGAGCACCCGCTCGACCAATACCGGAAGCCGGACGAGGCGATCGAGCCAGGCCTTGCCGTCCGCGACAGACAGGGTTCCACGCACACGACCCAAATGCAGCGCCAGCATATAGAGCGCCGTGAGCTGCGCAGTGAAGGCTTTGGTCGAGGCAACTCCAATTTCAGGCCCGCAGTGCGTGTATAGGACGCCGTCTGATTCGCGGGCCAGGGTACTGCCCACGACGTTCACAACCGAAACGACACGCGCCCCTTTTTCCTTCGCTTCACGCGCGGCGGCCAGCGTGTCCGCCGTCTCGCCTGACTGCGAGATTGTAATAAAGAGATCGTCTTTCCCAACCAACGGATCACGGTAACGGAATTCGCTGGCAATATCGACTTGCACCGGTGTACGGACCATCTCCTCCAGCAGGTACTTCCCCACCAGCCCCGAGTGCCACGAGGTACCACAGGCCACAATCCAGATCCGTCCGACAGCGGCAAACTCTTTCGGCGTCAATCCGATATCCGGCAGATCCGCTTCGCCGGTCTCGTAGGAGTAGCGACCGCGCATCGTGTCAAGAATCGTCTGCGGCTGTTCGTGAATCTCCTTCAGCATGAAGTGTGGGAACCCGCTCTTTTCTGCCGCGGAGGCATCCCAGGTAATCTTGGTCGGTTTCCGTTTTACAGGACGTCCCTCGATATCGGTGAAATGGATATCCGTCGCGGTCACGACCGCCACATCGCCCTCTTCAAGGTAGGTCACGTCACGGGTATGAGCGAGCATCGCCATGACATCGGATGCGACAAAGGACGCCTTGGCGGTTGTGCCCACAACCAGCGGACATCCGGAGCGTGCCGCAATCATCGTCCCCGGTTCTCGCTCCGAAATGACGGCGAGCGCATAACTCCCTCGCACATCCTTCGTGGCGGTTCGTACCGCCTCAGCCAGCTTCATGCCCTGCTCAAGATATTTGTCGATCAGATGCGCGACGACTTCCGTGTCCGTTTCCGAATGAAACTTGTAGCCCTCTTTTTCCAATTGCTGTTTCAACGGCTGATAGTTCTCGATGATGCCGTTGTGCACGAGCACGCAGCCTTTCGAGCGGTGCGGGTGGGCGTTTTGCTCCGAGGGCTTCCCGTGCGTCGCCCATCGCGTGTGGCCGATTCCCACGGTGCCCTTGAGTTCTTTCTCCTTAAGCGCCTTCTGAAGATTAGCGAGTTTTCCGACCGTGCGCCGAATTTCGATTTTGCCGCCTTGCAGCACCGCGACACCGGCTGAGTCGTAGCCTCGATACTCCAATTTGGCGAGGCCGCCGATCAGAATCGGCACCGCCTCCTGCTCACCCACGTATCCGGCAATTCCACACATACTTACCCCCTGCTGCCTTTCTTCACTTGCCTACCCTTTGAAACTGGCAGTCGTTTTTTCATACGACCTGAGGACTTCGTTTCACGTTTCACACTTAACGTTTCACGCGTTGCACTGGTTTGCAGTGCCCGCCGGCGCGCGGCCCATCCTGCACGATTCACTTGAGGAGCCCGCGCGATCGCCAGAGCATCCGCAGGCACATCCTCTGTCACCGTAGTGCCGGCAGCAATGATGGCCCCCGCTCCCACCGTCACCGGTGCGATCAACTGCGTATCGCTGCCGAGAAACACTCCATCCCCGATCACGGTCTGAAACTTCTGCACACCGTCGTAGTTACAGGTGACGGTGCCGGCGCCAATGTTGACTCCTTTCCCAATCTTTGCATCCCCCAGGTAACTCAGATGGTTTGCCTTCGATCCTTCGCCCAAATCGGTTTTTTTCATCTCGACAAAGTTCCCGACCTTGGCCTTCTTTCGCACCACCACACCGGGACGCAGATGGACGAACGGGCCCAGGTGCGCGTCGTCCTCAATGTGAGACGCGGCAAACAGGCAGTGATCGAGAATCTCAACGCCATTGCCGACGATGCAATCTGTCAGTCGAGTAGAAGAATGCAGCACACAATCTTCCCCGATGACCGTGGTCCCTTCGAGCGTCACGTTGGGATACAAGATCGTGTCTTTCCCGATCGTAACCGCTGCGTCAATCCAGGTTGAGGCCGGATCGATCATCGTCACCCCGGCATCTAGCCAGTGGTCCCGAATCTGCTGCCGCACCACCTGCTCCGCCTCGGCAAGCTGTCGGCGTGTATTCACTCCAAGTCCTTCGTCGGGATTGTCGAGCACCATAGCGGCCACGCGCCGCCCTTGCTCCGCCGCGAGATGGATGATATCCGTCAAATAGTACTCCCCTTGGGCATTGCTGGGATCGAGTTGTTCCAAGGCGCTGAAGAGAAACTCACCGTCGACCACATAGGTGCCCACGTTGATTTCACGGATCGCCTGTTCCTCTGCATTGGCGTCACGATCCTCGACGATACGAGAGACAGCCTGCTCGCCTGAATGCGCACGCACGACCCGTCCGTATCCGCTAGCATCTGCAAGCACTGAGGTCAATAGCGTCACAGTGGCACATTCCGCTTCATGAACGCGAAGGAGTTCGCGCACAGTCTTTTCCTGAAGCAGCGGTGTATCACCGTTCAGAATCAAATACCTGGACGGGGCACCCTGTTTGCCTACCGCAAAGACCGGACGGCTCTGTAAGACAGCATGACCCGTACCCAATTGCTCCCGTTGTTCCACAATCGCAACTGGAGACCCGCCGGTCTTTCTTGACGTCGCGCGGTCGATCACCTGGCGAACCAGATCGGCCTGATGCCCCACCACGACAGCCACACAATCCCCGGCCACGCGCAATCCGAGCCCAACTGAATAGAGCACCATCGCCTGACCGGCCACCGGATGCAGCACCTTCGCCTGCTTTGAGCGCATGCGTTTCCCAAGCCCGGCAGCCATCACGACCACCGCGAGGCCGGCAATCTTTCCTTGCTGATCAGAGGTAACCGGCTTCTTCACCGTCGAGACCTCAGTGGGTCGTTGACGCCTCATCCGATCGGCACTCCTGTTTCAGGCTGTTTGACGGCACTCCACTTCGTCGAGGTCGTCACGGCTGAAGCGAGCGACGTAGACGGTGAACAGAGCCCGCCCGAGACAATGAGTTTCATCGCCTCTTCGACGCTCATATCGACGGATGTGACTTCGTGTTCCGGCACTAACAGGAAATAACCAGACGTCGGATTCGGCGACGTCGGCACGTACACGTGGATCAGCGGCTCCTGCACGAGATCCTGCATTTCTCTTTTGGTCACGCCCGTCACGAAAGCAATGCAATAGTGGCCGTTCTTAGGAAATTGAATCATCACGACGCGATTGTACGACGCCTGCTCAGAAAACGACAAAATATCCATCATGGATTTCAATGTCGAGTAGATCCCTCGCACAAGCGGCACACGATTGAGAGATTCCTCCCACCACTTCACAATCCGCCGGCCCATGAAATTGGTGGCAAACAGCCCCGTCACAAATACCAAGGCAATCAACGCCAGAATCCCCAACCCCGGCACATAATGACTCGGCACCAACCGGACTAAGAGATCGCCAAGAATCCCATCGAGAGCCACAAACAGAGCCTTCAAAATAAGGATGGTGCCCCAGATGGGGATAATTACCAGCAAGCCCGTCAGAAAGTAGCGTTTTAGCAAGGTTTTTAGCATAGATACGAGTCGAGAGATAAAGAAGGTTTATCATACAGAGAATTTCCAGAGCCTCGCAAGCCTTTTCTTGCTATTTTCAACAACTTGGAATACCATCCCGCCCGTTTTCTTCACCGACGAGGATGCCCGCGCGATGGGAACAAAAAAACAGCAGACTCCTGGCCTGTTCATTACACTGGAGGGAGTCGAAGGCAGCGGGAAAAGCACCCAGATTCGTCACCTCGCAAAGGTGCTCATTCATGCCGGATACCGTGTGCTCCAAACCAGAGAGCCGGGTGGTACATCCACGGCCGAAGCAATACGCCGGATCCTCCTCACGGCGTCGTCCCACGAACGAGTCACACCCCAAGCTGAAGCCCTGTTGATCCTCGCTGCCAGATGTCAGCACGTCACGCATGTCATCAGACCGGCACTGGAGCACAGCACTGTCGTCCTCTGCGACCGGTTTTCCGATTCCACGTTTGCCTACCAAGGATTCGGACGTGACCTTGATCTGGAGTGGTTGCAGGCGGCCAATACGGTTGCAACCGGCGGACTCACACCCAATCTCACCCTCGTACTTGACCTCCCGGTTTCAGTAGGCTTGGCCAGACGGCGGGCTGATCGTGGGCAACAGAATCGGTTGGATCGTGAGACAGAACGGTTTCATCGAAAGGTGCGCCGAGGTTTTTTGGCGCTCGCAGCTAAAGAGCCCCGCCGCATGACAATCGTCAATGCGAATCGACCAGCGCATGAGGTCCAGGACGAGCTCACCGAGATCGTGGTAGGCTGGGTGGCTCGACAACGTCATCGTCCACGCCGCACGAGGTAGCATGCCCTTTCGCGACTGTATCGGCCACCAGCAGTCCATCGGATTGTTACAGTCCGCTGTCACCCATGAGCGTTTGGCTCACGCGTATCTGTTCCACGGCGAGGACGCGATCGGGAAACGATTGACGGCCATTCGTCTCGCACAAGCACTCAACTGCGAACGGCCCCCTGAAGCGGAAGGTCTCGACAGTTGCGGTATCTGCCGATCCTGCCAACAGATCGAAGCCCGCACGCATCCGGACTTTTTCGTCATCGAGCCGGACCCAGAGCAGGCCACCCAGCAAATCAAGATTGAGCAAGTCCGCGAGATCGAGCATCACATCATGTATCGCCCGCTCATCGGTGAGCGAAAAATCTGTCTGATCGATAATGCCGACCGCATGACCATCGGCGCGGCCAACGCACTACTCAAAACCTTGGAAGAACCACCGGCCCATAGCCTCTTCCTCGTCATCTCAAGCCGCCCCTCTGCCCTCCCGGCAACGATCCGGTCACGCTGCCAGGCCCTTCGTTTTACGACACCGGCTCGCACACAGGTAGAAGCGGCGCTCATCTTGAAGCGCGAAATCTCTCCCGCAGACGCGCGATTCCTCGCCATTGTCAGCGAAGGCCGTCTCGGGGAAGCCCTCACCGCCGACGTGAAAGACACTCGCGCGCGCCAGCAGGAACTCGCAGATTTAGTTTGCCCCCAATCCCTGCAATCGATCGGAGCCATCCTGTCCTCGGCGGAAGCGATTGCGAAGGCCAATCGTGCGCAGGACATGCTTGCCTGGCTAGCTCGGTGGATTCGCGACCTCGTCTTGATTCAGGTCGAAGGAGATCGTGACCAGATACTTTACCTCGATGATCTCGCAATGCTCGAAGCCTACGCGCAACAGGCCAATACCGATTTACTGTTGGACCTGCTCCGTGAGATTGAGAAGACCGAGCAGCGTGCCACACGGCATCTCAATCTCCACATGGCGCTGGAAATGATCTTGCTCCGTTTACGCGATGCAGTGGCCGCATCATCGGTGCCCGTGCCTGCCTAGATTTCACCGTTTATTACCTGTTATCTTTTGTCACGCTACATGAGTCACCAGAATACGTTCTACATCACGACGCCGATCTATTACGTCAACGACGTGCCCCATATCGGACACGCCTATACGACCGTCGCTGCCGACGTGCTCGCACGGCACTATGCCCAGTGGGGCTACGACGTATTCTTCCTAACAGGCGTTGATGAGCACGGTCAAAAAGTGCAGCAAGCGGCGGCAAAGCTTGGCATTGACCCCAAAACGCACTGTGACCGCATGGTGCCGAGCTTTCAGGATCTATGGATACGCCTAAATATTTCAAACGATGCTTTTATCCGCACCACGGATGAAACGCATAAAAGATATGTTCAGAGTAAACTCCAGGAACTCAAAGAGAAGGGACAAATCTACCCGAAAGAATATACCGGCTGGTATTGCACCTATGACGAGCGTTTCTGGACTGAGAAGGACATTGTTCAGGGACTTTGTCCAGACTGCAAACGTCCTGTCGAACGACTAAGCGAGAGCAATTACTTCTTCAGAATGTCTCATTACCAGACGCAGCTCGAACACCATATCGTAACTCACTTCAATCCTCCTGATCCCTACATTGGACCGCCATCTAGGTGCAATGAAGTTCTTGGGTTTCTTCGAAAACCTTTAGAAGATTTATCAATTTCCCGGCCAAAGTCTCGTTTAACCTGGGGCATTGAAATTCCCTTTGACCCCGACTATGTCACTTACGTCTGGTTCGACGCACTACTCAATTACATATCGGCGTTAACGTATCTCACAAAAGAAAGTAAGAGTAACCCAGCACACTTACTTGAACGCTATTGGAAATCAGAAAGCTTGAACCCGAAGGGGATACACAAGGTTGTCCATTTGGTCGGCAAAGACATTTTGACAACTCATGCCGTCTACTGGTCAACTATGCTTATGGCCTTAGGCATTCCGCTTCCCACCACAATCTATGCGCATGGCTGGTGGACGGTAAACGGCGAGAAGATGTCGAAGAGCCGCGGCAATGTCGTCGATCCGAACAAGATGGTCGACGAATTCGGCGCCGATGCGTTTCGCTACTTCCTATTGCGCGAAGTACCGTTCGGTCAGGACGGAGATTTTTCCAGAGATGCGTTTATTAACCGAATCAATAGTGATCTGGCTGATGGACTCGGTAATCTCTTGAGCAGAACGCTAACTATGATCGAACGATTTGCAGATGGAAAAATTCCTGAACCGGGACAGAATCTTACGACCGCCGGCGAAGCAGAGTTCATGCAACTCACTGGGGAGTTGATGGCAGATACAAAAGTCCATATCGAGCAACTTCGCTTTAACCGAGCGCTAGAAATGATATGGGAACTAGTTCTCCAGCACTGTGATCGATATATTGAGCTGAATGCTCCTTGGACGCTAGCGAAGAAACCCGAAGATAAGCCCAGACTCAATCGTGTGTTATATAAGTTGGCTTATGCTCTTGCGTTCAGCATCCCATTTCTCTATCCCTTCATGCCTCAGACAACAATTGAAATGGCTAGCCAACTCGGATTAAATCCACGACTAAACGGCAGAAAGCTTGAGATCGACCAACTTGTCCCAGGCGTTCGTATAACCAAGGGGAAAGCACTGTTTCCCAGGATTGTGATTGGGGCCGATACAATTTCTGTTGGCCTCAAAGAGACCGCTTACGTGAAAAAATTATCTAAAGAGGAAATTCCTAAAAAACCACAAGGAGCCAAGACCGTGAGCGACACACCTACTCCCCCGCAACCAACAACTGCGATACCAACGCCGACCCCTGCCACGCCGCAGACATCAGCCCCTGCGGCATCAGCGGTGCCTGCTCAGATCACCATCGACGAGTTCATGAAGATTCAGCTCAAAACCGCGAAAGTCCTCTCCGCCGAACGTGTCCCAAAGTCAGAGAAGTTGCTCAAACTGCAAGTCAGTCTTGGAGAGGGGACGGAGCAACGGCAGATCGTGGCGGGCATTGGCAAGAAATACGAGCCAGAGGCCTTGATCGGAAAAACTATTATCATTGTGGCGAATTTGAAACCGGCTAAGTTGATGGGCATTGAGTCGCAAGGGATGGTCCTCGCGGCAGGCGACAGCGAGGTCCGAGGGCTCATCACCCTCCTTGAAGACGTCGAACCAGGCACGAAAGTGAAATGAGTCTGGCGGTTGCCACGGCTCGGCTGCTGCTCTATGGCGCTGTTCTGATGCTCATCCCCTGCCTCGCGATCTCGGCTGACAACGACCCCCCACCTAGTCTCCGGCTGAACGATCCCCACGCGACGACTATTTTAGTCCGCGTCGTGGGCCATGGCGCGATGGTGCTCGGTCGAGAGGTCGGAGGTGCGCGCATCACGATCACCGACGTGGCCACCAAACACATCCTGGCCACCGGCATTCAGCAGGGCGAAGCCGGCGACCAAAATCAGATCATGCGGACGCCACGCCTCATGGAAGAGCCACATTATAGCTCCCGGCCTGCCGCGGCCTTTGTCGCGACCTTCAATTTGCTCCACCCCACGCTGGTTGAAGTGACAGCGGAAGGCCCGCTCGGCTACCCCGCCTCTTCCCAACGCGCCTCGACGACAGTATGGCTGATTCCCGGACAAGATATGATCAACGATGGAATCGTCCTGCATCTCTACGGGTACATTGTCCAGATCGAACATCCCAAACCAGGTGAGCCATTGATCGCTAAGGACGATGTGATGCTGCGGGCATCAGTCCGAACATTGTCCGGAGCGCTGGTCCGCCCATACGGAGACTGGGACTCCAGGAAGATCCACATCTACGGCGAGTTGATGGTTGGAGCGCGGGTACTCGAACGACTCCAACTATTTTACAATCACGACCGCGCCGGCTTCGAGGCCCCGTTCTTCGTTCCCCTCCCGAGCGATGCGCCCAATGGAATCACCCTTCACGTCGTGGCAGCCGACCCCTCTAACGGAAATGTTGGTGTGGAGAAGGCGAACTATCCCGTGCTCCGCGAACGATTGCCGCTCAAAAAACCATGATGATCAGTTCGGGAAAGAGAGCCACGCCCCTATAGGCAAGGCTCTCCATCTCTCCTGAACGCTTGCTGTGAGGCAAAGGCCGTGCGACACTATAATCGATGTCTACCCCGGCCGTGTACGAACATCTCCGCTCCCGACTCTATCTCGCTCTGGCACTGAACGCGGGGATCATCGTCGCTGAGTTCATCGGCGGATGGATCCTCGATAGCATCGGCCTCATGAGCGATGCAGGGCATAACTTCGTCGACCAGGGCGCGCTCTTTCTTGCCCTCTATGCTCATCTCTTGACGGCCAGGCCTGCTACGGAAGCCAGAACATTCGGGTATCATCGAGCCGGCATCATTGCGGCATTCTTGAATTCCTTCATTCTGTTGATCACGGCCCTCGGCATCTCACTCGTGGGACTCAAGCGGCTGTTGCAGCCAGTCCCGGTAGACGGCGGGTGGGTTATGGCAATCGCCGCCCTGAGTTTCGCAGCCAATCTAAGCATCGCCCTTCTCTTACAACACGGAGCCAAAGACGATCTCAATATCCGTAGCGCCTTTTGGCACATGCTGGGTGATGCCTGGGTGTCCCTAGGCGTCGTGATCAGCGGCGGAGCGATTGTATTGACTGGATGGACCGTGCTCGATCCGCTGATCAGCTTGCTGGTCGTTGTGGCCATTGCGAAAGGGGCCTGGCCGTTGTTTAAAGAATCGCTGGACGTCTTGTTGGAATCGACCCCGCCGAAGATCAGCGCTTCACACGTAGCAGCAGCCATCGAGGCAATCCCCGGCGTAAAAAACGTCCACGATCTCCATATCTGGGCAGTCGAACCTCGATTGATTATGATGACCTGTCATATCCTCGTCGATGGAGACGATTCAGCCCTGACGAATCATTTACTTCACACCATTCGCGCCAAAGTCAGCGCCGATTTTGGCATCAAACATCTGACGGTTCAGATGGGGACCGATTGTTGCCACACAGACGAGATCCACTGCGATCTGGCTACGTTGGCGAAGCAGCACCAAGATGAGGGGCTCGTGCATGTGCATCACTAAGGGATCCAACCATGCACAGACGCATACTCTTACTTTTTTCACCTCACACCCATTGAGACCATGACCACAACCCCGATCCCATTTTATGTCCTCTGCGGCTCCCTCGGCGCAGGCAAAACCACCCTCTTAATGCGGCTCCTTGAACATTGGAAGAGCCAGGGCAAGCGGGCCGGCGTGTTGATGAATGAAGCCGGCGAAGTGAGCATTGACGGCCCCCGCGCTGGCACCCTCGCCGAGCAGGTGATGAACCTCGCCGGAGGCTGCGTCTGTTGCGACACGAAGGAAGATTTGTCCTGGGGGATCGCGCAGCTGGTGCGGGACTATGAGTCGGATGTCATTATTCTGGAATGTTCGGGCATGGCCGATCCAGCCGAAGTCATCGATGGCGTCACCGATCTCTATACCGCGCAGCTGACACACCTAGAAAAAGTCATCGCCCTCCTGCATCCGATCCCCACCGACCGGGAGAGTATGGGAGGCTTCGTCACCAAGCAGGCGATTCGCTGCGCCGACGAACTCATTCTCAATAAGCGCGATCTCTATGTTCCGGGGCATTGGGAGGCATTCAAGACCTCGATCATCGAACAGAATCCTTACGCGCGGGTCTGGGAAACCAGCCATGCGAGGATCGATCCCTCGTCGTTGCTGGAGCCAATCATCCGCACGTTGCCAACCGCGACGGTGAATGTGGAATTCGGCGCGCCACGCTCGGCTGCAACGAACAAACGGGCGTCATATCATCCAATCGCCACGACGGTTCGGCTACCAGGTCCGCTGAACCTTGTCCGATTCCTGAGTTGGATGAAGACCCTACCCCCTGAACTTGAGCGAGCGAAAGGATTCTTCCGCTTCGCCAAGGGACCGGAGCTTCAAGAGTTTCAATATGCCCCGCCAGGTAACGCCACGATTTCACCGATCACCTTGCTCGATGAACCGAGTCACGCGATCGTGTTGATCGGGCGAGGCTACGATCAGGAGCGCTGCCAGGCAGACCTGTTAGGCTGTCTGGAAGGCTAGCTTGTAGGGCTGGCCATTGAAGAGCGGACACGAGAATAGCGCAAGAGCAGCCAGGCTACTCCGGCTCCGAACAAGCCACCGATCACCCACCCACCCAATACATCCGTGACGTAATGGGCTCCGATATACACACGCGACAGACCGATCAGTCCAACCAACGGCCAACTCACCCAACCTGACCGTGGATAGAGCACGTGGAAAAATGCGGCAGCCGTCGCAGTGTTAATCGCGTGATTCGACGGGAATCCGAACGTCTTGCCGCAGGATTCGATCTGGTGGATATCCAGGAACGCCCTGCAAGGTCGTGGGCGAGCCGCAAGATCTTTGATCCGCGCTCCCACAAAATCCAACAGGCCGATGGAAGCAGCAAGCACCGGGGCTGCCACCAACGCTTCCCGCCAAGACACCCACAGCCAATATCCGGTCAGCAGGATACCAGGAACCCACAGCAGGCTTGATCTAGAGAGACCGAGCGCCAACTCGTCCAACCAGGCCGACTGCCCGGCGAACCCATTGATAACCCGAAAAAGCGATTCGTCCACACTCATGGGGATGACGATAAAGCGTCACCCCTCATTCGTCAACCGCCAACCGTCAAACAGCAGGAAATAGTCGGGCTGGTCGACATGGATGGTCTGTACCATCAGTGGTCAGCTCTCCGCCTTGCGATCAACGCGAGCGGAAATGAATGCGCACAGTGAGCTCTCCATCGATCGGCTCATCGCCTTTCAATTGGGGATCGAAGGTCCATTGTTTCAACGCAGCCATGCCGGCAATGGTGAGTTCCCGATGCTTGGCCGGCTCCAACACGACAACGGTAACTTTCGCGTCCTTGGAAACCATCATGCGTGCTTTCATCCAAT
>Ga0163153_10007278_pt1 | contig 11984 bp, 7 predicted proteins | sample OliLakLV19MP6IB1_FD_148629 | JGI IMG/M metagenome (GOLD analysis project Ga0163153, IMG submission 148629) | Freshwater microbial mat bacterial communities from Lake Vanda, McMurdo Dry Valleys, Antarctica - Oligotrophic Lake LV.19.MP6.IB-1 | ecosystem: Environmental > Aquatic > Freshwater > Lake... | reverse complement strand
GACCCAAGTCCGGTTACTTCCCGTTCTACATCGGATTGTTCCTCTGCTTCAGCGCTGCCGTGTCGGTATTTCATGCGGTGCGGGCCAAGAACGCCGGGGAGGATTTCGTCGAAAAGGGCCAGGCCAGGCTGATCATGGCGGTCTTGATCCCGACGGTGATCTACACGATCGCGATCGGGCTTCTCGGCATCTATGTCGCATCGCTGCTGTTCATCACCGCTTTCATGGTGTGGCAGGGCAAGTTCTCGTGGCTGAAGAGCATCTTCATCAGTGCGATGGTGGTGATCGCGCTGTGGCTGATGTTCGAGGTCTGGTTCAAGGTTCCGCTGCCAAAAGGCCCGCTCGAGGCCCTGTTCGGCTACTGATTGACCGTCCAGGCAAGGTGCGCCGTCCGGGTCCACGGTCCGGGGGTCACCGGGTCCTGCGCAACATCGGCATCAAGGGAGAGCAACGTTGGATGAACTGAACTCGCTGTTCGGGGGCTTCGCGGTCGCCCTGTCCTGGTACAACCTGATGCTGATGTTGATCGGCGTGCTGCTCGGCGTGCTGATCGGTGTGCTGCCAGGGCTGGGCGGGGCCAACGGTGTTGCCATCCTGCTGCCGCTCACGTTCACGATGCCCCCGGTGTCCGCGATCATCATGCTGTCCTGCATCTACTGGGGGGCGCTGTTCGGGGGGGCGATCACCTCGATCCTCTTCAATATCCCCGGCGAGCCCTGGTCGGTCGCCACCACCTTCGACGGGTATCCGCTGGCGCAGCAGGGGCGCGCGGGCGAGGCGCTCACCGCGTCGTTCACGTCGTCGTTCATCGGAGCGTTCGTGGCCGTGGTGCTGATCACGTTCCTGTCACCGCTGGTCGCCAAGTTCGCACTCAAGTTCGGTCCGCCTGAATTCTTCGCGGTGTACCTGCTCACATTCTGCAGCTTCGTCGGCATGAGCAAGGGTTCGCCATGGAAGACGCTGGCCGCGATGATGCTGGGCTTCGGTCTCGCCACCGTCGGCCTCGATACCGTCACCGGCCAATTGCGCCTCACGTTCGGCTTCATACCCTTGCTGAAAGGCTTCGACTTCCTGATCGCGGTGATCGGCCTTTTCGGCATCGGCGAGATCCTGCTGACGATGGAAGAGGGCCTCGCCTTCAAGGGCACGCGCGGCAAGATCGATCGGAAGGTCGTGTGGGAAACGTGGAAAAAATTGCCCACGTACTGGATGACGATGGTGCGCAGTTCCATCATCGGCTGCTGGATGGGCATTACGCCGGGCGGCGCCACGCCCGCGTCGTTCATGAGCTATGGCGTGGCCAAGCGCATGTCGAAGAACGGCGACAAGTTCGGCACGGGCCAGCTGGAAGGCGTCATCGCGCCGGAAACGGCCGCGCATGCCGCCGGCACCAGCGCGCTGCTGCCGATGTTGACACTCGGCATCCCGGGTTCGCCCACCGCCGCGGTGCTGCTGGGGGGCCTGCTGATCTGGGGCCTGCAACCGGGTCCGCTGCTCTTCGTCGAGCAGAAAGATTTCGTGTGGGGCCTCATCGCCAGCATGTACCTCGGGAATCTTGCGGGGCTGATCGTAGTGCTCACCACCGTGCCGCTCTTCGCCGCGATCCTGCGCATCCCGTTCTCGATCATCGCGCCAGTGATCATCGTGATTTGCGCTGTGGGCGCCTACACAGTGCACAACTCGATGTTCGACGTGTACCTGATGCTGGTGTTCGGGGTGCTGGGCTATCTCTTCAAGAAGCTCGACTATCCGCTGGCACCGCTGGTGCTGGCCCTGGTGCTGGGCGACCGCGCCGAGGATTCGTTCCGGCAGGCCATCCTGGGCTCGCAGGGTGAACTGTCCATCTTCTTTTCGAATGGCCTCGTCGGCACCATTACCACGCTGGCGCTGCTGATGCTGGTGTGGCCGCTGATCGGTCGCGTGATCGCTATGGCGCGGCCGGGCAAGGCCGCAGCGTGAACCCGACTTCGCAACACGCAGGGAGACCGCGATGACCGTGATTGCAATGACCCAGGAAATGGCCACGCTCGGCACCGACGTGGCGCAGGGTGTCGCGCAGGCGCTGGGCTTGAAAGTCGTCCAGCATGAAGTGGGCGACACGGTGGCCGAGCGCATGCACGTCAAGCGCAGCCTGATCCGCCGTGTCCGCGAAGGCCAGGCGGGATGGCTCGAGAAGCGTGGCGTCGATGCCGATGTGTTCGCCGTCTACGCCGCAGAGGAAATCCTGTCGCTGGCGCAGGAGGGCAACGTCGTGATCCGCGGCTGGGGCGCCACCAGCATCCTGAAAGGCGTGTCCCATATTCCGCTGGTGCGCGTCTGCGCGCCGTTGGCCAATCGCGTGCGGTGGTTGATGGAGCGGCTCGACTCCGACGATGCGGATCTCGCGCGCGAGGAAATCGAGCGCTCGGAAGCCGCGCACGTGGCACGCACGCAGCAGAATTTCGGTGTCGACCTGCTTGATCCGCTGCTGTACGACCTCACGCTCAACACCGGACGGGTTGCGGTGGAGAGCTGCATCGAGCAGGTGATTGCGCTGTCGCGGCGGCCGGAGTTCCAGCCGACACCGGCCAGCGCGGCGAAACTGTGCAATCTGGCGCTGGAGACGCGCGTCCGCGCGACGCTGAAGGCCAACGAGGCCACGGACGAAGTGAACATCACTGCGGAGGCGGACAACGGCGCCGTGACACTGCGCGGCATCGTCGTAAACGCCGCGGAAAGCACGCGTGCCGCCGAAATCATTGCGGGCGTCGATGGCGTGAAGTCCGTCGAGAATCAGTTGCGGTCCATCGAGTCCGGAATCCGGCGGTTCACCGTCAGCAAGTACTAACAGGCTGGCGACGAGTCAATCCGAAGCTGCGTATTGAAGATCGCTGATATATTATATATTGTGTTTTAGAAGTCACTTCGAGGCCACCGGCGCGCCGGCAACGGTACCGATCGCGCCTGGCGACCCACACGCGGGCAATGGCCTGGCGGTGAAGCGGTCACTTACTTTCAGGAGCGCACCATGTCTATCGTAACAGCTGCCAAGACCGGTTCGACCGTCGCCGACGACTCGCTGAAGGTCGCGAGCGGCGCCGCGATCGCCCAGGAAATCGACGGGTTCCAGCTCGTCATCGAGGCCTTGAAGCTCAATGGCATCGATACCATTTTCGGCCTGCCGGGCATCCCGATCACCGACCTCACGCGCCGCATGCAGAAGGAAGGCCTGCGCGTGATCGCGTTCCGGCACGAGCAGAACGCCGGATATGCCGCGTCGATCGCCGGCTTCCTCACGCAGAAGCCCGGCATCTGCCTGACGGTGTCCGCGCCCGGGTTCCTGAACGGCGTCACCGCGCTCACGCACGCGACTGTCAACTGCTTCCCGATGATCCTGATCAGCGGCTCGTCCGAGCGCGAGATCGTCGACCTGCAGCAGGGCGACTACGAGGAAATGGACCAGCTCGCGATCGCCAAGCCGTTGTGCAAGGCCGCGTTCCGCGTGCTGCACGCCGAGGACATCGGCGTCGGCGTGGCGCGCGCGATCCGCGCCGCCGTATCGGGCCGTCCGGGCGGCGTATACCTCGACCTGCCGGCCAAGTTGTTTCCGCAGGCGATGGAAGCGGTCGCGGGCATGAACTCGCTGATCAAGGTCGTCGATGCCGCACCGCGCCAGATTCCCGCTGCGGACGCTGTGCAGCGCGCCGTCGACTTGCTGAAGGGTGCGAAGAAGCCGCTGATCATTCTCGGCAAGGGCGCCGCGTACGCGCAGGCCGATGCCGACATTCGCGCGCTGGTCGAAAAGACCGGCATTCCTTACCTGCCGATGTCGATGGCCAAGGGCCTGCTGCCGGACACGCACGAGCAGTCAGCATCGGCGGCGCGCTCGTACGTGCTGCCCGAGGCCGATGTCGTGATGCTGATCGGCGCGCGCCTCAATTGGCTGCTGTCGCAGGGCAAGGGCAAGACGTGGGGCGGTGCCGCCTCCAAGTCATGGGGCGGCCAGAAGTTCGTCCAGATCGACATCTCGCCGCAGGAAGCGGACAGCAACGTGCGCATCGACGCACCGGTCGTCGGCGACATCGGTTCGTGCGTGGCGGCCATGTTGAGTGCGATGGGATCGAATTGGCCGAAGCCGCCTGCTGAATGGATCGACGCCATCAACGAGCGCAAGACGAAGAACGTCGCGAAGATGGCCGAGACGCTGGGCAAGAATCCGATGCCGATGAGTTTCCAGAGCGCGCTGAACGTCGTGCGCGACATCGTCAAGGCCAATCCCGACGCCGTGCTGGTGAACGAGGGCGCCAACGCGCTCGACTTCACGCGCAGCATCGTGGACATGTACAAGCCGCGCAAGCGCATCGACGTGGGCACGTGGGGAATCATGGGTGTGGGCATGGGCTATTCGATCGCCGCCGCCGTCGTGACCGGCGAGCAGGTGATCGCGGTGGAGGGCGACAGCGCCTTCGGCTTCTCCGGCATGGAGACCGAGACGATCTGCCGCTACAACCTGCCGGTATGCATCGTGATCATGAACAACAACGGCGTGTACCGCGGCGACGAGAAGAATCCCACGGGCGGCACCGATCCTTCGCCGCTGGTGTTCGTCAAGGATGCCCGTTACGACAAGATGATGGAGGCGTGGGGTGGCGTCGGTGCGCATGTGAAGACACCGGACGAGCTGCGCGTGGCCATGGTCGAAGCGATCCGTTCGCGCCGGCCCACGCTGATCAACGCGGTCATCGACGAAGGTGGCGGCACGGAGAGCGGCCGCATCACGAGTCTCAATCCTTCTGCCAAGAAGAAGGCCTGAGTTTGCGCCGCGTTCGAGCGTCGTCGGCATGCGATTCTGCGCGGGCGCGCTTCGGCGCGACGACGCACAACGCGGCGATGTGCGCGTTGCTTCGGCATGAATCACGGCCTTAAGGGGCCAACGAATGATCGCAATGGATAGGGGAACGCAATGAGCAAGGCATTGGACGGCGTCCGCATCCTGGACTTCACGCACGTACAGTCGGGCCCGACGTGCACGCAGCTTCTCGCCTGGTTCGGCGCCGACGTGATCAAGGTCGAGCGCGCGGGCGAAGGCGACATCACGCGCGGCCAGCTGCGCGACATCCCCGGCGTGGACAGCCTCTATTTCACGATGCTGAACCACAACAAGCGCTCGGTGACGGTCGACGCCAAGAATCCGAAGGGCAAGGCCGTGCTGGAGTCGCTGGTGAAGCACTGCGACGTGCTGGTGGAGAACTTCGCCCCCGGTGCGCTCGAGCGCATGGGCCTCACGTGGGAACACATCCAGTCGCTCAATCCGCGGATGATCGTGGCCTCGATCAAGGGCTTCGGCCCCGGTCCGTACGAGGACTGCAAGGTCTACGAGAACGTCGCGCAATGCGCCGGCGGCGCAGCCTCCACGACGGGTTTCGATGACGGCCCGCCGCTGGTGACGGGCGCGCAGATCGGCGACTCGGGTACCGGCCTGCACCTGGCGCTGGGCATCGTTGCCGCACTGTACCAGCGCAACACGACAGGCCGCGGCCAGAAGGTGACGGCGGCGATGCAGGACGGCGTGCTGAACCTGTGCCGCGTGAAGCTGCGCGACCAGCAGCGCCTCGACCGCACGCAGGTGATGGAAGAGTATCCGCAGTATCCGAACGGAAAATTCCTCGAAGCGGTGCCGCGCGCCGGCAATGCGTCGGGCGGCGGGCAGCCGGGCTGGATCCTGAAGTGCAAGGGCTGGGAAGCCGACCCGAATGCATACATCTACTTCATCACGCAGGCGCCGGTGTGGAAGAAGATCTGCGAAGTGATCGGCCGGCCCGAGTGGCTGACCGACGAACGCTACGCGACACCCAAGGCGCGTCTGCCGCACCTGATGGAGATCTTCGGGAAAATCGAGGAGTGGACCAAGACCAAGACCAAGTTCGAGGCGATGGACATTCTGAACGAACACGACATCCCCTGCGGCCCGATCCTGTCGATGAAGGAAATCGCCGAAGAGCCAAGCTTGCGCAAGACCGGCACGGTGGTCGAGGTGGATCATCCGAAGCGCGGCAAGTACCTTTCCGTCGGCAATCCGATCAAGCTTTCCGACAGTCCTACCGAGGTGACGCGCTCGCCGCTGCTGGGCGAGCACACCGATGAAGTGCTGACGGAGCTCGGCTACGACGCCGACGCCATCGCGGCACTGCGCACCGCCGGCGCGATCTAGCGCCGCGCGCTCCAACGTCAAGACAATATCCATCAAGCGAGGACCCCCATGGCGCACGACAAGTCGGCGGTGAAACAAATCCTGGACAAGGCGAAGGCGGATGGCCGCACGTCGCTGACCGCGCCAGAGGGCAAGCTCGTCTGCGATGCCTACGGCATCACGGTGCCGAAGGAAGGCGTGGCCACCACGGCCGACGAAGCCGTCAAGCTCGCGCATGGCATGGGCTTCCCGGTGGTGATGAAGATCGTCTCGCCAGAAATTCTGCACAAGACGGAAGCCGGCGGCGTGCTGGTGGGTGTCAAGAGCGCGGCGGATGTCGAGGCCGGCTTCGCCACGATCATGGCCAATGCCAAGAAGTACGACGCCAAGGCCAACTTGCTGGGCTTACAGGTGCAGCAGATGGTCATGGGCGGCACCGAAGTCATCATCGGCGCGGTCACCGACCAATCCTTCGGCAAGCTCGTCGCCTTCGGCTTGGGCGGCATCCTGGTCGAAGTGCTGAAGGACATCACGTTCCGCCTGGCGCCCGCCACCAGGGACGACGCGCTGTCGATGCTGGACGGCATCGGCGCGGCGGCCATGCTGAAAGGCGTGCGCGGCAGCGACCCGGTCGACCGCGATGCGCTGGCTGCATTGATCGAAAATGTCTCGCAGCTCGTGTCCGACTTCCCGGAAATTGCGGAGATGGACCTGAACCCGGTGTTCGCATCGAAGTCGGGTGCCATCGCCGCCGACGTGCGCATCGTGCTCGATTTCACGCCAGCACCGGTCAGGTACCGCCCGAGCCAGGCCGATATCGTCAAGCAGATGAACCACATCATGAAGCCGGAGGCGGTGGCGGTCATCGGTGCCTCCGACGAAGCCGGCAAGATCGGCAATTCGGTGATGAAGAACCTGATCAACGGCGGCTACAAGGGCAAGATCTACCCGATCAACCCGTCCGCCGCGACGATCATGGGCCTGCCCGCGTTCAAGAGCGTGAAGGACGTGCCGGGCGACATCGACATCGCCGTGTTCGCGATTCCCGCCAAGTTCGTCGCGGCGGCGTTGACCGAAGTGGGCGAGAAGAAGATTTCCGGCGCCATCCTCATTCCCTCGGGCTTTGCCGAGACCGGCAACATGGAAGGCCAGCTCGAACTGGTCGACATCGCACGCAAGTACGGCGTGCGACTGATGGGGCCCAACATCTACGGCTTCTACTACACGCCGAAGAACCTATGTGCCACGTTCTGCACCGCCTACGACGTGCAGGGCAAGGCCGCGCTGTCGTCGCAATCGGGTGGCATCGGCATGGCGATCATCGGCTTCTCGCGCTCCGCGAAGATGGGGGTTTCTGCCATCGTGGGCCTCGGCAACAAGTCCGACATCGACGAAGACGATCTGCTGACGTTCTTCGAGCAGGACGACAACACCGAGATCATCGCGCAGCACTGCGAGGATCTGAAGGACGGCCGCTCGTTCGCGGAAGTAGCGAAGCGCGTGTCCAAGAAGAAGCCGGTCGTGATGCTGAAGGCGGGCCGCACCAGCATGGGCGCGCGCGCCGCAAGTTCTCATACCGGCGCACTGGCCGGCAACGACAAGATCTACGAAGACGTGCTGAAGCAATCGGGCGTGATCCGCGCGCGGTCGTTGCGCGACCTGCTCGAATTCGCGCGCGGCATTCCCAAGTTGCCCACGCCGAAGGGGGAGAACGTCCTCATCATCACCGGCGCCGGTGGCTCGGGCGTGCTGCTGTCCGACGCGTGCGTGGACAACGGCCTGACGCTGATGGCGATGCCGCCTGATCTTGATGCCGCGTTCCGCAAGTTCATCCCGCCGTTCGGCGCGGCCGGCAATCCTGTTGACATCACCGGGGGCGAACCGCCGAAGACCTATCAGAACACCGTGCGCCTCGGCCTCGACGATCCGCGCATTCATGCACTGATCCTCGGCTACTGGCACACGATCGTCACGCCGCCGATGGTCTTCGCGAAGATCATGGTCGAGGTTGTCGAGGAAATGCGCGCCAAGGGCATCGAGAAGCCGGTGGTGGCCTCGCTGGCCGGTGACGTCGAGGTGGAGGAAGCCGCGGAATACCTGTACGACCACGGCATCCCGGCCTACGCATACTCGACCGAAATTCCGGTGGCGGTGCTCGGCGCCAAGTACCAGTGGGCGCGCGGCGCCGGCCTCATCAAATAGTTTCAGAATGAGCGGCGCCGGGCCGCCCCAAGCCGCTCGCCCCCCTGGGGGGGAGGGGCGCGCAGCGCCCGTCGGGGGGGAGTCCTCCGGCGGCGCCGGGCCGCCCCAAGCCGCTCGCCCCCCTGGGGGGGAGGGGCGCATCGCGCCCGTCGGGGGGGAGCACCCCCCCTGCGGCCCCTGGAACCCCGGCATCACTTCGCGCATTCCGCACGAGGTGATGCCCTTCGCGACGATCTTCCGTCCGGAGAATGTCTCCAGCACCATCGCCGGTGCGGAGGAACTGCGCGACCTCACCGGATTCGACGTGACCGAACTGGTGGCGTTCCGGCCGCAGCGGTTGGCATTGCATGAACTGTTGATTCGCGTCACCGCCGATCTGTCGGTCTCGTCGGGCACGACAGTTGCGGACCTCGGCATCAATTTCCGGCAGATGGTCCGCACGATTCTGGCCAATCATCTGGATGCACAGATGCCGACCATCGTCGCCGCGTTCAATGCCACGCGGCAGCGATTGGCGAAGTTTATCCGTGCAGAGGTCGATACATGTTTGTTCGCCTCCGCCACACCTGTGCCCGCGCCGGCACCTGCGCGTCGTTTCTTCGGCTTGCTGCGCGCGTCGCCGGCGGTCACGCGAGCGCCGGAACCGATGTCGCCCGATGCCGTCGTGCGCCTGTGGGAACAACGTGCCAGCGATGCCGGCGACCCGCTGCACCGCGCGGCCTTTCGGGCGATGGCCCGTGTGGTTGCGGCGTTGCTCAGCCGACACGGTGAGCTCTGGGGCACGCCCGAATTGATCACCGCTGTTGCCACCGATCTTGCCTGCAATGAATTCGGCAGTGAGGAAATCGGCCGCCTGCTCGATCCGATCGTGCGGGAAGCCGCGCAGCGCGAGGGCTACGCGTTGCTGCTGCCGCAGCCGCAGCCGGTGATCATGAACACCAAGGGCGCATCGGCGGCCGGCAAAAGCACGATGCGACCGGAGCAGAAAACCCTGGCCAAGCGTATCGGCGTGGCGTGGGATGACTTTGCGCTGATCAGCCCTGACATCTGGCGCAAGCAGCTTCTTGACTACAGCTCACTTGGCGCTGCTTACAAATATGGCGGCGCGTGCACCGGCGATGAGTTGCACATCATCGACCAGAAGCTCGATCGGTATATGGCACGCAAGGCGCATGACCACGGCACGACGCATCTGCTGATCGACCGCTTCCGATTCGACAGTTTTGCGCCGGACTCGGCCGAGGCGGGCAGCAATCTGCTGACTCGCTTCGGTCACATCGTCTACATGTTCTTCATGCTGACGCCGCCGGCAGCGATCGTGGAACGTGCATGGCAGCGTGGCCTCGATGTGGGCCGCTACAAGGCCGTTGACGATCTGCTGGCGCACAACAACGATGCCTATGCCGGCATGCCGGAGCTTTTTTTCACGTGGGCACTGCGCAATGACAAGGATGTGCACTGCGAATTCCTGGACAACACTGTGCCCCTTGGCGAGCGACCGCGCACTGCGGCATTTGGCTGGAACGGGGAACTCAATGTGCTCGACGTGAAAGCGATGCTCGACATCGAGCGCTTCCGCAAGGTAAATGTCGACGCGACGCAACCGGAAGCGCTGTATCCGGATCCGGAGGTGTTGACGCCAGCGCGAAACACGGTGTTTCTGATGGCATGTGCGCGGCGCTTGCGGACCCTCAATTTTGTCGACCGCGACACCGGGCAGATCTATCTGTGCATCGAGGCCGGGGTGCCGCGCTGGGCTGACGCGCCTATGCTGGCGCAGGCGATGACGGACGCCGACGTTCGCGCAGGAATCGCCGCAGTGGCACCGATGGCGGTCGATGGGCGGCTACCTGCACCTCCGGAACCGGTTGTGCTGCAGGATCTCATCGGCGCGGAGCGCATTCATACGCTGGGCCGCTGGGGTCCGGAACATCACGCAGCTGCAATGTAGGCGAGGCTTCAGCCTCGCAGCGAAATCGCGGTGTCGACCCTGCGAAGCCGACGCCCCGCCTACAAATTTCCCGGCTTGCGGCCGAACATCTCCCGCAATACCGTCTTCTGCACCTTGCCCATCGCGTTGCGTGGCAGCGCATCGACGATGTGCACATGCTTTGGCACCTTGAAGTTGGCGATCTCGCCTTTCAATGCGCCAATGACCGATGCTTCGGTCAACGTGTGTCCCGGAAGGCCGACGATCACGGCAGTCACCGCTTCGCCGAAATCCGGATGCGGAATGCCGATCACGGCGGACTCCTCCACGCCTTCCATGTCGTCGATGCATTCCTCGATTTCCTTCGGATAGACATTGAGGCCGCCGGTGATGATCAAGTCCTTCGCGCGGCCGATCAGGCGCAGGTACCCGCGGCCGGGATCCGCATCCACCCACTCGCCCATGTCGCCGGTGCGAAAGTAGCCGTCGGCCGTGAATTCCTCGCGCGTCTTCTCCGGCATCCCCCAGTATCCAGAGAAGACATTGGGGCCGCGCACCTCGACGCCGCCGATGGCGGCGTCCGCGTCCACACCCTTGACGATCCGGACCTCGACGCCGGGCAGCGGCTTGCCCACGGTGCCGCCCACGCGCTCACCCAAAAGCGGGTTCGAGGTGATCATGCCGGTCTCGGTCATCCCGTAGCGTTCGAGCACGGCGACGCCGGTATGCGTCTCGAAGGCGGCAAACGTCTCCGCGAGCAGCGGCGCGGAACCGGATACGAAAAGCCGCACACCGGCCGCGATCTCACGCGAGAACGAGGGCTCGGTCAGCAGGCGAGTGTAGAACGTGGGCACGCCCATCATCACGGACGCGCGCGGCAGCAGCGACGCCACCTCGCGGGCGTCGAACTTCGTGAGCCACAGCATCTGCGCGCCCGCCAGCAGCACGCAGTGAATGGCGACGAATAAGCCATGCACGTGATAGATCGGCAACGCATGCAGCAACACGTCGCCGCGCGTGAAGCCCCATTCCTCCACCAGCGCGAGCGCATTGGACGCGAGGTTGCGATGCGTCAGCATCGCGCCCTTCGACCGGCCCGTCGTGCCCGACGTGTAGAGAATCGCCGCGAGGTCGTCCGGTGCGGAGTGCACAGTGTCGAACGTTGCGTCGTGCACGCAGGCACGTTCGTCCAGCTCGTCGAGCGTCAGCACCGTGGCCGACCCGGCCAGCGTGACCACGGCACCCAGTTGCGCGTTATTGCAGACGATCACCGACGGTTCCGCGTCGGTGAAGAAATAGCGCAGCTCGGTCTTTTGGTAACCGGTGTTGAGCGGCAGGTAGACGAGGCCCGCGCGCAGGCAAGCCAGATAGAGCGCCAGCACGCGCGGGTCCTTGTCGAGCATGGCCGCAACGCGATCGCCCGGCTTGCAACCGGCGGCCACCAGTGCGTGCGCGTAGCGCGCGGAGGCAGCCGCGATGTCGTCGTAGTGGATGACGGGCCCGTTGGGGATCACCAGCAGCGGCTGCTCGGTGCCGTCGGGAAAGTGGCGCGCGAAAAGGGCGTAGAGGTTGGCGTTCATCGGGTCGATTTCATTCCTGCAGCGAATACGCGCGCGACTTCCTCGGCACGCGCCTCCAGTAGGGATACGGCACCGGCGATGCAGGCATCGAGCGTCGCCGGTG
>Ga0163153_10007272_pt1 | contig 11991 bp, 11 predicted proteins | sample OliLakLV19MP6IB1_FD_148629 | JGI IMG/M metagenome (GOLD analysis project Ga0163153, IMG submission 148629) | Freshwater microbial mat bacterial communities from Lake Vanda, McMurdo Dry Valleys, Antarctica - Oligotrophic Lake LV.19.MP6.IB-1 | ecosystem: Environmental > Aquatic > Freshwater >... | reverse complement strand
CAATTAACTTATTTTCTGTCCGAAATCGTTTATTTAGCTATCTTTACTATATTGTATTGTAACTATAGGTCCATTGATATAGTTTTATACATTATGCTTCCTTAATATAAACTGCGTTAAATAAACAAACCTTAAGCAATATATACTATATGGCTTATATTGTCTTCCCAGAACTCTCTACTTTAGCCTTGAACAACCGAGAGAGTAACCTCACGAAGCACTTGACTTTGTTCTAAATATTTCTTAACATGAATTTAGGATGAATAAAGCATGTAATCTAGATAATGTTGAGGCTTCGTTTAGTGACTATCTATCTGCGGGAAATCGTAACCTCGCTGCAACATCGATTAAAAACTACCTTTCGGATTTCAAACACTTCTTGGGCTGGATAAGGGCTAACTCAGCAGAGACGGATCTTGGAGAGTCCATCAACTTGACTATCAACGAAGAGTCTTTACGTAAGTATCTGCAGTACCTCAGTTCGCAGGAACTACCTATAAAAACACTTAGTAGAAGACTCTCAACCTTAAGAAAATTCATACAGTTTGGTGAGGAGAATGATCTCGATCTACTAATTAGCTCCTCTGTCCTCAAACAAGATAAGACTACGGTCGTTAAGAATGTCGATAACTTTACTAATGACATCCTTGAGAAACCATTGGTGCTCATGGAAAAAAATAGACAAATTTTTTCAAACCCCAGGACAATTGGCTCAATAGGTATAATCGCCGTTCTTATTGTATTGTTCACGTACGTACCGTTAAAAATCTCAACTTTATTCAACTCTTCTGCGAAATCTTCCACGGCATTTTCATCGAACCCAATAAAGTCTGGGAGAGTCTTCGCATTTCAAGGAAGACTTGTCGACAGTCTTGGGAACAACATTACATCTTTAACATCGATTCAGTTTAAGCTTTATGGTTCTCCTACCTCGAAAAATGCCCTGTATCAAACCGGAAACTGTTCCATTACTCCTGACCGAAATGGATATTTTTCTGTCCTTATAGGTGGAGAGTCCATGAGTCCTCCTCCGGTACAAGATACCTGTGGCAATGAGGTTGGAGCTACGGTATTTAGCGAAAATTCGAACGTATACCTCGGGACTACAGTTGCATCCGATAATGAAATGACTCCACGACAACCAATCGCTAATGTTGGGTATGCTGTAAACTCCGAAACTCTTAAAGGCCTTCCGCTAGGATCGTCGACCTCATCGGTACCGTTCATATCTTCCGATGGATCGGTCATCCTGTCTCTTAACTCACCTTCCATTACCTCTACATACAGCAGTGGCACATTTTCAATAAAAAGTGGCTCCGACTTATCGCTTCAAACAGGTAGAGATGGTAATCTGTCGCTAAACGCAACAGGAAGCGGTTCGATTCGCTTAAGAACCGGCGACTCCACCGTTAATCGCATCTTCGTCTCGGACGCGGGTAACGTAGGAATAAGCACATCTACCCCAACTTATTTTAGACTAGAGGTCTCCGGCGATGTTGGTCCCGAGCTTAGTAGCGTTTACGATATTGGCTCACCTACTCGAATATGGAATGACATCTTTACCGATCGACTCTGTTTTGATGGCTCCTCAGACTGCATATCAAACTCCTTAGGTATTTTTTCGGCCATTTCAAACAGTTCCAGCTCACAATTAGTTATTAAGGACAGCCTTGTATCTGGAAGTTCGGTATCATCAGGAACGACCACCCTAGACATTGCAGGTGCGGGCACCTCATACGCTCTTTGTCACAGCTCTCAGTCAGGTACCGACAACGAAAAAATTGTTGACTGCGCGTCTACTCCTACCGCAGACTTTGCCGAAATGTATCCAGTCGCACCTGGAACAGAGTTCGGAGACGTTATGACCTTGGGTAGTAAAATAGTCAAAACAACTAAAAATGAAGCAATCCGACAGCTAGTTAAGGCTAATAAACCTTACGACGGTCATGTCATCGGAATAGTTTCAAACAACTATGACGACTTCATAAGCATTGGACACAACGTCTCAACAATCGATAATCCCATGCCAATTGCGCTCAAAGGAAGGGTGCCTGTTAAGATATCTAGCAACTCAGATTCAATTGAGGCTGGAGACTACATTACTACGTCTACCGAAGCCGGCAAGGCAATCAAGTCCCTAGGAGATGGTGTGGTTATCGGTAGAGCTCTAGAGTCATGGAAGCAAGGGTCTATAAAAAATCAAATCATGGTCTTTGTTGGCATTGACTATGTGGTTCAGTCTCAAAATCCATTCCAACTACTTACTCAAGGTATTACCTCCGCAGTTTCTGCTCAGATCGAGACACTTACAGCTCAACGCATAGTATCTCCGGTTGTACAAACCTCAGAAATTAATCCTGAGCCCGGAAAGGACCTCACTATAAATCTAGGCGCTGACGATAGCGTCTCAAGCACATCCTCCGAACTCTCAAAACTAGTAATTAAAGGGATAAAAAAAGCGGTTGTCGCTTCCATAGACTCTCAAGGAAATGTAGAGGCAAAAGGAACCATCAGGGCTGAAAATGGCATCTTCAACAACTCCATAACCGCAGGCACCATAAAAAGCAAAACGACAGACAGTCTGAGTGAGAATCTAAATGAAGTACAGGCAAAACTCACCAAACTATCGCAGACAACCAGTCTGACACCAACCTCACCACCAATTCCCGCCGATGCACTTTCTTCGATATCTCACGATGTACTGACCTCTCGCTTGGTAGTCACCGAGTTTGCGGACATATATGAGCTGTCCGTACAAAACAGAATAACTGCACGATCGGACACTCTCCATCTCATTGCTAACTCCTCGATCTCTCTTTTTGACGGTAGTACTGTCTTTTCCAAACAGGGGAATCTAGTCACAAAGGGTAAAATTACAGCTAAGGAGCTCGAAATAAAAAGTACTGACGGAGTCACAGTTGCAGCAATCAGCGCAACCGGATCTGCTACCTTAAACAATCTTCAGCTTCCGAAAACCGCTGGTTCATCCATAATTGCGCAAGGAGAAAACGAGGTCAAGGTACATAACCCAAGCCTTTCGGAGTCATCTCTTATATACATCACTCCGGAGACCGATCTAAGCACTATTGACAGACCTCTTGTCGTTAACAAGAGACTGCTGTGTAGGTCTTCGGACGAAGGCTGTAGCAATTACTTTTCCGTAGCTATCAGCACTAATAACCACCCTGGTATAAAATTTAACTGGTTAATTATCAACTAAGTAGTTACACTAAACAGGAATAAAAATGCAAAAACTAAAGTCCTACATTGTTGGCCTTTCTCTCTTCTTCGTTCCTTTGTTCTTTCTTCCTATAACCCATGAGTTCTACAACATAAATAAGTTTATGCTTATGGCTATTTCATCCATAGCTTTACTTTCAATATCTTCTTATCAATTTCTTAAAACAAGGCAGATTAGTTGGTCAAAAAATTCTTTGCGCATTCTTCTACCTATGTCGATTTTCCTCGTAACGGTTTCGCTCTCAACCGCTATCGCCTCTACAAATAAAGTTCAGGCGGTGCTCAACTACACATACGGCCCTTTAATACTCGCTGTTTTTATGGTTTTTTACTGGTACATTTCTCGAGAAGAAAGCGACAATACCGTTGGTCTAATGCTTAGGTTCAGTGGCCTTTGCGTCTCGGTGATTACAATAATCTTGTTTTTTCATCCCTTCGACTCCGTCATTCTACCCAAAACCTTTCAGTTTCTCAAAAATCAAAACTTTACTCCCCTTGGGACTCAACTCGACCTTATGCTTTTTCTCGGATTTGTCTTGATCTACCAGTTTTTACATTGGCTAAAAACAAAAAAAGAGACTCGGCGTACCGACTGGCTTGCAATTCTAGGAGTAGCTATTTCGACTACTGCTCTAGTACTCTCGTTTCTTACACTAACGCAGAGATCGACATCTAGCTTGGCACAAAATACTGCTCCGCTCAACCTTTCATTAAAAGCAACGGTTGAGTCCTTGAGTACTCCTTTTGGATTTGTGCTTGGCTCCGGAATAAACAACTTTAGTTCCGTCTTCACACAGGTAAAGGACAGTGCGCACAATTCTTCTGAAAGCTGGGCTGTGAATAGCTACGATAACGCCTATTCTGCTATTTTGCAGGTACTGGTTGAGTCTGGTCTCCTTAGCGCCTTAGCGCTAGTCGGAGTTTTTGTTAGCGGTTTCTTAATAGGTCGAAGTAAGGCTTCCTTAATTTTGCTTGGATATATGGCCATGATGTTCTTGACTACACCAGCTTCCCTAATACAGTTTCTCCTTCTCTACTGCGCTTTGGGGATAATTGCGTCGGACTCAACTAAAAATCGCAAACAAACTATCCATATATCGGAGAAGAAGTCTCTGTTTCTGATAGGATTTATTAACGCATCTACTCTAATCACCTTAACGCTATTTTTTGTATTTGGTTTAGTTCCTACATATCGCGCTGAGATGGCTATGAGAAGCTCGGTAGATGCTGTCGCAAATAATGATCTGAGAGAGCTATATAACAACCAGTACAGCGCTGTCATCCTCAATCCATATATCGAACGTTATCGACTCAATTTTTCACAAACAAATCTCTTCGTAGCAAAGCAGATGGCGACTCGATCAAATCCAGATCAAGCCATTATAACCTCTTCGGTTCAACAAGCTATTAACGAGGCTCAGTCGGCAATATCCCTCAATCCAAAGAAGGCTAGCAACTGGGAAAATCTTGGCATTATTTATAAAAATGTATTAGGTGTAAAAGGAGCGGAACAATGGGCCATTGCAGCATTTCAAAGAGCCATACTTCTTGACACTCAAAATGTATCCTACCGTCTTGAGCTTGGCGGAGTATTTTACTCACTCAAACAGTATGAAAATGCTATAAAGATATTTCAGGAGGCAACTCTTCTTAAGCCGGACTTGCCAAACTCCTACTATAATTTAGCCCACTCCTACTATCAAAATCAAAACTCTAAAGAGGCGGTTAGGGTTATGGACATGCTACTCGTTCTTCTTAAAAAACAGTCCTCCACAAACTACGAAAAGGTGCTAAAAGAGCGCAACGATTTTGCCTCAGGCACGCCCCAAAATCAGGCTCCAACTGTGATACAATAGTATCACTACTCTATGCGACAGATTGCACAGTTTGTACTTTTTTTTGTTGAGTACATGAGGTCTAGAATTTTAAGCGCTGCACGCGTCATAGAGCGCGTCAAGGACATCTTCGTAGCTATTTTAATTGTTAAACGAGGAAAGTACTCTTCCTCCTTTTTAAACAGCTCCTTCCTTCTTCTTGCTATCGCGGCCTTGGTAGGAGGTCCCATTATTGCAGAAAATAATCCTTTTGGAAGCGACCTCAACTCAAATCAAGGCTTACAAAGTTCGATTATATCCTTTAATCCTTACGAGGGTAATGTTGGCACTATTATATCCGCAAAGCCACGCGATAAGATGGTCGACTACTCCGTTCTTGGAGGCGACACCTTGAGCACCATTGCTAAAAAATTTGATGTTTCGTCAGAGAGCTTACGATGGGCGAACAGCCTTAAGTCAGACACCATCAAGCCGGGTCAAGTAATCAAAGTTCCTCCTGGAACCGGTGTGGTACATAAAGTGGTGTCGGGAGATAATATTTATACGATAGCAAAAAAGTATAACGTCGATGCGCAGAACATCCTTAACTTTCCGTTCAACGATTTTGCTGATCTTGACACGTTCTCCTTAACCAGTGGTCAAACTCTGTTCGTTCCTAACGGATCTGTGCTTCCTCCAAAACCAGCTACCTCACCTGGTGGATTTTACAGTGGTCCTATTCAAGCAGGAGCTCGTGGAAGCTCGAACTTTATCTGGCCGACCTCAGGAGGTATAACGCAGTACCCAATCTGGTATCACATGGCGGTTGACATCGCAAACAATGCACTTCCGCCTGTTCTTGCATCCGATAACGGAACCGTTACGTTTGCTGGATGTGCGGATTATGGCTATGGATGTCACATTATCGTGGATCACGGAAATGGCTATCAGACACTCTATGCTCATCTCTCAAGTCTTGGCGTTACGCCTGGCCAAGCAGTAAATCAAGGGCAACAAATTGGAGTTCTGGGATCAACGGGAAGGTCTTCGGGTCCGCATCTACATTTTGAGGTTCGTTCAGGAGGAGCTCAGCTCAATCCACTCAACTTTCTTCAGTAGTCATTCGTTCAATAGCGACCTCGAAAGCAGCATTTTTCAATGGGGTTTTTGTCCTGTAGTGCCTCTCCCAAATTGGCGCAAACGTAGCTGTCATTAGCTCAAGAAGTTTCTTGTTCACCTTTTCCTCCGACCAAACTTCATTATGTAAATTCTGGAACCATTCAAAATAAGAAACCATAACCCCTCCACTGTTGGCGAGCACATCCGGAATAATAATTACACCCTTTTCAACAAGATAATCTTGGGCTTCCTCGGTGACCGGACCATTTGCCATCTCAACAATTATCTTGGCCCGTATTTTGGTCATATTTCCCCTATGTATGACGTTCTCTAAAGCAGCGGGAACAAGAATGTCAACCGGCAACTCTAGAAGGTCTTCATTTGAAACAGCTCTCCCACCTCTCAGATCGCAAACACCACCTACGCAGTAACATCCTGAAAGGGCACCTTTCTCCTTTTTGCAGTTCATAACCAATGGAATATCTAGAGGCTCCATGTTTTTATAAACTATTCCGCCTTTGCTGTCCGATACGGCAACAATATCAAACCCTTCTTTTGAGGCTATCTCTGCAAAATAATACCCAACATTACCAAACCCCTGTACCGCTATCGTTGGTTTTGAACTTCCTGCCCCTCGCTGTGCCCTTCCGAAGCCGTAGGCGAAGGAGGGAAGCTTTAGCGAAGTGGGGAGCTTTGAAAGCAACGCTTTCAAAGCGATAACCCCTCCTCTTCCTGTAGCCTCCGTACGACCCAAGCTACCACCGATCTCGATAGGCTTACCCGTAAAGCTCCCCCTCCATTTGGAGAGCTGTTCGGGCGTTACATCACTAGTTCTAAGTTCTAAGTTCTTAGTTCTAAGTTTTATGTACTCATCCACCATCCAGGACATTATTTGACCGTTAGTGTTAACGTCTGGAGCAGGGATGTCTTTTTCTTCACCAATAAAGTCGTAAAAAGCCCTTACATACGCTCTAGAAAGACGCTCAAGTTCGGTTATAGACAGGGTTTTTGGATCGATAATTATTCCACCTTTCCCTCCACCTAGCGGAATACCTGCCACTGAGCACTTGATGCTCATTAACGTTGCTAGCGCCTGCACCTCCGGTAGCGAAACTTGTGGATGAAATCGTATTCCACCTTTGTACGGTCCTAGCTTGCTACTATGCTGAACTCTGTATGCCTGAAAAGATTTTTTAGTACCGTTGTCAAGTTCGATTTCCAACATCGCCTTATGGATGTGTTCTGGAGTAACTAGTTTTTCAATATCGGAGTTGCTTAGGTTTAGTGTTTTACCGGTTTGTCTAATGAGGTTTTGGGCCGTTTGAAGCATTTGTTCACCTGCGGTACTCATATGAAGATGTTACTGTAGTTCGAGCCATCTCTCAACATCTAATGCTGCCGCTACGCCCATACCAACCGCTGTTGCCGCTTGCCTATAGACATGGTCTACACAGTCACCAGCAGCAAACACTCCCTCAACAGAGGTAGATGTCTGATATGTCGAGGCAATCTTTTCTTTACCTTCCCATGCAGCCATTACAGCGGTAAGAATATAACCTTTTTCATCCAGTTTTACGCAGTCTTTAAATAGCTCTGTGTCTGGTTTATGCCCTATTCCTAAAAATAATCCGTCTAGCTTCAGCTCTTTTGTAGTATTGTCTTTTAAATTTTGTAGCTTCAGTCCCTCGACCCTATTCTCCCCCAAAACTTCTGTAACTACGGTGCTCCAAACCACCTCGATTTTTTCATGCTTAAGAACGCGATCCTGCATAATTTTTGAGGCTCGAAAAGAGTCTTTTCGATGAATTAAATATACTTTTGTAGCAAACTTTGTGAGAGTCAGAGCTTCCTCCATGGCCGTATCTCCTCCACCGACCACAGCAACTATCTTATTCTTGAAGAAGAACCCATCGCATGTGGCGCAAGCAGACACTCCTTTTCCCTTCAGACGTTGTTCCGATTCGAGGTTAAGCCATAGCGCCTTCGCGCCTGTCGCAATAATAACGCTTTTTGCCATTACTTCGCGATCTATGCTCTTGATCTTAAATGGAGCTTGATTAAGCTCAACGCTTGTAACGTTTTCGTCAAAAATTGTTACACCAAACTTAGCTACATGAGCACGCATCTTATTGATAAGCTCCGGACCAAGAATTGAGTCAAATCCAAGATAGTTCTCCACATCGCTTGTTAAGGTAAGCTGACCTCCGGGAGGTGAGCCTGCAAACATTACTGGTTTGAGGTTGGCTCGGGAGGTATATAGCGCCGCAGCAAGACCTGCAGGCCCGCCGCCGATTATCACAACGTCTTTTATTTCGCTCATAGGGATTCAATCGTACCTAAAAATTTATAGATTTACAATTACATGCTTAGTGCCCGATCTACTACACGCTCTATTTTTTGCGAGCTTTCTTTAGGAAGAGTCTTACATATATCAAGAACAATTAGTTCTTTCGCCAGCCCATCAATCGCCTTCTTTACCGCCGAGACCTGTTGAAGAACCTCGTGACAGTCCCGCTTGGTATCCATCATTCTCTGAATTCCTTTCAGCTGTCCGATTATGCGATTTATTCTTTGAGTACTCATACTAAGTATAGGTATGTACTCCATACTACTATAGAGTATATACCTATGTCAACCACATACTTATCCACAAACCATTCACTTTAAAGTTGCTGGTACAATGTTCGTATGGAAATAAGGCTCGCGACCACAGAGGACAAAAATGAAGTTTTAGCCCTTCTAGACGAGCTGTTGGTCGAAGTTAACAAAAAAACGGGAGAGCACAACTCAGTCATCTAAATCGCAAAAACTAAGAGAAGATATGTTCCTAGAATTGCTCAATAGGTCTGATGTAAGGATTTTCGTGGCAGACGCGCATAAGTTCTACGAAAAACAGGGAGGCGTTCACACTGAAAAAATGTTTCGCTTCGAAATCAATTAAGCGCCTGCGCTTAGAGAGTCTAAGAATTCGGCGTTGTTCTTGGTCTTTGAGAGCTTGTCAATCATGAGAGTGACGCGCTCTTCGCCATCAAGTAGACCTAACATACGATGTAGCGTGGTTATCTTCTTCATAAATTTCTCGTCAAGCAGAAGTTCTTCATGTCGAGTTCCGGATCTTTCGATGTTTACGGCTGGGAAGATTCTTCGTTCGGCTAGCTTACGGTCTAGATGAATCTCCATGTTACCGGTACCCTTAAACTCTTCGTAGATAAGGTTGTCCATTCTTGATTCCGTCTCGATAAGAGCTGTTCCGATAATGGTTAAGCTGCCACCCTCTTCGCAGTTTCTAGCCGCTCCCAAGAACTTTTTTGCAGGAAAAAGCGCTGCTGGGTCAATTCCACCGGACATGCTTCTTCCGGTCCCTTGAACAGATAAATTGAAAGCACGTGCTAGGCGCGTTATAGAGTCAAGAAGTACAATTACGTCCTTTCCCATCTCGACCAGTCTTCTTGCCCGTTCAAGTGCCAAATTCGCTACCTTCACCTGCTGTCTTGGCGACTCATCAAAGTTAGACGCAGCAACCTCTCCTTTAATAAATCTTTTTATCTCGGTAACTTCTTCCGGTCTTTCACCGATAAGAATTGCCATTAAATGTGCCTCTGGATGATTAACGCTTATTGCTTCCGCAATCTCCTTAAGGAATGTGGTTTTACCCGCCTTAGGTTGAGACACAATCAAAGCTCTCTGACCAAATCCGATTGGGGCAATTAAATCAATGATTCTTGTAGAAAGAACTTCTTTTTTCGTTTCGAGCTTAATCTGTCTATTGGGATGTAATGAGGTTAGCTGTTCGAAGTCCTTACGAGCTCTGCTTTGCTCCTCAGAAATCTCCTCACCATTAATTTTTTTGATCAAAAGCAAACTGTGAAATCTCTCACCTTCCTTAGGTGGTCTGGCCAATCCCTCAACCATGTCTCCTCTTCGAAGCCAGAATCGGCGAATCTGGGAGGTTGAAACATAAATGTCCTTGTTAGGATTTATTGTGTAGTCTTGTCGAAGAAAACCGTAGCCACCTACCGTGACGTCTAGGACTCCGGTTGCGACATAGCTCAACTTGAGATCTTCTTTTAGTCTGTGCTCTGATTTGACAGGTCGTTCCGACTGTCTCTGCTCTTGCTCATCGCTGGCGCCGCCCAGAGGGCTCGTTCCGACAGAGTCTCCAGACGGAGTCTGCCCGGCGGGAGCAATTGCCTTTTCCTCATAGCTATTGCCTTCAAGCATAGTGCTCACGTCAAGAACCTCATCTTTTTTATCAATCATAAATTACTGTAGAAATATAAATTAACCAAAAATTAACGAATTATCGAATTAACGCATTAGAGATAACTCGTTAGTTCGTGAACTCATTCGATGAATGGTGCATTAAATTTTTTTAAAGGGGAAACAAAATGATCCTCTCCAACAAGTAGAAACCTAAAACTTTTCCTCTGCAAAAGTACGGGAAGGCAAGTCCCGATTAAATCGGGAACAGCGCCTCATTTCCGCGACCTTCGTCGGGATTACCCTATTGATTTGATAGCGTAAAGAAAAAGTTTTTAAATTGCTAGTCTCATCAGGAGGATCAAAAGAAGTATACAACCGCCAATTTAGCTTGTCAATTGTATTTAAGACCAAGCCAGCTATAATACTTGAATGACCATAGATAACGCTGATCAACTCCCACCAAGAAGTGAACCCAAGTCATCGACTAATGAGGCGAGGGGTATTATTCAGTTCGAGGCTGCGTATTTACTACCACTTTCTACAGTTAAGCCACCCGAGTACGATAAGCTTTCGAGTCTAAGAGCTAAAGGATTCAGCGATCTTGCGTCTGATACTGGCGGTTTGAAACCTAAATTTGAAGCACTGGCTAAAGGATTTGAAAAGATTGCACTGCTTGATGGAGAGAATAGTCGAGAAGTACTTAAACCATTTTTTCCCTTAGATGTCCAATTAGACGAATATACTCGAGATCTTATTATGGACTTAGCGTTCATGCGAGTCAGATTTGACGAAATAACTATTGGAACCGGACCCATGACAATAGCGGTTCAGCAAGAATTGCAAACTATATTGGTAAAATTAGGTCTTGTCTCTAACTCACAGGAAGTTTCAGATAGGCCTTTTGAAGCAAAAGTCCCGACTCTACAGGATGTAATTAAATACGCTCTAGGGTTTGATTTTGATTTATATAAATTGGTTGAGCCTATTGAAGCTAATTAACTATGAAAAATAAAGCGCCAATATTGGTTCTGTCTATATTAACGACTATACTTGTCTTTATTGTGGGCGTTCGGTATGGACAACATGTGGAAAGTACCAATAAACAAAATGCCTACAACTTCAAACTCGCCACAAAAATTGTTCCTACGGCGCCAAGAAAGCAGGTAAAGTTTGTCACTTACTCACATAAACAATGTAAGGTAGAGTTTGTAATACCGGATAGTCTGAAAAAATTAGTGGAATCAAGCGTTTCAGCTTCCTTCAAAGGAGATTCTGGTGAGAGTCTCTCATTTTCCTGCGATAAGAACGCTACAGGAACTGCGGAACTAAACCCGTACACGGGGCGGAAAGTGTTTTTTACCATCTCAAATGAACTGTCTCCTCTCTTGAAAAATACGCTTAAATGGCTACGTTAATCATCTAAGTACCAGCTGTCATCCTGAAAGAATTGAAGGATCTAGTGGAACGCTTCGCCGAGTCTGACTCGGCTTCGCTGGATTCCTCGTTTCACTCGGAATGACATTGTTTAAAACATTAAATCATTGAGAATTGATTGAAAACTGAAAATTGGGAATTGAGAATTATCTTTCTAGTGTAAGGTAGTAGTATTTCAAGC
>Ga0163153_10007271_pt1 | contig 11991 bp, 5 predicted proteins | sample OliLakLV19MP6IB1_FD_148629 | JGI IMG/M metagenome (GOLD analysis project Ga0163153, IMG submission 148629) | Freshwater microbial mat bacterial communities from Lake Vanda, McMurdo Dry Valleys, Antarctica - Oligotrophic Lake LV.19.MP6.IB-1 | ecosystem: Environmental > Aquatic > Freshwater > Lake... | reverse complement strand
GGCGGTGTGCGCGTCTCCATCGGAGATTGGAATGACAACGTTCCGGAATACCGTTCCGTCCTCACGGACAGTGATGGCACTTACGCCATTCCCGGCGTCGCCAACGGCTCTTGGACGGTTACCCCGCTCGTTGCCAACAGCAGTGCCACCGGCACGGCCGTCCCGGCCTCTCAGGCGGTGACGGTGATTGCCGGACGCGATGTCGTCGCGGGGGACATCGGTTACGCCCAGGCCGGCGCGGCTGACACCCTCACGGTTTCCCCCGGCACCGTGGTGATGGAAGTCGGACAATCCCTCGCCTTCGCCGCGACGAAGTGGACCGGAGGAACTCCCGCCACCGTCACGGGCACCTCCACTTGGAGCACCTCGGGCGGAGGCTCTTTCTCCGGCAGCACCTTCACCGCTACGACGACAGGCACGTGGACGATCACCGCCCTAGAGTCGGGCTTGAGCGGCACCGCCACCCTCACCGTCACCTCCGCCAGTCCCACCATCGCCATCGCTTCACCGGCCAACGGAGCCTTTTTCGCTCCCGGCACCCCGATCCCGCTCACTGCCGCAATCACGACCAACGGCAACTCAATCCAACGCGTCGAATTCTGGAGCAACGGCAGCAAACTGGGCGATGATGCCGATACCGCCGCCCCATGGACCTGGACGATCCCCAACCCGCCGGCGGGCACCTACACGGTGTTTGCCCGCGTGATCGAAACCTCCGGCCGTATCACCGAATCCACTGCCGTTGCCATCTCGGTGAGCGACCTGCCCCCTCCCTGGTCCCAAGCCGATGTCGGCGTGGTCAACAACAGCGATACGACGATCCATACCGGCGCCAACGGCGGCACGTTCACCATTACCGGCTTCGATGGCGGCGAGAGCAACTTCAGTTTCCTTCATCAAACCTACTCCGGCGACTTCAACCTCGTGGCCAGGTTTACCCCGAATGGCTCTCCTGGACATCACCGCTTTTTAGGCCTGTCCGCGCGTAACACCCTCGCATCGAACAGCCCCGAGATTCGTTCCTACTCCACTTTTAATAGCCCCAATTTTAGCATGCTCTGGTTTCGCAACCTCGACGGCTCAACCAACAACATCGAAGCCATCGCCCCCACCACCCTACCCGTCTGGTTCAAGCTCGAGCGCCGTGGTAACCTATGGCGTGGCGCCCGCTCCTACGACGGAGAAATCTGGACTTCGCTCGGCACCAGGGTCCTCGCTCTGGACGCCTCCGTGAAGGTCGGAGCGTTGGTAAGCTCCCAAGTCGCGGTCGCGATCACCAACTTGGTTCTCACCCCCGTGGCCGCGGGCATCCCCGACATTACCACGCAGCCCGTCAGCACCACCCGCGTCGTCGGCCAAACCGCCAGCTTCTCCACCACCGCCACCGGCAGCGCTCTGGCTTACCAATGGCAGCGCAGCAACGATGCCGGCTCCACGTGGGCCGATGTGACCGGGGCGACCGCCAGTTCCTACACGACGCCCGCGCTGGCGCTCTCCGATAACACCGCACGCCTGCGCGTCGTGATCACCAACACCGCGGGTTCCGTCACCAGCGACGCCGCGTTGCTCACGGTTACCCCGCCCGCCATCAGCATCACGAACCAACCTGCGGCGGCGAATACCACGGTCGGCGGCAGCGCCACCTTCACGGTTGCGGCCACGGTCAGCGGAGGTGGTGCGGTTTCCTACCAATGGCAGCAGCTCCCCTCCGGCGGCTCATGGGCCGACCTCCCGGGCGCCACTGCCGCGAGCTACACCGCGACCAACGTGCAGCTGGCCCAAACCGGCAGCCAGTTCCGCTGTGTGGTCAGCAGCCCCAATGCGACGTCCGTCACCTCAAGCGCGGCGAGCCTCAACGTCCTCCAGCAAATCCAGCTGTGGAACATGGAGACGAACCCGGGCTGGACCCTCGGCACCAGCTGGCAATGGGACACCGCCCAAGGCCCCGGCGGAGCGGGCATTGACCCGGCCACGGCGGCCAGTGGAACAAGAATTCTCGGATATAATCTGACGACCATCACGCTTGGACGCAAAGGCGACTACGCCAACTCCATCAGCACCCCGTCCTACGCCACCACCCCGGCGATCAACACCACGACTTACAGCTCGGTGCGACTCCAGTTCCAACGTTGGCTCGGCATTGAATCATTCTCTTTCGATAGGGTTGCCATTGAGTGGTCCACCAACGGCACTACCTGGACTTCTATCTACGCCAATCCCGCGTCCACCGTCCAAGACTCCTCGTGGACATTGATGAGCTATGATCTCCCCGCTGGCGCGGCCGGTGCGGCCACCCTCTTTATTCGCTGGGGGATGATCCAATCCGATGGTTCGGTCACTTATGGAGGATGGAACCTCGACGACGTCGCTATCCTCGGAGCCCCCACCAACCCGAACAGCCCACCGGTCATCGTGCAGCAGCCCGCGCCGCAGACCGTCTTTGTCGGCCAGAACGCGACCTTCACGGTCCAAGCAGCGGGAACCGCTACCCTGGTCTATCAATGGCAGCGCAGCAATGACGGCGGCTCGAACTGGAACCCGGTCGCCGGGGCAACCACGGCCAGTTACACGCTCACTGCCACCGCGCTCTCGGACAACGCAGCCCGGTTCCGCTGCTTCGTGAGCAACACCCAGGGCAACGCCACCTCGAACTCGGCCACGTTGACCGTCCAGGCCGCGCCCGCCGCCCCGACGATCAACACCCACCCGCAAGGCACCACCCTCGCGTCCGGGCAGAACACCACGCTCTCCGTAACTGCCACCGGCACCGCGCTGACCTATCAGTGGTATCAGGGCAACAGCGGCAACACCGCCAGCCCCATCAGCGGCGCGACCTCCGCCAGCTTCACCACCCCGAACCTCGTCGCAACCACCAGTTACTGGGTGCGCGTAAGCAATCCGGGTGGATCGGCCGACAGCAACACCGCCACCGTCAACATCGGCAACACCGGCTCGTTCACTATCTCCCCGGCCACCGTCAGCGCGGCCGAAGGGGATTCGGGCGCGCAGAACCTCACCTTCACCGTGAGCCGCTCCGGCGGTAGCACGGGGAACGTGGGCGTGAGTTACGCGACTGTTGGCGGGACGGCGACTGCGGGCAGCGATTTCGTCGCGGTGTCCAGCACCTTGACATGGCTCTCGGGAGACACGACCAACCGCACGTTCACGGTCACCCTCAACGGCGACACGACCGGCGAGGCCGACGAAAGCTTCACCGTGGCATTGAGTGCTCCCACCGGCGGAGCCACCCTCGCGAATCCCTCGTCGGCAACGGTCACGATCCTCAACGACGACGCCATCGCCGCGCCCACCATCACCGGCCAACCCTCGAACCAGACGGTGAGCACCGGCGCTACGGCGACGTTCACGGTGACCGCCACCGGCATCGGCACCCTGACTTACCAGTGGCAACAGAGTTCCGACGGCGAGGCCAACTGGAGCGTGCTCTCCAGCGCCACCGCCGCCTCCTACACGACTCCGGTCACCGTCCTGGGCGACAACAACAAGCGCTACCGGTGCTTGGTCAGCAATAGCGGTGGCTCCACGGCCAGCACCGGAGCGGTGTTGACCGTCACCAGCGGCCCGCTGCCCACCTCCTGGTGGAAACTTGACGAAGGCACCGGGTCGAACGCGGCCGACAGCACCGGAGGAAACAATGGCACCCTCACCAGCGGGCCGTCGTGGAGTTTGGGCAAGTTCGGTCAAGCGGTCACTCTCGACGGGACCGATGACCATGTGATGCTGGCCAACGGTTCCAACCTGAACGTTGCCGCCAACGCGGCTTTCACGGTAACCGGCTGGGTGAGGACCACCGAGAACATAGGCATGATCTTCTCCTTCCGCCACGGCACCGACGACGGGGCCGCCTTAGAAATCGGCCTTGGAAACGTGGGAGACGGCACGAGCAACGGAACGATCAAGGCCCTCGTGCGCCAGAACAGTGCCACCTCTGGACATGCACAAGCGACTAGCGCGGTTACGGTCAACAACGGAGCCTGGCGTCATTTCGCGCTGACGCGCACTACCGGCACCATCCAGCTCTACGTGGACGGCGTGGCCTCGGGCAGCTCTGTGTTGGGAGGTAGTTCCGCAGGAGCCATCACCACCAACCTGCGGGCGATCGGCAGCGCACGGCGCTGGGTGCAGGTGGGCCATGGCACTACAGACGAGCGTTTTCTCAACGGACAGGTTGACGATGTGCGGTTCTTCAACGGAACGGCTCTGAACGCGCCGCAGATCCAGGCGATCTACAACGCCACCGCGCCGTCGATCTCAGGCCAGCCGGCCAATCAGACGGTCACCGCCGGAGGCAACGCCGTGTTTGCCGTCACCGCCAACGGCACCGCACCGCTGCTCTATCAGTGGCTCAAGAACGGCTCCACCCTTACGAACAACGGAGCGATCGGAGGGGCGACGACTGCGAGCCTGACCCTCACGGGAGTGCAAGCCGCCGACGCGGGCAACTACAGCTTGGTGGTCAGCAGCGACTACGGGACGGTCACCAGCAGCACCGCCGTGCTCACCGTGCAGACGGCCTACGCGGCCTGGCTCGCCGGCTACCCGAGCCTCACCGGCAACAACGCCCTCGCCACCGCCGACCCCGACGGCGACGGCATGTCCAACCTCGCCGAATACGCGCTCGGCGGTGATCCCACCAGTGCAGCCAGTGCCCCGATCCCCACGGCCGGCACCAGCACCAGCGGCGGCACCTTCCTCACGCTCAGCTTCCTCCGCGCCCGCTCCGAACTGACCTACGTCGTGCAAGGCAGCAATGACCTGGTGACCTGGACCGACCTGGCCACCAACCCCGGCACCGTCAACCCCGTCACCCCGGTCACTTTCACCGACACGGTGAACATTCCCACCGGCAACCCCGCGCGCCGCTTCCTGCGGCTGAAAGTCACAAGCCAATGACCTCAATAGACCCCCGCTTCCTGGCCGTGTAAGGTTGCCTAATTTCCATCATAACCCCGGCAGCCGCCCCCACTGCCACGGGCTGCGCACCGGGGAATAAAGTCAACGATTTGACGATGGAACAGTCCCTGCTTCGGGCGCTGGATATTCCAACGATGTCAACTCAGGCAGGAATGAATTCGCGGGCGTTCGTGTTCGGTGTGTGTTCCGCGGCGAATCAACGCTTTCGCAAGCTGTGCCCGACTTCTGCTTCCATCGCTTCGAGCGACTTAAAAATATCGCGCATGAAATAGACCACCGCCAGAAGCAAAGCCCCCATGCTTGCCGCAAAGACCGCCGCAATGATCCAGGCCGCTTCGAGCTTCGTCGCCTCAAAAATAAAGAGGAGGAGAATCAATATCACGGTGAGAAAAATACACGCCGAGACACCGAGAATCGCCTCGCGTATCAACCGACACCGAAACCGGATAATCTCCAACTGTTGATCTACATTGGCCTGAAACTCTTCGCTCCCCGTGGATCTCTCACGGGCGAGCACGCGTGACCGGTCAATCGCCCGACCTAGGCGATTCGTCATGCTCAGCATGAGCAAACCGCACGCCGAAATGATGATCGTCGGGCCGACGGACAGTTGAAGGGCATTGGCGATTTCCGAGAGTGTCATCATGGCAGGGAAACTTTACCACCACCCGCCATCGCGTCGATCTCAGAACTCCACCTTCGCCCCGACATACCAGTTCCGTGGCATCGCCGGATCAATGCCGTCCGGCCGAATCCGTGCGTAATACAGGGTGTCGAACAAATTGTTTATTCCCCCCACAATACTCACGTAGTCTTTGTAAACCTTCGCCTCCACGGTCAAATCCCACACATTGTAAGCCGGGATAAACCGCTGCTCTGTATTCGTGTCGTCCGCGAAACTCGATCCCACGAAATTGCCCATCAGCGCAACCTTTAGGCGATCCCGCCAGTTGTAGATCGCTCCGACCCGCAGGATGTAATCCGGCGAATACTGCGGCGTCCTTCCTTCATTTGCCCCCGCAACGAACTTCGCATCCATCAGCGTGAGTGCTGTGTAAAGGCTCAGCGATCCGTATGTCTCCACCCAGCTCTGACGCGACGCGACGACGGACTTTTCCGTGGGCGGCACATCGCGGTTCCATATCTCTTCACTCAACCCCACGAGATCAATCTCCGCATAAACATCACACCCGAACGTCATCGCCCGGCCCGAGTTTTCAATGATCGTCAGATTTCCCCCATCTGCCGTCCGCGACCCAATGATATCCGAATTGTCGACCAAAAACACACTCGTATCCCACTTCACCCACGGCTTCGGATTTCCGCGAAAACCGACTTCGTAGTTCATCACGAAACTCTCGTTAAGATTGCCCGCCACTACCGAGTTCGGCGTCGTTGGCACCGATTGCGTGAAAATCGGCGGACGATAAGCCTGCGAGACGTTTCCGTAAGCCGCGATCTCCGGCGTGAACGCATACTCCACCCCTAGCCCAAAGAGCGGAACAAAATTGTAAATCGTGTCGTCTTTCAATGGCTGTCCGGTCTGAAACGACGATACGTTCACCACTTCGTTCACGCTCTGCCAGATGTTCTCCAGCCGAATACCGGGCGTGATCGAGAGCTTGCCAAATTGAAACCGGTTCTCCGCGAACGCCGTCACATATCCAGTCTGCCGATTGTTTTGATTGATGATTTGCCCGGTCTGCGCCGTCGGACTGCTGCCCCGGCTGTCCGTCCTCGGCGACCAAGTGTAGTAAAGCATCATGCCACCCGTGAGAGTGTGCGTGTTTCCCAACCAATCCCAGTCGTGACGCACCCGCGGCTCTAGTCCAGACGTGAAGAATTGCTGGCGCTCGATCTGATTCGTCTGCGCGTTCGGTCCGCTCGGCAACGTCCCAAACCCGCCCCCGCGTTGCCGGCGACTCCACCGGAGGTAGTAATCAAACCATGCGCGAAACGTGAAAAACGTGCGCTCACTCAAATCGTTCTCATGGATCAATGCCACCGCATGACGGCTGACCCGCATCCGGTCGAAAAATCGGGACGTCGCGTTGCGGTCCTTATCGTAGTTCACCCTGTTCGGCCCCGTCGCCAGCGTTTGTCCGCCCGGCTCGCCATGCGTTGCGTCATACGCGGTCACATCCAGATACCAACGACTCGCACCCGTCGCGTCCAATGCCAGCGTTCCTCCCCAAGCATTCACCGCGTAATCACTGTTCGCATCCCGAAAGCCATCCGTCTGCTGGTGATCATACCAACCGTAATAGCCAAACCGCCCAACTGTTCCGCCCGCCGAAGAGAAATTCGAGTAATACCCGAAACTTCCTGCCGTGTTCGTCGATTGCACCTCAAACGGCGTGTCCGTCGGCGGCTTCTTCGTCACAAAATTTAATGCACCCGCCGGCTGTGGGCCATACATCAACGCCGCCCCTCCCCGCACAAACTCGATTCGCTCCACCGTTTCCAACGGCGGCGTGTAATACGCCTCCGGATATCCAAACATGTCGGCATGAATCGGAATCCCATCTTCAAGAACCTGAAAATACTGCATCCGATGCGGCTCGTATCCGCGATACCCGATGCTCAATAGCGGCGACGACTCTTCCGCCAAAATCAACCCCGGCGTCGTCGCGATCACCTGCCGATAGTTGTCATTGCTGATCATCGGTAAATCTTTTAACTGGATGTTCGACGTCTTCTTGCCGGCGTTAATTCGCGTCCCCTCAATGTCTGGCAAAAACGGCCCCGTCGGACGCGTGTCGTAGTCGGCAACCACTTCGACCCCTTCCACGCGCTCGACTTCTTGCGCCTGTGCGAAATTCATGCCAATCAAACTCCCCGCCAACGCCAAAAATACTCTATGGTTTCTCATGTCGCTGGGTCTTATATGAGAATGCATCTCATTACGTCAACCTGTTATTGCGACTCAGTCGCGTTTTTTATTGCGCGGCTCTGCGATGTCTGTAGCTTGTGCGGGTGGAGCGAAGCATTCCGTTAAAACCTTTATCTGATCGTCATGACGCAAAAGCGTCGTGGATGCCCGCCGCCGCATCAATTTGTCTGCACGTTGGCATCATCGTGCTCGCTGCGGTCACGACGTTTCGTGTCGTCAGCACGCCCGCTCGCGTCGAAATCATTGCAGAATTCGGCGATTTCTCGTCGGAAGAACTGCTCAGCTCGCTGCCTGCCGCGCCCGCCGTCACGGAATTTGAAACCCCGACGCCGCCCGCTCCGGAAGCCCCCGTCGCGCCGCCAATCCCCGACCTAGCGGAATCCGTAGCAAACATTATTACAAGCACGTCAGCCATCGCCTCGGCCCCGACTGTTACGGCCCCTCCAAAAAAAACAAACCCCGCGCCCGCAAAAACCGGTAAAACCGCTGGCACGAGCATCGCGAAAAGTGGAGCAGGCGGCGGCGCGTCAAATGCCCGCCCGAACGCTTCAGCGAACCCTGCGCCGCGCTACCCGGAATTCGCCCGCCGCAAGGGGTGGCAAGGCATTGTCCTCGTGCGCGTGACCGTCACCTCCAGCGGACGACCCAAAGCCGTCAGCGTTTTTCGCGGTTCCGGCTACGCCGTCCTCGATCAATCCGCTCTGGACGCCGTTCGGCGCTGGCTCTTCCACCCCCGCATCTCCGGCGGCCTCGCCGTGGAATCCATCATCGAAGTCCCCGTCACCTTTTCCCTCCGAAAAGCGTAGGCGAGCCGACCGTCGGCAAGCTGCGATTGTCTGACTCGCAGAGGGAGATGCCCCAGCGTCTCTCGAAAGCGAAGAAAAGTTTTTCGCCGCATCACGTTTCCGCAACGAGCGTGGTGATCAATGGAGGAGTTGTGGAGACCCGGGCCGTGTCGTGGATGCTTTTCATGTCTGACAGTGTTTACGGGTTGGGCTGGACACTTTATCTGGCCGCGCAAGGAATTCAATGTATGCGACTGCCCGCACGACGGGCCGGAAACTCAGGGCTGGCGTTTGCTGCGGCCTTTCAAGGCGGGCACGGAATCGAAGAAGCTCAGGAGATCATCAACCTGGTCCGGGTAGAGGGTAAAAGCATGGCCACCATCGGTCAGGGTCAGTCGGGTGGGAACGGATAGGGATTTGAGTTTTTTCGCAAGCAGCACGCTTTGCTCCACCGGCACGACCTTGTCGGATTCCCCATGGAGCAGGAAGGTGGGCGGGTCTCCCGCCTTGGCCTGAAACAGGGGGCTGGCCTCGCGCGCCAGTGCCATGTGTTCGTTGACCTTGCCGCCCAAGAGCAACGCGACAGGATGAAGCGGGTTGTCGCGCGCGCTAGGAGGAACGAGGCGCAGAAGATCCGTCGGCGGATACATGGCCGCCACCGCCTTTAACGTTCCGCGCGGCACGGACGGACCCCAACCTTTGCGATTCTCCCCTTGGGGACCCGCCAGCAAAAGGGCCAGGTGACCACCCGCCGACTGGCCGGCCACGACCATGGCTTGCGGGTCTAGATCAAGCGCCCGGGCGTTTTTCCAAAGCCACCAAGCGGCCGTTCGCGCATCGCGGATCTGGGCGGGGAAAGGATCTCCTTGTGCGAGGCGATACTCCACGCTGGCGACGGCATATCCATAGCGCGGAAAGTGGCGGACAAAAACGTCTTGGCGTTTGCTGCCGAGGATCCATCCGCCGCCATGAAACCAAATGATCACCGGATATCCGTTGGCCGGAGGCGCCTCGCGGGGGTAATAAATATCCAGCTCCAGTTCCTCGTTGGGCAGTTTTTGGTAAACAAATTCGCGCCGGACCGCGTCGATATTCAGAGTGTCGCGCAGCGTTTTCATGAAAAAGCTTTCCCGCGGCTTTCCCTGGTCGGCGGCGATCAAACCCACGGTGGAAGCGACCAGAAAAATTGCGGCAGGGAAGAATGGAGACATGACCATGGCACGACTATCTGCTCGTGCGACTTCACCGTCACGCCCTCATTTACCGTGTCGGGCGGCTGCATGCAGGGTGGCCTACTGCCCGTCCATGAGGCCGCCTGTCACTTCCGCCGAGATGCCATTGGCGTGGCCGATCTCCATGATAGCCAAGCCCTCCGTACTAAAGCCTGCATGAAAGCCTCGGAGCGCCGGAAGCGATTTCCTATCATGAATTTGCCACAGCCCAAATATCCCGGCTGAAAGGACCCCAAAGATCAAGCCTGGGAGTTCCGTCCGAACGCCTTGCGCCGGCGAGCCGACAAGTAAAAGAAGGCGAGTGCGAGCAAGGAATACGAAAGTACTGAGGGTTCAGGGACCACCCCGCCTCCCATCGTCACGGTTGGACTCAGTGCTCCAAGTGTGGCAAAAGTTGAAGTGGAAGTGGTGTTTCCAGATGTGCCGTTCAAGTCCTGATTGATGCTGTTGGACTGCTCGGAGGTTCCAACCACGAAGCGAATCGGGGTACTGGAAGTGACTCCGGAAAAGCCCCTCGCCGCCGCGGATGCTTGAAGTTGACTGAAAGGTAGAACCCATGTCGCAAAATAATCCGTATTTCCGTCTCCGCCGATGTCCGCAGTGCCACCCGATACCGGATCATTGCCGCTGGGACCCACAGTTACCGCAGTGAAGAGATAGTTGCTGGCTGAAATGACTTCACTATACAGCGGCGAGCCATCAACAATACTCGTGGTGCTGGGCGAAATATTTGAGCCCGTGCCCGGATTGTAAAATCCAATCTGGCTGGTTGGACCTTTCCTGATCACGCCCGCAAAGAGATCAATGGAATTATTTCCGTCCAGCATGAGTCCCACCCAAATCGCACCGGTGAAGCCGGGAGGATTGGAGTCTCCGTCCACCCGGACGCGAAATCCAACCAGAGCGCCGGCAAAATCAAAGTAAAACGCCGTCTGCAGGGCCGCCGCGCCGACGGCGGAGCCAACCAAGTCCGCCTCATTGATGCCCGTCTGCTGGTCATTCAGAAAATCCGTCCGCGCCGCCCCTGCATAGGGAACCGCATACCAAGCCGTGGTCGGGGAATTCAAGGGAATAACCCCGAAGGCTGCAGAGACTGCGCCCGAGAGAAACATGATTGCGAAGCCAAAAGAATTCTTCATGCAACTCTATTCGTCGCCATCACCCATCTGGTTGCAGGAAAAATGAAAAGCTTTCCCCGCTAGCAAGCTGTTCCGACTGTCTTGAGGCCGCTTTGGCTGTTGCAAAATCCCGAGAAAATCGGGCATAAATCCGCCAGTTGCCGAACCTCCTCCCGCGCTGGTATTCGCCACAGGCGGCGATCTGGTGGCTCTACAAGATTCCAAGCTTCATCTTAGCAACTTCGGTGATCAGCAGATCATCTTCGAGGACGTGAAGTCTCCAACTTGCAAAGCTGCGCGACTGCCGGAAGACGAGAAAATTCAGCAGCCTACCCTCGAACCAATCCGGCCTTCCACGAGTCGAGATTCAAATGACTAAGTGCCTCTGCGCTGCGGATGTCCTCGATAAAGAGTTCTGAAAGCCGCTTGCGGGTCTCCCCGGTGAAGTCGACATCCTGACTTGTCGAGGAGCGAACCGTTTTCCTGACGATTTTGTCGGCGAGCCGCCACGATCGCAGGGCTAATTGATCCCAAACCGTCTGGCGTTCCTTCGGACGGAAGCGAGTGCGGTCTTGATTATACTCGTAAAGGAATGGGTTCCTGAGTCGTTGCCATTTCAATATGCCGAGGTTGTATTCGACTCGTTGCGGACGGGACTCCATCTCCGGCGAATCGAAGTCGGCATCAACTCCAAGGAATTCGTAAGCGGCCCTCACGACGTTTCTTTTGTCCCCGACCAATTGATCGTGGGTGCGTATGAAAAGTTTTTCCCGCGAGAAGAACGAGAGATACTTGCTCAAGGCAGGCGCGTAGAGCGAAAAAAGCAAGATCTCACGCGCTCGCGGCCAATCGGCATCGAGTTTTCCGTCCAACAGGAGTTGCATACCCTTGTTGAGTTCGTAAGCAGGCAAAAAGCCATCGCTAACGTAGTGATAATAGGCAGATTTTGTTCGGGCGAGCGGGTCGCGGAGGATCGCAAACAGCTTCGCGTTGGGAAAATGCCGTGCGATAAGCGATGGCACTTCCGG
>Ga0163153_10007270_pt1 | contig 11991 bp, 11 predicted proteins | sample OliLakLV19MP6IB1_FD_148629 | JGI IMG/M metagenome (GOLD analysis project Ga0163153, IMG submission 148629) | Freshwater microbial mat bacterial communities from Lake Vanda, McMurdo Dry Valleys, Antarctica - Oligotrophic Lake LV.19.MP6.IB-1 | ecosystem: Environmental > Aquatic > Freshwater >... | reverse complement strand
GGCCGAGGGCCCCCCCCACCGCCTCGACGATCTTCGCCCCGCCCGGGTGGATCGCCCAGCCCGCGACATCCGCCCGGCGCAAAGGAGGATCGCAGGATTCGAGCACCGCGTCCATCCAGCCCGGCACCACCGCGGCGAGGCGGGCGGGCACCTGCGGGCTGAGACTCATCTCAAACCCGTGGTCGCCAATACGCCACGACATGAGGTCCGCCGAGTCGGGAGCGAGCCACGACCGGCACGCCCGCACCTCCGGGCACTCCGCGCGCTCGGACCGCGCGACTATCGCCGCGCCCGCCCCGTCCGCGAAGAGCGCATTGGCGATCAGTTGGTCCATCCGGTCGCCGTAGTGCATGTGAAGGCTGCACAGTTCCACGCAGCACAGCAGGATGACCGCATTCGCATCAGCCGCGGCCAGTGCCCGCGCCACCGCCAGACCATTCAGCGCGCCATGGCAGCCCATGAAGCCGATGTGTGTCCGCCCGACGCTCGCACGAAGCCCGAGGCTCCGCACGAGCATCTGATCGACTCCCGGCGACTCAAACCCCGTACACGACACGGTGACAACATGCGTGATGGACGCGGCGGACATCTTTGCCCGCGCGATCGCCCCCGCGCCCGCCTCGCACGCGAGGCTCGCCGCCTCGCGCGCGTACACCGCCATCCGCGCCGCGGTGCCGGGCCCACGCCCATCGGCGTCCTGCGCATAAAACGTCTGCGCGCCGGTCGCCGGGTCGATCAGCACCGAGCCGCGCCGGTCGATCTTCGTGCGCCGGTACAGCCCCTCGATCACGCCCTCGGGCACCGAACTCGGTGCCATCGCCCGCCCGAAGTCGGATGTGCGCCCCTGCGTCAGTCGGCCCCGCGGCGTGGCCGTGCCGATCGAAAGCACTCGCACAGTCATGCGGGCCGCCGATCGCGCATCGTCGGGCAAGCCGGTCTGGCAGCACTCGCCTGACCAAGCACGCCCACCGCCCAATCCATCGCTCGTGGCACGAACGTGCCGAGCGCGACCGCCGCCCGCAGCAACCCCTCGTTCCGCACCAGCCTCGCGACGATGCCGCACCGCCGGTGATGCGAGGCGATCTCGCGCTGGTGCGCACGCGCCCACGCGCCCGGCACGCTGCGGCCCTCCAGCCTCGCACCGATGATGCGCGCGAGGACCAGCGACCCGTGGATCGCCCACGTCATCCCCTCACCCGTGAACGGTTCTACATACCCCGCGGCGTCCCCGACGACGAAAATATTCCCGGCCTCGACCCGCGCCCGCCTGCGGGTGAGCATCGGCGTGCCGCGCCACGCTGCGCCAACCAGCGCGCTGGGGTCGCCACCCGCCGCCGTCACGATCCGCGCGCACAGTCCCGCCGGGCCGCCCGCGTTGCGCACCGCACCGGGGTCCAGCGCGGCCGCCGCGTCGATCTCCCCAGTGGGCAGTCGCACCAGACCCAGATACCCGTCGCGCCCGCACAGCATCGCCATCCGCCCGGGCACCAGCGGCACGGGCGAGCGAACGAGCGTTGCACCCAGCCCCATCCGGCTGCGCGTTGACACCCGCCACGCAAACTCGGGACGCTCCGAAAGCGATCCCCCTCCCACACCATCGGCCGCGACGATCATTCGTGCCCGACCGGCTGTGCCCGCACGCTCTCCTGACGTTCGCACTCGAACAGTTCCGTCGGCATCGACGCTCGCGCCACGGCCCGTCAGCAGCGTCGCGCCCGCCGCCTGCGCTGCCGCGGCCAGCCGCGAGTCAAGCACGTCCCTTCCCAGCACGCGAAACCCTCGCGCGGGCAAACTCATCGAACGCCCCGAAGCCCGGACCTCGCACTCGTCGATCCGCGCTGCGCCGTCGAGCACTCCTCCTAGCCCCGCTTCCTCCAGCGCCGCCGCGCCGCCCGGCGCGATGCAGCACCCACACACCTTCGCGCGCGGCATCACGGCCTTCTCCACCAGAAGCACACGCTTCCCGATCCTCGCCAGCGCGTGCGCGCACACGCTCCCCGCCGGGCCGGCACCGATGACCACCGCGTCCCAGGTATCGTCCGGCCCGCCACCACCGCTCGCAGATAGTTCGCCTTGCTCTCTCATGCCGACGCCCCGCTCCCTGCCCGATGCCACACCAGCAACTGCCGCTGCGGCCGGATCGCCCGCACCCGCGTGCCCGCCAGCCCGGCCCGCTCGGCCATCTCGCGCATCTCCTCCATCGTGTATGCCCCATGCACGCTGCGAACGGCATCCACGCGCACGACCCGCGAGCCGCTGAGCAGCCGCGGCGCGGCCCACGCCAGCGCCAGCCCCAGGCGCGTGCGCCGGAGGTCCTGCACGATCACCGTGCTTGCGGCCGCCGCCATGCTCCGCAGAACCCTTTCCACCTGCGGTGGATCAAGGTGGTGCATGAACAGGCCGCAGTGCGCGACATCGAACCCCTCGCCGTCCTTCGCCAGCGGCTCGCTTAGAACATCAACTCGCCGCAGCGAGATGCCAACACCCGCGCCGGCCGCGCGCTTCCTTGCTGCCACAATCGCAACGTCGCTGATATCGCACCCGTGCAGTTCCAGTTCCACACCCTCGCCCCGGGCACGCGCTGCCAGCCGGATGGGCACATCCGCCGAGCCCGTCGCCACATCCAGCACCCGCAGCGGACGGTGGGAGGCAACTCGGCGCGCCAGCGGCCCGACCACGCCCCACACAAGGCTGTCGATCATCGTGACGCGATTGAGGCGGGCCAGTTCGCGCAAAGCCACCCGATGCTCCGCGGCATCCAGCCCCGGGTCGTCCATCAACTCCGGAACTCTCCGCCGCGCTATCCCCATGCTGGATGGTAGTGCGCGGGGAACCGGTCCCAGCAAATGCCCCGCGCAGATCGGCCCGCCAACAATCCGCCATGCTCAACCGCACGGCTGTCGTCTCGCTCCTCGCCCTCCTCCTCCTCGTCGCGCCGCGCCGCGCGGCGGGCGATCCGGTCGCCGCGCCGACCACCGCCGCGACCCAAGCCCAGACCCAGGCCGCCATCGAGCAGGTGCTCGTCGCGATGGAGAAAGCCGTCCTCGCCGGCGATGCCGACGCCTACACCGCGCACATCGCCACCCGCGATGCCGTATTTCTCCAGGAACAGCGGATGTGGGCCGCGGACCTGAAGCGCCATGTCCCGAGCGCCTTCGACCTCCGCATCATCGACCCCGCCGAGCGCCAAGCCAACGAGGAAGCCTCCAAGGCCGCGGCATCCTCCGCTGAGACCACGGCGGACAACAACATGCCCGGCACTCCCGCAGACCCGACGGAACCTTCCAACCCCAGCCAGACCGACTACCCCCACGAGTTCGGCGCGGACCGCGCCATGTTCGAACTCGAGATGGCCTGGAAGATCACCGTCCCCTTAGCCGCCGGCGAAAAGGGCAAGCCCGACGAGATCGACCGCTCGGTCTCCTACCCCGTGATCTTCGAGCGTTCTGCCAACCGCTGGCTCTTCGCGGGCGAGCGCTGGGTCGAGGTCCGCGCGAGCGCTTCCAGCCCTGCGCCCACCGACGCAGACGATGCCGACGACACGCACCCGCCCGCGCCCAAGAGCAGCGCCGCCTCGACGCGCGACAACCTGGTCCTGTGCTTCCCGGGCTACGAGGAGGTCGCGCAGCGCATCGCCGAGGTTCTTCCCGAGGTCCGCGCCCACGTCGATGAGGGGTTCGAGCAGGACGTCCCACACACGCAGGTCGTCAAGATCTATCCGACGATGCGGCACCTGCAATCCTCGATCTATCTCTCCTACGCCGACGGCCTCTCGGGCTGGAACGAGCCGCTCGAGTCGATCAAAGTGCTCGTGCGCCCCAAGACCTCGCGCGCATCGCTCCGTCCTCTGCTCGCCCATGAGTACGGGCACGTGGCGACGTTTGAACTTGGCCCAAAGGCCACCGACATCCCGTGGTGGGCGCTGGAGGGCGTCGCGGAACTCGCAAGCGAGGGGTTCCGCAAGCGAAGCGGGCGAGCCGATGAGCAGGTGCGGAAGTGGGCCGCGGCGGGCGAACTCGCAGAGTTCTCCAAGATCACCGACTTCCGCAACACGCCGCGCCAGTTCATGGGGCACGTCTACACGCAGGGCCACCACATGGTCGCGTACATCTCCGAGCGCTTCGGGCGCGCCAATCGCAACGCCTGGTTCCGCGCGATGGCCAACGGTGCATCCATCAACGAGGCCACCCGCAAGGAACTCGGTGTCGAGGGCGGGTTTGAGCAGTTGGATGTGGACTGGCGGGCGGAGGTTTCCAAGCCAGCGGGCGAGAATGCGCCGTGAGAGAGTGATGAAGTGAGAATGCCTTCCGACTTCCCACTTCTACAAAATGGTTCCCGTCAGAACCAGGATCGAAACTCCGAGATAGATCAGTGTCCCCGATGCGTCCATCAGCGTCGCAACCATCGGGCTCGACGCCGTCGCCGGGTCAAACCTCAGGCGCCGCAGGAGCAGCGGCAGCATCGACCCCAGCACCGTTCCCCACACCACCACCAGCGCGACCGCGACACTGATCGTCGCCGCGAGTTGGAACACATGCGGCGTCCTCGCCACGTTCGTCCGAACGAACACCTCCACGCAGATAAACCCCATCACCCCCAACGCGCCCGCCAGCATCACCGCCGACACGATCTCCTTCCGCACGATCTTCCACCAGTCGCGGGGGGCGACCTCGCCCAGCGCCAGCGCACGCGTCAGCAGGGCCGCGGCCTGTGATCCCGAGTTTCCGCCGCACGACATCACCAGCGGCATGAACAGCGACAGCACCACCGCCTTGTCCAGTTGATCCTGGAACCCGCCGAGCACCAGGATCGTGATCGACTGTCCGACGAACAGCGCACTCAGCCACACCCCGCGCTTGCGGAACATCTCCAGCGCGCCCGTCTGGATATACGGCTGCTCCAGGGCCTCGACGCCGCCGAGTCTCTGGATGTCCTCGGTCGCCTCGGCCTCGGCGACGTCCGCCACATCGTCGCTGGTCACGATCCCCAGCAGCACGCCTCGGGAATCGACCACCGGCAGCGCGATGCGGTCGTACCGCGCCATCATCCTCACCGCCTCCTCCTGGGGCTGGTCGGCGCGGAGGCCCACGAAGTTCTGGTTCATCTGCGATTCGACCGTCGCCCCCGGGTCGGCCAGGAAGAGCGTCCGCAGACGGATATCGTCGATCAGCACGCCGCGCTCGTCAACGACGTACACAACGTTGATCGTCTCCGCATCGTGCCCGTACTTCCGGATATGGTCGAGCGCGTGCCCGATGGTCCAGTCCGGCCTGAGCCGGATGTAGTCGGGGTTCATCAGGCGCCCGACGCTCTTGGGCGGATACCCGAGGATCGCCTGTGTCGTCCGCCGGTCCTCCGGGCTGAGGCTGGCGATCAGCCGCTGGGCCACCTCTGTCGGCAACTCATCGAGCAGACGCGCCCGGTCGTCTGGGTCCATCCCCTCGACCACCCGCAGCGCGGCATCGCCCAACTTGGCGATCAGTTCCTCCTGCAGTTCGGGCGCGAGGTACGAGAACACCTCGCCCGCATCGTCGCGCATAAGGAAGCGGAAGCACACCGCCCGCTCATCGGGCTCAAGGCTGACGATGATGTCCGCGACATCCGCCGGAGGGATGCCCTCGAGCGCCGCGCGCAACTCGCTGTACGCGCCAGCCCGCACCAACTCGGCAACCTCGGGCAGGATCAACTCGGCCGTCGGCGTCAAGGGGCTGCTCCGGGGAAGTGAGCCGTAGCGTACGCGGGGCAGGTCAAGAAAAAGAAGGAACTCAGAGCGAGCAGAGTGAGCAGAGAAGAAGCAGAGAGAGACCTGAGATGGCAATTTCTTGGGGGCGCGAAGCCCACCCGGAAGCCGATGGCACCATCAACGACTCCATCCCGTTTTTCTAACCCGGATCAACTTCCGTCGGCGTCGGACCCGCTCCGTCCTCTTTCTGTATCGTCCTCATCTCTCCTCATCACTGCTTTCTCTGCTCTCCTCTGCTCACTCTGCTCCCTCTGAGTTCCTTCCTGATTTTTTCTTTCAGATCACGAGCGACCCCAGGGACAACAGCCCCACCGGCTCGCGCGAGAAGAACGGCTCGCCCGCCTCAACTCCGATCCGCGAGCCGAAGTACCCGCCCTGCTGCTCGACCCACTCCACCACCCTCCGGTTCCCTTCGTTCTTCACGAACTGCGACTCGTACGCAAGGATCGCCGACCGCTTGATCGCGGCAAACCTCGAAACGTCCACGATGAAACTCGGCGACGGCACGATCCGCAGGTGCGTCGCGTAGTAGTGGAACAGCCACTTGGGATAGAGCGGTGGCTTGCCGTCATCCCCCGGCATCTTCACCCTGGTCAGTTTCGCGTCGAACCGTGCATCCTCGGCGATCCGCGTCACCGCGAGGTGGTCCGGGTGCGCATCCTCGAAGTACGGCACGAACAGAACCTGCGCCTGGGTGGCGCGGATGACGCCCGCGACCTTGTGGCGCGCTTCGAGGGAATGCACGACCTCGCGATTCTTCAGACCGAGTTGGATGCGCCGCACCGGGTTGCCGCCGTCCGCCGGCGAAAGCCGCTTGGCCGCCTCCGCCGCCTCGCGCGCCCGCGTCACCGGATCGCCAAAGGGCGTCGGCTCGCCATCGGTCATATCGAGTAGCGTGACGGTGTGCCCACCCCCCTCCCGCGAGGCGAGCAGCGCGATCGTGCCCCCCATGCCCAGTTCCTGATCATCCGGATGCGGCCCGACAACGAGGATGTTCATGGCGGGAGGGTAAGGCGCGAGAGCAGCAAACCACCAAATCAGCAAAGCATCAAATAGAGGGCAACGGGAAGTCGAGTTCCTAATTTGCTGTTGTGCTGCTTTGCTGCTTTGCTGTTTTCTTCAATCCTCGCTCCGCCCCACCACCACCAGCCCGATCAGTTCCTTGCTGTCCCCCTCCAGCGGCTCGACCTGCGCCAGCACCACCCGCTCAGGCCGCTCCGTTGCGAAGAACCCGCCGCCGCGGAAGGGTGTGCCGTATTGGTCCTTGAACTCATACAGGTTCAGCGTCAGTGTCTGCCCGACCCCAAAGCCCTCGATCTCGCGGCTGTACCAGCCGTTCACCCACAGCAGCGACCGTCCGATCGACCGCGCCGTTGTGTTCGTCATCGTGATCTCGGTGTCGTTGCGCACCACCTGCACATCCAGCACCACTTCCTGCCTGATCTCCGTCGGATACGCCGGCCGCCCAGCGTCCACATCGCTCCCCGTCTTACAGCCTCCCGCGACGACCACCACCGCCGCGCACGCGACCGCTCCGATGCTTCGCCTCATGCCTCGTGCCTCGTGCCTCATGCCTTCTTCTCCATCGAAACCTAGAGTCCCCTCCCCATGGGCTGCGCCGACTCGAACAACGCCACGCCCCCCTCCGCTGCCATCGCCCCTGGCGCCGAATCCATCAGCATCCCGGAGGCCGCCGCGGCGTTCGCCTCCCGCGGGCTTGACCCCCGAATCCGCGCTGCCGTCCCCGGCTGGACATCCGATGCGCCCTTCTTCCAGGCGGGCCTCGCCGGATACTCCGATGCCGCGATGCGCATCGTAGCAAGACGCCTCGGCTGCCCGTTCTGCGTAACCGAGGCCCTGCTCGACCGCGCCCTCCTCGGCGGCGGTCACGGCTTCGACAAGGCGGACCTTGCTTCCCTCCGCGACAACATCCCCGGCGGCGAGGAGGATCACCCGCTCTGCGGGCAGATCATGGGCTCCGATCCCGACGAGATGGCCGCGGCGGCGATCAAGATGATCGAGCAGGGCGCCCGCGGACGCCGCGCCTACCGCGACCTTGCGTACGGCGATGGCGGGTTTCCCAAGCCGGGCGACCGCGAGGAATGCGCCGAGGATTCGCACCCGCTGTGCGGGGAGGAGTTGGAAGAACAGCAAAGCGGCGCCGCCGCAAATCAGCAAAGCAGCAAATCAGCAAATCAGCAAATCGGAGACGGAGCAGATTCGCCACGCGGCATCGCGGCAAGCGAAATCCGGAACATCATTCCATCTGCCTTCTCCATTCCGCACTCCGCATGGGGGGGCCGCACTCCGCACTCGTCCCCCGGTCCCTCGATCCCTTCGTCTTCGTTCGCCACCATCGACGTCAACCTCGCCTGCCCCGTCAAGAAGATCAAGGCCAAGGCCCGCGGCGGGCACTGGCTCGCCCAGCCCGAGGGCGCGATCGTCATCCTCCGCGCGGTGCGCGAGGCCGTGCCGCGACACATCCCTTGCACGGTCAAACTCCGGCGCGCGTACGACGACACGCCCGAGATGGAACGGAACTTCGAGCGCATCTTCGACGCCGCGTACGAACTCGGCTACTCGTGGGCGACGGTGCACGCGCGCACCGTCGAGCAGAAATATGTCGGCCCCTCGCGCTGGACGTTCCTCAAGAGCCTCGTGGAGCGCAGGCCCGACCGCGTCGTCTTCGGTTCCGGCGACATCTGGCAGGTCGGTGACATCTTCCGCATGATCGCGTACACCGGCGTTCACGCCGTGAGCGTCGCGCGGGGCTGCATCGGCAACCCGTGGATCTTCCGGCAGGCCCAGCGCCTGATCGCGGCCGACCCCGATTGGGCCGTGCCGCCGAGCATCGCCGAGCAGCGTCAAGTTCTGGAGCAGCACTTCCGCCTGAGCGTCGCCGTCAACGGCGAACTCGTCGCCTCGCGCACCATGCGCAAGTTCGGCATCCGCTTCGCCGCCCACCATCCCCGCGCCGAGGAGGTCCGCCTCCGCATGATCGGCATCAGCGGAATCGCAGACTGGTTCGCCGTGCTGGAGGAGTTCTACAGCGCGCCGACTGACCTCAGCCTTGCTTCAGGAAATCGCGGCAGTCAATGACGTCCCCATTGCGGCCGAAGATCGAACCACTTGTTGACTTTGGTATTGTCCTGACACTGCCACACCCAATCCAAATGGTTCCAATGAGGCGTTGAAGATCGTCTGATCGGCGGTGGTGACGGTGCCGCTCTTGTTCAGGTCAGCGCGGATGTTGCTCGCGGCGTAGTCAGCGTCGAAGGAATTGCTGTCGGCCTTCGCGACCGCGCCGTCCTTGTTGTGGTCGCCGGGCGTGAGCAGGAAAGGCACCCCGTACGCACGGTACTTGTCCCACTCCTCGATCGTGCCGGTGTTGTCGAACACCGCGGCCACATCGGCCCGCCAGTTCTGCGCGTAGTAGTGCCGCTGCTCCCGGGTCCCATCGCCCAGGCCCGTCCAGCCGCCCCCCCCGTTGTTGTCCTTGTCGCGCAGAGCCACGGTGTCAATGTAACTCGAACCGCCGTGCCCCGCAAGCCCGGCCTGGTGGTTGACGAAGAGTTCCTTGGGTTCGCTGTCCGTTCCCCGCCAAGTCCCGAGCATCCGCCAGTTCTCGTCGCCCCCCCCATGCAAAGTGGTAGGTGGGGTCGCTGCCGTCGGTGGTGCCGTTGCCGGTGGCGTCGTAGTGCCAGGTGATCCATACTGGCTTTGTAGCTGACGATCAACTCTATTCACTGTGCAAATGGGCTCCCCCCCATCGCCCCCTTGCGACCCTCAAAGGCGAATGCCGCGGAGACTGCGTCCTGGTCGCTGCTCAGGTCCTGGCTAGAAAGCAGCACACCTCCGTGGCCGCGGAACTTCAGTCACCGGGCCGTGCGTTCGCGATTCATCGAGTAGTAGGGGCTGCCACGGCTGGCTCAGGCTCTGCGTGGGCCGCATCAAAGGGCCTGAGTTCAAAGCACCGCAGCCCGCCCGAAGCCGCCATGATGAGCAGCGGTATGTTGCCCGCTGCACTCTTGGACCAGGCGATCGCGGAATACCGCATCGATCCCGCCGTCAGGGAGGCGACAGGCATCCCGTTTTCCGCATCGTAAACCAGCAGCAGCCCGCTCTTCATCACAACCGCGACCCATCGTCCGTCCGGAGAGAGCTTCATGCTGGACAACTGAACCGTTCGGATCCTCGGATCCTTATCGGCCACCGACCAGAGATGTTCCCCGTTCGTTCCAATCTCGCGAAGCGCGGGGCCGTCGATGGCGATAATCTGCCAGTGACCCGAACCATCTTCACGCGCCGCAAGGTCCATGAACCCGTGGTAGGAGTAGACCTCTCGAATCAACTGCCCGTCCGTGCTGAGGATTCCGAGATTCGCGGAGAGGTCCGCAGCGATCATGGGGGCAGTCCCGCCGCGTGACGGCATAAAGGAGACATTACTTATGTTTCCGAAGTTGGCGTGCCACTTGGTGGTCCCGTTCCAGTGCTCTGCGAAGAGCCCCTCTTGGGTGCCGACAAGTATCTCGTCGGCTCCGTCCCCATCGATATCCGCCACAGACACCCTGTTCACCGCCTCCTTGTACTTCCGCGTCCACAAGGCGGTCCCATCCGTCTTGAAGGCGTGCACGGTACGGCCCCAGAGCCGGGAAGCAGCAAACGCGACCCCGCCATCGCGCCCGGTGCTGAGCGCGTTGAACATGCTCGGGACGTCCTGCGGGCCTGAGATCTCAACCGTGCTGGCGATTTGTCCCTCTGCCGGATCGATCTCGCAGACGGTGGTTGACCACCTCTGCGTCTGCTTGTTCCCCCGCGGGGAGCGCATGGCGTAGACCGCTCCCGAGCTGGGTACCACGTCCAGATCCGCCCGGCGGTGATCCTGCGCAAGAACAGCCAGTGCAACCGCAGCCAGCGCGGGGCCGCCACCCAGGCGATCCTCATGAGTGTCTACCGCACCCTCAAACTCCGCGGCCACGACCCCCGCGCCCAGATCGACAACGCCCTGCGAACCTACGCCGCCACCGGCTCGCTCCCCACGCTGCCCGATCCATGTGTTGCAGACGGCTGAAGAGATACGCCCGATCTTTCCCAGATGACCTTGGCGATTGGGCATGTGATTTGCGCGGAAACACTGGCATTCCAAGTGTTTCCGACCATTTCCTGCCAGAATAACCGAGGCACCCCATGGGTGACAGCCGAAATGACCCACTCCGCGTCGATTTCGACCGCGAGATCAAACTGGAGTTCAACGGTTCGACCGTCACCAGCGATGCCGGCCCGCTCGCCTACCGGGAACTCGACGATGCCCTGGAACTGACCACCACGGCGGCGACCGTCGCCGTCAACTCGGCACCGCAATCGCTGCCGATGCGTTCCCACACCGCTTGTCGCCGCTTGCCCATATGCCGCTCAGGAACATCGTCGCTGCTCAGCATTCGCTCCACGTCGCTGCCCAGCTGCGGTACACGATGACGGGGCCCGGTTCGTCGCCCACACATCCTCGGAACGCTCCCGGTTCGCGTCGATCCATGTGCCCGCGAAGAGATGCGCCGCTTTCAGGAACCCCTTCGCGTCAGGGCTCGACAGCGACTCGCCAACGGTTGGGTGAAAATACGCGGGCGGAGAGAGCGTCGCATCGTCGTACTGGGTGACCACGCGAGCCACCAGCCCGGCCACGGCCTGATCGACTGCAATTGCATGCTCAATGCCCGCTGAACCCAGAGTGTGCGCTGCACTGATCAACCGCAGTCGCACCAGTTCAACCGCGTCCACCATCCGCTGAGGGAGATCACCAGGGATCGGAACGGCACTGCTCACGGACGATTGTACGAGTGGCTGCGTTGAAGAGTCGGTAGCAAGAGAAGGTGAAGGCCCGAGCCCCCTCCGGCGGCTTCGCCGCCACCTCCCCCTGGCGGGGGAGGTGCTTCGATCACCCACGCCTCCCATAAATCACCAGCCTGTGCCCCTCCGCCACGAGTCCGCGCTCGCGGCAGACCCGATCGCGGATCGCCGCGAGTTCCGGCACATCGATCGGCGTGATCTCCCCGCTCTCGACCTCCACCAGCAGGCCCGATGCTGCGCGCCCGTACGCGAGTTGGTAGTGCGCTTGCTCGGTGTCGAACAGGACCTGCTGGATGATCCCCGCCTCCGCGAGCAACTTGATGGTGCGGTAGACCGTCGCGCGCGACACGCGGAAGCCCTGCTTGCCCATGGACTCGACGAGTTCCTCTGCCTCGAAGACGCCC
>Ga0163153_10007269_pt1 | contig 11992 bp, 10 predicted proteins | sample OliLakLV19MP6IB1_FD_148629 | JGI IMG/M metagenome (GOLD analysis project Ga0163153, IMG submission 148629) | Freshwater microbial mat bacterial communities from Lake Vanda, McMurdo Dry Valleys, Antarctica - Oligotrophic Lake LV.19.MP6.IB-1 | ecosystem: Environmental > Aquatic > Freshwater >... | reverse complement strand
ATATTTTACGCCTTCAGCGGTGGTTTGGAGTTTGTCATCCAGTCTTTTTTCATTATATTCTCTGATCACGGAAAGCAATCGTTCCCGCGTCGAGGCCTCTCTGCTGGCCAGGCTATCTGCCAATTTATTGAGGACTGCCTGACGGACATCCATGTCTTTTTTGAATTCGACTTCATCCTTTATATCCACCAGCGATAAAATATGTTTGATTTCTTTAAAACTTTGAAAAGACTCCGGTGCAAAAGGCAAAGAATCTATCGGTATGTGGAGGGTAATGCTGTCGCCAATGCCCATTTCTTCCAGGGCTTCGACAATGGCCGCGACTTCGCGGTCAGGATTGACCTCGATGCGCATGGTCGGAATAAAAGGATAAACATGGGTATTTTCAAGGATCGAATCTCCCACCATCGTAATGGCATGGAAATAAGCATGGTCGCCGGCTTTAGGCTGACGCCCTCCCAGTTTAATATGATGTTCAAAAACGTATCCGCTCAGCGTGGTGGACTGTTTTGTTTTTTGGCAACTGAAACAAAATGCACAGCATAAGGTCAGAAGTATAAAACTAATTCGCATTTTAGAAGGTATGTATAGTTAATTTAAAATATTTGTCAGGATAGGTTGAGGCGCGTACTTCGGGAGTACCCTTTTGAATTTTTCTATAGCATCTTTAAGGCTGGTATGCTGATACCCTCCACTAGCATTAAGGTGACCTCCTCCGTTAAAATTTTCTCTGGCCAGGGCCTGCACAGAGATGTCCCCTTTGGAGCGGAACGAAAATTTTATGATTCCGTTTTGATCGGTGATGAGGGCAGCTATCTGTACATCTTTGAGCATTAATAAATAATTTACTATACCTTCTGTGTCTCCCCGGATGATGGTGAATTTGGCATAGTCCTCTTTGCTTAAATAAATAAGACCGGATTGAAGGTCGGGCATCAGCTCCATCCTGTGATACAAGGAGAATCCGAGGAGCCGGAGGTGTTTTTCTGGTAAGCTGCGGAACAGATAGATCTGGAGTTTTTCATTGTCCACTCCCAGTTCCAGCAAACGAGCAGCTTTTCTTAAAATTGAAGGGGAAACAGCATGCGCAAAACTTCCGGTATCGGTCAGGATGCCGGTATACAAACACTCTGCCAGGCCGGCGTGAATATATTTTTCGTCCCCCATGGCAATGATCATATCGAGGATCAATTCACTGGTCGCGCTGGATTGGGGGTCAGAAATCATTAAATCGACAAAAGGCTCCGGGTCTATATGATGATCGATCATGAGTTTAGTGGCCGTACTATTGCGCACCAGTTCACCCATTTTATCGATCCGGTCCAGCGCATTAAAGTCCAGGCAACAGATCAATGAGGCTACGGCCAATAATTCTTTGGCCCGCTCCGGCCGGAGATCATAAATAATAATTTCATCCGCCAGCGGCATCCATGAAAAATTTATAGGATATTCACTGGGGAAAATAATGTGGACCTTATGTCCTTTTTGGATAAGATAATGTAACCAACCCAGGCTCGATCCAATGGCGTCTCCGTCCGGATTCCTATGGGAAAGAATCACGACATTCTGGGGTTGGGTGAGAATGGATTTTATCCGTGGCAGATCTTCCATAAAAATCGCCGCAAAGATCGGTAAAATTACTGATTCCAATAAAAGTTTAAATCCGCCGAATTACCTTTGCGGCGCAAAAAATAATAAATGACAACCAACAGAACTTTCACTATGATCAAACCGGATGCAGTAGCCGATGGTCATATTGGCGCTATATTGAACAAATTAAATGAATCCGGATTCCGCATTGTGGCGCTCAAGCTGACCAGGATGTCTCCGGCCATTGCGGGCAGATTTTATGAAGTCCATCAGCAACGATCGTTTTTTAATGAGCTGGTGGAATTTATGAGTTCGGGGCCTATCATAGCCGCGATTCTGGAAAAAGAAAATGCGGTAGACGATTTCAGAAAACTCATCGGCGCTACGGACCCGGCCAAAGCTGCACCGGATACCATCCGGGCATTGTATGCAAAAAATGTCGGTGAAAACGCCGTTCACGGCTCAGATTCAGATGAAAATGCAGCGATAGAATCAGCATTTCATTTTGCGGGCACAGAACTGCACTGAAAAACTGGTTTAGCTTTGGTGGTATGGATGCACGATTTGATTTGATGTATCATTTCCTGCGTTGCCTGATATAACGAATTCCCATTCTTTCAGGCTTTTGGAGTTTATAATCCTATTAAAGGTTGGATTGATTTAATGTTGGTCAATCCCCTGTATCCAGGTCATCTTTTATCTAATATCAATCCGGCACTAAGCTTTAAAGCTGCAATCCGGAATGCAGTTCTCTATTTAGATTATTTCCACCCAATTGAATTAAACAGCGCGGTGGAACCGGAAAGTACAAACCGGAATTATCTAAAACAGAAAAGCCAACCTCCAAAGGAGACTGGCCCTGTTTTTGAATTGCGGGCATCCGAAGATGCCCGGTAATTCTTATTTCTTTATTGGTACAAATTAATGATTTCCAGAGGGAGCTCCGGCAGCAGCATCTTTAATTTTAATATCGGAGACGATGCGGATAAATGACTGGGGAGGGTTTGTGTTGGCAGTAACGGTAACTTGTTTAGTTTGAGCACCAGATTTACCTGCACTATTAAATTCTACGACCAATTCACCGGTTTCACCGGGAGCGATAGGCTCAGTTGGTTTTTTAGGGACGGTACAACCGCAAGTAGCTTTTGCATCAGTAATGATCAATGGCTCAGAACCCGTATTTTTAAACTTAAAGGTATGAGAAACTACTTCGCCTTGATTGATCGTACCAAAATTGTATTCTTCTTCCATAAATTGCATTGTAGTCGTTGGACCTGAAGGTACGCTTGCGGCAGCTGCAGCGGCATTAGGATCAGCAGCAGGGTCCGTAGTGGCGTCTGCAGTGCCTTCAATGGCAGCGCGGGCTTCATCCCGGACAGCGCTATTTTCATTTTTGCAGGCAGCCAATAAGCCGAAACCCACAACCATGAGGAAAAATAGTTTTTTCATGTAGTGTTTTTTAATTTTAAATAATTGAATTGGATTAAAATTCTATACAAAATTATATCCGCGATTTTTTCAGACCAATTTTATATAGCCAACAATTTGTTAATAAATATTAATAATACAATTTTTATACTCATTCCTTTAATATCAATCCTTTGGTAGTCCTCAAGCTGCACAATCCGACTGGCTTTTGAAACCCACTTTATGATTTGAATAAGGAATCAGGCGTGAACGGCACGGTATAAAAATTCGGTCCAGGGCCTGCCTGCTTCATGGTGTTTCATAATAAAGTCCAGGAGGTCTTTCCTCAAGAGGGTCTTGCCATCATCATATTTTGTCGTAAAATAAAATTGTTTATGTGCGATCAGGGGTTCGTTTTTAACGGCTTCTCTGAATTCGGGGGGTAAGACTTTGTTGGTTTCCCCATGCAGTTTCCCATACAAGGCAACAAATTTTTTGTCTTTCTTTAATCGTTCAACCTCTGCCGGTTGTTCCATTATAGCCGTCCTGATCTTACTCAGGGATTCTTTTTCAGGCCTATAAATGCCTCCAAAAATCGATACCGTGGCTGCTTCCAGCTGCAGATACATACCCGGGTCCGTCATATTTTTTCTTCCACCCGGCCCGATAACTGCCGAAACATAGGTTTTATAGGGCGATTTATCCGGGCTAAATCGAATATCCCGATGCTGCCTGAAAATCGCATCTTTTATTTCGAGGTGGAAACCGGGGCTGAGTTTTTGCATCCGTCCGATCAAGTCTCCAACCAGCTGTTCAAAAGGCAGTTTTACGTTCTTTTCGTAATCTGATTTGTTTTGAATAAACCAATCTCTGTGATTGTGTTTTTTAAGTTGGTTGAAAAAACGGGTAAAAGATTCATCAAAATAGGCCATACCAGTTACTTTTGCAGCGAAATTAACCCAAAGCCATGAAACCTGTTTTTACAATTTTAATCGCCAGCATTATCCTGATGCCTGATTGTAAAACAGACCAATCTAAGATGAACACTACCCCACTCCATGCTACGATCCCCGTTACTTACCCGACGACGGATTCCTCCGATGTGAAGGATGATTACCACGGCACCGCCATTGCCGACCCGTATCGCTGGCTGGAAATCGATACCGCCACCCAGGTTGAAGCCTGGGTAAAATCTCAAAACAAGGCAACCAACGACTACCTGTCCAAAATCCCTTTTCGCGAAAGTATAAAAGAGCGGTACGAAGAGTTGTTCAATTATACCAAGTTGTCATCACCGCGCAAAATCGGGGATTATTATCTCTATTATAAAAATGATGGTTTACTAAATCAGGCCATCATCTATTTTCAGAAAGGGGCATCGGGAAAGCCGGAGGTATTTATAGATCCCAATAAATTATCGGACAAAGGAACTGTAGCCATTAACCTACTGGGCGCATCCCGCGATAATAAATACCTGGCATATGCCCAACAAAATGCAGGCTCGGACTGGCAAGACATCCATGTCCGTGAATTGGCGACCAATACGGAACTTCCTGAAATCATCTCCTGGGTTAAATTTAGCGGTGCCAGCTGGGATGACCAGGGTTTTTATTACAGCCGGTATCCTGAACCCAAAGCCGGCTTAGAGCTTTCAGATGCCAATCGTTTTCACAGCGTGTATTATCATAAGTTGGGTACCCGGCAAGAGCAGGACATTAAAATTTATGAAAACCTGAACGAACCGCTGATGAACCATTATGTCAGTGTCACTGAAGATGGCCAATACCTTATCCTCTATGCTTCCAAAGGTACCTCAGGTTTTGAAACCAGTTTTCGTCCGGTGCAAGCCAAAGGAAATAAATTTCACGTGATGTTCCATGGGTTTGAGGACGAAAGCAGCGTAATCACCACTAATGGAAGTGAATTTTTAGTATTAACCAATATCAAAACACCAAACAATAAAGTCATCTTATTTGATCCGGCACATCCTGAAGAATCCTCCTGGAAAACTATTATTCCCGAATCAAAGAACCTGCTGAGCTCGGTGAGTACCGGGGGCAAAAAATTGTTTGCTTCTTACCTCGAAAATGCGACATCCAAAATTTATCAGTTTGATTACGATGGTTCCAATAAACATGAAATTATATTACCCGGCTTGGGCAGTGCTGGTGGTTTTGATGGAAAAGAGGAAGACCCTTCCCTCTTCTACTTATTTACCTCTTTTACCGATCCGGGAAGTATATATGAATACCAGGTTTCGTCCAAAGAATCTAAATTGTTTTTTCAACCTGAATTAAAATTTAATCCTCAGGATTTTGAACAAAAACAAGTGTGGTATAAAAGTAAAGACGGTACGTCTGTCCCTATGTTTTTGGTGTACAAAAAAGGGCTGGTCCTTAATGGAAACAACCCTTGTTATCTCTATGCCTATGGTGGATTTAATATTAGCCTGACACCATCTTTTAGCGCATCCCGCCTGGTTTTGCTTGAAAATGGAGGGATATACGCTATGCCTAACCTTAGAGGCGGGGGCGAGTTTGGGGAAGACTGGCACAAAGCAGGCATGTTGGAGAAAAAACAAAATGTATTTGATGATTTTATTGCCGCTGCTGAGTACCTGATTACCGAAAAATATACCTCCCCGGATAAACTGGCCATATCGGGAGGATCCAATGGTGGATTGTTGGTGGGTGCCTGTATGACCCAGCGGCCAGATTTATTTGCAGTAGCTTTTCCGGCTGTTGGCGTGCTGGATATGCTGCGTTATCACAAGTTTACTATAGGTCATGCATGGGCTGTTGAATACGGATCCAGCGATCATCCTGAACAATTTGAGTACCTGAAAAAATATAGCCCCCTGCATAATCTCCGGGCCGGAACCAGGTACCCCAGCACGATGATCACCACTGCTGATCACGATGACCGGGTCGTACCGGCTCATTCCTTTAAATTTGCCGCTGCCCTGCAACAAGCCCACAAAGGGGAAAACCCGACCTTGATCCGCATTGAAACCGATGCCGGCCATGGTGCGGGAAAACCAACGTCCAAAATTATTGAAGAACAGACCGATATCTGGTCGTTCTTTTTCTATAATACCAATAGTCCGGTTAAATATGTAAAAGGGTAACCTCCAATGATCCCCGGGGGCAAAAGGTTGTTTATACGAGAACAACGAAATTGCTACTGAGTTTGTTTAATAAATGGACGTGAAATTTCAATCCCGTTAGTGAGTTTGATCCGAATGAAATACAAACCATTATCCAAACCGGAGATGGACAATCCATATTCTGTTGTCCCACCGGTAGCTTGTAATTTAACTGTCCTCCCTGTAAAATCCATTATTTCCAATTGATTAAAGGGATTGCCAGGCGGTGAGATTATATTTAATTGATCGTATGCCGGATTGGGAAATATATTTAATCCAGTGAATTGATTATTTTCAAAAACAGGGACGGTATTCACGGCATAGATTTCCAGGTTATCGAAATAAAATGTAAAACCAGTAAAACTATTTGAGGCAAACAAGAAAATCAATTGATCCACGGCTTCATCCGGTACCGTATTGCTGGGACGATCCAGAAAACTGAAGGACAATCTTTCCCATTCATTTTGTTTTGTAGTCACCGTGGTATACCTGCTGTGCCTTCCTACCGGGTAATTAGCTGATGCCTGGTTTTTATTTTCAAATTGCAAAATCAACGAAGTCCCTACCGGTGCACTGGTTAAGATATCGATGTATATTCTTTTAAATCCCGTTACAAATTCCGACGCATTTTTGACATCGGATATTTCATATACCAGAACATCATATTGCTGGGACGGATTACGTGTATATTGGCCACACTTTTTTGAACCGTTTATACTATTTGTGTTAGGGTTATCTACTTGGTCAACTAAAATTCCAGTATTAAATGTATTCCTGATACGGCTTTCCTGATCAAAATTCTCCAGGACAACAGAAGAAACAAGTTCGGGTTCCACAGCCACGGCCAGGACGAATATTTTTTCACCGCACGATGATTTTATGACAGCCATCACCTTTCCACCTGTTGATCCCCAGTCGAGGTTTATCGAGTCAGAACCTTGTCCATTTTTAAAAGTAGTTCCCTCGGGGACATTCCAGGTGATAACACTACCGGGTAATACATTGGATAGAGCGTATACCACATTTTTTGCTCGTGACGGGACCCTGGCTGGTCCGGAAAGATGAGCCTGGCCGGTTTTGTCGTAAACCCTGATGTAATCAATTTCAAAGATTTGGGGAAATACAGTGGTTGCATTGGGGATTCCCGGCCAAGTGCCGCCTACGGCCAGGTTGAACAAAAAGTGAAATTTTTGATCAAAAGGCCATCGTTGATTACCCATATCTGAAATGGCCTTGGAAGAATAAAGATATCCATCTATATACCATTTGATTTCATATTCTGACCATTCCAGCGCATAGTCATGAAATGAGTTATAAAAATTTCCTTCAGCCAGAGTAAAGCTTTTAGTGGTTGAGGAATTATTTGGCCAGGTTTGTCCAAAATGGAGTGTGCCATGAATGGTCGATGGCTCATGCCCAAGGTATTCCATGATATCAATTTCACCGCTTTGTGGCCAACCCCCGTAAACATCTTCCGAAGGCAACATCCAGAAGGCGGGCCAGATTCCCTGTCCAAAGGGCAGTTTCATTCGGGCTTCAATCCGGCCATATTTTATATCACCTTTTTGAATGCTTCGAATTCGGGCAGAGGTATAGTTCCTGTTCTGAACAGTTTGTTTGCGGGCCACGATTTTCATAGTTCCACCGGATAACAATAAATTTTCTTCTGAGGAAGTATACCATTGAAGTTCATTATTTCCCCATTGGCATAATCCAATATCGCAACCGTCACCGATTTGGTAAGTCCATTTTGACACATCCAATTTTGTGCCATTAAATTCGTCAAACCAGATCAACGAAGGGCATTGGCTGCAAAGCTGGCTTGAAAGCCCCATTATCAATCCCAACAATACAACACGTGCAAGATTTATATCCTTTTTATTCATATGAAATCTTATTTTTTAATACCCTGATAGCGGATTTCGTCGTCATATCGGGTGGCATATGCCTTTGAAAAATCAAGTTTTTTCTTGTTGGCTTTGAGGTAGATAATGGCCTTCATCAGATGCGATACAAATACAGGTTCTAAATAGTCAGTAGCCGAATGCCCCAGAGCAGTGATCCAGGCCAGACCTCCATCATAACGATGTTCCCATACAGATGGATAAAAGCGGCCAAACGTCCCTTTGTGTAAACGGATCCGGGCAGTGTCCGCCGGGTCCATAGCTAATGAATTAATATCGGCCGCCATTAAAGCATGCGGACCCGGATACATTTCTTTAATAAAGTAACATTCATCTTGTCTCTGCCATACTTGTGGAAGATGTTTCACCGATTCATGGTCAGGTCTGAGATTGACTACCTGGTAGGGTTGAAACCTGGGATGCCAGGCAAAGGTGCCCCCCAACATTTGTTTAAACCAGGTCCAATTGCGCTCTGTACCCAATACGGAATGGATCCCCAAAAACAATCCCCCCGCTTCTATAAACTGTCGAAAAGCCAGACGTTGATCATCCGTATCAAAGACCGCATTATTGGTACTGGCAAAAACAATCAAGCCAATTTTGTTCAAAAAATCACGGTGGAAGACCGCCGGATCGTCATTGATGATTAAATCAAAACCGAATTTGCGGGATAAGGAATCAAAACAGTGTTTTGCCGCCGGAATATTATCGTGTACATAACCTTTGCCGTTTTTGGTAAACAATAACACCTTTAGACCTTTGAGGTTTTGCGCAGTGCCGGCTGACGATACCACCACCAGCAACAAGAATATCTTAATAAATCGTTTCATACAGTATGAATAAAAAATTATTGGTTCAATTGATGGTAAGCCTGCCACAGCACGATACCGGCGCAAACGGCTACATTCAGCGAGTGTTTAATACCGGATTGTGGAATTTCAATAGCGCGGTCTGCATTAGCAAGAACAGCATCGCTCACCCCCGAAACTTCGTTCCCAAACACCAGGACTACCGGAGTATGAAGATCAAAGATAAATTCCGATAGGGGTACACTGCCCTGGGTTTGTTCGACCGCAACGATTTGATATCCTTGTTTTTTAAACTCAAGTAATCCGGCATTGACATCCGGCAGGTATTTCCAGTCCACTGAAAGGGTGGCGTCCAGGGCAGTTTTTAATATTTCCCGGTGCGGTGGAATCACTGAAATACCCGTCAAACAAATAGATTTGATGTGAAAAGCATCTGCCGTCCTGAAAATGGATCCGATATTCAGGCCCGAACGTAAATTTTCAAGGATTACGATTATGGGTAATTTTTCTGATTGTCGAAGAGGTTCCAATTGGGGCCTGCCCAGTTCAGTCATTGTTTTCCTGATCAGCATAGAACAAAGATATCAATGATGGATTGAATTAAAGTGAATGAATCACTTCTGACAGGTTCGGAATAAAAGACAGTATTTATAGTTAAGGTAAATTCATTCTAAGCGCCTCTGTATTTATTGGAAGGTGTCATGCTATGATACTGACACACCTTAAAAAAATATAAAATCGGAGTGACCAGTGTATATTCATCACGTGAATAACAGGTATAATGCCCTGCTTCCCTTGCTGCTTACCATCCTATGTTATGGTGTATTACTCTTTGCCCATGGTTACGTCTACGGCTACGAAGATCAGGTGGATTTTATGCCTTATGCACTTCATCTTCAGGAAAAATTATGGTTTACAGGTGATTTTTATATCAGGTGTATCCAGGGACAGGTCAATGAAAGATGGTTTATAGCTCATGCGCTGGCAAGGGTGCCGGAGCCGGTATGGCCCGTTATGTTTTTGGTTGTGCATTTTCTGGCTGGTACAGTTCTGATTCAGGGTTTGCTGAAATTTTGCAACTATGTGTCACTGGCTTTATGGGCTCAGTGGGCGGTGATTGTCTCCTGTTTGATCCTGTTGTACCATAGAAATCTTGGAGGAAATGAACTGTACTATAATATGGTGACGCCAAGCCTGCTTGCCAAGAGCGCAGGGATATGGGCATTGTGGTTTGCCATAAAACAAGCCAAATGGCGTGCCATAGGGTGTACGGTTTTAGCGACCTATATCCATCCGGTAGCCGGTGTTCAGGTCTTTCTTCTATGTGCGATTTTGATTGGAAACCAGGGTCGCATTTTATTTATATTTACTTCCCTGTGTTTTATCCTTCCTTATCTTTTACCGCTCTATTTCCAATTGGGCAAAGGGCCGGAGGATATTTCACTGGTCGGTATTATGCAGTTGAGAAACCCGCACCACTTTATGCCTTCTCATTTTGGCTGGTTCAATATTTTGTTGCTTACCCCGCTATACCTGATCAGCACGGCACTGGCTTTTACGCTCGATCGAAGGCTGTTTTATCTTATGGTGTTTATTCTCGTTGGATGTTTGATCTATATGCTCCTGTTGACAATAAAGCCTGAACTCAGCTATAAAACACAATGGTTTAAGACAACCATTTGGTTGAAGTTTTTCAGTGTTTTAATTTTGACCAAGTGGCTCACACAACAGCATCAAACCATTTTAATCAATTTATCCCTTCGTTTACGGCAAATCTTTGTTTTTATTTTTTTTGCCAGTGTTTTGGTTATGGCAGTTAGACAATCGCGTTTTGCACCATATTCCTTTCCCGGCAGCACGGCGTCTGATGATCAACTAACAGCCCGGAAGGCTGGATCGATAAGCCAACCCGGTGATGTTTTTCTGGTGCCTGCAGATTTTACAGCATTTAAATTCTTTTCACGTAGACCAACCTGGGTAGATTGGAAAGCTATCCCCCACCAATCAATGTGTCTGTCGGTTTGGGCAGAAAAAATAAAACTAGCTTATGGATTGGAGACCGGTTACCAGGGCAACCTTAATACCGTTTATTCCCAATCCAACCGGTTTTTAAGAACATTGAGTCCGGATGCGAAAAAAAACTTAAAAGCGTTGGGTGTGGTATATATCCTTTTCAGGCCAGAAAACAGTCAGGGCTATAAAATTGAAAAATTATAAGATCTCCGATGCCTGGCGATCCATTTTCCTAAACATTTCCAACAGGATGGATTCCTCTGATATGGTCTGATGATGGGGGTCCATGTTTTTTAATAAATCATTGCATGCCTGGACTAAAGGAATATTTTTGTAAAAATGGTCCCTCGTATAATGCATATATTTCATCATCATAAAGGCATCCATTACATGAAAAAACCGTTTGCGAAATGTTGCCGGAGAAGCGGTGTGTTCTTTAATTTCCTTTAAACGTTGTGCAAATTGTATATGCTGAAGGAAAGCAGTGATTCCGGGGCTTAAGGTCAGGTAATCCAGTCCTGAAGCTAGAAATAAATCATCCATTTTGTCCAGGAAACTCTTCAACCCGATAAAATTTTGCCAGGCATACGTATTGAACTCAGGACCGGAGTTTGCCATCAGGTCCGACAAGGCTTTACCGGTTCCAAAAGGCACTCTGTCGGAAATCCTGGCAGAGGGATACACCGTGGTATTCCCCAACCGGACAACGGTATTTCTCCTGGAAAATTTATGAATAAAATAAAAATCTTCACCTGCTTGCCGGGCGGGCATTCCTCCGACCTGGACATAGGCCATCGCACGAACAGCCATAGAGGAACCCAGCGTCTGAAAGGCATGAGGAAATCCCGAAAAACGCAGCGCTACTTCATAATACCGTAGATGCAGCTCATAAGATATTATAGCCCGGATATGGATGGGATCAGGGATATCAGACCAATCGTGCTCATAGTGAATAACCATACATTCCCATCCTATACCTTGTTGGGACTGCCGGATAGCAATAAAATAATTCGGATCGACCCATGAATCGGCATCCATGCTGCATATAATCCCCTGGGCGCGGTTAATACGACCAAACCGCCTGATGGCTTCATCCATACCCATTTTTCGGGTATACCCCACAC
>Ga0163153_10007268_pt1 | contig 11994 bp, 12 predicted proteins | sample OliLakLV19MP6IB1_FD_148629 | JGI IMG/M metagenome (GOLD analysis project Ga0163153, IMG submission 148629) | Freshwater microbial mat bacterial communities from Lake Vanda, McMurdo Dry Valleys, Antarctica - Oligotrophic Lake LV.19.MP6.IB-1 | ecosystem: Environmental > Aquatic > Freshwater >... | reverse complement strand
AGATCCAACGTTCTGCCGCGGCGCGCATGTTTGTGCGCAATGCCGAGTTGCTGGTTTTTGACGATCTCTCCAGTGCGCTTGATGTAGAGACAGAAAAAACCATGTGGGAACGACTGCGGCAAGTGGAGAGTCCGGAGTTCGGAACGAGGAGTGTTCCAGCAAACCACTCCGCACTCTCCACTCCGCACTCCCCACTTACTTGTCTGGTCGTCTCCCATCGGCGGGCGGCGTTGCAACGGGCCGATCAAATTATCGTTCTGAAAGATGGTAAGGTTGAAGATGTGGGCCGGCTGGATGAACTGTTGGCGCGCTGTGCGGAGATGCAGCGGCTCTGGCAGGGAGAGGTGCAATAACGCTATCAATCCATGGAGATCAAGACCCTGTTACCCAAGCCAATGCGTCATTCAGCGACCTGTTTGCCCATTGCCTCCACCTGGACCTGCGTTTCCACCAACGCCACACCCCCGGTGCCATGATCGAACGCATTGATAGCGATGTGGGCGTGCTCAGTAACTTCCTTTCTCACTTCGTGCTGTTGGTCGTTGGCAACCTGCTGCTCTTGTTGGGTGTATTGGGGCTGCTCTATCAGGAAGATTGGCGGCTGGGTTTGCTCTTTACTGCCTTTGCCCTCGGCGCAATCTACGCCTTTCGCCTGGTCGAGGGCAAGGCTGCACCCTACTGGGAGAGGGCGTTTGCGTCAAGCGCTGAACTGTATGGCTTTATCGAGGAACGGCTTGGGGGGTTGGACGATCTGCTATTGTGCTGAAAGATGGCCGCGTTGCGGATGAAGGGACATTGGGGGAATTGTTGACTCGTAGCCCAGAGATGCAGCGTTTGTGGACTATAGAGAGGTAGCTACGAGTGCGTCTTAACTTTTAGGAAATGAGGAGGCTGCACGCCCACGTGCAGCCTCCTCATTTCCTAAAAGTTAATCGGTCAGCTTGCGCCAGAGCATGAACGGTTCTACGCCCAGATCGCGCAAAATCTTGATCGCCATGCCTTGTCCTTCGCGCAATAGTCCTGCGAGTAGATGGCGGTTATTGATGACGGGTTGCCCGGCGCTTTGTGCTTGGGCGGAGGCGAAGGCCAGCACATGACCCACGCGCGGTGCCATGCGTGGTTCGTCTGTTGACGGTGTAACGCCATGACCGACCAAGCGCGTCAGTGTCGCAGCGACCTGTTCTTCATTGACGCCAAAGCTCTCTAACAGTTGCGCGGGTTCCGCGGTTTTGTCTTGCACCAGCCCCAGTAAGAGATGTTCGGTGCCGATATAGTTGTGCTTGTAGGATTGAGCAAGTTGACGCACTTGACGCAATAGTTGTTGCGTGTCGGGGGCAAAGAGCGCAGGGTCATCCTCAAGTTTCTGTTGCCAGCTTTGGGTCATCGCGCCGGCGGCAGCCAGCAGGCGCGTCTCTTCTTGTAGCCATGGTTGTTCTGCAAAGGGCTGGGGAAGATCATCACCGGCTTGGGCCATCAAGGCTGCGGAGACAAAGATGGGGCTGTTGGTCTGCACGGCCAGCGCAATCGCATCGCTTGGCCGTGCATCCACCTCATGCGTTTGTTTGCCATTACGCACTTTCACGGTAGCATAGTAGGTGATATCCTTTAACAACTCGATACGCACCTCTTCGACTGTCCCACCCATTTTCGCCAAAATGTTGGCAAAGAAACCGTACGCGGCCGGGCGCGCGGTGGGAAGACCGTGTAGCGCCTGATAGATTTGTTCGCCTTCAAAGGCGCCGATCCAGATGCGCAACATACGACCCCCCGCTGTGTCTAGTAGATAAAGTATCGCATGTTGACTTGCTTCGTCCGGAATGGCATGAAGCGTGTTAATTTTAATCATACCTGATCTCCTTTTGCTTGGTGAACCAATGACAGGATCTGACGGCAGACGTACTGTATACACCGGCGCAAGTTGCGCCTGCATCTGCTTTCGCGCTTGGTGTAAGCGGTTTTTGATCGCAGTCACCGAGGCACCCAACTGTGTGGCGATTTCCTCCAGACTCAGTTGTTCGTAGTAAAAGAGCAACAGAGCCGCACGATTTTTGGGAGAAAGTGTATCAATGGCGCTTTGTACCAGGCGCTGCAGTTCACGTTCCTCTACAAGATGATACGGGTCTGGCTCGTCATCGGTGACAGCCCTTGTATCATCATCTGCGCGGTTGAACCAATCAGGGAAGGTGTAGCTCTTTGGCTTTTGGCGACGCAGATAGCTGCGACAGATATTGCGCGTAATCCCCGTAAGCCAGGCGGGGAAGCGTTCGGGATCATGCAAGGTGTCCAACCCAAGATAGGCTTGGAGCGCCGCCTCTTGCGCACATTCCCAAGCCAGGTCGGCATTGCCCAGCATGGAGAGCGCTGTCCGACGAGCGGTGGGCAGGTGGCGTTCCAGCAGCACGCTCATTGCCTCTTTATCACCGGCGTGCGCCGCGGCAATCAGATCCTTGTCACTACGATTGACGACAGTCATATTGGAATTCCATCAAATCGATGCATCTATACCGCAATCGCTCATAGATGATAATTTGTTGCCCGTGTAAATGCCTGTAAATCTTTATCATCTATGGCATTGCTCAGTATATCTACTAGTGGCAAAATGGAGGCAAAAGGTTAGATGGAAATGGAGATCAAAATAGGAAGAAACCTGATTTGAGGTTTTGTAACGTGGGGTGTTTACTCAAAGATGCTGGTGTAGGTGTTTGGTGTTCTGCGTTTAATATTGACGACTACGATCAGATCATCGCGCACCTGATAAAAGATTCGATAGCCATTGACTTTGATTTTCCAAATGCCTTTGAAGTGGTCGCGCAGTTCCTCCGCGTTGGGTGGGTATGGTTCATCGCGTAGTTCATAAAGGATCCCTTTGACCTCGTTCTGGATACGCGTCGGTAAATGTTTTAATTGTTGGCGGGCCGGCGGCAACAGGTTAAGCCGGTAAACGTTGTGCATAGCGCGCCCACTCACTCAGTTCTTCTTCAGTTACTTCTTCCGGCTTGATCTCACCCCGTGCCTCTTGCAGCAATGTAGTAAGCACATCCACCATATCTTCCAAATCTTCTAAACGATTAAGCATTTTTTCCCAGTGCTGCGGCGACAGAAGCACACCGACCGGCTGGTTGCGGCTGGCCAATACCACTGCTCCTTGCCCGGCTTGCGCCAATACTTTCAAATGGTCGTTCTTCAACGTCGAAATTGACGCCATTGGTGGAATATGTCCCATGGTATACCTCGCTTGACTCCTGCTTTCAAAATTTTGTCTCTTACCGGCCGAATAGGATGTAGAGCAAAATTGTCAGCCGAACTAGATGGCAAAATTATATCTTGTTTTTGCCATGATACATTTCTATTGCTCTATTGTCAAGTGTCTTGTGATTCTCTTACTTGAAGGTTGCTTAACTGTTATGCTTATAGGTTGAGCTCAAGCTGAGCCATAGGTACAATCTGTGTTTGTTACGCAACGTCCAGAATCCGAATTGCGTGATCCTCGTCGAGGATTTCGTACTCACAACATACCTCTTTCACGTAGACCCGCTTCCAGCTCTTCTTGGGTCACATAATTGCCGGCATCCATTTCTTGGCGGATGCGCTGTAGCCGCTCACGTCGCTGGCGTTTCCACGCTTGCCATTGGGCATGGGGAACCAGTACCCCTACTGGCTTACTATAGCGTTCGATCACCACTTCGTGGCCGGCAACCACATCGTCCAACAACGTGCGCAGATTATTACGCGCTTCTTCGGCGGGAATGCTTTTTATGCTCATTCTATCTCTCCTCTTCTTAATTCCTACAAACTGTAGGGATCATACACTTTGTAGGAATATTTGTCAATCCGTATTTCGTACAAGGTACAAGCAAGAGTTGTCAGCGAATTGAATACAAGTGGTTGAAATGTGAACCAAACCTACTTGTTCAAGCCATTGTCAGCACGCAACCATGCTTGCAAATTTTGCTCCATGCGCGGCCCGGCCGGCAAGGCGCCAGGTACAAATTCTTGACCCGTTAAGCGCTCATAGGTGTGCATATAGCGCTGTGCAGCTTGGATAACCAACGCCGGTGGCATGGGAAATGGCTCCCCTTCGCCGCGATAGCCATGGGCGGCATAGTAGAGGCGGATAAACTCCTTGTCAAAATTTTCCGGCTCTTCCCCCGCGGCGTGACGGTTGGGATAGCTGTCGGCGAGCCAGAAGCGGCTGGAATCGGGTGTGTGGACTTCGTCGATGAGCAGAATTTCGCCATCTTCCGCCACACCAAATTCGTACTTTGTGTCCACTAGAATCAGGCCGGCGTGTTGGGCAATCGCTTGGCCGCGCTGGAAAACCGCAATGGCGGCTGCACAAATTTCTTGCCATTGTTGCGCCCCCACCAATCCCATCTCTACCACCTCTGCACTGGTAATGCGTTCATCATGATTACCATTACTGGCTTTGGTCGTCGGGGTGATAATCGGTTCGGGCAACGGGTCATTCTTGTGTAGACCATCGGGAAAGTCAATGCCATAGATCGTGCGCTCGCCCTGGCTGTAGCGATACCAGAGCGCCGTCGCGGTGACACCAGTGATATAGCCGCGCACAACAACCTCTACCGGCAGCGGGTGGCAGCGTCGAGCAATCGTAATATTCGGATCGGGTACGGCTAGTAGGTGATTGGCGATAATATCCTGCGTCTGTTGGAACCAAAACGCAGCAAGCTGGTTGAGCACCTGCCCTTTGTAGGGAACGGCGCCCAGGATGCGATCAAAGGCGGAAAGGCGATCCGTTGTAATGAGAATGAGGCGGTCGTTTTGTGTATAAATATCACGCACTTTGCCACTGTGTTTCGGCCCAAACATGGGTAAAGTGGTGGTGATCAAGGTGTCAGCCAGCGCGGCCTGAAGTTGTTGTTCCGTAAGCATAACAGTTCCTCGTGGGTTAGTAGGTTGACCTAGGTGAGGAGTGGTCATAAATCAAACTTGACAAAAAATGAAAAAGCCGTGCTGAAAATTTGATCAAGCACGGCTACCTCGGTAGGATAGCCGTTGTCGAAGCCGAACCCCAAGGAGGCAACTGCTAGGATAGCGAAAGAACCGTTACATGTCATTTTTGTGAAGATGATTATACCTATTTCATGCCGCGGCAACAAACCGTCGATTGGTATCATGCCACAGAACATCTCCATGCCGCCGCACAGGTTTATGACCCAGTTAATGCACGCACCGCCTCCCGCTGGTATCATGCCGCAGAAACCTTGCTCTTTCAGGGACAAGTGGAGCAAATTGTTCGGCAACTGACCCAACGCGCCGCCCTTTTTCCTGCCCAAGCCGAAGCCCTCCTGGCCCAAGCCACTTACTTTGACAACCAAAAACGGCGTATGCACTATCTCGAACTGCGCGAAGAAGGCTATCCGATTGGCTCGGGCATGATTGAATCCGGCGCTAAACAATTCAAAGCTCGCTTTACGGGTCCTGGCATGCGTTGGAGCAAAGAGGGATTTTCTCGCTTGCTCCCCATTCGGGCTGCGGTCCTTAGTCACACCTTCGATGCGCTTTGGCCCGCTGTCTACTCCTTTTCCAAAACCTGAAATGCACCCTTTTTTGGTTATTTCTATACAGATGATGGGGTGATGGAGTCATTTGTGATAAGCGTTGAGTAATTGTTGCGCTGCTGTATACGGGTCGCTCTCGCGGCGGCGAATCGCTTGTACCCACGGGTCAATACCGGTTTGGGGGAGAGCGGCGAGGATGCGGCGGCTGAGTTCGGCGCGCAAGATGTTCTCCAAAGCATAGGCAATCCGTACTTGCTCGCGCGCTTCCCATTCACCGGAGCTATACAGCCAATCGCGGTGGGCTTCTATTTGGTCGCGCAGGGTTTCAGTGCCCTCGTGATTGGTGGCAACGGTTTTCATGACAATGACGCGCCAGCGCTCCCCCTCATCGGTAGACAGGGTTGGCGTCTCCATCTGGAGTAACTGACCGTGATGACGGATGAGACGGGGTCGACCGCTTTCTAACTCCAGCATCATCTCCAATGCCTGGATGGTGCGATCGGCGCCCGACCGATCCGCCTTGTTGACAACCAAAATGTCGGCAATTTCCAGAATGCCGGCCTTGATCGCCTGTACCTCATCGCCCATCCCTGGCGCTTCCACCACCAAGGTCGTGTGGGCTGTGCTGGCAACTGCCACCTCGGCTTGACCGACACCCACCGTCTCGACAATAATCCGCGCAAAACCAGCCGCGTCGAGTAGCGTAACCACATCTCCCGTAGTTTTGCTCAGGCCACCCAGACTGCCGCGCGTGGCCATGCTGCGCACAAAAACGCCGGGGTCTCCACTCAACGCCCGCATTCGCACGCGATCACCCAGGATCGCACCACCGGTGAAGGGGCTGGTTGGGTCGATGGCAACAATGGCTACGGTTAACCCCGCGCTGCGATAGGCTTGCGCCAGCCCCGTCACCAACGTAGATTTCCCCGTCCCGGGCGCGCCGGTAACGCCAATGATGTGCGCTTGACCGGTGGCTGGATAGAGCGCCGTCAACAAGACATGGGCATCCTCCGCCTCATCCTCCACCCGACTAATCGCCCGCGCCAACGCCAGCCGATTGCCACTACGCACGCCCTCTACTAGCGTCGCCACTAAAATTTGCTCACGTCCTTTATTCATGGTCGATGTCGATCATTCCACACTCGGCATTCCGCATTCTACACTCACTCCCTACTCATCGCGCTTGTTTGCGAATAAAATCGCCAATCGCCTCGGTTGAAGTGCCAGGACCAAAGACGGCGGCAATGCCCTTAGCATAGAGTTGGGGAATGTCTTCTTCGGGCACAATGCCACCTACCACCACCAGCACATCGTCCTGCCCCTGGGCGCGCAGCAATTCAACCACTTTGGGACACAATGTCATGTGCGCGCCACTGAGAATGCTTAAGCCGACGACATCTACATCTTCCTGCAAAGCCGCTTCGGCAATCATCTGCGGCGTCTGGCGGATGCCGGTGTAAATCACCTCAAAACCGGCGTCACGCAAGGCGCGCGCCACCACCTTAGCGCCCCGATCATGACCATCAAGACCGGGCTTGGCGACAAGGACACGGATTTTTTCACCGGCCATAGATTCTTCCTTCCTAACCACTCTTATTTGATTTTGCTGCTATTTTTTAAAGAAAAGTATAGCAGATGTTTGCACAAGTGGCGCAAGTGAGAAATGAAAATCATCTGCATCAAATTTCTCGAATAATACAATTCGAGAAATTTGATGCAGAAAAGTTGGTTCTGGCTTTGCTAGGATAGGGTTTGGGGAATCTTAAAGGTGTAAGGTGACTTATTCACTAGCCGTAGACTCATCGGCCGCCTAGTCACTGGGCCAGACCCAGGTGACCATCGTATCGACACCACTGGTAAGACCACAGGCCAAGGCGGTATAGCTATCGACAGCGAGTGTACTGACTACCACTGCGCCGGCGCTGGTTGCATCGGTCGTCCAGGCGTAGGTGTTGCCGGCCAAGTCAACGGTAGCGCGGTAGCCGTTAGACGTAACATCGGCGACGGCGCTTGCACCGCTAGTGACGCCGGTTGCCGTCCACGTATAGGCGCTGCGGGCGAACTCAGCCGTGCTGGTCGCGCCGCTTGCCACCACATCGGCGCTCCAACGATAGCTGGTTGCGGCCAGATCTTGGACAGAGTTGACACTAGTGCGGGCAACCGCGGTGGCGCTGGTCGCGCCAGTGATGACAGTTTCAACCGTCCAGGCATAGCTGTCACTGGCCGCATTCTCGGCAAGTTGATAACCGCGTCCGGCATAGATCACGGCATCAGTGGCGCCATCTTTGACAACAAAAAACAGGGGTTGCACAGCGGCAGTCGTCTGTTTCACTGTCTGTTCGACCGTCGTGACTGCACTATCCACCAAGGGCCGCAATTGGGTGGCCGAAAATTGCTGTGTACCATCATGCCGTCGCGCCCACAGTGGGAAGTCCGCCTGACCGCCGGTCGCCACATACGCACCCCAGAGGTTGCCATCTAGCGGCAAAAAAGCCTCGACACGCATCTCGCCATCAAAGAGCCGGTCGGGCAGGACACTGGAGCGGGTCAGGCCATTAAAAAGCACACCTTCGTCATTAAAGAGTAGCGAGCCGGTGACCGCTAATGGGGATGCATCGGTTTGAAACCAGTTGCGGATAAATTGCTTCTCTAAGGTGTACAGCCCATCAAGCTGCAAGTAGGAAGCACGCCAGTCGCTACTGACCAACCCTGTTACATGGAAGTTGACTGCTTCACTAGCCAGTTCAAAAGGCAAACCGGTCTGGTCGGTCAAAAATTCATTGAACAGCAGCCAATCATCCAACAGAGCAATGGTGAGATTGCCATCCAGCCAGAGATCAAGTTGCTGGGGGTCAATCAACAGTGTCAGATATTGGCCACGCGTCACGGGACTGTCAATCGCGTGCAGCGTTTCGCGTTGGGGCGCGCCCGTTGCATCGGTCTGCACACCAACACCCAGACGCACATAAAAATAGGATTGCTCTGTCGCTACCGGTACATTGAGGTGGCTTAGAAACTTACCCGGCTCCAAGCCAATATCAGCCACCGCCAAAGCGCGCTCAACGCCCGCGCCTTCGCTCCCTAGCCAAGCGGGCCAGGGTACCTGGGCTGTACCACGTAGGCGTTCAATCGTATTGTCCGCCGCCAACTGGATCACCATGTCGGTGTCAAAGAGCGCCAACTTGCCCATCGGCGTTTGAATGGTGACATCATCGGTAATTTGAAGACCCGCCCCTTCGGGCAACAGATGGATCTGATCTTGCAGAAAGGTCAGTAGCAAAGTTGCCCCGGCTGCCACAGGCCCCGGCAGCGCAATGCCCGCGTCTTTGATCCGTAACGTGCAAACCCCTTCACTACACTGAATTCCATAAGCCGTAGCATCCCCTGGATCAGCAATGGTTGTGTCGAGAATGGGAGCAGCAGCTAAAACAGGCTGCACAAGCTGCATGATGAGCATACTCGTCAGCAACAGACTACCTATAATCGTGCGCCATCGTTGTCGCATAAATACCCTTCCTCTACCCCAATAACTTACAAACCTACTCTCAGTTTATATCTGATTTTACCCGATGAATCCATGGCAACCCTGACATTTTCCTGATAGTTAGCACCCATAGGTAATGTGGCGTGCGCACGCCACATTACCGACCTTCATAGCATTTTTACGCTTTCTCTAATTTGCATATTTGAAAAAATTACTGTACACTCAATTGTTTGGCCGATAGAGGGCAAGATGAAAGCGAGAAAAACCGGTAGACAATCATACCTTTGTTGACCGGTTTTCAGGCTAGCCAAGCGACTATTGGCCTACTTTATCTATAACCGAGCTAAGCGTGCGACTTGGCTCACCTAAATGTTCCAGAAGCGTGCGTCACACCGCAAACCAGGGTGGACGCTATTTTTCTGGCCGAGTAAAGTCCAAGGAGTATACTTAGTGACTTTTGAACAATTTAACCTTGACGCGCGCCTAGTGGCCGCTGTCAAAACCGCGGGGTATGTTACCCCTACCCCCATCCAAGAACAAGCCATTCCCGAAGTTATGGCCGGACGCGATGTCCTGGGTTTGGCGCAAACCGGCACCGGTAAGACCGCAGCGTTTGTGCTGCCCATCTTGCACCGGCTGGCCCAAGCCTCATCGCGTCGCGTGCGTGCGCTTATTGTAGCACCAACCCGCGAATTAGCCGAACAGATCCATGAGACAATTGTCGTTTTCGGTCAGAAGACCAAGGTGCGCAGCATCCCCATCTATGGGGGTGTAGGCAAGCTGCCGCAAATACGTGCCTTGCAGCGCGGCGTCGATATCATCGTCGCCTGCCCTGGTCGCCTGCTGGATCTATACGGCGATGGTGCGCTTGATTTCTCACAGATCGAAGTATTGGTGCTGGACGAAGCAGACCGCATGTTTGATATGGGTTTCCTGCCCGATGTACGCCGTATTATCAAACTGCTGCCCAAGCGGCGCCAGAATCTTTTCTTTTCGGCCACGATGCCGAATGACATTCGAGCATTGGCCGATGAAATCCTGGTCGAACCAGTGACGGTGCAGATCGGTATGCGTGCACCGGTTGAGACCGTTTCTCATGCCCTCTACCCCGTGACAGATGGTCTTAAAACGCGCTTGTTACTGACCATGTTGGAGCAGATTAAGACTGATCGCGTTTTGATCTTCACACGCACCAAACGGCGTGCCCGCAACTTGGCCTTGACCCTGGAAGGCCGGCGGCATCGTGTCATTGCCCTGCAAGGGAATATGTCCCAACCCCAACGTATGGCCGCTATGGAAGGCTTTCGCAAGGGCAAGTATGACATTCTTGTCGCCACCGACATTGCTGCGCGTGGCATTGACGTGGCCGAAATTTCACATGTCATCAACTTTGATATGCCCGATACAGTCGATGCCTATACTCACCGCATTGGTCGCACCGGTCGCGCCCATGCTACAGGTGAAGCCTACACCTTTGCTATGCAGGAAGATGCGCCTATGATCCGTGATATTGAAACGGTGCTGGGCGTCCCCATTGAACAGCGTCGCCTGGATGGTTTTGATTACAGTGGTTTTACGCCAGAGATTCGCATCCAGCGCGGTCGCAGCGCAAAGCCGGCTACCGGCGGACAGCGCGCACCAACTGGTCAAGGCTATCGCTCACGACCAGCGGGGCAGAACGGTGCCAGCCGGCCACAGAATGGCGGCAACCGTAACGCCACGCCATTTCGTGGCAACAGACCCGCGGTGCCAATGACGGAAGCACCACAACAACGGCGTCCACAGCCGCAGCGTGCAGCGCCGGTGAAGTAACCGAAAAGTAGCCGACAATTTTATAGTCACAGACAGGGCCTTTGTTATGATAACAAAGGCCCTGTCTGTGATAGGGAGATAGGTCATGGCACGTTCAAATAGGTATTGCGATTCCTTGGCCGTACCTCCAGCACTGTGACAACTTTATCCTGATCATCAATTTTATAGAATACGCGCCATCCATTGAGCTTCAACCGGTAACGCCTCTGTAACTCACGTTATAGCTCACTGTTTGGCGGTCTTGGCTCATCACGCAGATCAAGGATGGCTTGTACAATTTCTGTCCGTAAACGGTCAGGCAGCACGGATTTGATTTGCTGCTTTGCCTTATCCCTGATGTCAAGCCGATATCGATCCATGATCTCCCATCATCTCATTCATAAAAGCATGGGGATCATCAATGGTCTCAACCTGACTTTGTCCTGTCGCAATAGATAACTCCGCCTGGAGGGTGATGATCGCATCTTGCATCTCCTCTAACCGATCAACAATCTCATTCCAATGCTCGGGCGAAACGATGACAGCTTGTGGCGTTGCTCGATTCATAAGCATGACAGGGCCATTGATAAATTTTCCCGTTACTTCGGCAGTTCGATTCTTGATTTCCTGCATCGATGCAGTCTGTGGAATACGGTTTAATTCTATCACTGCTTTTCCCTTCTAAACTCCTCGTTATTTGAAAACCAGTGTTTGACCTGTGTAAAACCCAACTGTTCAACTGGAGCAGGGTGTAACTGTGTAAAAAGTGAACTTTACAACCATAATCGTAGTATATCAACCAGAAGGATGTCAACTTACAATAAAACCTTTACTGAGCGGTGTGGTATTCTTTATCAGTTGTTCATCCAAAGCTGGCTGCGGGAAAAGCTTGTGCAGGAAGCTCTTGAACTTTTGCCACAATCATAGCAGAATTTTATAGACAAAACGAAGAGAGGCGCACCTCGTAGGTACGCCTCTCTTCATTTTGTCCTTCACTCTGGTGTCACATAGGCTGCCGTTAAGCCACCATCCACCGTAAAGTCTGTTCCTGTCACATACGAAGATTCGTCTGAGGCTAGATAAAGCGCGGCGTAGGCCATCTCTTTGGCTTCGCCAAAACGGCCCATCGGTACATGAACCAGACGACGCTGCTTTTTGGCATCCGTATTGAGAAAGCTCATGAGCAATTCGGTGCGC
>Ga0163153_10007266_pt1 | contig 11996 bp, 10 predicted proteins | sample OliLakLV19MP6IB1_FD_148629 | JGI IMG/M metagenome (GOLD analysis project Ga0163153, IMG submission 148629) | Freshwater microbial mat bacterial communities from Lake Vanda, McMurdo Dry Valleys, Antarctica - Oligotrophic Lake LV.19.MP6.IB-1 | ecosystem: Environmental > Aquatic > Freshwater >... | reverse complement strand
ACAGCTCCGTGACCCTGGTTTTTTGTGTGGGAGCTTTTGAACACATGGTGAACAAATCGGCGGTTCTGAAGAATGTCTTTAGGGTTTTAAAGCCGGGTGGACGCTTGCTCTGCCTGACACCGAACGGAGGTTATGTCTGGTACCGGAGATTGGCACCGCTCCTCGGGCTGCATACCGTCCGGCTTTCCACCGATCATTTTGTCAGCCGTGACGAGGTGAAGAACCTGCTTCAGAAAAGCGGATTTTCGAATCCGACTTTTGACTGGTGGACCTTTGTGCCTAAGGGCGACATGCCGGCCTGGTGCGGATTATTGCTTCACGGTCTCGATTGGACGGGCCGGATCGTTGGCATCCCAAGCTGGCGCGGGGGCTTGATCTTTCATGCGGTCAAACCCGGTGGCGCACCCGCCAAAATCCGAATTTAATTTTGATCGTATCCTTAAGTCGAAATTTCCAAACTTGACGGTGCTGATCACGCTTGCTGGACAAACCGATGGAAGATCCTGGCCGCCTCGGTCCAGCTTGGAATCTCGGGGCGCGCGATTATTTTTGGCGCGGAAATTATTTCCCGCCATTGTTTGTCATGAACCAGCCGTGCGGTGTGCAGCGCCAGTTGTTTCATGGTGGAAAAACAAACTCCATCCTCTACTTTTCCAATGTGGTTTTCCGCATTGCCACCACGCAGGATCAACAGGTGCAACCCTGACAACCGTGCTTCCTGCAAGGCCATGCCGAAGGTTTCCATCCTTGAGGCGGAAATAAAAAAATCGTTTCTGGCATAAACATTTTTCAATTCACTCAATCCGAGGGGGCCGAGAAACTTCACGGAGTGCTTCAGGTTCGGATTTGCCGCGACCAGCGCGAGGCAGGCGTCGGCGAAAGGTTTGTCCAGGTCGAGTCGTCCGACTATTTCCAGTGAAAACCCGGTTTTACCACTGGTGTATTCTTCAAAGTGTTTAAGGAAATCCAAAACTCCTTTTCCCGGGATGAGATTGCAGACCATCAAACCTCGGAACATCGCGGAATCCTTCCGGATCTTGCGCCGGGCTTTGAAAGTCGGTGCGGGCGGAAGAACCAAAACCGGCATGGCTTTGAATCCCCGGCGAAACAGTTCCAGCCGCGAAAATTCGCTGGTCACAACAAATCCGTCCATCGACGCGAAGGTTTTGTCCTCGATCCTGCGCCATGCTCTTTTGCGGGCATTTTTTTCAGCAGGTTGCAGGCTGGGAAAATAATGCAGGAGGAAGAATCGTTGATTGGGTGGAGGAAGTTTCGCGAAGAGACCGTCAGCGTGTTCGAGATGAAGTGAATCGATCCAGTACCGGGCGGGTGCCGCTGGCGCGCCCGGCGCAGAATCCAGGAGAGCCTCAACGGTGCTGATTGAAAAAGTGAATCCCCGGCTTTTCAGCGCCTGAAGCAAGGACCGGTTGTAAAGATTGCCCCCTGAAGGGGAGCGACGGTCTGCGGGAAGGATAAAAATGTCCTTCATGAATCAGCGTTTGATGAGCTCCGTCCTGAGCTGCTCAGAATCTTTCCGTGGGCCGCAAAACCGGACCTTCGTAACCGGCGGCGGCGACGTGTGATTCGAGCAAGGTGATTTTCAGCGTGCCGCGAAAATGCGCGCGGACCCTGCCCGCAATCTGACCATGAATGTATTGAGCCAGAAACTCCGTGGTTGTCACCGTGTTCTGAAATTCAGGCAGGTCGTCGAGATTCTGATAGTTCAGCGGATGCAACGTCTCCTTCAGGACTTTTGTTGCAAGGCCGATGTCGATGACGATATTGTCAGGATCCAATTCCGGGCTTTTGAACTCCGCATCCACGACATAGGTTGCACCGTGAAGTTTTTGCGCCGGACCGAACACTTTTCCCCTCAGCGAATGAGCGATCATGATGTGGTCTCTGACGGTGACGAAAAACATACGTTTCCTTTTCCTTTAGATTTTAATTGTAATCGATGACCCGGGCGAGCCCTGGGGCGGTCAGACCGCCCTGGTTGTAATATTCCGGTGATTCGGCGAATGGAATGGTGTGGGTTACATGTCGGTCAAACGCAGGATCCTTGAGCAGTGCGAAGACCAGTTGTTTCCTGCGTAAGAAGTCCCAGCGCCCTCGAAAAGCCGGTGCGATGGCGGAGACCTGGGAGGCGACTATGGCCTTGCGTTTGCTGTGGAAATCGCCGCCGAGTTCCAGGTTGATTTTCCGGTTTCCGTACCAGCTGAGTTCGACGATGCGCGCTTCAAAACCTGTGTGATCCAGGCAAAGCTGCAAGCCTTCTCCGGAGCTGCTGGCGTGGAAGGCGAGATCAAAATTCGCGAGTGCCTGGCCGGGGGCAAATGTCTGGAATCCCATGGCGGCGGCCATCGCGAGTTTTTGCGGGTTGGAATCCGCCACCACCACCTTTACTTCAGGAATCCGTGAGAGGAGTCGCACGACCAATGAACCAATGATTCCAAAACCAACCACCAGGCAAGACTGTCCGATGGAGACCCCGGAGTCCCAGACGGCGTTCACCGCAGTTTCCAAGTTGCTGGCGAGCGTGGCCCGGGCGGGCGGGATGTTTTCGAAAACAAAAAGGTCTTGGTTTCGGGCCAGGAAAAAGCGGCTGTGCGGATGGAGTAAATGAACCAGGCGGCCCTGAAGGGCCGGATCGTCGGTCACCTTTACTTGTCCCACCATGGAATATCCATATTTCACCGGAAAGCTGAATTCGCCTTCCATGTATGGAACTTTCATCTGTGGATGCAGGAGGGCTGGGACGTTGCCGCAAAAAACCAGATTCTCGGTTCCGGGACTGATCCCGCTGCTGAGCGCGCTGACCAGTGAAAAACCAGACTGACGCGGGGGGAGCGGGGTTTCGATCAAGGCCGCCATGCCGGGTTTTTCAAACCAGAGCGAGCGCGTGGTCCTTTGGATTTCAAATCGCTCGTCCATGATTGGTTTTCATTTGGAAATGGTTACGGGAGCTTCAACAAGCACCGCGTCCTTTGAACGGTTTAAGGCGGCAAACAGAACGCCTGCAAGCAGGCAGGAGGTGCCGCACACAATCAACATGAGATCGTAACCGACACGATCAATGGCGAGGCCGCCGAGATAACCCGAGAAAGCTGCGGCGGTGAAGACCACCAGAGAATTGATCATGGCTGCGCCGGCATGCTCAGCATTGGATGTTTGATTCATCAGCAGGGAATAGATCGCAGGCTGGGTCATGGCTTGAAAAGCAGTGTAAATGATATAACCGGTGGCGATCCCGGCAAGCTTGGGATGCGTGCTCAGAACAAAAGCGCCCGCGCCGGTCAAAAACATCATGATCCGTATCGCCGAAATTGCTCCGAGCCGGTTGATTAGTGTCGGCGCCATCAAGGTCGCTACCGAGGCGACGATCTGGCCCCCTGTCAGATCGAGTCCGATGGCCTGGACGGAAGCTCCGAGGTGAACCGAAAAAAATACGGTAAAGAATGGTGCGAAGAGTCCGAAAGCAAAATTCCAAATGCCCACTGCGAGCATCAGCCTGATGATTTTAGGAGATCGGGGGATGACGATTTTTTCCAGGCTCGAAGAAGCTCCAAAACTCAATCCGCCGGAGGTGATGACGCTCAGCAGATTGATGATGCAGGCCAGAAGAATGGCGGTGAGCATGGAGTCGATTCCGATGGTTGCTCCGAACAGTGCGGTGATCCACCCAGGCAATTCTCCGCCCATGGCGTCGCCCAGCACCCCGGATCCGATGCTGACTCCAAAAAAGAGGCTGTAACCGCGCGCCCGGTCACTTGCAGAAACCAGCTGGGTGACAGCCACCGCAGCTGTGACCATGAGCACTGCAAAAAAGAAACCTGCCGAAAAAGCACCCCCATACAATGCAAACGAACTGGAATGAATGACCCGTATCGCGGAAGCCACCCCGGTCCCGAAGAATGAAACAAGCAGTGTCTTTTTAATCCCCAGTTTTTGGAGCATGAAAGCGGCGGGGATGGTTCCGGCAACCGTGCCGATGTTCATGGCCAGGCTTATCTTGCCGATTAGAACCACATCGCGACCGTGGGACAGAAGGTAGAGTGGATAGAGCTCGTTAAAAATCAGAACTCCGACGGCAAAAAATCCGAAGCTGGCGAGAAAACGCCAGAAATTGCCGTTGAAGGTTCGAAAATCCGCCCAGCGATGCACGCGGCATTGGTAACCAGCTTTCGCTGGCAAGTAAAGCGGGCAGGAATTTTATCGGAAGAATGAATCAGCCAGCTGTTCTTTGATGTCCCACGGAACCACGTTGAGGACGTTGGTCACAAGGATTTCCGCCGCCACACCACTGGAATTAACCTTGACGCTGAACTCCTGAAAGTTGATGGAGTTGGCGCCGGATTGTCGTCCGCACCACCACCGCAAAACCTTGGCCGAATCAAAATCGAGTCCGACCACCGTCGGTTTTCCGAGCAAGCTTTCGAGTTCCGAAGTTGTGGTCTTGCCAGTTTCAATTTTCGCCGCCTGTTCCGGGGTCACTCGCTCTCCGATTTCAAATCTCCATGTCTCGCGGTGCATCCAGAGCCGGGATTTGGAATACGAAAAGTCTTCCACCATTCCCCGGGGATCGAGCAACAGCTCCAACTGCCGGATTTCAAGCGTGCCGCGGTCGGCCACGCGGGCCGAGACGGTCAAAATCTCATGACATTGTCCGTAGAGCAGGATGGAGCGGCCTGACGGATGCTTTTTCTCCACCCTCGGTTTTCCGTAATGTTTGAGCACTTGCTCCCGTGAGGTGCTTCCGACCGTGATGCTTTGCTTCTGTTCCGGCGCCTTTAGCCACGTGGAACAACCGGCTGAAAAGAGCACACAGGCGCAAGCCAGCAAACCAGGGATCAGTTTTGAAGTCATTCCAGTTGGTAGCTATCGGGATTTCAGTCGGTGGTCAAGGATCTCTGGGAGCGAACAGATGCAAAATTGCCCTATTTGCCGCAACGCCAGTCTTTTTCTAGATTGTTCGCTGAAAAGAGTTGCCCAATCACTCGTGGATGTGGTTCAAGTTTCAGAACGTAAAACAGCTGCGAATTATGTTTCCCAAAAATCGTTTCCTGAAGGTTGCCGGCGTGGGGTCGAAGCTCGTCTGGCCCGCGAAAGTCCTCACGGTTTCACTGGCGCTGTTTTCCATTTGTTTTCAGCATGCCTCAGCCCAGCACGGGCACGGCGGTAATGGGACGGTCACGAACTCCAACGGCGGCGAAATCCGACCGGGCAAAAGCATCATCGATCATCAGCCGCTTTCGGTTTACAGCACCAACGGGGTTTTGAACGTCGATCTGGTCGCGCGCTATGCCGATGTAATTCTGAACAACCGCACCAACTGGCTCCGAACGTTTAACGGGAAACTTCCCGGCCCGACGCTTCATGGCAAACCGGGCGACACCCTTCGCATCAGGCTCATCAACCGGCTTCCTGAAGAAGGCGGCCACGGGGCTGATGAGGGACACGGCGGCTTTAACACCATCAATCTGCACACGCACGGACTGAACGTTTCGCCCGAGGATAACCAGGACAATGTGCTGATTGAATTGCCTCCCGGGAAATACCTTCAATACGAAATCAAGATCCCGACCAACCACCCAACCGGCACATTTTGGTATCACCCGCACAAACACGGGGCCGCAACCGCGCATGTTGGCAGTGGCATGACGGGCAATATCCTGTTGGGCGCTCCGGATGACATTCCAGGACTGGAGGGATTCAAGGATGTCCAGCTCCTGATCAACGAATTGCCGCTGCTACCGAATGGTGAAGTGCCCGATCAACCGTTTGATGTCTTTGGTCCCACGATTCGGAAACAGTGGACCGTCAATGGTGAACCGATCGACCCCGTCACGCCAGAGGGTGTCATGCTGGTGCCCACCATCCCGATGAAGCCGGGAGAGGTGCAGCGCTGGCGTTTCACACACGCCGGCTTTAATGAATTCCTCAAGCTCAACCTGGAGGGGAATGCGATGCACATGATTTCCTTCGACGGCATCACGATTCCAAAAATGCAGGCCACTAATGATGTCATGTTGGGACCTGGAAACCGCATGGATGTTCTCGTCCAGGCTCCGCTCGCAGGTGGAAAGTTTTTGCTTAAAAAGTTAAAAAACGGGGTTCAGGGAGATAACTCCCGTGAAAACATCCTGGCCATGGTCGTGGTCGAAGGAACACCGGTCGCGGATTTGCTGCCTATGACGCTCAACCCGCCCACCAATCGGCTGCCGGACATTGCCGAATCCGAGATTGTCCGGCACCGCAACATCACCTTTGAAATTTCAGGCCTCGACCCCGGGTACAATTTTAAATTCAGCATCAACAACAAGCTGTTCGATGCCGGTCGCGTGGATCAGACCATGATGCTGAACACTGCGGAAGAATGGACTCTGCGAACCGATGTCTGGGATACGCACCCGTTCCACATCCATGTGAACTGGTTTCAAGTGGTCAAAATAAATGGCAAACCGGTTCCTCCGCGCTGGCAGGACACCGTGATCATTCCGCAAAAAGTGAACAAACTCGATCCCGATGATGGAACGGTCACCATCCGGCATCGGTTCCAAGGTTACCCGGGAAAATTTGTCATTCACTGCCATATCCTGCCTCACGAAGATATCGGCATGATGTCGCTGGTCGAAGTTGTCGATCCCGAGAATCCAACCGCCTTGCAGAAATGGCGCAGGGATCGCTTCAACAGTCTGGCCAACGAATTTGACGGCGCGGATTACGCCGATCCGGATGGGGACGGAATTCCGAACTTTCTGGATTTTGCACTGGGGCATCGTCCAAACACAGCCGCCGGACTGCCCGTGTTTACCAACCTTGTCACCCAGGGATTTCCAGCCATCGCCTTCGGCCGGCACAAACCTGCTAACAACGACGTTGTTTACCAGGTTCAAAAGTCTTTCGACCTGGTTCAATGGACTGAGATCAACATCACCAACAACATGGTTGGAGTTCCGGTTGATTATGACGTTGGCGCGGAACAAATCGTGGTGCGTTCGGACACGCCTTCCTCAGGGCCGGATGGCGTTCCGTATCAGTTCCTCCGTGTGCGGGCCACACGACCGGTCGTGAACGGATCTCCCATCTCCCCTGATTTGCCATGAGATATTCAAACCCATCAACTTCAGGCCCAAAGGGCCGAAATCCCTCAGCCCAGCCCACACCGGGCTGGGTGGCCTGTGGCAACATTCCCGCGGCCTGAAGGTTTGGACATTTATGAGGAACAATTGGGCTCAGATGTTCACGGAGCATTGGTCCAGCGCCATCGGCGCGACATGTTTATAGCCCGTTTCCAACAACGAGCGTCAAGCTCCAGCGGAGCGGCATGACAATGGTGGACAATTCAAATTAATAAATCCTTGAGGGCTCCATTGCTGCCGCTGCTGAGATAGATTTCATTCGACTGTGCGTGGGTCACCGTGCCTTCCACTTTTTCCCTGTGACCCTGGCTCTCAGACTGACTGAAGACCGTGAGTTTGTTGATCTGCCGCAACGGGATGGAGAAGGGGTTCGTCGGCGCCGGTTTCTGCACCACCACATCCTTCACGCTTTTGGCCTGAACCTGAGCGCCGAGGAGCTGCTTTCGGGAATTATAAAGCGCGCGGCTCAGGCCCCGGATTTCGACCTCGGCATCCAACAGCTGATCTGGAACCTCCGCGGGTCCGTAATCCTCCACCGTTCCCTCAAACTGGGCCAGGCCGGTCGTCATGCTCAAGGCATTGCCCTTCTTGGAGATGGACCGGACGATGCCCCGAACCGCGACATCCTGGTTTTCCAGCCGGCTGTCCACCAAGTGATCTGCGAAAACTTTTTTAGGGACGATATTGGTTTCCCCGATTATTTGGAGACGCGCATCCACCACGATGGGGGCGAACTGGCCTTCCTGTGTCGTGCCCTCCACAACCAGCATGGTGCCTGGATTTACACCTTTGAGTTGATCTGCGTTGAGCGTCTGGACATAAATCCCGGCGCTGTCGTCCTGAAAGAACACGGCTCCCCATGACATGACACGGGTTACCACTCCTTCGAGCCGGACCGGCAGTTTTTTCTTCGCTTCGGTGTCGTCCAAAGATTTGACCCATGCGACTTTCACCCGCTCTGCAACCGGGTTCGATACCTGACCTTCCAACCCTGACAAAATCCCAAAGCAAAACCCGAAAAATAGGAGAACTCTGTTCATTAAAACATCCTTCTTCCATATAGATCGAAACCGTGGGGGAATTCTTAACAATCTTTTGAAATGAGCTGGATTCGAGTCTTTCAGCTCTTACAGCCGCAGTCCGCAGCCTCACCCGTTTTTTATCGCACCTCAGGTCAGAATGCAGGGAATTTTTTTATTTTCCTTTTCCGGCTGCTTTCCTACTATCCGCCGTTCTTAACAGGACGAATTATGCCACTTACACATACCAAAGACCTCTTCGCCAAAGCTCTCAAAGGAAAATATGCCTTGGGAGCCTTCAATGTGAACAACATGGAACTTCTCCAGGCCATTGTCGAAGCTTGCGAAGAAGAAAAAGCCCCGGTCATGCTGCAAATCTCCAGCGGAGCCCGGAAATATGCCAATCCAGTTTATCTCAAGAAACTGATCGAAGCCGCCGTCAGCCTTTCCACCATCCCGATCGCCGTTCATCTCGACCATGGTGATTCATTTGATCTTTGCAAAGAATGCATCGACGAAGGGTTTACCAGCGTCATGATTGACGCCAGCCACGAATCCTTCGAAAAGAATGTCGAAATCTGCCGCCAGGTTGTCGATTACGCCCACAAACACAATTGTGTGGTCGAAGGCGAACTCGGAATGCTGGTCGGTGCTCAGCACGACGACGGCGAAGAAGGTGGCGGTTACTCCAAAGGCGGTGTTTACACCCATCCCGATGAAGCCGTCGCCTTTGTCAAAGCTTCCGGGGTTGATTCTCTGGCCGTGGCCATCGGAAATTCACATGGTGCCTACAAATTCAAAGGTGAACAACACCTCGATCTCGAACGTTTGAAAGCCATTAAAAAAGCCTTGTCTGATGGCGGGTTCGGAGATTATCCGCTGGTTTTGCACGGTGCCTCCAGTGTTCCGAAAGACCTCGCCGTCGAGATCAACAAGTATGGTGGAAAATTAGGTGAAGACACCGCCGGTGTTCCCGAGGCCGACATCGAAATCGCTCGCCGGGTGGGTTGCACCAAGGTGAACATCGATACCGATCTCCGTCTGGCCATGACCGCCGCTATCCGAAAAGTGCTGGTCGAAAATCCAAAGGAGTTCGATCCCCGCAAATATCTGGCTCCAGCCCGTGCCAAGGTTAAGGAACTGGTTCGTCACAAGGTCCGAAACGTCCTTTGTTGCGCCGGTCACGCCTTTGACTAGACCTCTTTCATTTTGAGACTTTCAGGGCGGCTTGAATTTAATCACGCCGCCTTTTTCTTTTCCAAGATCACCACGTTTTGTTTGCAAAGCACCTTTGCGGCGGGTGCATGAAGCTGTTTTTGATGTCCTGGCTTTGGAGAGTGAACCGGTTGATCCACGGCTATGAGAAGCTTGTAAAACTCAGATTTTGCAGTACGCCGTGAAACGAGTCCCATGCAACGGCTCGTTCCTGGAACAAATTCACCTCGCATCCGGAGTGATGTTCATTTCGTTTGCGTCTTCCATGCGTTTGATCTCCGCAGTATAGCCTTGGCGGAACGTCGGGTATTTGGGTTGGTAACCCAGTTCCATTTTGAGTCTGCGATTCTGAATCTTCTTGTGACTAGCGCCACGTTTCCTTGGACCCAAACTTTCTTCGTCCACAAATGGAGGCATATATTTGCCCAAAGTTTCACTCAGCCAGCGGAAGAAATGGACCTGGGCCACAGGTTCGTCGTCCACCACATTGTAAACCTCCCCGACCCGGCCCGACTTGAGCGCCGCAACAATGGCTCCGACCACGTCATCTTGATGGACCATGTTGATGAGGCGATCTCCTTTGCCCGGGATCTTTGCCTCATTTTTCAGGAATTGTCTGAAAAGATGTCCGCGATCAGGCCCGTAAATTCCCGCCACCCTCAAAATGATCGCGGGAAACTTTTGGTTATGAGCGGCATCGAGCAATAGTTTTTCGGTTTCCACCAGGATTTTGCCGGTTTCGCTCGTGGGTTCAGTCGGGCTGGATTCTTTCACCGCGCTGCCGTCAATCTGCGCATAGACGCTCGTGCTGCTGGAATAGACATATCTTTTTGGCGGGTTCCCGCTCAAGGCGTGAATCAAGTTTTTGGTTCCTTCAAGATAGATCGCCCGATATTCCTCCGGTCCGCCTTTGTTGGAGCTGACGAGATTGACCACCCAATCGTAAGGGGGCTGCAAATTCTTGAGTGACTCCGGTTGGGTGACGTCCGCCTGAATCATTTTGACTCCCGCCCCGGCGAGGCGTCCGGTGTCGTCCGGGGAACGTTTGACCGCTGTAACGTCATGTCCCAGCCTGGCCAACTCCAGGGACAGAGGTAGTCCGATATAACCTGCTCCGATGACTAAAACGCGCATGGCGAAGGTTATGTTCGCGAGGAGCCGGTTTAAATGGATAAATTAAGAAAATTGCGGATTTATTCTGCGGGTGTAGATTTTCCACCCGCTGTTGCGCCAGCGAATATTTATGATCGAAACCAACGTCCAGCCCGAACGAAGCACTTCCACAACCCCGCTGAGTTGCCCGGAATTGCTGGCACCCGCAGGGGACTGGGAATGCGCAAAAGCGGCGGTAGAAAATGGTGCTGATGCCATTTATTTCGGGCTGGAAAAATTCAACGCCCGGATGCGTGCGCATAATTTCACCGCAGCAGACCTTCCGAAGTTGATGGAGTTCCTCCATTCACGGGGTGTGCGCGGTTATGTGACTTTCAACACCCTGGTTTTCGCCGACGAGATGGAGTTGGCAGAGGAGTATCTGCGCAACATCATCGCCGCAGGAGTGGATGCGGCCATTGTTCAAGATGTGGGCATCTGCCGTTTGATCCGAAAGTTGTCACCAGATTTTCCCATTCACGGTTCGACCCAAATGACGGTGACAAGTGTGGCCGGGGTTGAATTCGCCCGTGATCTCGGGTGTCAGCTCGTGGTTTTGGCACGGGAATGTTCGGTCGCAGAAATCGAAAAAATTCAATCATCGATGAAATCAGCTGCGGTTGCCGGCGCGGCGGCGGCCTTGCCCCTGGAAGTGTTTGTTCACGGAGCGCTTTGTGTGGCGTATTCAGGCCAGTGCCTGACCAGCGAATCGCTCGGGGGCCGTTCCGCCAACCGTGGCGAGTGTGCGCAGGCCTGCCGCATGCCGTATGAACTGTTGTCCGATGGCAAAAAAATCCCGCTGGGCGACCGGCAATATCTCCTGAGTCCGCAAGACCTTTCTGGAATCGAGGTGTTGCCCGACCTGATCCGGCTTGGCCTGACCTCACTAAAAATCGAAGGCCGTCTGAAAACCGCTGAGTACGTGGCCAACATCACAAGCGTTTACCGGAAGGCGCTGGACAAAATTTTCCCGGAGCTTGCGCGGGATAAAACAATCGACGTCCAAGTTTTGAAGAGCGAAGCGAGTTACAATCTGGAAATGGGTTTTTCACGCGGGCTCCATTCCGGCTGGTTCAAAGGAATCAACAATCAGGAACTGGTTCACGCGCGGTTCGGAAAAAAGCGCGGCGTTTTATTAGGAGAGATTCTGAGGGTTGAACCTGAGCGGGTCATCATCAGGCTCAAATCGGCCTTAAAGCCGGGTGACGGCGTGGTGTTTGATGCCGGTCAGCCGGATCAACCGGAGGAGGGTGGACGTGTTTATCATGTGATCCCTAAAGGAACTGAAACCGCACTTACCTTTGGACGTGGTTGCGTGGATTTTAGCCGCGTTAAACCGGGCAACAAGCTTTGGAAAACCAGCGATCCAGAACTGGACAAACGGTTGCGGCAAACTTTTGAAGGTGATGCTGTTCGATTTCAAAGACCGGTAAAAATGGATGTCCATGGCCATCCTGGTCACCCGACG
>Ga0163153_10007263_pt1 | contig 11998 bp, 7 predicted proteins | sample OliLakLV19MP6IB1_FD_148629 | JGI IMG/M metagenome (GOLD analysis project Ga0163153, IMG submission 148629) | Freshwater microbial mat bacterial communities from Lake Vanda, McMurdo Dry Valleys, Antarctica - Oligotrophic Lake LV.19.MP6.IB-1 | ecosystem: Environmental > Aquatic > Freshwater > Lake... | reverse complement strand
TGGCGGAGGTAATCGCCGACGGGCCGGCCGGCGCCGAGATAATGGTGGGCGGCCAGTTGTTCGTCGAACCAGGGGACTTCGTGTTCCGGCACGAGGCGGACGCTGGTGGCCGGCTCGGTTCGTGTTGCGGGAAGATGGTTTGCTGTCATCCCAGCCGATGAAACCAAAAAAGGGTGCTGAAGTCTAGCGGAATCTTTTGTCCCCTATCCCCAATCACTTCGACGTGCAAACCGGAGAACCTTGCCCTGCCAACATGCTCAATTGTATCGCTTTTCGACAGAGATGCGGTAGTTGTGACAGTCGTATTTTCCAAATTTATTTGTTCGTTGCGAGGGTGAGTTTGGACACTGGGTTTGCCTCGCAGTTTAGAGCGATCTCACAAGTTTTTCATTCCCGCCATTTAAACAGTTTTGGGTGTGATGCTGTACCGTCATCCGGCTTCCCAGGCTTCCTGCCTTTTCCATGCTGGATTCACCTGAGTATCTGCAGTTCCTCGTTGAGAAACCAACCCGTGAACATTCGCTATCTGCTGGAGGGGACTATTTTTGATCACAGTCCCGTTCCAAGAATTATTGAGGCTCTATTTTATGGCATTGATCAGGGCCTCCGCCAAGCTTGAGGGGCGAGACGCGGGTCGCCTCACGTCGTCCATACTGTTGAAGCAGGACTGGCTCAGAAATGATAGCCGCAAGAAGCCGAGAGAGTGGGAGTCAGGAGCCGGTAGCTTCCGTTCACGGTGGGGTTGACGTGGTTGTCGATGGTGCGCCATTCACCTGCGATGAGCTGCCCGGCCACCGCCCAGTCCCAGCGCTTTCCCTTGTGGCCAAATCCGATGCTGCCGACATGTAGATCTGTATCCGGAACGATGGGCAGGAAATAGCGTTCCGAAGTGGATTTCTCACTGTAAAAGTATCCCGCACTGATGAAGTAGCCATCACTGAGATGGCGGGTCGCGCCAAACATATACTGAAAGCTGGGAACCCAATCCAAACGCCGAGAGGGAACACCACTGACGGCGAGTTGATTGACGGAGTTCCAATCAGTCCAGTCAATATCGACCTCAAAGTTCCAGTTGGTGGTGGGGCGGAAGGAGATGCCGCCTGTGATGATCTCGGGGAAATCAATCGGTGTAGTGGTCTTGAAGGAGCCAGGGAATGTCGGTGTGGGCGTCAACGATGCCGTTCCCTCGTGATCCATCTTGACGCCGCTTTTGTAGGTCAAACCAAAGGACCATTCTTGATACGGCTGCCAGAGCAGGCCCACGGTAAAGCCATAGCCTATGTCGTCACCTTTAAATTTGAACTGATCGCCCGGAACCAGGCCGATGGACTGACGGAGTTCAAGCTGGGATCGATTGAGCGTGGGGCCGGCGGCGAAGGAGAGTGTGGGATGAAGCTGGAACGCGACGACTGGATTGATGGTGATGTAGCTCAGTTTGCTTTCAATTCCGCCGGTGGCAAAGGGGGAGTCGTCCGGCCATTTCATGCTCAAACCAAAGGGCGCATACACTCCCAGCCCGAAGGACACGAGGCTGCTTTTTGGCGAGTAAGAGTAATAAATTTGCGGGACTGGAATGATCTCGGTCTCATTCTTTACGCGCGCACCGCTGGGGGATTCGTAATCGGCGAAGATGTTGAGGTAGGACAAGGCTCCGATTTGAATGTTATGACCTTCGGTCAGGGTGATGCCGGCGGGGTTGTAGTAAATAGCGGCAGGGTTGTCGGCGGTAGCGACGAAAGCGTTGCCGCGCGCGATAGCGGCAGGATCTTGGTTGGGGATACGAACCCCCAAACCGAATGTCGTGATGGGTATGAAGAGGAGGGAATATTTGGCCAGCGGGGAGATTATTTTACCGGGTAACGAAGAATTTCCGACGCCGAGAGATCGAGTCGCACAATATACTTCTTTTTGAATGGCACCAGATTCGGACGTTTTGCTCCGCCTTTTCATAGTAATGCAACTGGAAATGGTCGGCGAGGTCGAAGAGCCTGATGCTTTGGTTGTCATTGACGGTTCCGTCAGCATTTCGCAGACCAGAGTTTGGAGTTTTAAGTGTTGTCTCCGCGCATGACAGATAATGGGAGAACTTAATTGTCCCGAGAATGGTTTCGCGATGGTTGCAGTTGTTGTCGTGGAGAGTGTCTTACTAAAAAATGGCGTGTTCTTCCGTGAAGAAAACTGAGCAACGTGGAAGGTCGCAGAAGCGCGCTTCATCTGCGGCAAGGGTGGTGTTGGCAGCTTGGCCTTCTGGTGTGGACAAGGCACTTGCAAGATCTGCGGCACTGTCCCACCACAGTTCGGTGATTCCATCATATGGTTCAATAGTTCCGCGTGGGCCTTGGGCATAACCATTTAGTGGGGTATCCAGAGTGTGACTTTGCACGTAACGTTTGGCGTTGAGCGCTTGAGCAAAACTTTTGACAAGGGGGCCATGCTTCTCGAGCCAGTATTTTCGGAAATCCTCCGAGGAGAGTGACGGATGACGGCGGACGCAGTAAACGAACTTGATCATAAGGAGTTTGCTTTACTAGGGTTTTACGCGTTAAGAGTCAAAAGGCTCAAGTAAAAATGTCTTCAACCGATACCTGCTTGGCCTTTACGGGTCATAAATGTGCTTGAGCGGTCAGTTGCAGTTGTGCATGGCTACCTTTCTTCTTTATTTGAGTCATGGATAGAAACGAGTCTACAGATATAAGTGAAAACGCCGATTCGCGAGTTTACGGTGTTACGAGCGATGGGCATGCGTTTTCTGGATACGTCACTCACTTCACCCCGGATTCAATAGTTTTTAAAGTTTGCGCTCTCTATGATGTGCTGCGTTCTACAGAAGTGATAACCGATTTTCACGCTAATCTGGGAGGGCGTGAAGTGTATTCAGGGAGAGCGGTGATCCGTGGTTTTGTTGATGAGGGCGTTACTCAAGTATGTGAAGCCGTGCTGGAACCTGGATGGGCCAAGCGTGAATCTGAAGCGTGGCTTGACGATTCACTGGGTTTTAAAAGGAAATGCGATGATTTCCAAAAGCGTTGGAATTATTATTGCAAAGTCCTGCCTGAATTCAAACTTCTCGTGACCGATATCAGGATTTTTCTGGATGAGTTCCGTTTATGGCTGGATACGCTCAACTTGGGGTTGAATGCAGTTTACGGTCCTGATCGAGACAGGATGGAAAGCGGAGTCGTTGCAGAGTTGGGGGTTTCCTTTATCCCTTCATTCAACCTCATGTTTGAAAAATTTGAGGTGATCGCCTCAAAGATTCCCGCAGAATTGGCTCCAAACCATCATGCCCATGTGAAACAGCAACTGCATCATCTGGTTCTCAGTTCCCCATTTGCATGGAGGACATTCACAAAGCCTCTGGGGTATGCAGGTGACTACGAGATGGTAAATATGATTCTTCGTGACCCTGCGGAGGGTGCGACGTTGTTTGCCAAAGTGCTAAATGCTTGGTTTATTTCCCAGCCTCCTGCTGAGGCTCACCGAAACCGGGTCTCGTTTCTGACCAGAAAACTGGAAGAGGAATCCATCAGAGTGATGGCTGAAAAGAGAGGTTTGAAGGTTCTAAACCTAGGTTGTGGCCCAGCCATCGAAGTTCAGCGCTTTCTAGAAAGTTCCATGCTTTCGGAGCAAGCCATGATGACGTTGCTCGATTTCAACGATAAGACACTTGAATACACGAAGGGAGTCATCGAAGAGTGCAAGCGACGCTATCGTAGAAGCACCTCGTTTGAATTTGTGAAGAAGTCAGTTGTTCAGTTGCTCAAGACGAACGAACGAGGCAAGAGCTATGACTTAGTGTACTGTGCCGGCTTATTCGACTATCTTCCTGAGCGGATTTGCCGGCAGTTGACTAGCGCCTTTTACGGCATGCTTGCTCCTGGCGGACTGCTTGTGCTCACCAATGTTGATAAATGCAATCCCATCCGGCAAATGCTGGATTACTTGCTTGAGTGGCATCTTATCTATCGAAATGCCATGCAGTTGCGGGCTTTAGCTCCCGCAGAAATTAGTGACGATAACATTCGGGTATCGGCCGATCCGACGGGAGTCAATATTTACCTTGAGATTCGACGGCAGGCAGTTCTCAAGGAGGCATATTCATGAGAGTCGGTTCAACTATTGCACCGGAGATCGAGCATTCATATTCGGAGTACACACTTGCTACAAGCGTAAGAAATGCCCAAGTGGCTCTTGTGCTTGTAATCGTGCTGATGCCGATCGGATACGTTCTCGATTACTTTGTATATCGAGGTTTTGCTGAGTATTTTCTTTACCTTCGGCTCTGCACGTCCCTTTTCTCTGCTTTGGCTCTAGTAGCGCTTCGCCAATCAGGAATGTCGACAACGTATTATCATGTCTTAACTGCGAGCTGGTGGCTGATACCCAGTTTATTTATCAACATGATGATCGCTTCCACTCAAGGCTTAAACTCCACTTACTATGCAGGCCTTAACTTGGTGATGCTGGCGGTTAGCTCTGTCATTCAGGCGACAATGCTCCAAAGCCTAATAGCAATTTCAGTAATAGCATCAATGTATATGGGCGCGTGCTTCTTCGGGAGCCAGCATTTCGACGTTAGAATGTTTGTGAATAATGGCTATTTCATGTTTTGCACTTCAGCGATTGTTCTGACGGGCAATTTCTTTTTCAATCGGCTTCGTTTTCGAGAATTCGAGCTGAGGTGGGAGCTCAGCAAAAGTCGTCGTGCGCTAGAAGAGACAAATCAGAAGCTCACCGAGCTCGACCAGATCAAGAACCGTTTCTTCGCCAATATCAGCCACGAGCTCCGCACGCCGCTCACCCTCATCATCTCTCCACTCGAAACCATCCTCGCCCGCTACTCCCAGGCGCTGGACAAGGACGCCGTGGGCCTCCTGCACACGATGCATGGCAATGGCCTGCGCCTGCTCAAGCTCATCAACGATCTCCTCGACCTCGTGCGCCTCGACTCCGGCGTGATGGTGGCCCGCCGTGAACCCGTGCCGCTCGGCGAATTCCTTCAGGGCATGGCCAGCGCCGCCAAGCAGATGGCCGAGGACAAGCGCATCAACCTCGCCGTCACCATCGCGCCCGAAGTCGGCACCGCCATGCTGGACCGTGACAAGCTCGAAAAGATCGTCCTCAACCTGATGTTCAACGCCCTCAAGTTCACGCCTTCCGGCGGCCGCATCGATCTGCGCGCCGACAGGGAGGGCGAGGAGCTGGTCTTGCGCGTCAGCGACACCGGCATCGGCATCCCGGCCAAGGATCTTCCTAATGTCTTCGGGCGTTTCTTCCAGGTGGACAGCTCCGCGCGCCGCAAATTTCAGGGCGTCGGCATCGGTCTCTCGCTGGTCAAGGAACTCGTTGAACTCCATGAAGGCACCGTGAAGGTCGAAAGCGTGGAAGGCCAGGGCACGACCTTCACCGCACGCCTCCCCTACATCCAGCCTGAAGCCGGCGCAGTCGTCGTTTCGAGAACGCAGCCTGATCAATCCCTGCCCGCCGTCGCTGCGGCCACGGAAGCTGCTTCGGGCAAAGGCGAAGCAGCCCCAGCCGGTGTCAGCGCAGGCAGCCAGGAATGGCTTTCCAACCTTTATCATCGCGCGAATCTCTTTGGCTCAGCCGCAGGAGATCGGAGCGGGCCGCCCAAGCGCGTCCCCGCTTCTGGACCGAACCTTCACCCGTTCACCGCGCTCATCGCGGATGACCAGCCGGACATGCTGGGCTTCATCGGCAGCGAGCTTTCGCCGTACTACAACACCATTCAGGTTTCCGATGGACAGCAGGCGGTGGACAAGGCGCTGGAACACATCCCGGACATCATCCTGCTCGACATGATGATGCCCGAGAAGGACGGCATCCAGGCCTGCCGCGAAATCCGGGCCGCCACCGCCACGCGAAGCATTCCCATCATTCTCATCACCGCGCATGTGGACGAGGAGACGAAGCTCAACGCCCTGCGCGCCGGCGCGAGTGACTTCCTGCCGAAGCCTTTTTCCACGACGGAACTTCATGTGCGGGTCAAGAACCTCGTCGATTCCCACAATTTCCAGCGCCAGCTTTCCACGAAGAACCAGACGCTCGAAAGCACCATCGATCAGCTCAAGGAAACAGAGTCGCAGCTCGTGCAGACCGAGAAGCTCGCCTCGCTGGGCCGCCTCAGCGCGGGCATCATTCACGAGATCAACAACCCGCTGAACTATGCGGCGACGGGCCTTTATACGCTGCGCAGCAAGTCCAGGCTGATTCCTGATGCGGATCGCGACGCGTATGCAGAAGTGCTGAAAGACGTGGAGGAGGGGATTCAACGCGTCAAATCGATTGTATCGGATCTGCGGACCTTCACGCATCCGGGCGAACGCGGCGTGGAAGAGGTGAATGTGCAGGAGGTCGTGGCGTCGGCGCTCAAGTTCCTCAGCCAGGAATGGAAGAACAAGGTCACCCTGCGGATGAACCTTGCCGATGGCCAGGTGATCTGGGCGGACAAGAACAAAGTGGTCCAAGTGCTGATCAATGTGTTCCAGAACTCCCTGGATGCCATCAATGCGAAGACTTATGGAACGGAGAAGCCTGAGATCATCATCACGGGCAGGGTTCAACGCGGCCTGAGCATCTTGACCGTGCGGGACAATGGAGAAGGAATAGCTCCGGAGATCATCGGAAAGATTTTCGACCCGTTCTTTACGACGAAGGACGTGGGCGAAGGGATGGGGCTGGGCCTGAGCATCTGCTATCGCATCATGAAAGATTTCGGCGGGCGCATTAACGCAAACAGCGAGAAGGGAGTGTTCTGTGAACTCTCGCTGGAGTTTCCAGTCGATCAACCGCAGGGAGTCCTGCAACCGTAAACATGAACTTTGCCACTGAGAATACCTACGACTACAAGAAGTTCGCGATCCTCTATGTGGACGACGAGGAGAAGTCGCTGAAATATTTCGCCCGCGCCTTCGACGAGCATTTCCGCATCCTCACCGCGCCCAACGCGCAGGAAGGATATGCGCTGCTGGAGAAGCACAAGGACGAGATCGGCATCCTGATGACGGATCAGCGCATGCCGGGCGAGAAGGGAGCCTGGCTGCTGGAAAGGGCGCGGCAACTGCGCCCCTCGGTGGTCCGCATTCTGGCCACGGCCTACGCGGACATGGATGCCGCGATCGCGGCGGTCAACCTGGGATCGATTTACAAGTACGTCACCAAGCCGTGGGATCCGCCGCAGTTGGAGACGACTTTGAAACGCGGGCTGGAATTCTTCATCGTGCAACGAGAGCGCGACCAGCTCCTCCACGAAAAGATGTCCGCGCTGCACAAGGTGATGATCGCCGACCGGGTCATGAGCCTGGGGCTGCTGGCGGCCGGGCTGAGCCATCACGTCAGGAATTCCCTCGTGGCGGTGAAGACGTTTCTCGATCTCGCGCCGACCAAGCTGAAGGAGGAGAAGCTGAATCCCGACGGCCTTCGCAATCCTGAGTTCTGGAAGGACTACTATCAGAACGCCCAGAACCAGATCGAGCGGATCAACCTCATGCTGCGCGATCTGTGGGCGGCGTCCGAACAGCGCGTTTCCGAATTCAAGGATCAGGTCAGCCCTCACCACGTGATCCGCGACGCGTTGCGCGGATTGAGCGAAGGACTCGCTGCACGGAAGCTGGAGGTGGACAACCTCGTCCCCGAAATCCTGCCTGCGATGACCGTGGACCGCCTCAAGTTCGAGCGCCTGTTCGAGCTGCTGCTCCGGGATGAAATCGCCAGCCTGCCGCCAGGCTCGAAGATTACCATCACTGCGAACGCCAGGCCCGCCGTGGGCGCCGAGGCTCCGTCGATTGTCTTCGAGATGCGCGACAACGGTCCGGGCCTGCCGCAGGAGGCGGTTCGTCTGGTCTTCGATCCGTTTGCCCTGCGCAGCGACAGCCCGCTGGAATATGGGATCAACCTGATGGCCGTCTATTTCATCGTTCACCATCACGGCGGGCGAATCGAGGCGGAGAGCGTCGATGGTCAGGGGACGCTTTTCCGGATCACGATGCCGGTCAACTGCGACCAGTCGCTGCACAGCGACGACAAGAGCAAGCTGCTCGACAAGGTGCTGCTCAACGAAAAGCTGTGGCAGAAACTGATGGCGGCGGAGTAGGGGATGGCTTGCCCTGGTCAGGGCAGCTACTGGTCCGCCATGGGAAACGAAGGTGGTTGCGGGCGTCTGCGAGTTGGAACATTCTTCAACCATCGGTCTGACGATGTATGCCGGCGAAACACCAATCCTTAAAAGGCAAGCTGCTGCTCGACAATGGCAGGCTGCAAGGATCGTTCTTTCATCGAAGCGTCATCCTGATTTGTGAGCACGATGCGGAAGGAGCCTTTGGCCTCATCCTCAACCGGGTCACAGGGAACAGCGTCGGTGAGTCCGTGGTCGCCAAGCTTCCCGCCACGCTGAAGGAGCATGCGCTGTTTCTCGGCGGACCGGTCCAGCCCCAGGCGCTCAGCTTCTTGCACAACGATTCCTTTCTACCCGAGGCCAGCGTCATGCCAAATCTTCATCTGGATCATTCCATCGATTCGTTGATGGAGATTTCTGAATCCTATTCCCCGACGCGGCAGCTCAAGGTGTTTGCCGGTTACGCCGGCTGGAGCGCTGGCCAGCTTGACGACGAGATGAAGCGCGACACCTGGCTCATTCATCCCGCGACGGTGGAGCTCGTTTTCTATCACAAGCCGGATGATCTCTGGAAGCTCATCCTCGCCGAGAAAGGCTGGAAGTACCGGATCATCGCCGACGCCCCCGACGATCTTTCCTGGAACTGAGTAATCTGAGCCGGGGTGTTGCAGTCCGACCACGGATGGACACGAATTCACACGGATTGGGAAGGAGACACGAATCATCACGAATGTTCACGAATTCGGTTTTCAGCCTTCGTGAACATTCGTGGAATTCGTGTCTTCCTCCCTTCTCTTATTCGTGTCCATCCTCGGTTTCCATGCGTGTTGTTCCGGCGGTTCTCCTCTCTCCCTTTGCGTCCTTCGCGCCTTTTGCGTGAGATCAAGATTCCATTTCGATTCCTTCCCGCTTCCCGCGTGCGGCGCGATCCTCTATAAACCGCCCCATGCCGAAGACGCCCTTGCCGCCGCTTGCCACTCCGCTCACGGAGCTGCAAGGCGTCGGCCCGGAACGCGCCGTGCAGCTCGCCCGCCTGAAGCTCTTCACCGTCGGCGATCTGCTGCTGCACCGGCCGAATCGTCACGAGGATCGCCGGCATCTGCTCGCCATCCGCGAACTGGAGCTGGGCCGCTCCGGCACCACGCGCGGGCGCATCATCGCGCAGGGGATCAAGACCTTCGCCAAGCGCACCAAGTCCGTCTTTGAATTCGTGCTCGAAGACGGCACGGGCCGCCTGCATTGCCGCTGGTGGAACCTTCCTTACATGGAGAATTACTTCGCGGTAGGCGATGAAGTCATGGTCTTCGGCAAGCTGAAGGCGCTCAAGCCGCGCACCATCGACCATCCGGAAACGGAAGTCATCGAGGGCGGCGAAGAGCTGCTCATCCACATTGATCGCATCGCGCCCATCTATCCGCTCACCGAAGGATTGCCGCAGCGTTTTGTGCGCGGCCTGGTCTGGCGGACACTCGCGCGTTTTGAAGAACACGTTGCTGAACCGCATTCCAGCGTTGTGCTGCCGGATCTCCCGACGCGTGCGAACGCCATTCACATGCTCCATTTCCCGCAGGAGCTTTCGGATGTCGATGTCGCGCGGCAACGACTCGCGCTCGATGAGTTCATTGAACTGCAAATCGCCATCCAGCGCCGGCGCAAAAATCTCCAGGCCCAGGCCTCCGGTCTCCCATGCGCGGGCGACAACCGGCTCATCAAACCTTTCCTGCGCCAGCTCGGCTTCGATCTGACCGAGGCGCAGACGAAGGTTCTCCGCGAACTGCGGCGCGACATGGGCGGCGCGTTCCCGATGCGGCGCTTGGTGCAGGGCGACGTGGGTTCTGGAAAGACCGTCGTCGCCGCGTGCTGCGCATTGATGGCGATTGAGAGCGGCTTCAGCGTCGCGCTCATGGTCCCGACGGAGATACTCGCCGAGCAGCACTATCGAAGTTTCACGCGCTGGTTTGAACCGTTCGGCGTCGCCGTCGAGCTCCAGACCGGCAGCCGCAAGACCCGCGACGAACGACCTGCACTTTCCCAAGCCTCACAAGCCCCACGCCCCACGCCTCCCGCCTCATTAACCATCGGCACCCACGCGCTCATCGAGTCCGGCTTTTCCGTTGCCAATCTCGGCCTGGTCATCATCGATGAGCAGCACAAGTTCGGCGTCACCCAGCGCGAGACGCTCGTTCGCAAAGGTCGTTATCCGCATCTGCTCGTCATGACGGCGACGCCGATTCCGCGCACGCTCGGGCTGACGATCTACGGCGACCTCGACAGCTCGGTCATCGATCAAATGCCCGCCGGTCGCGGACGCGTTCGCACCTTCGTTCGCAGCGGTGTGTTGCTCTCCAAGGTTCACGAATTCATCCAGCAAAAGATCGCCGAAGGCCGGCAGGCGTACATCGTTTTCCCACGCGTGGACGAAGGGGATTCCCAGGCTGGCATCAAGGCGGTGACGCAGGAGTTCGAGCGGCTGGCCGCGATCTTTGCGCCGAGCAAGATGGGCCTGCTCCACGGGCGGCTGCGTGCTGAAGAGAAGGACCGCGTGATGACCGCCTTTCGTGCGAACCAGCTTCAGGTGCTGCTCGCCACGTCGGTCATCGAGGTCGGCGTGGATGTGCCGAACGCCACGGTGATGCTCATCGAGAGCGCGGATCAGTTCGGCCTGGCGCAGCTTCATCAGTTGCGCGGGCGCATCGGGCGCGGAGCGCATGAATCATTCTGCATTCTCGTCGCCGAGGTGAAGACCGACGAGGCGCGCAAGCGCCTGGAGATCCTCGCCAACTCCAACGACGGTTTCGAGATCGCCGAGGCGGACATGCGCTTGCGCGGCCCCGGCGAATTCCTCGGGCAGAACCAGAGCGGCATGCCGTCCCTGCGCTTCGGCGATTTGCTCAACGACCGCACGCTCATCGAACGCGCACGTGAACTCGCGGCGCGTCTTCTTCATGTCGAGACGGAGAAGAAGTAGCCGCCGACGTGAGGAGGCGGAACGGGGCGTGCGTTCAGAACATCCGCCTCCTCACGTCGGCGGCTACACTGATCACCTCGTTGTTTCCCTAGGCTCTTGGTGTAAAAGAAAACGGGCGGCGAGCCGTGTGGCTGCCGCCCGTTTCGTTTTCGGAAGAGTGGTTACTCCATCAACGCCTGCGCCTTCAATCATCTTGGCGGAAGTGAGGCCGTGGTGCTGGTAAAGCTCCTCGGCCATGCAGGCGTTCGGATCTCGCTGCGGCCGGGGACTGCCGCACTCCAGCGTCGCGGATTGGCTCTGATCAATCCCGACTTCTGAATTCCGAATTTGAAGTGAGCCTCCTCACGTCGGCTGCTACGAGGTGAGATATTTCGGACCCTGTCCTACGGCACGACGGCGCGGTAGAAGCGCTGCGGGCGCTTCGTGGGTGATGGATCGTTGAACTGCGCGGAGCCGAACGTGTTCGTCAACGTCGCCAGCGGTTCCCAGGCGGGCGTGATGGGCGCGAGGTTCGTGGTTGCTTCGATGGAATAGCGCCCGCCGAATTCGCCAGTCAGCAGCAACTGGAACTCCTCCCCGTTCGGGACGCTCTCGCACGACAGCGGCGCGAGGCGCGGACGCTTCGTGAAGTTCGCGGTGATCACCCGGCTTTGGTTCATCATCACGACCAGCGGATTGTTCGTCCCGCCGGCGTCGCCGCTCCAGCCGAGGAATTCCTGTCCGGACTCCGGCGCGGCCAGCAGCGTGACGTTCGTGCCGTTGCCGAAACGGTTTCCGCGCGGAGTGCTCGTCACCTGTCCGAAGCCGTCCGGCAGGACCGTGAGCGCGTGCTGGCTGGCGGGCAGCGCTGCGAAGACGGCGGTGACGGTCGGGTTGGGATTCGTCACCGCCGTCTTCGC
>Ga0163153_10007262_pt1 | contig 12000 bp, 6 predicted proteins | sample OliLakLV19MP6IB1_FD_148629 | JGI IMG/M metagenome (GOLD analysis project Ga0163153, IMG submission 148629) | Freshwater microbial mat bacterial communities from Lake Vanda, McMurdo Dry Valleys, Antarctica - Oligotrophic Lake LV.19.MP6.IB-1 | ecosystem: Environmental > Aquatic > Freshwater > Lake... | reverse complement strand
GGCATCGTGAGCCGCGAGTTTGGATCCGTCGCGCCGGCAGGCCGATGTCCATTGCTCCCGCCGCCGGTCTCCGCGGAGCCCGCATTCGTTTCCTGAATCCGCGGCCCAAACGTTCGATGCGTCCCCGGAAACCAGGTACTTGGATCGCCTGTGAAACCAAACTGGCGCTTCATAGCTTCGGCGAACTGATCGAAATCCGCTTCCTTCTTCGTGCCCGCCAGTGCGTAAAGCAATATGAAAAAGCCCAGCAATAGCGACATCATGTCGCCATAGGAAACGCACCAAAGCGGCGCACCGCGCGGCGGTTCTTCAGGACGCAGCATAGCGGGGAGTAAAGGAGTAAAGGAGGGCTCGGACGTGTCGCCCCGTTGGGGCTCTGGTGGTTTTCAGCGAATCAGTTCCAGGGGTTGCCACCCCTGGCTATTATCGGTCGCCCCTTTGGGGCTAAGAAACGACTTCATTCCTCAATTCCTACTTTACTCCATTACTCAACCTCCTCCTCCCTCGTCACGCCGCGCGCTGATACTTCGTATACGGCGTCAACTGCTGCTCCACCTTGCGCGGGCCGTCGCCGTTTTGGATTGCGAGGATGCCGTAGATCACCACTTCAATGCACAACGATTCATGCCGGAGGTTGTAATTCAACTTCTCCACGAGCGGCAGCGCGAATATGTTCGCGATTACCGCGCCGTAGAGCGTGGTCATCATCGCCACGGCCATGCCGGGACCGAGCGCGTCGGGATTGGTCAGGTTGCCGAGCATCAGGATCAAGCCCAGCAGCGTGCCGATCAACCCGAAGGCCGGGCCCATTGCGCCGAGCTGTTGCAAAAAGCCTTTGAAATCGCGATAGCGTCCGTGCAGGGCGTCCAACTCGCTTTGCATCACGCGCTCGACGATCTCGGGCGACGCGTTATCGACGACCATTTGAACGCCGATGGTGATGTACGGATTATTGATCTCCGGCAACCGCCGCTCGAGTTCCAGGACGCCGTCGCGCCGCGCCAATTCGGAGAGCTCCACCATCTGCCGCACGATCCGCGGCAAATCGGTCCGCCGGTGAAAAAAGAGCTTGAGCAGGTTCTGCGGAAACGCCAGCAGCACTCGCAACGGAAACATCATCGCCGTCACGGCGAAGCTGCCGCCGACGGTGATGATCACGGACGGCGCGTCATAAAACGCGGTCGGCGTGCCGCCGCTGAGCACAATCGAGGCCAGCATAAACACGCAGGCCATCATCAGGCCCAACGTCGCGGCGATATCCATAGTCGAAACGTCCCAGACGGCAAAACCCGCGCCGCCCATCCGCGCGGAGCCAGCGCAATCCGTCAGAAACTATCGGCTTGAAAGTCACCGTTTCAAGAAAACTGGGCAAGGAATAGCGATTGAGTGCGGGTAAACGATGAGTACGAAAAAATCGAATGCACCGATGGCAGGCGAGCGGGCACCAGCCACCGCGGTCCGGGCGTCAACGCGGGTGGTAGATTTGCGACCGCGACTCTCAATGGCGAGGCATGTGTTGTCAGCGAGTTAGTTCGCTGTGAGGAACTCTCCGCGAATGGCGGGCGACTTGAAGTGCCCATATTAGCCAACTATAACAGCCGATGGTGCTCGGACGGCCGTCACAGTTTGCGACAAACGTAGGCTCAAACAACTCTGGCTGAATTCCCCAAAAGAGGCGACTGCGATGCAAAGATTGACTCGACTCCTTTGGCAGCCAAGTGTTCGTCACTCCCACCTCTGTGTCGCGTTCCTGGCGATTGTGCTCGCGGGCATCGACGCCTGGGGAGCGGAAGTAAGTGACAAAGCGAAGCTCGCTCCCGATCCCATGGCCGCCGGGTCGGGTGCGCGGGTTGCCGCCTCGTTGAAACCGGGCGAGCAGCGCAGTTCGGTTCTGACTCCAAGTACGCAGGACGGAGCGACGCTGTACGCCACGATCTCCGCTCAGCAGTCGGGCATCGATTTCGTGAATGAGCTGGACGACGAAAACGTCTGGACGGGCGACTACCGAAGCACCCTCAACGGCTCGATCGGCTCCGGGACGTGTATTGGCGACATCGACAACGACGGTTGGCCGGATCTTTACCTGGTCGCACGCGATGGGCGCAATCGACTGTATCGCCGCACTGAAGATTTCCGGTATGAGGATATCACCAACGCAGCCGGAGTCGACGGCGGAGATGGTCGCAAAACCGGCGCGGCGATGGTCGACATCGACAATGACGGCGATTTAGATATCTACGTTTGCCGACTCGAGCAGCCGAACCTGTTGTACCTGAATCAAGGCCAGGGAAAGTTCCGCGAATGCGCCGCGGAGCGCGGTTTGGCGTTTGCGGGGGCCAGCGTGATGGCGACGTTTTCTGATTACGATCGGGACGGCGACCTGGACATGTACCTGGTCACGAACCGCAAGTTCGTCAGCGACGATGAAATGGAGAGCGCCAAGAAACGATTGCAAGCGCGCCCCAACGAAATCAGTCTGAAGGACGGCAAAGTCGTGATTCCGGCCGAGTTCGAGGAGCTGTTTTACTTCTTGCCTAAGCCGTCCGGCCCCGGCGAAATGGGGTTCAATGCGATCCCGTCAGGGCAACGAGATCACTTGTATGCGAACGATGGCTCCGGCGCTTTCTCCGAAGTGAAGGGAAGCAATCTGGATGGATGTTACCGCGGGCATTGCGCCGTCTGGTGGGACTACGACGGCGACCGCTGGCCCGACCTCTACGTCTCCAATGACTTCTACGATCCTGACCAACTATTTCGAAATAATCGCGACGGCACGTTCACCGATGTCACCCGGGAAGCGCTCTCGCACACGCCATGGTTTTCCATGGGCTGCGACTTTGCCGACGTCAACAACGACGGCCGATTTGATTTGATGACCACCGATATGTCGGCGACGAATCATTTCAAGGCAAAAGTCAACATGGGGAACATGGACGACGTTGGTTGGTTCCTCGAGTCCGCCGAACCACGCCAATACATGCGCAACGCCCTGTTCCTCAACACGGGCGCCGGCCGTTTCCTCGAGTGCGCGTTCATGGCCGGAGTGGCCAGCAGCGATTGGACCTGGTCCACGCGATTCTGTGACATGGACAACGACGGCTGGAGCGATCTGTTCTTCGCCACCGGGATGATTCGCAACGTCATGGATTCCGATTTGCAGGTGCGGGGAGTTCGACTGGGGGCTCAGAAGAACCCGCAGATCATGGGGGAATTGCTGCGTTTGAGCGATCCGCTTCGCGAGAAGACTTTCGCGTTCCGTAACCGCGGCGGCTGGGAATTCGAGAACGTCTCGGACGCCTGGGGGCTCGGCAACGAAGGCATTAGCACGAGCGCCGCCTATGGCGACATGGACCGTGACGGTGATATGGACCTGGTGGTGAACAATTACAACGAGCCCGTCGCCATCTACCGTAATCAAGGCGAGCGCGGACAGGGGATTCTCGTGCGATTGGTCGGCAATGCCAGCAACCGATTTGGCGTCGGCGCCATCGTGACCGCCAAATCAGGCGCCGTCACGCAGACCAAATGTTTGACTGGCACGAGCGGCTACATGAGCTCTGACGAGCCGCTACTGCATTTCGGCTTGGCGGATCAGGAAGAAGTCTCCGAGCTGCGGATCGAATGGCCTTCCGGAAGAAGTCAGACGCTTCGTACTCTGGCCGCCAATCGCTTCTATGTCGTAGCGGAGCCAGATTCGTCGACGGATGCGCCGGTTGAGAGCACCGCGAACAAGACGGTATTCGAAGAAGTTGCTGGGCCAAGCGGTCTCACTTTTAAGCACGTGGAGAAATCCTTCGACGATTTCCGCCAGCAACCGCTGCTGCCGAATCGCTTGTCGCAGCTCGGTCCAGGAATGGCCTGGGGAGACGCGGACGGCGACGGCGATGACGACGTGTATTTGGGCGGCGCGGCCGGCCAATCAGGTGTGCTCTACTTGAACCAGGATGGCCATGGCCGCTTCGTGGAGCAGCCGGGACCGTGGCAGAAGGACGCCGCTTGTGAAGACATGGCCGCGCTTTGGCTCGATTCCGATAGCGACGGCGATCTGGATTTGTTCGTCGTGTCTGGCGGCGTGGAAGCCGGCGCCAATACGGATTTGTTGCGCGATCGGCTCTACATCAACGACGGCTCGCAAGGTTTTGCCAAGAGTGAGGATCTGCTTCCGGATTTGCGCCAAAGCGGCGGTTCTGCCGCCGCCGCCGATTTTGATCGCGACGGCGATCTGGACATCTTTGTTGGCGGTCGAGTTGTGCCCGGAAAATACCCGACGTCGCCGGAGAGTGTCCTGCTTCGTAACGACGAAGGAACGTTCAGCGATGTCACCGATCAGGTCGCCCCGGAACTGCGCCGCATTGGGATGGTTACGGGCGCGCTCTGGTCCGACGCGGATGCGGACGGTTATTTAGATCTGTTGACCACCGCCGAATGGGGACCGGTCAGTTTGTTCCACAACGAGGATGGGGCCGGGCTCAAGAATCTCACCGCAGAGGCGGGGCTTTCCAGCCGGACAGGATGGTGGAACGGAATTACCGGCGGCGACCTGGACGGCGACGGCGACATCGACTACGTCGTCACCAACACCGGAACGAACACCAAATACCACGCGAGTGCGGAGCGTCCCGCCCGAGTCTATTACGGCGTGTTTGATAAATCCAAAGGCGCGACGGTCGTCGAGGCCTGTTTCGAAGGAGAACATCACTATCCGGTCCGCGGGCGCAGTTGCAGCGCCGCGGCAATGCCTATGATCGCGCAAAGGTTTCCGACCTTTCGCAGTTTTGCCGCGGCCGAAATCGACGACATCTTCGCCGCGGCCGACCTTGCCGCGGCAGAACGGTTCGACGCCAACGAATTGAGAAGTCTGATGCTCATAAATCAGGGCGACGCTCGATTCGAAGCCCGCTACCTTCCCACAATCGCCCAAGTATCGCCCGGATTCGGCGCAACGATTTGCGATGTCGACGCCGACGGGCTTGCGGATATCTATCTGGTGCAAAACACCTACTCGCCACAGCCTGAAACGGGACGCATGGATGGCGGGCTCAGCGTGTTGCTCAAGAATCTCGGCAAAGGCGAGTTTGTCCCGCAAGAGTCCGTGATGACGGGGCTCCTTGTCCCCGGTGACGCTAAAGCGCTGGCGCTCACGGATATCGATCACAATGGCCAACCTGATTTCGCCGTGACCAACAACAATAGCCGACCGCAGCTCTTCCAGCAGCGCAACCCGACTCATGGAGCAGCGTTTGCCGTGCGGTTGAAGGGCGATAAGGGGAATCCAAGCGCGATCGGCGCCATACTAAGATTGCGCGACGGGAAGAAGAACAGCATGCAGTCGGTAGAACTCTACGCGGGCAGCGGCTACCTCACGCAATCCGCCCCGATCGCGTTCTTCGCGCGCCCCGCGGAGGGGCTGGCCACGATCGAAGTGCAATGGCCAAACGGCGACGTATCGAAACACGACGTATCGCCAGGCGAGCAAGTAGTAATGCTGACGAAACGGCAGTGAACGGACCGCGCACTACGACCAGTATCTCACTTGCCCGTGCCAGTACCATCGGCTTTTTCCTCTAACCACCGCACCGCAGGATTTCGCGCCGCTTTCACCTCGTCCGGGCGGCTGATTACCGTCGTGTGCGGGGCGGCGTGCAGCAGCTCGGCGGGTTCGTCGATGATCTTGCGGAGGGCTGCCGCGAAGGCGTCGAGGGTTTCTTTGCTTTCGGTTTCCGTCGGTTCGATCATCATCGCTTCGCGGACGATTGGCGGGAAATAGACCGTGGGGGCGTGAAAACCGTAGTCGAGGAGGCGCTTGGCGATGTCCATCGCTGAGACGCCGCGTTCGCCTTTGACCTTCGTGGCCGAGGCGATGAACTCGTGCATGCAGCGGTCGCCCTGGGGGACCGGCAGGAACGACTTCACCTGGCTCAACAGGTAGTTGGCGTTCAGTACCGCCTCTTCCGACACGCGCCGGAGACCGTCGGGGCCGTGCGTCCGGATGTAACAGTACGCCCGCACCAACACGCCGACGTTACCGAAAAACGCGCGCACACGGCCGATTGATTTTGGGCGATCGTAGTCGAGACGATAAGCGCCGGAAGCGTCGCGCGCCACGAGCGGCGCCGGTAAGTAAACACCCAAGCGCTCCGTGACTGCGATCGGTCCCGCGCCGGGGCCGCCGCCGCCATGCGGGCCGCTGAAGGTTTTGTGTGGATTGAAATGCATCATGTCCGCGCCGAAATCGCCCGGGCGCGTGATGCCCAGAATCGCGTTCATGTTCGCGCCGTCAAGATAAATGAGCGCGCCGACTTCATGCACGCGCCGCGCGATCTCGCGGATCTGCCCGTCGAACATGCCCAGCGTGTTCGGATTGGTGATCATGAACACGGCCGTCTCTTGATCGAGCTTCGCGGAGAGGTCATTGAGATCGACCGTGCCGTCCGGATTGCTTTTTACCGAGAGCGTATCGAAACCGGCCATCGCGGCGCTGGCCGGGTTGGTGCCATGCGCACTGTCCGGCGCGAGCACCTTGGTGCGGCGCTGGCCGAGATCGCGAAAATACGCCGCGGCGACGAACAGCGCCGTCATTTCGCCGTGGGCGCCGGCGGCCGGTTGCAAAGACACCACGGGCAAACCGGCAATTTCGCCGAGCATTTCCTGCATTTCGTAGAGCAGCCGTAACATGCCTTGCAGCGTTTCTTCGCGCTGGTAGGGATGCAGATCGGCCATGCCCGGCAAGGCGACGAGACGTTCGTTGCGCTTCGAGTTGTACTTCATCGTGCAGGAGCCGAGCGGATAGAAATGCGTGTCGACCGACATGTTCAAGGTCGACAAGTTCGTGAAATGCCGCACGACGTCCGGTTCAGCCAATTCCGCCAATGGGGGGGGCACGTCGGCCACCGCCGACTTTGGCAACAGCGACTCCAGCGGTTGCTCCGGCACGTCGCAGGCCGGCAGCAGCGCGCCGCGCCGGCCGGGCTTTGACAAGGTGAATAGCGATTGCGTCGCTCGAGTGTTACGCATGGGCCACCTCCCTTTGGCTGTTGACGCGGGTCAGGCAGTGGGCCCAACGGTCGATGTCGTCCTTGGTACGTTTCTCGGTGACCGCGACCAGGAAGCAATCGGACCATTCCGGGTACCATTCGCCGAGCGGCACGCCCGCCATGATGCCTTGGTCCATCGCCTCCGCGAGCAACGTTTCCACCTGGCCGTCGGCGTCGCGGACGACGAATTCTTTGAAATAGGGTCGATCGCACGCCATCGAGAATCGCGCGGCGCGGGTTAACTGATTCGCCGCGTAATGCGATTTTTGCAAGCAGAGGTGCGCCGCCTCGCGCATGCCTTGCGGCCCCATCAGCGACAGATAAATCGTGGCCCGCAGCGCGTAGAGACCTTGATTCGTGCAGATATTACTGGTCGCCTTTTCGCGGCGAATGTGCTGCTCGCGGGTTTGCAGCGTGAGCACCAGGCAGGCGCGGCCGTCGCGATCGGTCGTTTGACCGACGATGCGTCCCGGCATGCGGCGGGCGAAATCCTCGCGGCAGGCCATGATACCGAGGTACGGTCCGCCGTAAGCCATGGGGTTGCCGAGCGACTGTCCTTCGGCGATGACGATATCGGCGCCGTATTCGCCGGGACGTTTGAGCAAGCCGAGGCTGATTGGGTCGACGGAGACGACGAACATCGCGCCGCGCTCATGCGCCGCGCGGCCGATCGCCTCCACGTCTTCCAAGCAACCGAAGAAGTTCGGCTGCTGCACCAGCACGCAGGCAGTCTCGTCGTCGACGGCCTTGGCCAGTTCGTCGACTGACACCGTTCCGTCCGGCGCGCCGACGGTGATCAACTCCGTTCCCAAGTTGATGAGATATGTTTCGAGAATTCGGCGATACTCCGGATGCACGCTCGCGGCCACCACGACGCGTCGCTGCCGCTTCGTGGCGTGCATGCTCATTAGCACCGCTTCGGCCACGGCGCTGCCGCCGTCGTACAGGCTGGCGTTGGAGACTTCCATGCCGGTCAGCCGGCAGATCAGCGATTGATATTCGAAGAAGGCTTGCAGATTGCCTTGGCTGGCTTCTGGCTGATACGGCGTGTAGGAAGTGTAAAACTCGCCGCGCGAGCTGAGCGCATCCACCACGGCCGGGATGAAATGGTCGTAGCTGCCGCCGCCAAGGAAGCAAAGCGCGTCGCTCGCGGACGTATTCGCCGCGGCCAATTGCTGCATGTGCGCGGTGAGTTCCAACTCGGTCATTGCCGCGGGCAGCGCAAGCGGCCGCGCCAGCCGCAACTCCGCCGGCACCATAGCGAACAGCTCATCCACGCTCCCGGCGCCAATCGCCGCGAGCATCGCTTGTCGATCTTCAGGAGTGTTGAAGAAGTAGGCCATGGAGGGGAACGGTGAGGAGTAAGGGAGTAAGGGGTAGTTTGTGGCGGGTAGTTTGTGGCACGGTCGGGAGACCGTGCCACAACAGACGCAGGGACGTGTCGCCCCGTTGGGGCTCTATTTGTTTCTTGTGTATTCACTCCAGGGGTTGCCACCCCTGGCTATTATCTGCCGCCACTCGGGGCTAATGGCCCTTACTCCATTTACTAATTACTAATGTGCATCCTCGCTGCATTGCTTCTCGTAATCTGCTGCGTTCAAGAGTTTTGACAACGAAGACTCGTCCACCAAGCGGACTTTGATCATCCAGCCTTTGGTGTAGGGGTCTTCGTTCAGCACGCCGAGATCGCTGGCCAGGCCGCTGTTGACTTCGATCACTTCACCCGTGACGGGGCTGTAGAGATCGCTGACTGCTTTCACGGATTCGATTTCGCCGAATGGTTCGCCGGCCTTGACGGTTTTGCCGACCGCGGGGAGTTCGATGTAGACCAGGTCCGTCAACGCTTCGACGGCAAAGGCCGAGACGCCGATCGTGGCGACCTTCGCGGCGTTGTCCACCTTGACCCACTCGTGCGTTTTGGCGTACAGCAAATCGTTGGGAGTCACGGCGCGGTTTCCTTACTTCTTGCGGCGATAAAAGGGAAGTTTCACGACTCGGGCCGGCTCTCCTCGGCCGCGAATGTCAACGAACAATTCGGTATCCAGCGCGGCGTGCGCGCGGTCGACGTAAGCCATCGCAATGGGCATCTCGAGCGTCGGCGAAAACGTGCCGCTGCTGATTTCACCGACGGTGGCGCCGTCTTTCTGCACGGCGAAATGTTCGCGCGGCACGCGTTTGCCGGAAAGTGTCAAGCCGACGCGTGTTCGCGACGCGGGGTGTTCGCTCAACTTCGCGAGAGCCTCGCATCCGGTGAAGTCGCGGCCATCGAGATCAACGGCGAACGCCAGGTCGGCGGTGTAAGGATCGATCGCCTCGGTCAGCTCGTGGCCGTAGAGTGGCATGGCCGCTTCGAGTCGCAGCGTGTCCCGGCAGCCGAGACCGCAAGCAATTCCCCCGGCGGCGACCAAGCGCTCCCAGACTTCGGCGGCTTGGCCAGAATCCAGCATCAGTTCGACGCCGTCTTCGCCCGTGTAGCCGGTGCGGCTGACGATCCCCGCATGCCCGGCGATCCGCATGGCGACGCCCGTGTAGTATTTCAACTGGGCCGGGTCGACTTCCAAGAGAGGTCGCGCACATTCGAGCGCCCGCGGACCTTGCACGGCGATCATGGCCCAGGCGCGCGTCAGGTCCGTCATCGTGACGTCGCGGGCGTCGGCCAAGCGTGGAGCGAGCCAGTTAAGAATCTTCTCGCGGTTCCCGGCGTTCACCACCAGGCAGTGGTAGTCGCCGCCGCTGGCGTCTGGCAGCCGATACGTGAGAACGTCGTCAAGTACGCCGCCTTGTTCGTTGACGACCAGGCCGTAGCGAATGCGGCCGGGCGTCATGTCGGTGACGCGGCGGGTGACGAGTTGATCGAGAAACGCCGCTGCGCCAGGTCCGTCGAAGCGCAAGCGACCCATGTGGGAGATATCGAACAGGCCGGTTTGAGTGCGCGTGGCCTGATGTTCCGAGACGATCGACGTGTACTGCACCGGCATCGACCAGCCGGCGAAATCGACCATGCGCCCCCCGTGCGCAGCGTGCCAGTCATGAAGCGGAGTGCGAGCCAGCTCTGTCGTCATGCACGAGCCTTGCGGGGACCGACGCGATATTTCAAAGACCTGGCGTGCGAGCATGGCCGGCAAATCAACGCCGGCAACCCTCAATCGCCTTGCGCATTCTAGCGGGCCGAACACCGGCTGCCAGGGGCGCGCATTCCGGACCGGCACGAGGCGACTCCGACGCCGCCCCAGCTGTTACGCGCTCGTGTTCTCACCGGCCGAATCGCCCGGCTGTTCCGGCGGGATTTTCGCCTGATTGAAGAACTGCATCAGGTCGCCGAAGGTGCGCATGGGCTCATTTCCATCGCGCATTTTTTCGGTGATGGGCACCAGCGGACGTGGTTTGGGCGGTGGCGGCGGCACATAGTCCTGCTGCCGGCGCTGGGGCTTGCGATTCCCCCCCTGAGGCGGTCCTCCGCGCGCACGGCGTTGAGCCGGCGGTCCGCCCGCGCCTGCACCGACGGGCGCGGGCCGTTGCGACTGCTGGCCTCCGCGTCGTTGCTGCTGCTGGGGGCCACGTCCGTCGCGCGGCGGGCGACTTTCGTCGGATCGAGGACGCGGCTCGGGATGCTGCCTCTGTGTGCCCGGCGCGATCATCGTCAACGAAACGCGGCGCCGCTCTTTGTCGACTTCCAGGACCCAGACGCGGACAATATCGCCAACGGACACCACCTGATGCGGCGTCTGGATATAACGATCGGCCATCTGGCTTACGTGGACCAGGCCCGTGTCCTTGAGGCCGACGTCGACGAACGCGCCGAAGTCCACCACGTTGAGCACAGTGCCGGCGAGTTCCAAGCCGGGCGCAAGGTCGTCTAGCTTGAGCACGCCCTTCTTGAAGATCGGTTGCGGCAATTCTTCGCGGGGATCGCGGCCAGGACGTTTGAATTGGGCGACGATGTCTTGCAACAGCCGCAAGCCGACCTGCAATTCCGCGGCCAGGGCGGCCAGGTCGAGTTTGTCGGCAGCCCCTGCCAGCTCGCTCAGCTTTTGCTTGTCCGATAGATCGGCGGTGGCGCCGCCGAGGCGTTCCAACACCTGCGTCGCGACGGCGTAACTTTCGGGATGAATCCAAGTGGTATCGAGCGGATTGTCGCCGCCGGCGATTTTCAGGAAGCCTGCCGACTGGATAAACGCCGCGTCCCCGAAGCCGGCGACGGCCTTCAAATCCTCGCGGGATTTGAACGGGCCATGTTGCGCGCGGTGATCGTAAACGCGTCGCGCCGTGAGTTGATTCAAGCCGGAGACGTAACGCAACAGCGCCGGGCTCGCGGAGTTGACGTCGACGCCGACAAAGTTCACGCACGATTCCACGACACCGTCCAGGGAGTCGCGCAAATGCTTCGCCTTAACGTCATGCTGGTACATCCCGACACCGATATTCGCCGCGTCGATTTTCACCAACTCGCTAAGCGGATCCTGCAAGCGGCGGCCGATCGAGATCGCGCCGCGGAGCGTGGCGTCGTAATTCGGAAATTCTTCACGGCCAATGGGGCTCGTGGAATAAACGCTGGCGCCGGCTTCGTTGACGATCACGTACGCCGCGCCGGCCTCGGTCAGTTCGCCGGTGAGCATCTCGGCAACCATCTCTTCGGTCTCGCGGCAGCCGGTGCCGTTGCCGATCGCAATCACCGACAAATGATGTTCGGCAATCATCTCCAACATCTTGGCCTTGGCCGCGGCACGGCGATCTTCCTTGCCGACCAAATGCACCACCGCGTGGGCGAGCAAATGGCCGAATTCGTCGATCGCCGCCAATTTGCAGCCGCTCTTGAATCCGGGGTCGACTGCTAAGAGCCGGCGATCCCGCACGGGCGATTGCAGCAACAGGCTCCGCAGGTTGCGAGCGAAGACGTCGACGGCATGTGATTCCGCTTCGTCGGTAAGCTCGCGCCGCACCTCGCGTTCCAGACTCGGATAGATCA
>Ga0163153_10007261_pt1 | contig 12000 bp, 10 predicted proteins | sample OliLakLV19MP6IB1_FD_148629 | JGI IMG/M metagenome (GOLD analysis project Ga0163153, IMG submission 148629) | Freshwater microbial mat bacterial communities from Lake Vanda, McMurdo Dry Valleys, Antarctica - Oligotrophic Lake LV.19.MP6.IB-1 | ecosystem: Environmental > Aquatic > Freshwater >... | reverse complement strand
ACGAATCCCCAGAACGTCTCGGTTCCCGGGGTTATCGAAGCGAAAATCGTAAATCAGGGCGACTCCACCAGGCCTAAGCACCCGCATTATATCTCCCGCCAGACCAGAGCGAGCACCGGGCTCAAGTATCGATGAGAAGACCGTATTTGCAGTGACTAGGTCGAATGACTCCGGCTCGAATGGCAGCGCGCCGCCTTTCCCCAGGCAGACAGTCGCTTGAGCCGGGAGGATGGCACGAGCAGCCTCGACGCGCTCTGATACGAGGTCGACCCCGTGCAAACGATCGGGCGCAGAACCCCACTGCAGGAGCGTTGCTAGCCACTGACCCGCACCGCAACCTACATCGAGGATCCGCGCAACAGCGAGATCGCTTCCAGACCGAACCAGCGCCTTCGCGCAGCAAGCATGGAAGCGATAGGCCGCGAAACGCACCTCAGGGCGATGCCATGCATAGAGACTCGAAAGTCCGGCAGAAGCACGACCTGCATAAACACGTACGATTCGCGCCCGTTCGGGATCCTCGGCCAAGCTCATTGTCCCCCCTTAAAATGCGAAGGCTGACGGGTCAGTGTAGCCATGGCTTTGCGTCCACTTCTCCCAAAGAAGGCATCGAAGGCGCCAAGGAGGAAGCCTAAGCCATAGGCGATGTGGAAGGTGGCCAATATGATGGGGAGGACTGGAAGATAACGGCCCCCGATGCGGGCAGCGCAACCGATGCTTGCAAAAATCGTCATAAAAAACCATAGCCCGAGCGGAATGAGGTAGACGAATATAAAAAATGGCCAGAAAAGCGCTGGCATCCAGGCACACCCAATCCACAGCAGGAATGCTGCAGGGGCGAGATGGCGCGCAGCAGCCGGAACCTTATGCTTACGGATGACGGCGATCTTCCAGTAGCCATATTGGATGTATTGCCGAAAAAGACCAGACAGACTCGAGCGGACGGAATAAAGGCTGCGAATCGACGGACTTTGCCAAATCCGGCCGCCATTCCGGATGATCCGCAGGCTGAGTTCATCATCCTGGTTCCGAACCATTGATTCGTCGAACAATCCTGCTCGCAACAAAGTTTCCTTCCGCCAACACCCAAGGTAGACAGTGTCGACAATCCCTTCATATCCGATTGAATGCCCGCGAGCTCCACCGATGGCAAATGCTGATTGGAAGGCGGCGCCAATGGCGGTTCCCACATATCCCTCGCCCACCGCAGTCCAGGGTCCGCCGACACAATCTGCGCCAGATGCAGCAAGGACCGAGACACAGGATCGCACATAATCTGGGGCATATTTGGTATGGGCGTCCATTCTAATAATTATATCGCCATTGGCAGCCCGGATTGCGTAATTGAGGCCAGCCGAGACAATCAGGCTGGAATTATCAATAACCTTCAACCTGGGTTCTCCCGGACGAAATTTTTCCAGAATATCACGTGTTCCATCGTCGCTACAGCCATCGGCGACAACCACTTCAAAAAAACCAATTCGGTCTAAATCCTGAGCGAAGACAGAAGTGAGACACGAAACAATATGAGCACGCTCGTTACGGCAGGGTATGATTACCGAGACGCTCAGTGGTTTTGAATTCATCTCATGACCCTAAATGCGTCGGAGGTGTCGCAGCGCTTTTTTCTGGCGCAAGCAAGTCGCGATATATTCTTATCACCCTTGCAGCTATTGCGGGCAAGGACAATTTAATCATAATTTTTCTCCCATTTGTTTTCAAATCGCGCCTATTGTATATATCGATAAGCGCCATTGCGATGGCCCGGGGGTTCCTCTCAACAATTCTGCACCCACTCATGCCATTTATGGTTTCACGCACATCCCCGACATCAACTGAAACAATAGGCAAGCCACAGGCCGCAGCCTCTTTGACGACATTGGGGGATCCCTCATAGTCGGAAAGCATCAACACTACGTCGCACGCATTCATTATGATCGGGACATGTTCAGCAGCAATTTCACCGCTCATGATTTCGAGCCTAGCGGCGATTCCGCCTTGCACAACCTTGGCGATTGCGGCCTGAGCCAAATCAAGACGCTTATTATTAGACCTTGCATGTCCGAGATTGAAAAGCGCAACGAATTCGTCTAAGTTCCATCGTAAAAGCGCTCTCGCGTCGCTTTTCTTTATCGGGTGAAACAAGTTCGTGTCAACGCCGGAGGGGATTACAGTCGCCTGCCCACAACGAAACCAAAGTCGATCCTTTAATTGCTCCGATACGCAAATTGTTTTTCTCGCGAAGAGTGAGGAGAACTGTGAAATAAATAGGGCCATTGCATTACCAGTAAAACTACGGTTTGAATTTTTATTTAGGTCACTTCCCCGAAAAGTTACAATGAGTGGCACAGAGTGAAAAATTGATATGAGCGAGGTGATCGTTCCGAAGTGGGCATGTATCAGATGTGGCCGATGCCTGCGAACTAATTTATGTAGTTTTAGCCATTGTGATGGAAGACGTGATGTGCTTCGGTTTTCAAAATAAAACTCTAGGGAGGCGACACCGGATCGCTCAATGCTTTTAATTTGCCTCTTTGCGAAAATCATGCCAGATCCAACTTTTTCCCCGGGGATAACAAATAGTACTTTAAGTTTTCTTTTCACGCTAGTCTCCCTTTCATGAGCCCACCATTTAGCCGCCATTTTGTCCAGTCGTAAAACATTGGAATTAATATAAATACGAAAAATGGAACCGGCCACCACTCAAAAATAACGCTTTTAAGACCCTCGATGGTCGACCTCAAATGATAAGGAATCGCCCCAAGAATCATGCAATGCGCAGCCAGCCAAAACCACCTACCTTGAAGTGATTTTTTTTCAAGCCTGCCCATGAGCCATCCCATTACTGCGCCCCCAACTATAACTCCGACACATCCAAAATTTAGGTAACAATCCGCAGCGAAATGCATCGTATAACCGCGGTCCGATCCAACTAAATTCGCCATTTCAGCATACTGACCATATGAGAATGTACCTACTGGCCGAAAGGGCGCCACTGATCGGGGAAGGATTGATACGGCCAAATACGCGAATGATTTACCCAAAAGTGAACCACCAAGATTAGAAATTACAAAAAATGGCATTGCCGCATATGCGGCGAAGCTTTCGACGGAAAGGACAACGGCCGAAACCACAACTGTGGGATTGAACCGCTCTTCGCTGGAGAGAATTGCGGAAAGTTCCTGAAGATTTTCACCGCGCAGGCTTTTGACAATAAAATTAACCGTAATAAGCGAGGAAATTATAAAAAATGTTTTTACCGTGAATGTTATTTTTGCGACCAAGCGGTCGTAGGCAATAATAGCGGCAATTAACGGGACGATCATTTGACTACGGTCCCCGATAATAAATCCCGCTGCTATATAAGCGACCGCTAAGATGGTGACGCCCTTCATTGACCAGAGACTGGGAGCGCCGTTCTTATGTTCTGAAAACTTGGATACAGCATACGAGAGGATGGCGCCGCCCCAGAGGGAAAAGGCAGCTTTGTCAAGAGTTGATAATTGATATGCGGCGTCCCGGGTAGCCTTTGCGGCATAAACTGAAATACCAGAGCGAAGTACGGGGCCAAACTTTTGCCAAATTAAAACCAAAAAAATCAGCCCCAGCATTACAGCGAAAACCAGGCTCACATTCGGGAAGAGAATAGCGGGTTCGCGCTGTAGGCGTTTAATGACGCGAGTTTCTGCATGCCGTCCCCAAACGTATCCAGCCCACCATGCCAAAAAAAAGGTAACGTAGTAAATGTGGGCCCATCTAATTTCGTTGAAATCGTAGAGCGGGACTATTTCATCCCAAACATGGTGCGCTCCCGTGTATTCGTCAATAGTGCTTCGGAATATCAGTGCCAGAGGAGCGATGAAGGAATAAATGAAAAAAAATATGCTAAATACACTCCCGGTGCAAATGGGACGCCGGATGTGTGTGCAATACACAATTGGTATGGAAGCGCAAAACGCAACCGTTGAAAAATAAAAACATTCATTGAAGTTCATTTCCGGCGACTCGTGTGTGCTTTTTTATATTTTATAGTCGTCATAAACATATCTTTCTGGCGTCCCAAATGGAGAAATAGGTAGGCAAATAGGGCGCGCAGAGGCGAGCTCCTTCCGTCGCTACGCGAAAGCGCAAAGTTATAAGCCTGTAAGTAGACGGGGACGCTTAAATTAACATCCATTTGGCTCGCCAGCCAATTCCGGCCGAGACGGCCAATGCACATCCTCGTATTTACGTCAACCAATGACAGCATGTCAGCACTGAATTGCCTGAGGCTTGGAGAGCGTACGTTCCTAGCAGAAAAATTAGCCGAGGCGACTTCCTGGAAATCGGGTCGTCGGGGATCAATCAATCCCGCATATCCATTATCTCCCATTATCATCGCAGGCTTGGACGCGCTACATGCTTCAAAGCAGACACGCCCTTGGCCAATTATTACATCTGAATCTGCGATGACATCAATAGCGTGACGCCCCGCACTTTCGCTAAATGTAATTCTACTGCGGATTTTGATGTCAATTGAAAGTAGATGTTTTTCCAGGGAGGCCTTGCACTCGAGACATTGCACGACACCCGCTATCAAGAGGACCCCGTTGAAATTGTCTGATAAAGCCAGCGCGAAGGCGTTAACTGCGTTAATAATTGAAGTGATCTTTGTTTTTGATACCCGACATATCATTCCGACCCGGACTGCATCTGGGTATTTTGCATTTGTCGTTAAGCGCCCTTTCACTGCCTTTGTCAGAGTGTTTTCCAGGCGCATACGCCCAGGAGCCACGAAAACATCCCTCTCCGTAAACCTTTGATCTTTTAAAAGGATCCCACGTAATTCCTCGCTGAAAACTACAACAGGTCGATCCATTGTCACCATTCGCTTGACTCTTCCGCCGCAAATTGTCGGGACCACCGGCACCCGAAAGCGGCGACCAAGAAAGTGAGCGATGACATGTGAATGCTCGTCAAATGAATGCAGGACATGAGGTCTTCTGGTGCGCATAACTGTATGGAGATACCACCACAGCGACCAGTCAAATATTGGGTTTCGATGCCGAGATGGAACGCTGATGAAATCAATCTCACTCCGGCAGATACCCTTGCTTGGCGAATCTAAAGGCGCTACAAAACTAACCTCCCACCCGCTGTCGGAAATTGCATTAGCAATTGTCGCGGATGATCGAGCGTGCCCCCCTTGATTCGCGTCTATCACTAAAAAAATAACTCGCATTTTATCACGATTATTTCCGCCTTCCCAGATCCCTGTAGTCCTACCTCCCGACATATGTCACGCCATTCGCTACCGATGATCGAACCAGTGTTGCGCAGCCTATAACGGAGCCGTGTCCAACCTCGATGCCGCCTATCACTATTGCAGATGCGTATATGCGAACATTATTCTTAATGACTGGGTATTCCGCTGTCAGGCCGTTCTTCCCATGGCTGCCGATGGTGACGTTCTGCCAAATCCAGACATCATCCCCAATGATTGTCCCATCGCCAATAACAATTCCTATTGGATGACATAAGCGAATTCTCCGTCCGACAGTGGCTGATGGCGACAGGTCGCAGGAGTAGGCCTGGATAATGTGCGCCCTAATGGCCATTGCCACGCCTCTAATAATTTTTAATCCGCTTGAATGCGCAGCCATTGAGAGACGCCACCAAATTAGACATTTTAAATTTGGCTTGATCGGGAGCATTCCCAATGATGGAAGAATGGATCCATTGCCGTGCCCTCGAATGTCTTCGGAAATAATTCTAATTAGCGATGGCATGATCAATCTCTGATGCTTCTGCCATGGCCAACTTGCTGTATGTGTAAAGAAATACAATCCCCGACAGAGTATACCCAAAACCAGCTGCAATTGCCGCCCCCAGAGCCCCCAGTCTCGGGATCAAAAAGTATCCGGCTACAACATTTACGATAAGGCCACTAATCATGGCGGTCATTCCGATCCACGGGCGCCCATGCCCCATAAGCTCAAAATTGCCGATTTTATAGGTCATCATTGCTGCGATTCCTGGGATCAAGGCCATGAAGCATTCAACTGAGGGTGCATATGCTATTCCGAAGATATATGGAACTGCAAATGGGCCCAATGTACACGCAATAAGGGCGATGGCCGCGCTTGCCCATAGGCAGTACCTAATACTCCTAAAAGCATCGCTTCGGCTTGAAGCTTTTCCGCTTACGGCGTCGGCGAAAACTAAAATACCAAACGCGGCTGGTAACTGCCAGACCATTTGGGCCGTTTGGTCAGCAATTGAGAAGATTCCAACTTGTTCACGCGTTGAGTATTGCCCCAGCATTAATACGCCAACTCTATGGCTGCAGCTGGAAACCGTAATTGCAAGGCCGTAGCTCATTCCTTCGCTGAAAATCTTGCGGAAGTAATTATTATCTAGCCTATATCGCTTTGGTGAAGGTCCGATTCGGACGAATAGCCATCCGGCTATAAGCGCGGCCACTATATTCGGAATGAAATAAATGGCTAACCCTGCATTCAGTGACGGCTGAGCAAGTGCTGGCACGATCGCCGCACTTGCAATTTGCAGCGCAGATGGAATCCACCTTAGATTGATATATGAGCGCATGCATTTTAGCCCTATAAAAAAACCACTTGCGTAGGATTGAACGCACATGAGCGGCATTAAAAATGCGGCCATAATTATAGCGCCTACTGTAGTGGACTCTCCCGCCCTCGCGGTTACCAGCAAAATAGTAACGCCAATACTTCCCGTTAAAGCAAGCGCTAAGCACAGCGTTCCTGCCACAACTTCAATCGGCTGCTCCCTTTGTCCCACGGCACGTGCCACTGCTTGACGAATTCCAAAGTTTGCGGCCGCCGACGCTAACAATGGGTAAACAAGCATGCTTGCCAGGGTCCCTTGGCCAGCCGGACCCAACCACCGTGCTGTTATAATTGAGGAAAAAAAGATGCAAATGGTCGAAAAAACGCTACTCCCGAGTATCGCCCCAAAGTGCTTCCATGAACTTGCAAGCGAATGACTTGAAGCATCGCTTAATGACACTCTGCCTCCCATGGCCACTGGGACCTTGGGATTCTCTTCACCTCAGGATCTATGCGGATCCCATAGCGAACAAAGGTCAGTCTCCTCATCTCGCAAATAATCTTCACAATGTCGCTGGACTTGCACCCATTGCTAGTCTCTATCCAGTTGCAATGGGTGTCTGAAACACGAGCGCCCCCAATTTTGAGCCCCCTTACACCAGACTTTTCCAGCAACTTGCCAATGGGATGCCCCGCTGGGGATTTAAACGTGCTCCCAGCCGTTCGCTGCGCTAATGGCTGCTTCGCCTTTCGGGCTTTCAATAGGGACGTGAGGCGCGACAATGGCATCAGTGAATTTTCTTCTTTTGTGATCCGGAAAATTCCGCTTATGCAAATTGAATTTTCGGCCTGCAGCCGACTGTACCTATAGCCAAAATTGCATTTCTCGGATGGTATCTCTACAAACCCTACGCCGGGCTGAAAGAGCATTCCGCTTATTAAGTGGCTCGAGATATCTCCGTTGAAAACGCTTCCGACCCCAGCGTTCATTACAATTCCCCCGCCAACCGTGCCCGGAATCGCAGCCATCCATTCCAGGCCGGTGAATCCCAACTTAGCTGTTGCCATTGCCAATGCAGGCATCGGTACAGTAGCTGAGCAAGCAACTGTACCCACCGCATGATCAATTGAGATTTTGCGGTTACCGACCATGTGAATCACTAATCCGTCAAAGCCAGAGTCCTCAATTAATACATTGCTCCCTTTTCCAAGAATTACCCAGGGGACTGCCATTTTTGACGCCCAGTCTATCGCATGGGGCAAAAGCCTTTCGGCATATCGCCAATAATATCTCGCCGTCCCCCCTACGCCCCATGTTGTAAATTTTTCCAGGGGGACGTTCTCTAAAATTTCTGGCCTGTCGGTACTCATTCCGGCACGCACGAAATTATTCCCCCAAGAGCCTGTATTTTGTTTGCCAAATCATCGTATCCGCGCTCAATTTGCTCTGCCCCCTTAATCACCGTTTCTCCGCGCGCTGTAAGTCCCGCTAGCAAAAGCGCCGCGCCGGCCCGAAGGTCAATTGCGGTCACCTCGGCGCCGCATAGTTCATTGCCGCCGTTGATTTTGAGCATGTCTCCTACAATTGAATATTTAAGGCCCATTTTTGCCATTTCCGCTGCGTACGCGTACCTCCCAGGGAAACGCAGATCTATGATTCTCGATTCTCCGCGGCTGCGCTGGCCAAAGACGGCGAAAAGCGGCTGCATATCTGAGTTAATTCCAGGGTAAGGACCAGTGCTGATTTCGACCGGGAAGCATGCCCCACCACGGCAGATAATTGACTTTTCAGACCGGAAAACTTTTAGCCCAGATTCTTTTAGGTGTGCCATGGGCACTTCCAGATGCCCAGAAGGGAAATCCATGATTTCAATATCGCCCCCAGTTACCCCTGCCGCTACCGCCCAAGTTATTGCCTCCATGCTGTCTGGTATTACGCGATAATCTGCGCCACTTAATTTATCGGAACCCCTTACTGTAACGCACTCCTGCCCTCGGACCTCGATATCCGCCCCCATGGCGGTAAGGCAGCCAATTAAGTCAATTACCTCTGGTCGAATGTGGGGGTTCCATATTTTTGTTGTTCCCTTTGCCAGACATCCGCAAATAATGGCATTTTCAGTGGCGCCCGTGCTCCTCATCGGCAGATTAATATCGGCGCCAAAGAGACCGAGGGGCGCTTCCGCGCAAAGCATTCCTGGCCTTTCCCATACTCGCGCCCCCATTTTTTCAAAAATCATAACATGCAGATCGTACTTTCGCTCTCCCAGTTGGCACCCTCCCGGCAGTGGCACTTCCCCCCTCCCACCTCTAGCGAGAAGGGCCCCCAAAATCAGCAATGTATTGCGAATGCTCCTGCCATCCCAATGGAGCACTTTCGGTGGTGCTTGGAATTCCTTGATGAGTAGCGCATCTCCAATAGCCTCACATTTTTTCCCAAGTGCGTGAAGCATCTCATTATGCACTTGAGCATCCCCAATTCCGTGGGGGAAATTAGCCAGACGGACCGGTAGATTTGTAAGTAAGCTTATTGCCTGAAGCTTTAGTGCGCTGTTTTTTGCCCCGCTGACTCGTACGCTGCCGCGCAAGACGCCCGGGTGAATAATCATTTTCATTTAGTATGTCGCTCCATGGCATTTAAAGTGAGCTGCGGCCCCGCCCCTCCCGTCTGCTATTTTTCCGGAGTGGCCAATTGGCGCAAGAAGGCAATGGTCATCCCAATGATGCTTCCCATAATTGTTGCCGCAATACAGATAAACGCCCTGTCGGGGCCGCTTTTTATGTCTGGAATCCGCGCATAATCTACAATTGAAACTACCTGAGCCTCTCTTGCTTGAGCAAGTCTGGACGATTCAAGCTGGGCGACTATTCCTAATAGCAACGCCTCGTGACGTTTTGCTTCACGCATTAAAGAAAGGAACTGTTGAGCTAGGGCCGGGATTGCATTTAAGCCAATGAGGGCCCCGTTTATTGCCCCTCCCTGTAAGTGTGCGATTTCAGACTCCAGTCCCTTGATTCGTTCAGTCGTTAGTTGAACAAGAGGGTTTGATTCGTTTGCTGCTACGGCAAGTTGCGCGCTAAGTTCGATTTTCTGCGCTATCAATTGCCCCTGAAGCGTTCCCAGCGCTGAGACGGTCGCGCCCGCTTGTGCCTCAATCTGAACCGTCTTATTTTCCTGCATAAATTTGCTAAGTGCTGTAGCGGCAGCCTCGCACTCCTGTCGTGCTTGTGCCGCTCTACCCTCCAGGAATTTACATTCCTTTGCCGCCTCGCTTTGCTGCATTTCCGTATATAATTCACGAAGGATTTCAGCCGCTGAGTTGGTAAGTGCGGTTGCCGTCTTTGGATCCACGTGGGTGTATCCAAAGGAGATCGTTGACCCAAATTTTGGAATTTTGTTTGACCAATTCTTCCTAAAGGCGATGAGCACCTTGTCGGGCGAGTCTGTCATGTAGTGCTCTCTTAAATTGTATTTTAAGATAAGTCTTTCGTGCAGACTTCTGCTGTTCAAGATTGCGGCTACGGCGTCGCGAGAGTTTGCGTCTGGACCTGGCAGGGCCAAGCCTGCTGAGGCCGCAACGGCAGCCATCTGCGAAAGGCCTCCCCCTCCCTTACCTTGTGGCGGTAGGGCGGTAACTTCGGCAGAATAAACATTCGGTCGCGACAATGCCATCGCAAGTCCGATTGCGGCTCCTATTACTATGCAAAGTCCAATGATTACCCGTCCATTTTTGACAAACTTTATTATGCTTTCAAGTTTAAGTTCTGTCACTGGAGAATGCGCTGAGGAAATAGGGCCAAATGAGGTTTCCGGAATAATCCGATAAACGCGCCCAGTTGATTCCTCTACAAGCTTTTGGGGAGGGGTCTCGTCCATTCCAGTCGATCGCTTTCTGCGCGCTCGCGCGGAACACGTGTCTTTATCCCGAAATCACCACCACCGTCGCCGCCGTCACCGCAATCTGGAACAGCACCTGCGTAATGTCCTTCGCGATCTCCAACTTGCTCCGCTTATAGGTCAGGTCAGGCGGCACGATGACCGTATCCCCCTCGCGTAGGACGATATTGCCGAGCTTGGTGGTAACCCAGTTGCGCTTCGACGCATCCCACTCGGTGCCGCGACTGCTGGCGTTGGCGACCACCGCGCCGTCGGCGCGGACGACGAAGACGCGCTGACGGTCGGCCTGCTGGCTGAAGCCGCCAGCACGGGCGATCACCGCCTCGACCTTCAGGTTCGCGTCAAAGCGTAGGCTGCCTGGATTCATCACCTCGCCGAAGATGCGGATGGCGCCCGGCCGGGCCGGCACTTCGATGCGGTCGCCACTCTGCAGGGGCAAGTCAGCCTCGGGACGGTCGGCGAAGACCCCGGCGAAGTCGATGCCCAGCATGCGTCCAGTCGCCTGGGCCTTTTGCAGACGGATCAGCTCGTTCTCTTGCTGGAGGATGGTCTGTTCCAGGCCATTGGTGTCGGACTCGGTGGTGGTGCCCGAGAGTTGGCGTTTGTTGATCGCCACTGCGCCTTCCAAGCGGTTGCGCAGTTCCTGCAGATACTCGGTGGCCTGGGCGCGCTCGGTCTCGCGGAAAAGGCGGATGCCCGACACGAAGGCATCGCCAGTCAGGCCGCCGGCGAGAGCGAACAGTTGGCGCAGGGTGGTGCCGTTGGGCACGGTGAAGCTGCCCGAATTGTTGACCTCGCCGGCGATGGTCACCACCAAGCGCTGGTCGTTGCGGGTGCGGACGACGATTTCATCGCGCGCGTTAAGAGTAGGGCCGGACTGGCCCTGCAGCACGGCGCGCAGGTCGATGGCGACGCGGGTGACATCACGGGTGCCGTCGGGATTGATCGCCACCCGCACCAGGTCGGCTTCATTGAGCTGGGCATCGGCGGTGACGCCGCCGGCCAGCAGCAGCGCCTGCTGGACGGTGAGGGTGGGGGTCAGGGCGACGTAGCCTGGAATCCGCACCGCGCCGGTGACGCGCACGCGCAGATCCGTGGTCTCGCGGGGCGAGAAGGCGGGGACGGTGAGCTCATCGCGGGGTTCCAGGACGGTGTCGCGCGCGACCGGCGCAAGCAGGTCGTGGATGACCGGGACCGGCAGCCCAGCGCCCTGGTCGACCATGGCCGGGATCTCGCGCAGTCGACGCACCAGCGCCTGTTCGGCGTTGGCGTCGGGCAGCAGGCCGCCGGCGAGGTCGATCAGGCGGCCGACGGTGAGGCCGGCTTCGAAGGCATAGAGCCCGGGTGAGCGCACCTGACCGGCCACCACCACCGTGCGCCGGCCCTGGGCGAGATCGGCGCGGTGGGCGACGATGAGGCGGTCGCCATCGCGGGCGGGCTCGGTGGCGAGGGTGGCTCCGTCGAGTTGGCGCATGCCTTGGCCATCGACCCCCTCGCGCACCAGGCGCAGCGTCGCCGCATCGGCGTCGGCGGTGA
>Ga0163153_10007255_pt1 | contig 12003 bp, 9 predicted proteins | sample OliLakLV19MP6IB1_FD_148629 | JGI IMG/M metagenome (GOLD analysis project Ga0163153, IMG submission 148629) | Freshwater microbial mat bacterial communities from Lake Vanda, McMurdo Dry Valleys, Antarctica - Oligotrophic Lake LV.19.MP6.IB-1 | ecosystem: Environmental > Aquatic > Freshwater > Lake... | reverse complement strand
GCCCGCGCTTGACCTCGCCCAGCGAGACCGGCAGTCGGTCGCCGATTTCGTCGAGCGCGGCGAGTGCGCTGGAGGCGTTCTTGAGTTGCCACGGCCCGCGCAGCGCGGGGATTGGCAACGCGCGCCTGGGCGCGCGCACGCCGATGAAATCCCACTGCCGCTCCTGCGCCTGGAAGCCGAACTCGCGCCCCAGGACCTGCAGGCGCGCCCCGATGTCGCGCGCGTGGCGCGCGAGGCTTTCCGGCGGATCGGTGTCGCCGTAGATCGCCGCACGCCCGGCGCGGAAGATGCCCGCCTTCTCGAAGCCGATGGCTTCGCGGCTGTCGCCGAGGAAGGCCTGGTGGTCGAGATCGACGCTCGCGACAATCGCGCAATCGGCATCGATGATGTTGACCGCGTCGAGGCGCCCGCCGAGGCCCACCTCGAGGACCGCCGCTTCCACTTTCGCCTGCGCGAAGTGCGCGAGGGCGCCGAGTGTGGCGTATTCGAAATAGGTGAGCGACGTGCCTTTGCGCGCGCGCTCCACGGCTTCGAAGGATTGCACCAGCGCGGCGTCGGCGCAGTCCTCTCCACCCACACGCACGCGCTCGTTGTAGCGCAGCAGGTGGGGCGAGGTGTAGAGGCCGACTCGGTATCCGGATTCGAGCAGGATGCGTTCGAGGATGGCGCAGGTGGAGCCCTTGCCGTTGGTGCCCCCGACGGTGACGGTGACCGGGGGCGCCGGCAGATCCATGCGCGTCCACACCTCGTGCACGCGCGCGAGGCCCATCGCGATGGCCGAAGGGTGCTGGGTGGAGATGTACCCCAGCCAGCCTTCGAGCGAGCGACCGCTCAAGCTTCGGGCGCGGGGACGCGCTTGAGCAGCGTCACGAGCCGCGCGACCTTGTCGCGCAGCTGGCGGCGGTCGACGATCATGTCGATGGCGCCTTTTTCGAGCAGGAATTCGGAGCGCTGGAAACCTTCCGGCAACGTTTCGCGCACCGTTTGTTCGATCACGCGCGGCCCCGCGAAGCCGATCAACGCGCCCGGCTCCGCGATCACCGCGTCGCCGATGAAGGCGAAGCTGGCCGACACCCCGCCCATGGTGGGATCGGTGAGGATCGAGATGAAGGGCTGGCGCGCCGCCGTCAGCTGGTGCAGCGCGGCCGTGGTCTTGGCCATCTGCATGAGGGACAGCAGGCCTTCCTGCATGCGCGCGCCCCCCGTGGCGGTAAAGCAGATGAACGGCAGCTCCTCGTCGCAGCAGGCCTGCACCGCTCGCACGAAGCGTTCTCCCACCACCGAGCCCATGGAGCCGCCCAGGAAGCCGAACTCGAAGGCCGCCGCGATCAGCGGCACGTTTTTCACCGCGCCCTGCATCACCACCAGCGCGTCGGTTTCACCGGTGGCTTTCTCCGCTTCGGTGAGGCGTTCGGAATATTTGCGGCTGTCCTTGAACTTGAGTGGATCCAGCGGCACGACTTCGTAGGCGAATTCCGCCCGGCCTTCGGGATCGAGGAAGAGGTCGAGCCGCTGGCGCGCCGACAACCGGTTGTGGAAGCCACACTTGGGGCAGACGTGCAGGTTGTTTTCCAGGTCGGTGAAATACAGCACCGCCTCGCACGACGGGCACTTGCTCCACAGGCCTTCGGGCACCGCCTTCTTCTGCTGGCCGCCGTCGTGTTTGATCTTCGGCGGCAGCAGCTTGCGGAACCAGCTCAAGCGGGCACCGACCCTCTCCCCAACCCTCCCCCAAGGGGGAGGGATGACAGGGCGGCGGCGAATTCGGCCATCACTTCGCGCGCGCGTTGCGGCGCGGCTTCGGGCGCGACATCGGATAGCTCCTGCACGATGCGGCTGCCAACCACCACCGCGTCGGCTACCAGGCCCACGCGCCGTGCCGTCTCGCCATCGCGGATGCCGAAACCCACACCCACCGGCACCTGGGTGCGCGCGCGGATGCGCTGGACCATCGTGGCGACGGCGGCCGTGTCGATGTTTGCCGCGCCCGTCACGCCCTTGAGCGAGACGTAGTAGATGTAGCCGCGGGCGACCTGCGCCACGCGCGCGATGCGTTCGTCGGTGGAAGTAGGCGAGAGCAGGAAGATCGGATCGATGTCGGAGCCCTCGAGGGCATCCAGCCAGGGCTGCGCCTCTTCGGGTGGATAGTCGACAATCAACACGCCGTCCACACCCGCGGCACGGGCCTGCGCGACGAAGGCCACGAGCCCCATGCGTTCGATCGGATTGGCGTAACCCATCAGGACCACCGGCGTCGCTTCGTCCTTGCGGCGGAATTGCGCCACGTAGGACAAGACTTCGCGCAGGCCCACGCCCTGCTTGAGCGCGCGTTCCGAGGACTTCTGGATCACCGGGCCGTCGGCCATGGGATCGGAGAACGGCACGCCGAGTTCGATCACGTCCGCGCCGCCCGCAACCAGGCCATGCATGATCGCGACAGTCTGCTTCGGCGCGGGGTCCCCCGCGGTCACGAACGGAATCAGTGCCGGCCGGCCCGCGGCGCGCGCCCTGGCGAATGCCGTTGCGATGCGCCCCATCAGAGCGTCAGCCCCGAGGCCTTGGCGACGGTGTGCATGTCCTTGTCGCCACGTCCGGAAAGATTGACGAGCAGGATGCGGTCGCGCCCCATCGAGGGCGCGATTTTCATCGCGTGGGCCAGGGCGTGGCTCGATTCCAGCGCGGGGATGATGCCTTCCGTGCGGCACAGCGTGTGGAAGGCGTGCAGCGCCTCGTCGTCATTGATCGCCACGTATTCGGCGCGGCCCGAATCCTTGAGCCATGCGTGTTCGGGCCCGACACCGGGGTAATCGAGGCCGGCCGAGATCGAATGGGTCTCGATGATCTGGCCATCGGCATCCTGCATCAGATAAGTGCGGTTGCCGTGCAGCACGCCCGGTGATCCCGCCGACAGCGACGCGGCGTGTTTGCCGGTTTCCAGCCCCAGGCCACCGGCCTCCACGCCGATCAGCCGCACGTCGGAATACGGGATGTAGGAATGGAAGATGCCCATCGCGTTGGAGCCGCCGCCCACGCAGGCAAGCACCACGTCGGGCTGGCGACCGGCGTCCTTCGGCATCTGCACCACACATTCCTTGCCGACGATCGAATTGAAATCGCGCACCATCATCGGGTAGGGATGCGGGCCCGCGACGGTGCCGATGATGTAGAACGTGTCCTCCACGTGGGTGACCCAGTCGCGCATCGCCTCGTTGAGCGCGTCCTTGAGGGTCTTCGAGCCGCTTTCCACCGGCACAACCGTTGCGCCCAGGAGCTTCATGCGGTAGACGTTCTGCGCCTGGCGCACCACGTCCTCGCTGCCCATGTAGACCACACATTCCATGCCGTAACGCGCCGCCACCGTGGCGGCGGCCACGCCGTGCTGGCCCGCGCCCGTTTCGGCAATCACACGCGGCTTGCCCATGCGTTTGGCGAGCAGCGCCTGGCCCACGGTGTTGTTCACCTTGTGGGCTCCGGTGTGGTTCAGGTCCTCACGCTTGAGGTAGATCTGCGCCCCGCCCAGCTCGGAAGACAGGCGGCGCGCGTGATAGACCGGGCTGGGCCGGCCCACATAGTGTTCCAGTTCCCACGCCAGCTCGGCCTGGAACTGCGGGTCCACGCGATATTTCGCATACGCGGCGGTGAGTTCATCGAGCGCGGCATGCAGCGTTTCCGCCACGAAGACTCCGCCATAGGGGCCGAAATGGCCGGTCGCGTCCGGCAACGCGTATTGCGCCCACTCCGGGGGATTACCCTGCATCTTCACGTTGCACGCTCCGAATGAATTCGACGATCTTCTGGGGGTCCTTCGACCCGCGGGTCGCCTCGACTCCCGACGAGACGTCCACCGCCCACGGCTTGACTTCGCGTACCGCGCGGCCCACGTTTTCGGCGTTGAGCCCGCCCGAAAGCACGAGGGGGATCGGGAGGTCGCGCGGTATGGCCGCCCAATCAAATGTGCGTCCCGTGCCCCCCGGCTTGCCGGGTTCGTGGGCGTCCAGCAGCAGCGCCCGGGCACTCGAGAAACGACCCGCCCATTCTAGCAAATCGATCCCCGCTTCCATCGGCACGGCCCGCACGTACGGCACGCCGAAAGACTCGCAGAATTCGGGGCTCTCGGTCCCGTGGAACTGCAGCAGGTCCAGGCGTACGGTCTCCAGCGTCTGGCGGACCTTGCGCTCGTCAGCGTCCACGAAGAGGCCCACCGTGGTCACGAAGGGCGGCAACACGGCAACCACGTTGGCAGCCGCCCCGGGTGTCACGTAACGCGGGCTTTCCCGATAGAAGACCAGGCCGATTGCATCCGCCCCGGCATCCGCCGCCACCAGGGCATGCAGGCCTTCCTTGATGCCGCAGATCTTGATGCGCGTGCGCACACGGCTCATGGCGCTATCTCATCGAGCAACGGATGTCGTGGAAAGTCAGGCAGGGGGAACGAGGGATCATACGCGATGGCGCAGAGGTACAAGCCGTCGGGCGCAAACGTGGGCGCGGCGTGGCGCCGGTCGCGCTCTTCCATCAGGCTCGCGATCCAGCCCGGCTCGTGCTTGCCGGCGCCCACGTAGACCAGCGAGCCCACCAGGTTGCGGATCATGTGGTGCAGGAATGCGTTGGCGGTGAAGGTGAAAACGATGAGGTCGCCGCGGCGCGCGATGCCGACGGACGCCATGTCACGCACCGGGCTCCTGGCCTGGCATTGCGCGTCGCGGAAGGCGCTGAAGTCATGGGTGCCAGGCAGGCACCGGGCCGCCTCCACCATTTTCGCGACGTCCAGCGGCCGGTGGTACCAGCCGGCGCGCGCATGCAGCAGCGCGGGCGCAACCGGCGCGTTGACCAGCAGGTAGCGGTAGGTGCGGGCGCGGGCGCTGTAACGGGCATGGAAGTCCGGTGCGACCTCCGAGGACCACACCACGCGCACCGCCGGCGGCAGGTTTGCGTTGGTGCCACGCACCCAGGAAACGGGCTCGCGAACGGCTTCGGTGTCGAAGTGCACCACCTGCGCGGATGCATGCACGCCGGTGTCGGTGCGGCCGGCGGCGGTGACTTCCACGGGGGTGTCGGCGAGTTGCGAGAGCGCGGCCTGCAGGTGGTCCTGCACCCCGCAGCCGCCGGGTTGCGTCTGCCAACCGCAGAACGCAGAGCCGTCGTACTCGAGACCGAGGGCAAATCGCATTACCCTCTCCCCGGCCCTCTCCCAAGGGAGAGGGAGAAAAGCGGCCCTCTCCCGGGGGAGAGGGAGAAAGGCGTCACAGCGATGCGATGAGCTTCTGCGCCTCGTCCTTCTGCGCGGAGGAACCTTCCTTGGCGACTTCCTGCAGGATTTCGCGGGCGCCGTCCTTGTCGCCGATCTCGAGGTACGCCTTGGCGAGCTCGAGCTTGGTATCGACCGCTTCTGCACCGCCACCACCACCACCGGAATCCGAACCCGGCACGTCGAGGCTCAGGTCGGTGAGATCCATGGAAGGCGTGCTGCTGGAGGGGCGTTGTGTCGGATCGACATCGAGGTCGCTCGTCGTGGACTTGCCGCTGCCCGGGAAATCGAGACCCGACAGGTCGAAGTCGAACGAGGCTTTTTCTTCCTTCGGGGCTTCCTGAGGCGCGGGCTCCGCGGAAGGCGAGAGGTCGAAATCCATCGCCGAGGAAGTGTCCCCCGACAACGCATCCTGCGGCTGGTCCACGCGCTGCGTCGGCTCTACATCGAGGTCGAAATCGGGCGCCGGGGCGCGCGATGCGCTGCTGCCTTCGAGGTCGAAGTCGATATCCGGTTTTGCCGGCGACGCGGAAGGAGCCATGGCCGAGAAGGTGGCGGTTGCGCCACCCGCGCCCACGTACAGCGGATTGGTGGGGTCGATCTGCGCACCCATGGCCGAAGCCTTCTGCCACAGCGGGGAGGTTTCCCCGACTGCGCTTCGCAGTTCCTTGGCCACGGTTTCGAACGCGGTCGCGCTCTTGCGGGCGTGGTAGATCTCCAGCAGCTTCAGGACGATTTCGTGGCGGCCCTTGTCGCGCGCCATCGCCTCCTTGAGGATTTCCTCGGCCTGGGCGTCGCGTCCGTAGGCGATGTACACCTCGGCTTCCGCCACCGGATCCACCTCGTCGGTGTCGATGGTGCCGGGGCCGGTCTTGTCGAAATCAGTCAGGAAGGAGCTGTTGCCTGTATCAACCAGGCCCCCCCCCGATTTTCCCGTGGTGGAGTCGGGCTTCAGGTCGGAGGGAAACGCGCTCGTCATCGAGCTTGAAGGTCCGGCCTCAGCCCTGTCCTTTCGTCGTCGGACGAAGAGGAAGCCACCGATACCCAGTGCAGCGAGCGCACCCACGCCGGCCATCAGGTACCAGGGGTTGTCGAGCAACTCATCGGTGAAACTTTTCTCCGGCGGCGGGGCCTTCCTGGGCGCGGCCTTCGGCGGTGTGGGCTTGGCGTCGGCGACCTTGGGTGGTTCGGCGGGCTTCGGGGCTTCAGCCGGCGGCGGTGTCGGGGCCGGTTCGATTTTCGGCGCCTCGGTCACCTTGGTCTCGGCGACCTTGGGCGGCTCCACCTTTGGGGCTTCGACCTTTGGGGGTTCGGCCTTTGGGGGTTCGGCGGGCTTCGCGGGTTCCGGCTTGGCGGGGACGGGCACCGCGGCGGCAACCTTGGTATCCGGCTTGGCGGGTGTGCCGGCCTTGAGGTCGATCAGGCGCTGCATGTCGCGGATCTGTTTTTCGAGATCGGCGACACGCGACTGCGATTCCTTGAGGGCCTTGTCCTTGGCGGTGACTTCTTCCTGCAGGGCGTTGAGGCGTTCCGTGCCCGCGGCTTTCCCGGCGGCGCCGGCCTTGCCAGAATCGGTCCTGGAAAGCTTGAGTGTGTCTTTCGGCTCTGCTGAAGGTGGGGCCGGCGGCGCAACCGCCGCTGTGGAGACGCGGCCTGCGGCGGTGTTCGACGAATCGGTGCGCGCGGGCAGCGACGCGGTGCCGCTGGCGACCTGGTCGCGATAGGACTTCCAGTCGTTTACCTGGGTGCGGATTTCCTGGTTCGCATCCTTGCGTTCAACCGCGGCGACATCCGATGCGCTCGGCACCTTCAGGATCTGGCCGGCCTTCAGGCGGTTCATGTTGTTGCTGATGAAGGCGCCCTTGTTTTCGCGGTAGAGGGCGACCAGCATCTGTTCCAGGCTCACGTCGGAGGGTTTGGTTTCCTCGGCGATCTTGCGCAGCGTTTCACCCTTCTGCACCGGACCGTAGGTATCCCCACTGGCGGTGGTTTCGCGCGGGGCGGGGGTGACCTTGCCCAGCTCCGCCTGGGCCGAAGGCCCACCCGAAGCCGGCGCGGACGAAGGCGTTGCGGACTGCGCAGAAGAAGCCGCCGGCGCGGTGGCCGGCGGGTTTTCGGGGGCGCGGCTGACTGGAGCCGCTGCAACTGTTGGAGGCGCGCCCTTGCCTTGGGAGTAACCCGGCGGATCGAGCAGGATGGGGTATTCGCGCTGGATGCGCCCGGCGGGCCAGGTGACTTCGATGAGCACGTCAACAAACGGCTCGTTGATCGGCCCGACACTGGTGACCTTGAGGTACGGCTGGCCGCTGGCGCGCTTCTCGACCGAGAAACGCAGCATGCGAAGCGACGGGGAATATTCGATGCGCGCGTCGCGGAAGGCTTCCGGCGCGGCGACACGGGCGGTGAGCGAATCGAGCTCACCGGGTTGGAGCGACACCAGTTCGATCTCGGCGTTGAGGGTCTGTCCAAGCGCCGAGGTGACGGTTAGTTTGCCCAACCCCGCGGCATGTGCCACGGATGCGCCCAGGAGAATTGCGAGGACCGCCCCGCTTCTCAGTATCCTCATTGTTTTGTCCATCCCTGCCCGGAATACGGTGAAATGTAGATTAACATCAGACATTTATTGTTTCAACCTCACCCGGTTTTTCACATTATCGCCTAAGTCCGATATTTTTCAACCCTTTTCTTCCCGATCCGGCCCCTGCCTAGGCAGCGGCCTTGTCGGTAACCCGTGCCGCTTGGAGGATGCGCAACATCCGGCGTAGCGGTTCGGCGGCGCCCCACAACAGCTGGTCGCCGACGGTGAAGGCGGAAAGATACTCGCCACCCATGCGCAGCTTGCGCAGGCGCCCGATGGGCACATCCAGCTTGCCGGTGACCGCAACCGGGGTCAGGCCCTTGAGCGTTTCGTCGCGGCGATTGGGAATGACCCTCACCCATGGGTTGGCCGATGCCAGGATCGATTCGATCTCGGCCAGCGGAATGTCCCTGCGCAACTTGATGGTGAGGCCCTGGCTGTGGCAGCGCATGGCGCCGATCCTCACGCACAGGCCGTCGACCGGGATCGCATCCGCTTCGCCGCGCCCGAGGATCTTGTTGGTTTCGGCGTGGCCCTTCCATTCCTCGCGGCTCTGGCCGTTGCCCAGGTCGGTATCGATCCAGGGCAGCAGGCTGCCGGCGAGGGGGACGCCGAAATGTTCGGTCGGAAAACTTTCGTCGCGCAAAATGCCGGCGACTTCACGATCGATCTCCAGGATGGCGGAGGCCGGGTCGTCGAGCAGGCCCTTGGCGGCGAAATGCACTTCTCCCATCTGCTGCAGCAGCTCGCGCATGTTCTGCGCGCCCGCGCCGGAGGCCGCCTGGTAGGTCATGGCGCTGACCCATTCGACGAGGTCCGCCTTCAGCAGCCCGTCGATGGCCATCATCATCAGGCTCACGGTGCAGTTGCCGCCGATGTAGTTCTTCACGCCCGCGGCCACGGCCTTGTCGATGACCGGCTTGTTGCACGGATCCAGGATGATGACCGCGTCTTTTTCCATGCGCAGGGCCGACGCCGCGTCGATCCAGTAGCCGCCCCACCCGGCCGCGCGCAGCTTCGGGAACACCAACTTGGTGTAGTCGCCGCCCTGGCAGGTGATGATCACGTCGAGCTTCGAGAGCTCCGCGATGTCGTTGGCGTCCTTGAGCGGGCCCACCTTCTTGCCGATCGACGGGCCCGCGCCGCCCACGTTGGAGGTGGTGAAAAACGTGGGCTCGATGGCATCGAAATCCCGCTCCTCGCGCATGCGCTCCATCAGCACGGAACCCACCATTCCACGCCAGCCCACGAATCCAACAGTTGTCATGTTTGTCATTCCCGCGCAGGCGGGAATCCAGTCAAGGGAGGCATCTTTTTGGGAACCGAGGCGGATCGCCTCGATCCCCGCCTCGGTCTGGTGTCAGAGCGCTTTAGCCACTGCCGCGCCCATCTCTGCGGTCGTTGCCGTCCGGGTGCCCTGGGTGGCGATGTCGCCGGTGCGCAGGCCCGAGGCCAGCGCGGCGCGCACCGCCTTTTCTATCCGGCCGGCGACATCCGCCTTGCCGAAGGTGTAGCGGAACATCATCGCCATGGAAAGGATGGTGGCGAGCGGGTTCGCAATGCCCTTGCCCGCGATGTCGGGCGCGGAGCCATGGATCGGTTCGTAGAGGCCCTTGCCGTTTGCGTCGAGTGATGCGGACGGCAGCATGCCGATCGAGCCCGTCAGCATCGACGCCTCGTCCGAAAGGATGTCGCCAAACATGTTGCCCGTCACGATCACGTCGAATTGCCTCGGGTTGCGCACCAGTTGCATGGCGCAATTATCCACGAGCATATGGGAAAGCTCCACGTCTGGGTATTCCGCGCCCATCTCGATGGCGATGTCGCGCCAGAGCTGCGTGGTCTCCAGCACGTTCATCTTGTCGACCGAGAGCAGTTTTTTCCCCCGCTGGCGCGCGATCTGGAACCCCGAATGCAGGATGCGGCGGATCTGCGCTTCCGTGTAGCGCATGGTGTTGAAGCCTTCGCGATTCGGCTTCTCGCCGGTCACGCCGCGCGGCTGGCCGAAGTAGATGTCGCCGGTGAGCTCGCGCACGATCATGATGTCGAGGCCGCTGACCAGCTCCGGCTTGAGGCTGGACGCATCCGCGAGTTCCGGGAAAACCGTCGCCGGGCGCAGGTTGGAGAAGAAGTCGCATTCCTTGCGCAGCCCGAGGATCGCCGCCTCCGGACGCAGGGGCCGGTCGAGCGCGTCATATTGCGGGCCGCCTACCGCGCCGAAGAGGACTGCGTCCGCGCTCTTCGCGAGGTCGAGCGTCTTCCCGGGCAGCGGATGTTTATGCGCGTCGTACGCGGCGCCACCCACGAGGGCTTCTTCCGTCTCGATCGGCAGGCCTTCCTTGCGCAGGATGTCGAGGATCTTGACCGCCTCGCGCAGGATCTCGGGGCCGATGCCGTCGCCGGCCAGGAGTGCAATTTTCATTGTGTTCTCCCTCTCCCTTGGGAGAGGGTGGTCACGAAAGGATCCAGGGCTCGGAGCGCTTGCGCTTCTCCTCGTACGCCCGGATGTCATCCGCATGCCGCAGGGTCAGCCCGATCTCGTCCAGGCCGTTGAGCAGGTTTTCCTTGCGGGTGGCATCGATGTCGAAGCGCATCGCCTTGCCCGCGGGCGTGGTCACCGTCTGGGCGGCCAGGTCGATGGTGAGCTTGTAGCCTCGGTTCGCCGACCCCTCGTTGAACAGGTGATCGACCTCCAGCTCGGTCAGCACGATCGGCAGGAAGCCGTTCTTGAAGCTGTTGGTAAAGAAGATATCCGCGAAGCTCGGCGCGATGACCGCCTTGAAGCCGTACTGCTGCAGGGCCCACGGCGCGTGCTCGCGAGAAGATCCGCAGCCGAAGTTCTTGCGCCCGATCAGGATCGACCCGCCCTTGTATTGCGGATAGTTCAGCACGAAGTCCGGGTTGGGCTTGCGCGTGCTCGGGTCCATGCCGGGCTCACCCACGTCGAGGAAGCGCCAGGCATCGAAGAGGTTCTCGCCGAAGCCCGTCTTCTTGATGGACTTGAGGAATTGCTTCGGGATGATCGCGTCGGTGTCGACGTTGGCGCGATCAAGCGGGACGACGAGGCCGGTGTGGAGCATGAATTTTTCCATAGCCACCAATTATAACGAGCCATCAGGACGACGGCTGCACATCCTCGTTGAAGAGGGCGATGTACGGTGCATACCGGAAGCGGCGATTGCGGGCGAACCCCGTCACCTCTTCAAGAATGCCCAATCCCACCATTCGAGAGACCACGTTGTTGGCCGCAGCGTAGGTGGTTCCCGTCAGCTCGCGGACGTCGTTCACGCCCACGATGGGACGATCGAAAAGGGATTCGAGCACCTTGTGCCCGGTGCCCGCGGCGCGTCCCAGGCGATCCGTGATGGCAGCGCGATGATCCTCACGAAGCAACAGGATCCTGCGGGCCGTCTCCGCCGCTTCCGCGGCCACATCGATCACGCCATGCAGGAAAAAGGCTAGCCACTCCTCCCATGCGCCGCGGTCACGAACCGCCTGCAGGTGCTCGTAATAGGCCTGGCGGTGCCGCTTGAAGTAGTGCGACAGGTACAACACCGGCTTGTGCAGGACGCCTCGCTCCGTAAGCAGGAAGGTCACCAGCAGGCGCCCCACCCGCCCATTGCCGTCGAGGAAGGGATGGATGGTTTCGAATTGCACATGCGCAAGTGCGATCTTCACGAGTGGTGGCAAGTTGTCTTCGGCGTGCACGAACTTTTCGAGCTCGCCGAGCGATTCGGGAACGACGTGGTGCGGCGGTGGGACGAAGCTCGCGTTTGCCAGCGTCGAGCCTGGCGGGCCGATCCAGTTCTGGCTGGTGCGAAGCTCACCGGGCTGGAGGCGCCCGCCACGCGCGCCACGCATCAACTCGGCGTGGATCTCGCGCACGAGCCGCACAGACACCGGCAACTGGGGGAGCCGGGCAAGGCCGTGATTCATGGCCCGGACGTAGTTGACGACCTCATCCACGTCGCGCGGCGTGTTCGGATCCATCAAGTGCGCTTCAGCCGCGAGCAGGTCCTGCAGTGAACTCTGGGTACCCTCGATCTGGCTCGAGAGAACCGCCTCCTTGCGCACGTACATGAACACAAAAAGGTCGGGATTCGGCAGCGTAAGCACCGATCCGTCGAGGCGCCCCAGCGCGCGATCTGCCGCGGATAACAGGCCCTGCAACTCTCCG
>Ga0163153_10007254_pt1 | contig 12005 bp, 14 predicted proteins | sample OliLakLV19MP6IB1_FD_148629 | JGI IMG/M metagenome (GOLD analysis project Ga0163153, IMG submission 148629) | Freshwater microbial mat bacterial communities from Lake Vanda, McMurdo Dry Valleys, Antarctica - Oligotrophic Lake LV.19.MP6.IB-1 | ecosystem: Environmental > Aquatic > Freshwater >... | reverse complement strand
AACATCACGGACGATGGGTGGCCATTGCGCCGCTGCGCGGGGTGGTCGATCGGCAGGGGCTGCAGGCGGCAGTGGCCGGCTGGGGTGATTCGGCGGTCGCGTATGTGGATCTCAAGGAAGAGTCCAACCGGCTGATGATGGACTATCGTGATAGAACGGTACAGTTGCTCGGGTGGGGAACGATCGCCATTGCAGGGGCCTTAGCCATCGGTTTGAAATCGCTTTCCCAGCTTTGGCGTGTGCTCGTCCCGATTATCGCCGGGCTTATCGTCGTGGTGGGTATTCTCAATCTGTCCGGTGAATCGCTCTCCCTGTTTCATGTCGCGACGTTACTCCTGGTGGTCGGCTTGGGACTCGATTACGCGCTGTTCTTCAATCGTGCGGAGGACCAAGGTGAGGAACGGCAGAGGACAGTCTTTGGGTTGCTGGTCTGTAGCACCACGACCGTTCTGGTGTTCGGAGTACTCGCCTGTTCGAGCATTCCCGTGCTGCATGCGATTGGCCTGACGGCAGCCTGTGGATCGTTGAGCTGTTTTCTCTTTGCGGGATTCTTAGCCGGGCAGGACTCCCATGTCAGCTAACGTACAACCGATCACTCCCTTGACCCTGACCGCCTATACCCTCGTCACAGCCAACGGCCGTGGGGTGGGGCCTGTGCTTCAAGCCCTGCGCGGTCGGCGGTCGGGATTGAAACCTTGCGACTTCGAAGACGTCACGCTCAAGACCTACATTGGACGCGTCGAGGGTCTTGAGGATTTTTCGCTCGGCAATGAACTGGAGCGATTCGATTGTCGCAACAATCGGCTGGCCTGGCTCGGTCTGCAGCAGGATGGGTTCATGGTCGCGGTGGCGGAGGCGAAGCAGCGGTATGGCGCCCACCGTGTCGCCGTCGTCATGGGAACTAGTACCTCAGGCATTCTGGAAACGGAACATGCCTATCAGGCGCGGGATCTCGCAGGCTCGCTACCGGCCTGGTACACGTCGCGCTATCGCTATACCCACAACATGTTTTCGCTGGGCCACTTCGTGCAGGTCTGTCTCGGGTTGCGTGGGCCTGCCATGGTGGTGTCGACGGCCTGTTCCTCCAGCGCGAAGGTGTTTGCAACGGCCGACCGTTTGTTGCGAGCGGGTCTCTGCGATGCCGCCATCGTCGGCGGCGTCGACAGCCTCTGCCTGACCACTCTGTATGGGTTCTCTGCGCTGCAGCTGCTCTCGACCGGTCCTTGCCGTCCCTGCGACGAAGATCGCGATGGGTTGTCGCTGGGCGAGGCAGCGGGGTTTGCGTTGTTGGAATCCAGCGAGCGGGTCAGCAGACGTGGAGCGGTGGCGCTCCTGGGTTACGGTGAAAGCACAGATGGCTATCACATGTCGCACCCCCATCCGGAAGGCGCTGGTGCCATTCGCGCGATCCGGGATGCGCTGGCCCGGGCCGGGCTTCGCCCTGAAGACATCGAATACGTGAATTTACATGGGACGGCCACCAAGGCCAACGATTCAGTCGAGGATAAGGCCGTCTACAGCATGTTTGGCGCGCGGCCGGCCTGCAGTTCAACCAAAGGCTGGACCGGCCATACGTTAGGTGCCGCCGGCATCACCGAGGCAGTCATTTCTGCGCTGTGTCTCACAGAGGGATTGATTCCTGGCACGCTCAATTGTGCGCGCGTCGATCCCTGGTTGAAGAGTCGAATCCTTCGTGAGAATCAGAGCGGCTCGCTCTCCTGCGTGGCGAGCAATATTTTCGGGTTCGGTGGGAACAACTGCAGCCTAATTTTAGGGAAATTATGATGAAGGTTGCGATTCAGGGCATCGGCCTGCTTGCCCCTGGTCTCGCCGGTTGGGAGACAGGCCGTGCCGTGCTGGCCGGTCATGGTTCGTTTCAACCGGGTGAGATGCCCGATCCTGAAGCGGCGCTGTTGCCTCCGAACGAACGGCGGCGGAGCAGCGACTGTGTCCGGTGGGCCGTGCAGGTCGCACAAGAAGCGATCGCCCAATCTGGCCTGGATCCCCGTGAGGTGCCCACGGTCTTTGCGTCCTCGGGCGGCGAAATGGGGGTGCTGGATACACTCTGCCGCACCTTGGCGACCCCTGAGCGGGTGATCTCGCCCACGCTCTTTCATCAATCGGTCCACAACACGCCCTCCGGCTATTGGGGAATCGCCACAACCTGTCAGCAGTCGTCGACGGCGCTTTCTTGCTACGACGACTCGTTCGCGGCCGGTCTGCTGGAAGCCGTGACTTTCGTCCACGTGGAGCAACGTCCGCTGTTGCTGGTCGCGTACGATCTGGCCGTGCCCGCTCCGCTCAACGAAGCGCGTCCGATCGCAGCGGGTTTTGCCGTGGCCCTTGTGCTCGCTCCGCTGTCGGACGCCGCGCTCGCCACCATGCAGCTGCATCTCACAGAGACAGATCAAGAACCGGCGAGCCATCTGCAAGACCTTGCATTGGAGCAGGTGCGACTGGGCAATCCTGCGGCCCGATCGCTCCCGCTCCTGAAAGCGCTTGCCACCGGCGGTTCGGAGAGAGTGATCGTGAGTCTGCTCGAGAGTCAGCAGCTCCTGCTGGACATCGATTCATGCCGCCATTGACCAAAGAAGAACTGGGCGCGTTCCTTCCCCATACCGGGGCGATGCGGCTGATCGATCTCGTGGACTCGTGGGATGCCACGACGATTCGATGCCGCACGAGATCGCATCGCGATGTGGCGAATCCGCTGCGGCAGGGCGGGCGCCTCGACGCGGTAACCGGGCTGGAATATGCGGCACAAGCGATGGGGGTCCACGTAGGGCTTCTGAATCGAGAGCGGTCTACGGAGGGGCTGATCGGCTATGTTGGCGGGGTGAAGGATGTGGTGTTGTCGGTAGACCGTCTCGACGACTGTCCAGGGGAACTCACGATTGAGGCCTCGCGTCTGTTCGAAGGCGGCGATAGTTTCATGTATCAGTTTGCGATTTCATCTGGAGGCCAACACATGATGACGGGGCGCGCCTCGATTTTCCTGAAGTACGTGCAGTCATGATGCGGAAACGCGCCCTCGTGACGGGAGGCAGTGGTGTCATCGGTTCGGCCATCGCCGAGCGGCTGGCGGCGGCTGGCTATGCCGTCATCGTACATGCCCATCGGCATCCTGAATCGGCTGAGCAGGTGGCAGAGAAGATTCGGAATGCAGGCGGGTCGGCGTCGGTTGTCTGTTTCGACCTGACCGATGAGTCTGCCACGAGACAGGCACTCGATGCGCTGCTGAAGGATGGACCGATCCAAGTCCTCGTCAACAATGCCGGAGCCCACGACGATGCGCCGATGGCAGGGATGTCTCATGAACAATGGACGAGGGTCATCGATCTCTCGCTGAACGGATTCTTCAATGTCACGCAGCCGCTGTTGCTGCCGATGATCGGGACCCGTTGGGGGAGGATCGTGTCGATTTCGTCGCTGGCCGGGGTGACAGGTAACCGCGGACAAAGCAACTATGCCGCAGCGAAGGCGGGCCTGCATGGGGCCAGCAAGTCGTTGGCGATCGAGGTGGCGTCACGAGGCATTACTGTCAATGTGGTGGCTCCCGGTTTGATCGAATCGCCAGCGACAAGAGATTCGTTTAAGGCGGAGCAGGTCGCTACGTTGGTCCCGATGAAACGAGTGGGTACGCCGAATGAAGTTGCGGCGCTCGTGTCGTTTCTCGCGTCTGAGGACGCCGGTTATATTACAGGCCAGATCATCGGTGTGAACGGCGGCATGGCATGACCGCGCCGTCCGACCTCGGCCGTTCATACTGGGTCGTGATCCCGGCGTACAATGAGGCGAAAACGGTGCGCGATGTGGCGATGCGCGCGCGGCAACAATGTCCGAACGTCATCGTCGTGGACGATGGCTCACGCGACGGCACGGCCCGTGCCCTGGCCGGCCTGGATATCACCCTGATACACCATGAAGAGAACAGGGGAAAGGCCGGCAGTCTTTGGCGAGGATTTCAATATGCCCTGGCGCATGGCGCCATCGGTGTCATCACGCTCGATGCGGATGGCCAACATGCGCCGGAGGACATCCCGATCTTTCTCACGATGTCGTTGAATGATCCCGGCGCGTTTCTTATCGGAGCCCGCCGCCGCGATCAGCGGAAAACGTTTTTCTGGCGGTATGGTGCCAATCGGGTTGCAGATTTTTGGATCTCGTGGGCGGCGGGACGATGGATCGACGATACGCAATCCGGGTTCCGGCTCTATCCAGCTACATTCCTACGCGCCCGTCACGTTCCACACGGCAAGGCGCGGAGTTTCGTCTTCGAAAGCGAGGTGCTCATCGAAGCAGGATGGGATGGCACGCCGATCGACACAATCTCCATTGACGTGATGGCTCGAACAGGCCCAAGTCCCAGTCATTTTAGACCGGTACTGGACATCGTAAAGATCACCTGGATGGTAGGGGGGAAGCTCCTCTCGCGCGGCATGTATCCCGTAGGGCTCTATCGAGCACTCACAGGCAGAAAACTATGTGAGGCTAGTCTGCAGAGAAGAGAAGCGTCGTCTACGGCCCAGCGGCTATAAACTGCGTGCGAATGGCGTTGTCGAGATTTTCTATCCAACCGTTGTAATTTCTGTGAATCTCTCTGGTTTCTGGCCCATTCACCTCGCTAGGCTCACCATATAGGAGCCCCTTACTGCTCTTGTAATGGATGCTATATGCCTTGGGGTCATATATGACATCAACGACTGCTTGATGGCTTCGAAGGTTTAATGTCCCAACGATGTGACCTGGCTTCACTAGGTCCATCTGCCATTTCAGACCCATTCCCGCCAGTACGATGGCTTTTGTGACCTGATCTAAAGTTAACTCTTTGCTCGAAAGAGTTTTAACGGGTGCATCCTGGATGTTCACAATAGGTGCAGTAACACAGCTGGCTGTGACAAAAATGGCTGACACCAATAATGTGAGTGTTATTAAGCGGAGCAGTTGATTTGGAGAGATGTTCATCGCTGACCTCCTGAACGTGCTGTAGTTGGGCTACGAGTTGAGAGCGAAGGATGATTTCTGACTGGTGAGAATGAGCTAATCTGCGAAGAGGTGAGTCCCAGTCGTGTCGCCAGGCATCACACTGCCTCTCTTGTGTTTACATTCCGGCTGCAGCGAGACGGCCCTTGATGGCATTATCAAGGTGGCGAATCCAGCCGCTGTATGCTTCGTGGATGGTTTGTTTCCCGACGTTGTAGTTTAAGTTCACGCTATCTTTATAGGTCATGCAGTATGTTTTGGTGTCGTATGCAATATCGACGATGGCGGTGTGGCTTCGGGAATTTTGCGTGGCGACGATCTGGCCAGGCTTGGTGACCACCATGATCCATTTGAGTCCGATTCCCGCATCCACGATTGCCTTGCCAACCTGATCCAATGTCAGCTCTTGACCAGCCGACGTAGCAATCGGAGCCTCTTTGACATTGTAGATTGGCCCTGCACCTCGGCATCCTGTCACAATAACGACACCAAGACATGCCACAAGAATCCCAGATAGCAACTGCTTCATCCCTGTCCCTCCTTTGGGTAGGCCCGGTTCGAGTGAAAACTCCCTGCTCTTAATCCCATTCGCGGTCTCAAGTCAAGCTGGTGCGCCGAAGCTTCCATCATGTGTGTGGGGGCGTATCCGCGCTCGAGGACATGGTCGGTTAAATATTCGACCAGGAAGAGATTGGCCGGGCACATGCCCTTCTGGTTCCACTTGGACATGGCGTCCGGAAAGACCTGATCTTTCGCGTACACGAATTCGGAGGGATGACAGTAGAATACCAGATGGCGCGAGCGGCGGCCGATCCAGCGGATCATGCGTTGGACCATCGGTAGACCGAGCATGCGCAGCGTCGTCCTGTTGATCGGGAACAGGCACGAGGACGGAGGGACTTCGATCAAAGGGCTCCCACCGGATGTCGTCAAATCGTCTTCCGATGGCCGATACGGATCACGCGGGGCCCAGAAGTATTTCAGGTAGTGGAGTCGGTCAAATCCCATATCGAATCGCCTGGCCGGAACGGAGGAATCGTACCGATAGCCTTCATGTTCGAGGGCGCGGAGGGTGGTTTCGCCGATTGAAAGATTGGGTGCCAGAAAAATGACGGGACGGACTCCGGCGGCTTGTTCCATGGCCTCAGTTGCACGGAGGATCCATTCCCGCTGTTGCTCGTAGCTGGCCTGCGGAAATCTTCGTCCTCTTCCAGTCCTCCGTGGGCCCATCCGTGTGTGCCCAACTGGTGCCCGCGGTCATGGCAGTCTCGGACTCAATGTGAGTAGGCCTCCGCGAACCGTCTCGCGAAGAAGATCGTGCCCTTGAGTTGGTAGCGATCGCAGAGGCGGAGGAGCAGTTCGAGTCCCGAGTGAGAGCCGGTCACCCAATCGTAGTCGATCATACAGTAAAACTTCGCGGGAGTCTTGCCAAGCCCGTTCCCATTGACGGGGTGTTGACCGTTGCCGTTACCCAAAGTCATTACAGGTCCCTCTTTCGTGCGACCGATGCAAGCCCTGTTTGTTCCGGAGCCGCGAGGTGGATTCGTATGGGTGAGATCAGTTCGACGTGACGAGCCCCTCGATTTCGACTAGCAGTTCCTGACGGCATAGGTCTCCCTGGAGGAACAATATCGGGCTGGAGTTTAGGAGCGGATCGCGAAGAGCCTGTCGGATGGATAGCAATTGATCCGGGTTTCGCACATAGACCTTGTAGCTCCCTCGGTGGGATGTTCCGATTCCCTTCGGTTCCATGCGATCCGCATGTTCGATGAGAGTCCGAAGATTGTGAACCATTTCTTGTGTCTGCGCTTTGGGACAACCGACATGTCGGCTCGTGTGTCCGACGACGCTGGCCGTTCCGGCGATAAAGAGCTGAGGCCCGCTCTCTGAACTACGGAGGGTCGCCCGTGCAAAGGACGGGCTTCGGGGCCCGTAGTCCTTCGGATATTCGTAGGCGTGCATTTGACGTGGGTTCCCGAGATGGGTCGCGGGGTGAGCCCCAGCCATAAAGTAGAGCTGCAGCGGTCCGGATCGGGTGCCTACTGCCGTGCCGGCGGGAAGCGAAGTGGGAAATTTCGGAAGGCTTGCCTCCAACGCCTGATAGCGTCCCATGCAAAATCGCCGATACCGCTCCAGCCCATCTTCTTCTTCATTAATATTCGGGAAAAAGTTCCAGACTCGCCACAGATAGGGAAACCCGAGTTCACGCGTGTGGTGAAGGAGCTGTCGGTAGGCCAGCTCTGTCGTCACATCCAACGTGGCTTCCGCTTTCTCGTCGAGGGAGATGACCCCTACCAGGACATCCCCGCTCATGGCCAAGGAGCACTCATTCTTCTGAAGAGTCGTCACGGGCTGGTCGGATGTCCAGACTTCGAGCAAGGGATGCCCCTCCAATTGCGCGAGGTCGAGGTGTAGGGTTGGACATGAGATGGTGCGTGGGATGGCCTGTCCGAATGAAATGATCGCCAAGGGGTGGGTGCCGGACGCGGCAAGCCAGGTCGTCAGCTTCGAAGTCTCGACATAGGTCAGGCGGGGCCGCACCGTCGCTTCCGACGTGTGATGACCTGCTGCGTAGGATCGTTGTGTCTGGCTTGGCCGCACGCTGACGTTCCTCTCGGTCACTCGGCTAGGTCTCGTGGTTGACGGCGTAATCTTTCAGGTTAGTGACGGTGGTCTTGAGCCCTTGTCTGCGACGACGAGCCGCAATCCTATTTTGTTTCCAATTGAGCATATAGGTAAGGTAGTAGGCAACTTTAAAGAAGAAAAGCGGCAGCCGCGCCCGTGATTGGGTAAAGACATCACCAGCCAAGAGCGAGAGGACGGCCTGTTCCATCTTAGGGGGTCTCCGTAACGACATGAACAGATCTCGAAAGGCCGGTTGAGTGAATCGATGGATGAACCAGGAAAATGTATCGATCCCCTGCCGCACGGTGCGGTTGAATTCGCGAAGTTTCGGCCTATATTCCGGGGAGTGCCGCAGATAGGCCTCGACGACGTCGGCTCCCATCATCGCGCTGTTCAAGGCCAGGTGGACACCGCTGGAGAACATGGGGTCGATGAAGGCGAATGCGTCGCCGACCATGAGATAGCCCTCGCCGGACATGGTTTCTCTACGGTAGGCAAAATTTGCGGCGGCGTAGACCTCGGTAATAAGTTTGGCCTGTTTCATTCGTTCAGCGATGGACGGCATCAGGGCGAGCGTATCCAGCAGGAATTGGTCGAGCGGGACCTGTCGCGATCGAATATAGTCGGGCCAACAGACGACGCCCACGCTCATCGTGCCGTCTTTGAAGGGAATCAGCCAGCACCACCCGTGGTCGTGCCAGCCGACCGTGATGTTCCCTTCGTCGGCGCCGGGCAATCGAGCCACCCCTTCGAAGTGTCCGAAGATTGCCGCGCTGTTGTGTGCGGTGCTCCGATGTTTCTCTCCCAGTTGTGCGGAAAGAAACGTATCGCGGCCGCTGGCATCCACGACGAACTTCGCCTCCCAGGCGACGGGGCGCCCGGCCCGATCTTCGGCATGAACGATTGAAGACGATCCAGGACGAAACTCGACGCGCTGGGCCTTCAGGCCTTCGTGGATATGAGCGCCTTTTGCCACCGCGTTCTTCATCAAGATAGCGTCAAATTCGGATCGTTTGACCTCGAATGCGTAGGGCTGGGAGGAATCGATGGCCTTGGCGAAATAGAACATGTGTGATCGACCATGGTACTGCGACACCATTTCCGCGCCGTATTTGATGATGCCGATCTTTTCGATTTCAGGCAGCACGCCGAGGCGTTTGAGCATGGGAAGTGAATGGGGCAGCAGTGATTCGCCGATATGGAAACGTGGGTGATGGTCCTTCTCCAGAATATGGACGTTCCACCCCCGTTCAGCCAAGAGCGCTGAGATCGTTGCTCCAGCCGGACCACCGCCAACGACCAGGATGTCACAGGCGATAGCAGTCACATGAGGCTCGCGAGTATGAGTGGAAGACATGACTAGCCTCTCTCCAAGATCATAGGATTGGAGCGGAGTATACCCAAGAAACTGCATCGTTGCTAGGTCAAGGTCGGGATCCAAGGGAATTCTTGGTCGACCCAGAAAATTAATCATCTCAGGAAAGCGGGTTGTGTGGAGTCCGGTCTAATTGCCAGGTACGGATGATCATGCTAGATTTCGCCGCGCGGGATTTCTGGGATGACCATCCAAAACCATGTGATGGAAACTATAAAAAATAGCTGGTTTGACGGGAGTCTTTTTGATTCTTGCCGTAACAGCGTGCCATTCAATGCCGTTGACCATTCCATCAGCTTCAGTTGGCCCAAACGAGCAGAGACTGGGAACTGGCGAGGAGCTCAGCACGGGGATCATGCTGTTCCAGTTGATTCCGATCAACCAGAGCAGCCGTTTCGTCAATGCCTATCAATAGGCATGAGGGCAAAGTGGTGGAACGCGATTGGTCGATATTACGGTTGAAGCACGCTGGTTCTGGTTTTGGGTCTGGGGCTTGAAGGGTTACATTTTTCATGTATAAGGAACTGGAGTGATTGCAAGGAAGTAGGTTGTGGGGGCGATCAACAATCAGCATGGCAAAACTACGATGACCGATCGAGTAAGAATTGGCGCTTGCATGGCCGCGTTGGGACCTGCGGTGCTGATCATAGGTTGGTCCGGCGGAGTTTTTGGACAGGAAGTTCCGCCTCTGCCCGTTAAGAAATTTGATCTCTACTTGAGCGGGCATGTTTTGGGTTTGTTTTCTCAGGATAAGGATCTTTCAGTCGGTGGCAATCGAATACTCAATACCGATGTGCGTGGGGCGATCGGCGCGGGGATCAAATTCGATATCTATCCTTGGTTGACTGGAAAAATTGTAGGTGCTGAGATTGAAGTCTTCGGTCTGGGCGGAAGTGTACGGACTCCCGGAATCACGTCGGGGACCGGCACGACGCAGGCGCAGGGCAGTCTGATTGCCATCACGACGATGTACAATTTGATGCTGCGGTATCCTGGCGAGACCATCCAGCCCTACATCGGTGCCGGAGTTGGGTCTTCAACCGGGATTCTCTACAATGCCAATATCCAGAGCGGGAGCGTCGGTCTCTCGGGGATATCGGGCGATCTCGCGTTTGCCTGCCAATTTCTCGGCGGGGTGAGGGCCTTCGTGACGAAGCAACTGTTTCTCTTCGGCGAGTACAAATACTTCATGACTCAGTTTAGCTGGGACTATGGAGGCGCCGGTAAGCAGAGGGTCAGGCTCGATTTCCAATCGCAGATCGTATCCGGCGGCGTCGGATGGTCGTTCTGATTTGACGTGAGCGGTACCCGCTTGCACAGAGGTTCTTATCAATACCCCCGGTTTATTCTTCGTCTATCATCCTGATTTCTGGCAAGATTGAGACTGGACTCGCATCAGTGGCTTGTCGCTGGAAGAGGTTTAGTTTCAGGCTGCCGATGTGGCCACAAAATATACCCGAGAGGGAACGATGGCTAGCAAGCAAGCGAACCATCGAGGCGGGTAGTCAGTTCGTGGTATGCTTTCCGGAAAGTAAAAGATAGACCATGCGATTGCAACGACACATACGGAAGGTAGTCTGGCTGCTTTTGCCAATCTTGGTCCTTTCAGGTTCCAAGGCGTTGGCTGAGAACGAGCCAACCGACAACGGCACGGTGGCCGAACGGATCGGAAGCACTGCCGAGAAAGTCGGGAATAAAATAGAGCAAGGATTATCCAAGGCGGCAAAGAAGATCGAGGAAAAGCATCTTGGAGAAAAAATTGAGCAGAAGTTGAAAAAGGCGGCCACGAAGACAGTAGAAGGGTTCAAGAAGGCTGGGAAGAAAATCGATCAGAAACTCCAGTAGTAGATATCGCGAGCGTCTGCCACTCCTGTCCATCCTTTCGTTGCCTCCATGACCTAAATGTTCTGTCAGGAAGATCATGGGCATTCTCGATCAATTCTTCGTCTATCATCCCGAGCCCTGGCAAGATCGAGATTGGGCTCGGCTCAGTGGGTTGCCGCTTGAGGATGTGTGGTTTCAGTCTGCCGATGGAGCGCGGTTGTTCGGTTGGTACGTGGAGGCGCAGGCAGATCGTCCGGTCATACTCTGGTGCCACGGCAACGCCGGTAATGTCATTCACCGTCTCGAAAATCTGAAGCTCCTCTACCAGCTAGGCCTGTCGGTGTTCCTGTTCGACTATCGGGGTTACGGACGGAGCCAGGGACGGCCGTCGGAAGAGGGGCTTTATCAGGATGCACTGGGTGCCTATGACTATCTGACCCGCACCAGAATGATCCGTCCCGAACGCATCATCCTATTCGGACGCTCGCTTGGCGCGGCTGTGGCTGGAGAACTTGCCGCGCAGAAGCCTGCCGCGGGGCTAATCCTTGAGTCGGCGTTTCCGTCCATCAAAGCGGTAGCCAAGTTCCATTACGGCGGGTTGCCGATCCATTGGCTGCTGGGGGCAGACTTCACATTGATCGATCGCCTTCCACATCTCTTGTTGCCGAAGCTGATTATTCACGGCGACAAAGACGACATCATCCCGCTTGAATTAGGCAAGCAGGTCTTTGAGGCAGCGAGGCCACCCAAGTCCTTCTATCTTATCGAGGGTGCCGACCATAACAATAGTTACCAGGTTGGCGGGGCCGCCTATTTCCGGCGGTGGGCTGAGTTTGTTCAATCCGCCATCCGATCTTAGCCTGGACTCATGCGAGATGGGTGAGACAGGCGGGAAGGCGCGATACGAAGCTCGGAAAATCTAGAACTTCGTGCCACGACTCCTCGCTGGTCTTGCTATTTCCGTCCGTCTTGCCGGATTTTTGAAGATTTGATTGGAGATCGCACCAGCATTTGATAGAGTGCCGTCAGTTGACCGGAAGGCCTGCTCAGGGGAGCAGGAGGATGGTGGCCGAAAGAGACCTGTTCATGCAATGTGGGTGAAGGAGGCCGTGGTGATGAGTGTTTTTCGTGTGCTGACGTTCAGTCTGCTGGGTGTTGGGATGATACTGGCGACTGGCTGTGCAGGGAAATCCAGCAC
>Ga0163153_10007250_pt1 | contig 12010 bp, 10 predicted proteins | sample OliLakLV19MP6IB1_FD_148629 | JGI IMG/M metagenome (GOLD analysis project Ga0163153, IMG submission 148629) | Freshwater microbial mat bacterial communities from Lake Vanda, McMurdo Dry Valleys, Antarctica - Oligotrophic Lake LV.19.MP6.IB-1 | ecosystem: Environmental > Aquatic > Freshwater >... | reverse complement strand
GGTGGCAGCGATCGCTCCGGCGACCTTCGCCGCTGACGTCGAGTTCGGCCGCGACATTCAGCCCGTCTTGGCGCGAAAGTGCTACGCGTGTCACGGCCCCGATACGCAGGAGGGCGGGCTGCGGCTCGATGATCGTCGTGCCGCGACGGCCGCGGTCGACAGCGGTTCGATTGCGATCGTGCCGGGCGACCTGGCGAAGAGCGAGCTTGTTGCCAGGATCACCTCCCACGATCACGACCTCCAGATGCCGCCGGAGGGACCGCGTCTTTCTGCTGACCAGGTCGCCGCGATCAAACAGTGGATTGTGACTGGCGCCGAGTGGCAGCCGCATTGGGCATTTCGTCCGGTTGCGCGGCCACCTGTGCCTGGTGATCGAGTGGCGCACGCGAATCCCATCGACGCCTTCATCGATGCAGGCCTTGCGAAGCGCGGCCTAGCTCGTTCCCCCGAAGCCGACAAGCGAGCGCTCCTGAGGCGGGCGACCTACTCAGTGACGGGCCTGCCGCCCACCGAGGCGGATCTAAAAACTTTTCTCACCGACGACTCGGCGGATGCCTGGGAGAAAGTGGTCGATCGGCTGCTCGCCTCCCCACACTACGGTGAGCATCAGGCCCGTCACTGGCTCGATCTTGTTCGGTACGCCGAGACGAATTCCTTCGAGCGGGATGGCGTGAAGCCACACGTCTGGCGGTATCGAGACTATTGCATTCGCAGCTTCAACGACGACAAGCCTTACGACCGCTTCGTGATCGAGCAGCTTGCCGGGGACGAGCTGCCGGAGCCCTCAGCCGACGCGCTCATCGCGACCGGCTACTACCGGCTGGGCCTCTGGGACGATGAGCCAGCCGACAAGCTTCAGGCTCGCTACGACTGCCTCGACGACATCGTTTCCACGACGAGCCAGGCTTTTCTGGGGCTCACCATTAGCTGCGCCCGCTGCCACGATCACAAGATCGATCCGATCTCGCAACGAGACTACTCCAGCATGCTCTCGTTCTTCCACGGCGTGACGCCAATGGGCGATCGGCACATGAATTCGGCTTTCATCGAGCGTGCGATTCCGCTCGGAAGCCATTCGATCTCCGAGTCCGAGAACCACGCCACCGAGATCGCGCGCCGCCGCGACGAGGCCAGCTCGAACATCAAGGCGATCGAGCAGCGCATCAAGGAGCACGGTGATCAAGCCCTCGATGACCTCGCACGAAAGGACCTCGCGGACTGGAACAAGCTCCTGACCGGCCTCACTGCCGAGTCGGCCGCGACCCCCAAGGCGCTCGTCGTCACGGAATGTGGCAGCGAAGCTCCCGACACGTTTGTGTTCTATCGTGGGAATCCACACGCAGATCCGAAGCCAGAGAACCTGGTCGAGCCCGCGTTTCCAGCCGTTCTCCAGCCGCCGTCCCCTTTGGTCACGCTGCCAGCCTCGGGTCGTTCAAGCGGTCGGCGCATGGCCCTGGCGACGTGGATCGTGTCACCAGAAAACCCGCTGACCGCGCGGGTCATGGTGAACCGGATGTGGCAGAACCTCTTCGGCCGAGGCATCGTGCGCAGCCCCAATAATTTTGGATTGATGGGTGATCCACCGACGCACCGCGAGCTGCTCGACTGGCTCGCCGCTGAGCTCATGGCTGGGGGCTGGCGGCTCAAGCCCATCCACAAGGCGATGCTCATGTCTCGGGCATACCGGGCCGCGGCTACGTCATTGACTGCGTCGCTGGAGACCGATCCGCTCAACGACGGCCTCTGGCGATTCGACATGCGAAGGCTCGCCGCCGAAGAGATTCGCGATTCAATTCATGTCGCGAGTGGTGCCTTCAACCACAAGATGTTTGGGCCGAGCATGTACCCGGACATGCCGAAGGAGGTGCTTGCCACCCAGTCGAAGCCGGGCGATGGCTGGGGACGCTCGAGCCTGGAGGAACAGGCGCGTCGCAGCATCTATATCCATGCCAAGCGATCGCTCCCCACGCCGATTCTGGCCGATTTTGACGTGGCTGATCCCGACACGTCCTGCCCCGTGCGGTTTGTGACCACGCAGCCGACGCAGGCGCTCGGCATGATGAACGGCGAGTTTCCACATGCCCAGGCGCGGGTCTTTGCGGAGCGGGTGCGCCGCGAGGCGGGCGGCACGAACGATGACCAGACAGCTGCCATGGTCCGGCGGGCCATCGAGATCGCGCTCGTGCGGCCTGCCACGGATCAGGAGGTCGTCCGTGGCGTGGCCCTCATCGATGACCTCGAAGCCAAGGACGGCGTCGGCCCAGGTCGTGCCCTCGACCTCTATTGTCTCTTGGTGTTGAACCTGAATGAGTTTGCCTACGTCGACTGATGGAGGATGGGTGTATGAGCGGGAGCCATTCCACGACTGGGCCGGGCGGGTTTTGCCGACGCACGCGGCGGGAGTTTTTCTGGGAAGCCGGGGCGTCGTTCACTGGGCTCGCGCTCACCGGCCTGCTCGATCAGGGATTTTTCGCTCGGCAGACCCGAGCCGCCACGGGTGTGCCCTTCGTGAACCCGCTGGTGGCCAAGCCGCCGATGTTTGCGCCCAAGGCTAAGAGTGTGATCTTCCTGTTCATGTACGGCGGCCCCAGTCACGTCGACACGTTTGACTACAAGCCCGCGCTCTATCCACTCGACGGCAAGACGATCCCGGTCCACACGAAGGGCCGAGGTGGTGAACGCAGCGAGGGGCGGGTCGTCGGCCCGAAGTGGAAATTCAAGCAGTACGGCGAGTGTGGCAAGTGGGTGAGCGACTTGTTCCCCAATGTTGCGAGGCATGTCGACAAGATCGCCTTCGTTCACTCGATGACAGCCGATTCGCCGATCCACGGCTCGGCGATGCTCCAGATGAACTCCGGAAAAATCCAGTCGGGGGCTCCCTGCATGGGGTCGTGGGTCAACTACGGCCTCGGAAGCGTCAACGAGAACCTGCCGGGTTTCGTCGTGATGCTCGATCCGACCGGCGGTCCGATTTCAGGGGCCAAAAACTGGTCGAGTGGATACATGCCGGCCACGTACCAGGGCACGATTCTCAGGAGCAAAGGGCCGCCGATTCTCGACCTTGCGCCCCCAGACGACATGCCGCTCGAAGCCCAGCGGGCCATGCTCGACTCGCTGCGAGACGCCAACACCGCGCATCTGCTCTCCCGTGGCGACAACAGCGAGCTTGCCGCTCGGATCGCCTCCTACGAGCTCGCCTGGAAGATGCAGGAGCACGCACCGGACGCAGTGGACTTGGCCAGTGAGACGGAGGAAACAAAAAAACTCTACGGCATCGACAACCCGCGGACGGCTGACTTTGGTCGCCGCTGCATGCTCGCCCGCCGGCTTGTGGAGCGGGGCGTGCGATTCATCCAGCTCTATTCCGGCGGTGCCCACAACGACGACAACTGGGACGCCCACGGCGACCTGGAGAAGAATCACAATTTTCATGCGGGCAACACCGACCAGCCGGTGGCAGCGCTCCTCGAAGACCTCGAACGGCGGGGTCTCCTCGACGAGACGCTCGTGATCTGGGGGGGCGAGTTTGGCCGCCAGCCCACGGCGGAATACGCCCAAGGCACGGGACGCGACCACAACGCCTACGGGTTCACGATGTGGATGGCTGGCGGGGGCATCAAGGGAGGCGTGAGCGTGGGGGAGACCGACGAGCTCGGCGCCGCCGCCATCTCCCCCGGGCCTGGGCACGGCAATGACGACAAGCCAGGCTTCCACGTCAAAAGCCTGCACGCCACCGTGCTCCATCTCATGGGCCTCGACCCCAACCGGCTCTCGTACTTCTTCGGCGGCCTCAACCAAAAGCTTGTGGGCGTCGAGCATGTCGAACCGATCCGAGGGGTGCTCGCATGACCAGGATTGCTGCGTTGCTTCTGTGCCTGCAGGCGGCCGCGTTGACCGGACGGTCGGCGGTCCTGGCCGAGCAGCCCGCCACCGCTGTCCAGACCGGCACTCCCCGCCGCGTGATCGCGGCTGATGATTCGACGAAGACACTTGCGATGATCGGCCCCGACGGCAGAGTCGAGTGGAAGCTCCCCTGCCGACAGATCCACGACCTGCACCTCCTCCCCGATGGCCATCTCCTTTACCAGGACGGCTGGACGCGGATCGTGGAGCTCGGGGCGAACCGCGAACCCGTGTGGGAATACGACGCGAAGGGCAATGGCAATGCGAACCGCGCCGTCGAGGTGCATGCCTTCCAGCGGCTGCCTGACGGCATGACGATGATCGTCGAGTCGGGCCCGGCCCGGATCATCGAGGTGGACCGCACCGGCGCGATCCGCCGCGAGATCCCGCTCGTGGTCAACGCTCCCTCGACGCACTCCGACACCCGGAACGCCCGCCGGACCGGAGCCGGCACTACCCTCGTAGCCCACGAGAAGGACGGTGTCGTCCGTGAATATGACGCCACAGGGAAGATCGTGTGGGAGTTCGACGTGCCGCTCTTTGGCCATGCCCGCAAGGGAGGGCACGGCCCGGAGGCTTTCGGGAACCAGGTCTACTCGGCCGAGCGGCTCGACAATGGCAACACGCTCATCGGCACGGGCAACGGCCACTCCGTGCTTGAGGTGACACCGGAGAAGAAGATCGCCTGGCGGCTCGACCAGCACGATCTGCCCGGGATCACGCTTGCCTGGGTGACGCAGGTCCGCCGGCTGCCGAACGGGAACACGATCGTGGTCAACTGCCACGCCGGCCCCGACAACCCGCAGATCATCGAGGTCACGCCCGACAAGGACGTGGTCTGGACCTTCAAGGACTTCACGACGTTCGGCAACTCGCTGCCGGTTGCGGTGGTCCTCGACCCCTGATCGCCACCTCGGCTCCGGCCTTCAGGAAGTGGTGTGCTGCCCATTCCGGGCGACCAATTAGCGCGATCACCCCGTGATACCGGGTCACTTGGCCCCGATGAGGGCCTGGGCCTGCCTCGCGTAATAGCCCTCGGGGTGCTTCTTCAGAAACACCTCAACCAGTTTCACGAAGCGCGGGTCCTTGCGCAGCTCGGCGGGATACGAGGCCAGCTTGGAATACTCCTTCCCCACGCTGTAGTCGCGGTCCTTCTTTAGCTCGGACGCCTGCTCCGAGTATGGCTTCGCGGCGTCGCCGCTGTAATTCGACGCCATGCCGGAGGCCAGCTCGGCGGCGCCGACGATGTCGCCCGCCTCCTTTAACCGCGAGATCTCCGCGTCGACCGACGCGTTCCAGGCTGCGACGGCCGCGAGGCCGGCCTTGGCCTCCTCGGCGGTCTTCGTGTCCTTGTCGTCCTGAAGTTTCTCGAGGGCCTTGACGCCCAAGCCGATCTTGCCGGCCGCGATGAGCTCCTCGAGGCGCGCGATCTTCGCCACGGTCGAGGGCGGCGAGAAGCTCGGAAGCGGCCTCCCGGAGTCGTCCTGCAGGAGCTGCTTCACCTTGTCGAGGATCGCGTCCGCCCAGATCTGGTAGCCCTTGTCGTTGGGATGCAGGAAGTCGGGCATGATGTCCCGGGGCAGCGTACCGTCGGCCGACAGGAACTTCGCGCCGATGTCGAGGTAAAACACGCGGCCGAGTTCGAGCGAGCCGGCAAACGTCGCGATCAGTTTGTTGACCTCGTCGTTCTTGGCGCGCGCGACGTCGGGCTTTGCGCCTCGGGGGAAGATTCCGAGCAGGAGCACCTTGGCCCGGGGAACGCGCTCGTGGATGTCGAGCAGGATGGTCTTGATGCCCAGGGCGACGTCGGGCGCCGGATCGCGGTTGTTGGTGCCGATCATGAGCACGACGAGCTTGGGCTGGATGCCCTCGAGTTCGCCGTTGCGCATCCGCCACAGGACGTGCTCGGTGCGGTCCCCGCTGATGCCGAAGTTGGCGGCCTTGAGCGGGGCGAAGTTCTTGTCCCAGACGGCCTTGCCGGCTCCTCGCCAGCCGTCGGTGATGGAGTCGCCGACAAACAGCAAATCGACGCCGCCGGCCTTGGCAACCTTGAGGAATTCCTCGTGTCGGTGGGGGTCCTTCTGTGCGGGGATCGTCGGGGGCGGGTCCTTGCCCTGCTCGAAGCCGAGGCCGGCGCAGACGGCCACCACGAGGGCGGCGGAAGCGAATCGTTTCAGGTTCATGGGAGCCCATTCAGCAGTCGGAGATATCTCCCTTCATACCGGATGAAGGCAGGCTAGGGCGAGAGATAGGGAGCGGGCTAGGGCGGCAGTCGGAGATATCTCCCTTCATACCGGATGAAGGGCCGGCCAGTAGCGTGGTCTTGCCGTTCTTCTTTGCAGTCGGAGATATCTCCCTTCATACCGGATGAAGGGGCCGGAATTCTCCTGGAATCCTCACAGACTCCAGGCCGGATCGGCTACCCTCAAAGCCCGACCACCACCCACCTGCCCGTTGCGAAAACGGCGTTGGCCGTCCTATCCTTCGTCGTCAGATCAGGAACCGTGCTGCCCGCCTATTGCGTGAAGACAAACGCGCCGCTTGCCCCTGAAGACATGCGCGAGCATCGGTTGAGCTGGTGCTCTCCCGTCTTTGGCCTCCTGATCCTGCTGAGCGGATTCCTGCTGGTGCTGGTGTATTTCATCGTTCGCAAGCGTTGCATCCTCGTATTCGGCGTTGCGCCGGCCGTTCGAAAACGAAATCGCACGTGGATGGTAGTGAAGATCGTATCCGCGGTCCTCTTGTTTTTCGCGTTGCCTCCGGCATCCATGTCCGAGAATCCTACGGTCGTGCTCGGTGTACTCATCATGTTCCTGGTCACCGTCGTCTCCATCTTCATTGGCAACGCACTCCTTGGAGTGGCCAAATATCGCAATGGCGAATTGTGGGTGACAGGATGCTCGAAGGAGTTCCTGGCCCATTGCGAGAGGTGACTTCAGTTTCTCTGGATGAGTCGTTGGCCATCGGTCCGCGATTCACAAAGACGTTTCCTCCACAGGCTCACTGGATCACCATCGTCACTGAATCAGGACTGCCGAACGAGAACCCATGTCTGATACCACGAATCCCTACGCAGGCCCAGAGGCGGCCAGCACCGTGTTGGTCTCGCGTTGCCCACGGTGTGGAAGCCTCATGGACGACGGCGATCTCGCATCGAGCTGTGCCATTCGATGGCGGCCCACCTCATTGGGCGCATTCAAGGCATTTCTGTCCGGAGGCGAGACGATCGGTGAATCGCGAAGCGGGCTTGGATTCCAGCTTCCGGCGTTCTACTGTGGCCACTTCCGCTTGATCATCCTGAAACCGTGACTGGCTCGAGGCCGCCGTGGCCGAGGATGAATTGTCGCGTGCCGGCGGAGCCCTCGAAGACCACGGTGCCCACCGACCGGGAGCCGACGCCGCTGATTTTCTCAAGCACGCCGAGTTCGTAGTCAGCGTGCCGCACACGCTGCCCTGGCTCGAAGTGATGCTTCTCTCGCGAGCTGGCCGGTCGAGGCTCCGCTCGTGCGGAAGGATCCCATCCTTCCTCGCCCGCGATGGATGGGTTTGCCCTCAATGCCTCGTCGAACTACCGGGAAGCTGTCAGGGCTTCACGACGTTCGGCAACTCGCGCCCGGTCGCGGTGGTCCTCGACCCCTGACCGTTCCGAGCGGCTGGCCCTTCGGGAAGTGGTGTGCTGCGCCAACCGGGCGACCATCAGCGCGATCGCTCGAGCCGTAGGCCGACGTCGTCGTTGTCCTGGACGACCGCGGCACCAGGCCTCACCGGCCCGCCGTCGTCCTCGCCGTCGGGGCCGACGGAGTAGACGAGCCACTCGTCCACGCCGGCCTTCACGATGAGCGGGCCCTCGTTCAAAAACGGATCACGTGGGATCGCGATCATGAACCCAGGTACGAGTGGCTCGGATGACTTGGGGAGCTCACCTGTCTTCAGCCGTACCTTCGTGGCGGCAAGGAGCACCTCGGCCGAGCGGTGAAGGGCCTGGGCTCGTGCCTGCGACCGCATGACGCCACCAAGGGCCGGGGCGAGCTCAGTCGTGATGATGCCCTGTCGTCGCTCGCTGAGATCCTTGTCGATTGCCGCGGCCTGGCGGGTGACTTCCGGATACGGTGTGTCCGCGGCCGCGTCGTCGGCCAGTCGTTGGAATCGGTGCATCACTGAGCGGTACGCTCGCAGGTCCGCCGGCAAAAGAAAACACGTCACGAGCATCCTCAGCGGCTCCACTGCCGCTCGTCCCGCTGCACTTTCCACGGCGATCGCCCGGCGCAGTAATTCCGAACCGTTACTGGTGCCATCTGCCAGTTCAGCGAACGTCGCGAGCCCAAAGGCCTCCTCGCCGAGGAAGTGCCGCTGGAGCAAGGGCACCGAACGGACGAAGTCGCCGAGGGCCTCGGAACCGTCGCCATCGGCCGCCTCACGCCGTGCAGCCAGGGCCAGGAGCCGGGCAGCCTGCCGCATCGGCATTGCCTCCGGGAGGAGCATGTCCATCGAGGGCCGCGACCAGTCTCGTGGAAATCGGCAGCCAGGCCGATCGGCAGCCCGCCTGAGGAGAGTGAGCGTGGTGGCATGCCGGGCCAGGAGATCGCCGACGGTCGCGCTGCCGATGTCTGCCGCCGCCAAATTGCGCAGCGGCGAGTCTTCCGCCTCGAGAGCGTGGTCGGCCTCGATCATGCCGAAGGCCTGTCGGTAGAGGGGCGCTGCGTCGTCGTCGGGAGGCACCCACGGCGGCACGACCGACTGCATGGCCGCCACCGCGGCGGCCGGCGCCGCGCGGGGAGTGAGGCCCGCTCGCGCGATCCACGCGCCCCCGATCAACGCCGCAATCGCCGCAGTGAGCGTGGGGGCGAACCAGTTGGTCTCGAGCCAAATTCAGAAGGCCATCATCGCTGTCGCGTAGATCCACGGTAGCAATGACAGCGCGGGCACGGCGATCGCCACGGCGACCAGCATCCGCCGAATCCAGCCGACCCGAGTGCGGGCCGCGGCTGTGAACACAGCCGACCAGAGCAGGCAGGCTGCGACAACGGCAAGATAGAAACAAAGATAGCCCATAGTCAGAGGCATCCTTTCAAGAAGGCCGCGGTGCTCCTCAGGGGGACTCCACGATCAGGCCAGGCACGTGACGGAAGTGATCGTCATACGCCACGACACGGCCGCCGTTCTCCAGGGCCACCGCTGCGATCCAGATGTCGTTGGTGGGAATCGGCGTGCCTTGACGACGCAGTTCGGCCACCACCATGCCATATCGCTCGGCCACATGCTCAGAGACATCGACGACCGAGATGCCAGGCTGGCTGCTGAACGCTGCCAACAGCGCGGTGTTTTCGGCAGCCCGTGTCCCGGCGAGGAACCCGGCGTGAAGCTCTCCGATGACGATCGCCGGCAGGAGGATCTCGTCGACCTCCTCGAGCCTGGCCTGGAGCAACTCGAAGCCCCGCATGAGCCGGCTGTAGCCGCTTGTATCAAGGCACAGCCGGATCACAGCCAGACCTCGGCATCAAGAGACTCAAAGATGGTCACTGCCGTGTCAAAGGAATCCGCTTCGGCAGCCGTCCACCGGCTCCCGAATGCTGTGAGGTCCCGTTTCGGCCCCGCGGTCGGCACTGCCCCGGTCGCTTCTCCGAGCAGGCGGACGACGGTTTGATTGAGGCTCGAACCAGTCTGGACGGCGAGATGCCGCAGGCGAGCTTCGACCGCCTCAGGGACGTTTCGCACCGTAATCTGACTCATCGCATGACTCCAATGTGCCTGCACTATAGCATGCATGGAATGGCGGCAAAAAAAGCATGTGTCCGGACCGCTTCCGCGACTCTATTCTGTGGGTGCCGGGGCCATGTCGCCCCCGTGCTTTTCCGCTGGAGCCACGATGGCTGACACACCCGCTTCCACCGAGTCCACCACTCCAAAACCGTCTGCGGTCGAGCTCGCCAAGATCGCCAGTAACTACCTCGCGGGCGATATTCCCACCGAGCTCGTCGACGGCGCGACGGGCTTCGGCAAGGCTTCGGTGCAGCTTCTCAAGAACCACGGCACCTACCAGCAGGACGATCGGGAGACCCGCAAGAAGTCAACCGACGGCAAGAAGAGCGAGCGTCAGATCTCGTTCATGATTCGCACCTGCGTGCCAGGCGGAAAACTCTCCGCGGAGCAGTTGCTCTCCGCCATGGAGATGGGGGACGAGCTGGGCAACGGCACGATTCGGCTCACGGCGCGGCAGGCGACTCAGCATCATGGTGTCGTGAAGGGCGACTTGAAGACCTTCATGCAGAAGGTGCATGCCAACCATCTGACGACGCTCGCTGCCTGCGGCGACGTTGAGCGGAACATCATGTGCTGCCCGGCGCCGATCCACGGGAGCCCGGTCCATGACGAGATGATGGCGATGGCCGAGAAACTTTCTCGGCACCTCGCCCCGCGGACGCGTGCCTACTACGAGATCTGGCTCACGGATCCCGACACAGGCGAGAAAACGCTTGCCGCGGGGGGCGCCAAAGCGGCCGAGGTCGAGCCCATCTACGGCCCCACCTACCTCCCCCGAAAGTTTAAGACGGCCTTTGCCCTGCCCGAAGACAACTGCGTCGACGTCTACACGAACGATCTTGGGTTTCTCACCGTCCACGAAGATGGAAAAATCCTCGGCTACAACGTGCTGACCGGTGGTGGCATGGGCGTGACCCCGAGCGCCGCAAAAACGTTTCCCGCACTCGGCAAGCGGCTGGGCTTTGTCCCGCCGGAGGACGTGCTGGCCATCGCCGAGGCAGTGGTGAAGGTGCAGCGGGATTTTGGCAACCGCTCCGACCGCAAGGTGGCTCGCCTCAAGTACACCATTCACACCATGGGTCTGGAAAACTTCCGGGCCAAGGTTGAGGAGTATTTTGGGAAGCCGCTGGCCCCCTGCCATCCCGCTGACGTCCACGGTTTTGATGACCACATCGGGTGGCACGAGCAGGGCGACGGGAAGTTTTTCTACGGCTTCAACGTCGAGAACGGCCGCATCCATGACACGGGTGAATTTCGGTTGAAGACGGCGCTTCGGCAGATTCTCCGTGACATCAAGCCTGGCGTGCGAATCACGTCGCACCAGAGTCTCTTGTTTACCGATCTCGCGGCCGAGGACCGCGAGCGGATCACCACGATGCTCCATGCCCACGGCGTGAAGACATCCGAAGAGATCTCCACGCTCCGCCGCTGGAGCATGGCCTGCGTGGCCCTACCCACCTGCGGCCTTGCCGTCGCCGAGAGCGAGCGGGTGCTCCCCGGCCTCATCGACTCCCTCGAGCCTGAAGTCGCGAAGCTTGGACTCTCGCAGGACGCCTTCACGCTCCGCATGACCGGCTGCCCCAATGCCTGTGCCCGCCCCTACAACTCCGATATCGGCATCGTGGGCCGGACCGCTGGCAAGTACACGATCTTTCTCGGTGGCCGGCTCTTGGGCGACCGGCTCAACGAGCAATACAAAGACGTCGTTCCCTTCGATGATCTTCGCCGCGAGATCACCGCCGTGCTCGCCTACTACAAGGCTGAGCGGCAGCCGAGCGAAACCCTCGGTGACTTCTGTCACCGCAAAGGCATCGAGGACATTCGCACCTGGGCCGACGCCTGGCTGGCCGGAGCGTGATCGCACGGTCGAGGTATTGAGAGCAACGGTGCCCGCGAGAGCCATCAAAGCCCCTCGCGAAAGCGAGGGGCCGGTGGGTCATTGGGCGAGTCGGCCTGCGATAGCCAACTGGGAGGCCTTCAACCCGCAGTCCCCCGGCTGGCGCCAGGGGCTTTTATTTGGACGAGGCCTGGATGGCGGAGTTTCTTCCGGGCGGATGCCCGGCAAGCGAAGCAGGGCCATGGAAGGCCTGCGCCGCGTGAAGGTCCCCCCGGCTGGCGCCAGGGGCTTTTATTTGGACGAGCCTGGATGGCGGAGTTTCTTCCGGGCGGATGCCCGGCAAGCGAAGCAGGGCCATGGAAGGCCTGCGCCGCGTGAAGGTCCCCCCGGCTGGCGCCAGGGGCTTTTATTTGGACGAGGCCTGGATGGCGGAGTTTCTTCCGGGCGGATGCCCGGCAAGCGAAGCAGGGCCATGGAAGGCCTGCGCCGCGTGAAGGTCCCCCCGGCTGG